>Ga0209253_10004101_pt1 | contig 12726 bp, 9 predicted proteins | sample FrelakmetBRP12BR_FD_187145 | JGI IMG/M metagenome (GOLD analysis project Ga0209253, IMG submission 187145) | Freshwater lake sediment microbial communities from the University of Notre Dame, USA, for methane emissions studies - BRP12 BR (SPAdes)... | ecosystem: Environmental > Aquatic >...
AGCCCGCTCCGGTCAAGGCGGCGCCGGCGCCGAAACCCAAGGCGGTGCCGGCCAAGGTAGAAGCGACCCAAAAGGCTCCCGCGAAAAAAGTCGACAAAAAGCCTCTTGAGAAAAAAGTTGAGAAAAAGGCTCCCGAGAAAAAGGTTGACAAAACGGCGATTGCGGAACTCCTGTCAAAGGGCAAAAAGCAGGGGTACCTGACCTATGACGAGATCAATGAATTGCTTCCGGAAGACATGCTCTCTCCCGATCAGATCGACGAGACCCTTATGCTGTTCGACGACAACGGCATCGAGGTGGTGGACGAAAAGCAAAACAAGAAGGTCGTCAAAATAAAGGCCCCGGTTGAGAGCAAAGCCGTCAGCGACGATCTGGATGCCGGCGATTATGGTTCGGTGACGGACCCGGTAAAGATGTACCTGCGCGAGATGGGCATGGTCACGCTTTTGAGCCGGGAGGGCGAGGTGGAGATCGCCAAGCGGATCGAAGCCGGCGAACAGGAGGTTCTGCGGGCGCTGCTGGAGGCGACCACCGGCGTCGAGGCGATCATCGAACTAGGTGAGAAAATTGCGAACGGCGCCTTGAGACCCAAACATGTTCTGCGTGACATCGACGAGGGCGACACTTACAACGACGAGGTCGTTCAAACCGATAAGTTTTTGGGAACCATTCGCAACATAAAGGAGCTGCATCACAAAAACCGCGATTGGCGTGAAAAGGTTTTTGCGGCCGACGGTGACGCCGAGGAGCAGCGCAAAGCCAAACGCAATCTGCAGCGGCTGATATCCGAGATCTTTGACCTGCTCAAGGACTGGCGCCTGGAGGCGACCATCATCGATGATATCGAGATGAAGATCCTCAAGGAAATCGAATTTTTCGAGGCGACGGGGAAAAAAGTGTCCCGCTCCGCGGACCGGTTCGGCGCCACGGTCAAGGAACTTCGCGACCACCTGGGTTCTAAAGCCGCGTTCCTGAGATGGGTTTCAGGCCGCACCACGTCCACCAAAGAAGAAATGGCAGCGGCCTATGCCGACCTCAAGGACGGCATCGAACAACATGCCCGTCGTGAAAACGAAATATGCGCCAACAGCCGCGCGTTGAAGCGCATCATGGCCAGCGTGGAGGAGGGGCGGCTGACCGCCAAGCTGGCCAAAAGCGAACTCACCCGGGCCAATCTGCGGCTGGTGGTCAGCATCGCCAAGAAATACACCAACCGGGGGCTGCAGTTCCTGGACCTCATCCAGGAAGGCAACATCGGGCTGATGAAGGCGGTGGACAAGTTCGAGTACCGCCGCGGGTACAAATTCAGCACCTACGCCACCTGGTGGATCCGGCAAGCCATCACCCGGGCGATCGCCGATCAAGCACGGACGATCCGCATCCCGGTGCACATGATCGAGACCATCAACAAACTCATCCGGACCTCCCGCTATTTGGTGCAGGAGCAAGGGCGCGAGCCCAGCCCGGAAGAAATCGCCGAGAAAATGGAGATCCCCCTCGAGAAGGTGCGCAAGGTACTCAAGATCGCCCGCGAACCCATATCGCTGGAAACCCCCATCGGGGAGGAGGAAGACAGCCATCTGGGGGATTTCATCGAAGACAAGAAGTTCATGCTCCCGTCGGAGGCGGCCGTCAGCATGAACCTGGCCGAGCAGACGCGCAAGGTGCTGGCCACCCTCACGCCGCGGGAGGAAAAGGTGCTGCGCATGCGATTCGGGATCGGCGAAAAAGCGGATCACACGCTGGAAGAAGTGGGCCAGGATTTCGCCGTCACCCGGGAACGCATCCGGCAGATCGAAGCCAAGGCCCTTCGCAAGCTGCGGCACCCCACGCGCAGCCGCAAGTTGAAACATTTTATCGAAACCTGAATTGAGCGAAAAAAGCATCGCTCAATTCAGATCACACAAAGCTGCCGCTGCATGGTGGGCGACGATCAGGTGCCTGGATACACGTATCTGCAAAGAGCATCGCAAGACAATCGCAGGCCGACACCGCGCTTGACAAAGGCATGGCCGGCCGATAGATAAACTCAGACTGAATTTCACGGGCCCATAGCTCAGCTGGTAGAGCCACCGGCTCATAACCGGTCGGTCCCTGGTTCGATCCCAGGTGGGCCCATCGACTCGCTTGAACGCAGCTGCATGCGGTTGACGGCGACCATGAAGGGGGGGGCGTTGGTTGTTTTCAACCGCGCCTTTTTTTCACCCGGAGCGGGGCGCCGCACCGCCGTCTCCCACGGATGGCTCCATCAGATGCCATGGCACTAATCCTTGCGGATATTCTCCGGGTTTTGGAAAAGATGGCTCCGCCGCATCTGGCCGAGGAATGGGACAATGCCGGGCTGCAGGTGGGAGATCCCGGCCGTGAGGTGGAGTCGGTGTGGGTGGCGCTCGATCCAAGCCCCAATGTGGTTGCCGCGGCCTGCCGCAAAGGGGTGGGGTTGCTGGTGACCCATCACCCGCTCCTCTTCCGTCCGCTGAAGCAAATTGATACCAGGACCCCTCTGGGCGCGGTCATCGAAAAGGCGCTTCGCCACCGCCTGGCCGTGTACGCGATGCATACCAACCTGGATGCCGCGGCCGCCGGACTCAACGATATGCTGGCAGAGCGGCTCGGTGTGCAACGACGCAAGCCGTTGGTCGGCCGTGAGGACACGGGCAGCCGACCCGGACCAGGCATCGGGCGGTCGGGAGTGCTTCCCGCGCGCATTCGCTTAGGCGAATTGGCGCTGGAGGTCAAACGGCGCCTGAACATTGAAACCGTCCGCATCGCCGGAGATGCCTCCCGGCCGGTGAAGCGAGTGGCCCTGTCGACCGGAAGCGGCGGCAGCCTTTTGCCCCACTTTCTGTCCTCGACGGCCGAGGTCTTCATCACCGGAGATTTGCGCTATCACGACGCCAGGGACATCGAAGCCGCTCAGCGCGGCGCGATCGACATTGGTCACTTCCACTCCGAACATTTGATGACGGCCGCCGTGGCGCTGAGGCTGCGGCGTGCCCTGCACCGCCACCGTGCAACGATTCGGGTGGAGGCGTGTTCGATCGAGAAAGACCCGTTTCAGATCGTATAAACCTGTCCCACGAGACTGGATGAGGTTATGGCCAACGAGGTTCGTCAACACATCAAGGTGCTGGTCAAGCTTCAGGGCGTGGAGCTTGACATCCGGAAAATCAAACAAACCCTGAGCCAAGTCGATCGCATCACGGCCGAACTGGATGCCCGGCTCCACGAATTCACCGTCGCCTTTGAAAACAGCCAAAGCCGGATCCAGGAGCTGTTGAAGACATCCCGCACGCTTGACTCGGACCTGCAGATGAGCCAGGGCCGGATCGCCAAAAGCCAGGAGAAACTCCGAGCCGTCAAAACCAACAAGGAATATCAATCCGGGCTTAAAGAGATAGACGACCTCGGGGCGATCGTATCTAAAATTGAAGACGAGATCCTGGCCGGCATGGAGCAGATCGAAAACGTTCAAGAGGAGCTCAAGGGCCACCAAGCGCGCGCGGAGACGCAGGCCAGACTGATCCGGGCCGAAAAGGAGTCCGTGCTGAAGGAAGCGCAAGAGGCCCAGGGGGCCCTTCAACGGATGGAGGTCGAGGCCGCCCGTCTTTCCGACCAGGCCGCCCCGGAGGCATTGGCGCTCTACCGACGGGTGAAGGCCACAAAGGCCGACGGGATTGCCATCGTCTGCGTCTGCGACTCGGTGTGCCACGGGTGCAACGTGAACATCCCTCCCCAGATGTACAATGAGCTGCAGCGGGTCGACCGCTTGAAGAATTGCCCGAACTGTGAGAGGATAATATATTGGGAAGAGGAAGAAGGCCGGTCGGAGTAATCCAGACGATCGCCGGTCCGTTAAAGGCCGGAGGAAAGTCCGAACACCACAGGGCAGGGTGCTCCATAACGTGGAGTCGTGGCGACACGAAGGAAAGTGCAACAGAAAGCATACCGCCGTTGAATGCGGCCCTTTGCCGGGAGGCGTTCTGCGGTAAGGGTGAAAAGGTGCGGTAAGAGCGCACCAGTTCCCCGGGTGACCGGGGAGCTCGGTAAACCCCACCCGGTGCAAGACCAAATAGAGGGGCGTTTGCGGGTGGCCCGCCCAAGCCCCCGGGTAGGTCGCACGAGGTGCCGGGCAACCGGCATCCACAGATGAATGATCGTCGCCCGCTGAGGGGCAACCCGATGCGGGAACAGAATTCGGCTTACGGCGTGCTCCGACCGGCCCCGACTCTCGCGCAGTGCTCTCCTGATCGCCAATACATCCTGGAATCGGTTGCCCATGACTCAGAACCGGCACGGTAGACCCGAATCGGCTCGCTCATCATCCGATGAAAGCTTTGCCGGAAAGGTCGGCATTTTCTCCCACGATTACCTGAAGTGCGTCCTCCACATCCGCGGCATGGAACACGCCGAGCCCCGCCCGCAGAAATTCTATTCCACGCTGGCGTCGGCCTCCACGCTCTTGGAAGACTTCCTCGACTACCACGGCGCCAAGAACAACAAGAACTGGTATTTCTTCAGAGAGCTGACGGCCGCCATTCGGCACATCGCCCTCGCTTCGAATTTCCAGAAACACATCTCCAACCGGCTGCGGTACTACGACCTGCCGGACAGTTCTGACTTTCAACGCGACGGGGAGGCGGCCCTTCAATTCCTCAACAACGGTCTGCAGAAAATGGCACCGATCGTCATCGCCGAGGCGGAGCGCCTGAACATCCGCCTTCCGGAAGATCGTCTGCAGGCGGCGGATTTTCCCAGCATTCAGACGACCGATCTCCTGGAGTACGACATCGACGATGAAGACAAGGGGCAGCAGAAGCAGAACATCGTCAAGATTGCCAGCGAGTTTCTCAACATTGTAAAGAGCTTCGACCAGATCAAGTTCTACGAGCGATACAGCTTCCAGGAGATTCTCGGCATCGTTCCCGACAAGGTGAATGAGGTCGAGGTCCGGCGATATGAAATGCTGGTCCACAACCTGCAGTCCTCATTCGACACCTATGTCATCCATGGCGGCTTCCGATTTGGAAACCGCAAATTGAAGCAGCTCCGAGGGTTTTTTTCCGTCGTGTTTCACCTGCTGCAGATGGTGGGTCGGCTGCTGCATTTTTACGAACGGCACTTGTTCGAGGCGGGATACAAAAACACCTACAAGAAGGTGCACGACCAGTTGTGCACACTCATCAACCCGGAACAACTGCTCGACTGCACCATCAACTACGGTCTTTACTACGTTTGTCATTTCCTGGCGCTCGGTCGAGACCACTCGCGGACGATCCTCAACGAGAACATCGAACGCAGCGCGATCCGCGTGGGGGTGCCTCAAAAGCTCGGCTTTCACGCCCGCCCCAGTCTCCTGGTGGCCAAGATCGTTCAGTACTACGGCGGCCAAGTGGAACTGGTGATCGGAGAGGACCGGTTTGATGCCAGCAGCGTTCTGGATATTCAATGGGCGGGGGGGAAAATCCAGAAGGAAAACCTGAAGGAGGTTGTTTTCGAGGGGGATTCCCGGACGCTGAAGGACATCGAAATTCTCGCCGGAGTCAACTATGGCGAGGATCTCATGGGGAAGGGGGTCCCCTTGCCCCGAGAGCTCAAATATTTGCGGTGACGCGGTGCGGGGCACTTGGTTAGTGGGTCTGCCGTCCGCTGGATGTGGTCATCGCTGTCGAACCACGTTCCCACCCTAATTTCCAAACGATGGCGAGCGTACAACGTCCATCGTCAGCCATCGACAAAGAAGAAGACGTTGAAATGGTCTATGCTCTCATCGTGGCAGGCGGCAGCGGAAGCCGGTTGGGCGGCCCGAGCCCGAAACAATACCTGCCGCTGGCCGGCGTGCCCATGCTGGTCCGCACGGTGGCGGTTTTCGATCGTTGCGAGGTGATCGACACGCTCGTGCTGGTGGTGCCCGCAGGCGACATGCAGTTTGTGCGCGAATCGCTGTTGACTGCAGCAGGGCTTCGCAAGGCCGTTTTGCTATGCAGCGGGGGGACGAGGCGGCAGGATTCCGTGTTCAATGGGCTGGCCTGCATTCCTGATGACGATTCCCTGGTGGTGATTCACGACGCCGTGCGGCCGCTGGTGACCTGCGAGTGCATCACCGCCTGCGTGGATGCCGCCCGGGCGCAGGGGGCCGGCATCGCCGCCGTTCCGGCCTGGGACACGCTCAAACGGGTGTCGAACGCCGGGACCATCGATGCCACACTGCCTCGGGAGGACGTGTGGCTCGCTCAAACTCCCCAGGCCTTTCGCACCGGTTTGATCCGCACGGCGCACCATGCGGCTCGATCGCAAAATTTCCAGGGAACCGACGACGCTTCCCTGGTGGAGCGCCAAGGGGGCTCGGTGCGTGTCGTTCCCGGGAGCCGCCGCAACATCAAGATCACCACCTCCGAAGACATGGCGTTGGCCGAGGCGTTGCTCGACATTCGGTCCCTCCCGTCGGGGCACCCCTGACGATTGCGTTGCGGTTGACACACACCGCTTTCGAATTTATCTTCTTTATCCATTTGAAAATATTTGCGATACTCATTCAACCACTCGAGGAGGGTTTATAATGCCAGGTACAATGAAACCGGACGGCCAGGAAAGAGACATGGCGAGCGAGGCCTACCTGCGACAACTTCGAAAGACATTCGAACAACTTCCCAACGATATTCCCCTGCTGCTGTTCGCGGACAAGGGCGGCGACGATGTCTTTGCCCAGGCGACTCGGCAGGTGATTCGTGCGTTTCGTGAACTCAGCCCGCGCATCACCTTGAAGGAATATGACCTTCATCACGAACTGGCGCGCACGCACCACGTGGAGGGTTCGCCGACCCTGCTCATTGCACCTGATCGCTACGACATCCGCTGGCGCGGGGCGCCGATGGGCGAGGAGGCCAGGACGTTTCTGGAGATTCTTCTGCTGGTTGGGCTTGGGAAGAGCAATCTCAACGAGCAGTCCCGCAAGGTGATCCGGCGCATCGACTCGCCGCGTCGGGTCAAGGTGTTCGTGAGCCCGACGTGCCCCTATTGCCCGCAGCAGGCGGTCAACGCCGTGAAGGCTGCGGTCGAGCTGCCGGAGCTGGTTTCACTCGAGATCATAGACATTCAATGCGAACCCGAACTGGCGAATCAGTACTCCGCCCAGAGCGTCCCCCAGGCGTTTGCCAACGACGTTCTCATCGGTCACGGGGCGCAGGCGGAGGAGGTGTTCGCCCTTTCGCTGCAGAAGCTGGAACCCCAGACCCTCTTCATTCCCGAGAGCGACGCCGAACAGGTGGAAACCGACCTGCTGATCGTGGGGGGCGGGCCGGCCGGCCTCACCGCCGGCATCTATGCCGTGCGCAGCGGGCTGAAAACAGCCATTGTCGAACGCCAGGCGTTGGGAGGGCAGGTCGCCCTGACGCCCATCGTGGAAAACTACCCCGGGTTCACGTCCGTCGGCGGCAAGACCCTTGTCGACATCATGGTCAGCCATGCCCTGCAGTACGTGCAGATCTTCGTCGGCGATGAGGTGGTGGACGTGACGTATGGAAAGCCGATTCTCGTTCAAACCAGCCGCCGCAAGTTCCTGACGAAAAGCCTGCTGCTTGCCACCGGCGCCAGCCACCGTTTGCTCAACGTGCCCGGCGAGTCGCGCCTGGCCGGCCGGGGGGTCAGCTACTGCAGCACCTGCGACGGGCCGCTGTTCAAGGGGAAGCGCGTGGTCATGGTGGGCGGAGGCAACAGCGCCGTGACCGAAGCCTTGCATCTCTTTCACATGGGCGTCGAAGTCACGTTGATCCACCGTCGCGACACGCTCCGAGCCCAGGAATTCCTGGTCAAGCAGCTGGCGGACAACAAAATCCCTGTTCTCTGGGATACCGAGATCAAGGAGATTCACGGCGAGGACCGGGTGCGGGAGATCCAGCTTCACCACCGCAAGAGCGGGAAAACCTCAACCCTCAAAACAGACGGGGTCTTCATCGCCATCGGGTATGAGCCTGCCGTCGGGCTGGCCAAGAAACTGGGTCTGGAGCTGAACGCGGACGGGTACATCCAGCGGGACGGCCGCCACCGCACGAGCCTTCCGGGCGTTTATTCGGCGGGCGACGTAGAAGGGGGCTACAAGCAGATCGTGACCGCCTCCGGCCAGGGGGCCGAGGCTGCCATGACCATCTTCGAGGATATGATTAACCCTTACTGGATGGCGGCGCCTCATCTGCAGCCCCCGGTGGCAGCCGAAGGGTAGAGGTGATCCGTTCCGTTCGGTTGTTTGAGATAATGAGCGCGCTCCCGATACGGCGACCGGCCTCCAGCGCTCGCCGGTCGCTGCGGCCCGCCGCCCCTGTTTTGCGGACCAGCCGTCCGTAGCGCCGTTTGCCGTAAGCGCGCAGCTGCGGGTCGAACACGTTCACCAGCGCAAAGCCGGGTCGCTCCGGCTCCGATCGGACCGGCGCGGCGGTTTCAAGCCGCGCCCGGATTCCCTGTATCAAACCGACCCCGAAATCGGCGCCGCGCCTTCCGACATGCCCTTTCAGCCGCTGCCATTCTTCCCGACGCACCCGCTCGATCAGCCCGAATACATGCCCGGCCGTCTCCAGGTTTTTGGCGGTGCCGCTGATTTCGAGCACCCGGCCCATCCGGCCTTTCTCCAGCACGTAGGCCGGCACCCACACCGGCAGCACGAAATAGAAGTCCCGCAGCAGCGCCGCCAGGTGACAGTGAAAGCGGTTGTGCCGCAGCGCCGGTTTTCCAGCGAACACGCTCAAGTACTCCCGGGGCTGTCCGCTGTCGACGCAAGCGATCGTGAGGCGGGCGATGAGCTCATGCGCCTTGAGCATGGCCGCTTCGGCTTCATGGCGGTTGCTGCTTCCGGCCAGGGCGAGCAGCTTCCGGACCCGGGTTGCCCGCCGGTCGCCGGATGCCGCGGCGGCCCGGTGCAGGCGATCCTGGAGCGTCGGGAAGGTGCCCGACGCCTGCGGCCGAGCGCCCAGAAGCGCGCAGGCTTTGTGGAACACGGGCCCATGGGGCGGATCGGAAAAGGCTTCAAACACCTGGTCGGTCAGCTGGTGGGCCACCTCGTGCAGGAGCACGTCGCGCACATCATCCCAGGCATGGTTGAGCGCCAGCGTCCGGCTCAAGCAGATCTCCTGCCGGTCCCGGGACCAGGTCCCCCATCGGCTGCCAAGATCCTTCAGGGAGAACAGGGGCCGCCGCATCACGGCCGCATACACCGGGTCGAGGAGGCGCATGGCATGTTCCCACTCGCACGCCAGACCGTGCAGGACCCGGCGTTCCTGATCAATCATGGAAGACGGCGGGGTTGTTTTTCCGGCGTGTTCCACGGGTCGCTCAGATGGCGCGCAGGCGGTCGGCGGCAGCGCTCAGGGTCTCTTCTTTCTTGGCAAAGCAGAAGCGCAGGACCTTGTGATCGTCGCGGTTGTGGTAAAACACCGACGGCGGAATGGCGGCGACCCCGCACTCCGTGGTGAGACGCCGGGCGAACCCGATTTCGGGCTCGTCGGTGATCCGTGAATAGTCCAGCAGCTGGTAGTAGGTCCCGTGGCAGGGGAGGGGTCGGAAGCGCGAGCCGCGGATCAGCTCGAGAAAACGGTCGCGCTTGGCCTGATAAAAAGACGGCAGGCTCAGGTAGCGGTCCTTGTCTTCCATGAACTCGGCGTAGGCATGCTGAATCGGGGTGTTCACCGCAAACACCAGGTATTGGTGAATTTTGCGCAGTTCTGCCGAGAGCGGGCGCGGGGCCAGGCAGTACCCGATCTTCCAGCCGGTGGTGTGGTAGGTCTTGGCAAACGAACTGACCACGAAGCTGCGCTCCCGCAGCTCGGGGTGACGCGACATGCCTTGATGGCTGCGGCCGTCGAAGACGATGTGCTCGTAAACCTCGTCGCTCAGGATCAGCGCTGCGGTGGGGCGGAGAATCTCAGCCAGGCGGTCGAGATCCCCGGCGCTCAGGACCGCGCCGGTCGGGTTGTGGGGGAAATTGAGCAGGACCAGCCGCGTCTTCGGGCTGAGCAGACGCCGGAAGGATTCCCAGTCCACCCGGTAGGAAGGGAACTCCAGCTTGACGTAGACCGGTCGGCCGCCGTTCAATCGCACGATCGGGGCGTAGCAGTCATAGGCCGGCTCAAAGAGGATCACCTCGTCCCCGGGGTGCACCACGGCGGTGATCGCGGCGTAAATGGCCTCGGTCCCGCCGGTCGTGATCGTGATTTCCGAATCGGGGTGGTAGCCGGCGCCGTACATCTCGCGCACCTTTTCGGCGACCCGTTCGCGCAAAGTCCCGACGCCCTGCATGGGGGCGTACTGGTTCCGGCCGCTGCGGATGTATTTGTCCACCAGGCTTTTCAGCTCCGGGTGGGTGTCGAAATCAGGGAAGCCTTGAGAAAGATTGATCGCCCCGTGCCGCAGTGCGAGGTTGGTCATTTCAGAGAAAATGGTGAGGCCGACTTCCGGGAGCTTGGATGCTATGTCCATGGGGGCCAAGGATTCCTTCGGTGTTTTCACTTGCGGCCATCCTAAACGGGCCTGCGTCCGATGGTTTCGTAGATAGGAGAAATAAAGGGGGGTGTCAATGGGCTCAACGGACTCAACTCAATACCCGGAGCGACCCCGCGTAGCGGTGGGCGCGGTCGTTTTCAAGGGAGGCGACGTTCTGCTGGTACAACGCGGGCAGCCGCCGGCAGAGGGAACCTGGGCCATCCCCGGCGGGAGCGTCCGGGTCGGGGAAACGCTCCCGCAGGCAGCCGAACGCGAAATCCTGGAAGAAACGGGGGTGATCATCCGCGCCACCGAACCGGTCTACACCTTCGATGTCATCGAAAGGGATGCGGAGGGTCGGGTGCGGTTTCATTACGTGATCGTGGACCTCGCGGCCGAGTACGTGGCCGGATCGCCGAGGCCGGCGAGCGACGCGGTGGATGCACGCTGGGTGTCGGCTGCCGGTTTGCGGCGGCGGAAAGTCAACCCGGCGACCCTTAAACTTCTCAAGGATCGTTTCGGCTTCGGCGGTTAAGGGACTATCTGCCGTCTGCCCGACTATTCTCTGCGAGGTTGGATTTCGACGCGCCGGTTCTGCTGGCGGCCTTCCGGCGTGTCATTGGAGGCGATGGGATCCTTGGGACCCATGCCCATGGCGATCATGTTGGCCGGGTCGACCCCTTTTCCGGCCAGGTAGCTCTTGATGGAGGTGGCTCTGAAATGGGAAACGCTGAGGTTGTAGGTGACCGACCCCACCGCATCGGTGAAACCCGTAATCGAAACCTTCAGATTCTTTTCCGACTTGAGGTACAGCGCGATCTGGTCGAGGGCGGCCAATACGTCCGGGGTGAGTTCGTTGGAATTGTACGGAAAAAACAGGATGACCTTCCCCTTGGTGAAGGGACTGGTCCTGAGCGTCTCCGCCGAGACGCCCTCGGGCCGGCTGCCGGCAGCGGCCACCGCCACCGGCGGAGGGGCCGAAGACACGGCCGGGGGTTCAGGAGCCTCAGCGGCGGCGGACGCCATCGACTTGCCGGAGAGCCCCTTGTAGGCTTGGGGTGCCAATTCCTCGGTGGCCCAGCGCTGGGGTTTCTCGGTCCGGTATTGATAGACCATGAACCCGGTGAAGCCGAGCAGCAGCAGAAACACGAGCGCGATGGGAACCCGCCAGCTGAAGCCCTTGCCGGCAGGCGAGTCCTCAAAGGGCTCGTCCGACAACGGGGACGATGCTGCCCGCGACGCGTGATCCTGGGTGTCCCGCATTTCCGGAAGACGCAGCTCCTTTTCGCACTCCCGGATCAGATTGACATCGATGGACTTGACCCCCGACGCATAGCCGGTCAGCAGGGCGTGGTCGCATATGATATTGATCAGACGCGGGTACCCCTGGGAAAACGCATGCACCCGGCGCATCGCGTCCAGCGTGAAAACCTCGCGGCGCGCGCCGGCGACTTTCAGCCGATGGAGGATGTACTGCTGAGTTTCCGTTTCGGTCAGCGGCTCAATGTGATAGCTGACGGTAATGCGCTGGCGCACGGCCTTGCTGCGCTCGTCCAGCAGCGTGCGGTTGAATTCCGTCTGGCCGACGAAAAAGATGTTGATCAGCTTGCGGTTCTCGAGTTCGATGTTGGACAGCAGGCGCACCTGCTCCAGCATTTCGATCGTCAGGCGCTGGGCCTCGTCGACGATGAGCAGGACCTTTTGTTGGGATAAATTGGCCTTGAGCAAAAACTGCTTGAACTCGATCAGGAAGTCGCCCTTGGACGCAAAACGGCGCTCCATTTTGAACTCTTCGGCCAATACGTTGAAGAAGTCGAGGGCCTCCAGACCCGGGTCCGGGAGGGTGGCGACGATGGCGGAAACTTTGATCGTTTTGACCAGCAGCTTGATGAGGGCCGTCTTGCCGGTGCCGACGTCGCCGGTGAGCAGCAAGAACCCCTTGTCTTCCATGATCCCATACTTGAGGGTCGCCAGCGCTTCCTTGTGCTTGTCCCCGAGCCACAGGAATTTGGGGTCCGTGGTGATCTGAAAGGGTTTATGCTGGAGCTGGTAGAATTTGAGGTACATTCAGCGCCTTTTTATACCGGGGCCGGCGTCGGGCTCGGCCACACTGTAATTTTTGCATGTGTCGATGGAAACGCCCCGTCAACGCCCCCGAATGAAGCCCCGGCCATAGTAGAAATAGACGGCAATCCAGAGAATGAAAAACAAAAAAATGTAGGCACTGCGCTGGCGGTCGAGTTTCTCCTTGCGCTTGTC
>Ga0209253_10004102_pt1 | contig 12724 bp, 12 predicted proteins | sample FrelakmetBRP12BR_FD_187145 | JGI IMG/M metagenome (GOLD analysis project Ga0209253, IMG submission 187145) | Freshwater lake sediment microbial communities from the University of Notre Dame, USA, for methane emissions studies - BRP12 BR (SPAdes)... | ecosystem: Environmental > Aquatic >...
GACGGCGTGCTTGGCGGCCACGGCGTAGAGCACGAGCCCGAAGACGATCGGGAAGTGGCCGAAGGTGAAGACGTTGCGGGCGACCGTTCCCCGGTCGGCGCCGCGGGCCGCGCGCAGCATGCCCTCGACCGCCTCGGCCACGTAGGCGAAGCACGTCCACCAGATTGCCGGCGCGCACCCGGAACGCCGGGAACCGCGGCAGCGCCCGGGGGGAGCGATCCCCCGCGTGCCGGACTGCCCGGCCGCGGGCGGGCGCGCCTGTTCGACGACGCACGGTCGGGGCGTTTGACGGAATCGCGCGATGGCCCCACGGTGGGGGTACCAGTCGCCATGCGCCGGGCTCTCCTTCGGCCGGTCCGAAGCGCGCGACGGATCGGAACCCCACCATGGCTCGAACCCCGTTCTCTCCGCCTGACGCGAACATCGTCGTGAGCAGCGACGGCTACTTCGACGTCTACCCGCCGGCCGACCGGTCGAACGGAGACAAGCCCGCCTATCGCGGCCATCTCTCGGAGCTCGGCACCGGGATCCGCGGTGCAGACGACCGGCTCCGGGTCCGTCCCGGATCGGCAGCGCTCGCCGACGCCGTCAGCGCCTGGTCGGCCGTCCACGGCGCGGCCGCCGTCCGCGGCGACCTCGGCCGGGGTCGCGACGGGACCCAGATCGAGGGGTGAGTCACCGCGCCAGCTCCGGCCCGAGACCGCGGGCAGGCCTCTCCTGGCTCCCGCGGTCAGCCCGCGCCGGGGCGATCACCAGCCGGCGGCGATCTCCCGCAGGTACTCGCTGTCGAGGCGGCCGACGATCGCGGCCGGGCTGGTGCCTGCCGCCGTGACGTACCAGGTGCCCGCGACCCCCCGCAGGTACTCGCTCTGGAGCCCGCCAAGGATGGCGGCCCGGTCGGTGCTGGGCGCCGCGGCGGCGGCGACGGGTGCGGCCACGACCGGCGCGGCTGCCTGCGGCACGCCCGCGCTGCTGCCGAGGCCGAAGCCCGCGGCGAACGCGCCGAGGGCGATCGCGCCCGCCAGCGCCACGCCGGCCACCGCTGCCGGCACCGGCGACCCGGGCCGCCGGAGGGTCTCGCTCAACTGGGTCATCTCGCACGCTCCTGTTCGATCCATGAAGGTCGGTGATCCGATGCAGCCGATCTTCGGGTCGAACGCGCGGCGGCGAAATCGCGGAAATCCCTATCCGGGACCCTCGTTCGGGGTGCGCCCGAGGGAGCCGGGGGCGCCGAGCGAGCCGGGGGTGTCGCCGACGTCCCCACCGTCGCTGTCCCGCGCCGCCATCACCCGTGCCAGCTCCGTGCGACTGCGAACACCGAGCGAGCGGTAGATGCGGGTCAGGTGCGCCTCGACCGTGTGCACGCTCATGAAGAGCGACTCGGCAACCTCGCGGTTGGTGCGGCCCGCGGCGACGAGCTGCGCCACCTGGAGCTCGGTCGCGGTGAACGACGAGCCGGTCTCGCGATGGCCGGTCCGGGCCAGCTCGGCGACCGCGCGATCGTGCCACCGCCGGGCGCCCAGCTCCTCGAAGATCGCGCCCGCTTCCCCGAGCGTCTCCCGGGCTCGACCACGGCGGCGGAAGCGCCGGAGAGCTTCCCCCTGGGCCAGGAGGGTGCGGCCCCGCTCGAACGGCTCCGGGATTCGATCGTGGTGGCCGAGCGCCATGGTGAAGGCCTCCTCGGCGGCCTCCTCGTCGCCGCGGGTCGTGGCAATCAGGCCTCGCACGCGCAGGCTCGCGGCGAGGGCAGACGGGCGATCGAGGCGCCACGCGACGTCCTCGTATAGATCCAGCAGGGGAACGGCCTCGGGCACGCGATCGAGGGCAACCAGCGCCTCACCCCAGTCGGTGAGCGGCCTGAGCGCGGCGGGATCCATGTATCCCTCCGCGAGCAACGGCTCCACCGCCTGGCGCAGCTCGACCTGGGCGGCCTGGACATCTCCCAGGGACAGCGCCAGAAAGCCCAGCGCGGCGTGGTTCTCCAGCTCGCTCGCTCGCCCGCCGACCTCCCGGGCGAGGGCCAGGCCCTCCTCGGCCGCCTGCCGTGCGGCCGCCTCGTTGCCGAGGCCGGCTTCCACCGTCGCTCGTACGCCGAGCGCGAACGCCAGGCCTTCGGCCTGGCCGTTCTGGCGCGAGCCCCGCTCCGCCTCGACGGCGTGTCCCTGGGCTTCACGCCATGCCCCGCGGCGAAACGTGGCGCCGGCCAGGTTGCTCGAGATCAGCGGCAGGGAGTCCCAGTCGCCCACCGCCGTCGCCCGGCCACGGAGCTCCAGGAGCGTCTCGATCCCCTCGTCGAGCCGGTCGCATTGCGCATCCGTCAGCGCCCTGGCAAAGGCCGGCCAGAGGAAGACGCGCTGGTGCTCGACCTGGGGCGCGAGAGCCATCGCGCGCTCCAGCAGATCCGTGGCGAGGCCCTCGCCGACACTGAGGCGCGCGAAGACGGCCGCCAGGTAGGCCGAGCAGCGAACGGCCGGGTCGTCCTGCAGGTCCGCCTCGGCCACCGCCGCCATCGCGAGCGCCACCTCACCCCCGGCGTCGCGGATCGTGTGCCACTTCGTCTGGGCGAGCGCCTCCAGGACCTGGCTCCGGAGACGATGGTCGTCCCCGGCCTCGTCGAGCGCCTCCTCGAGGATTCGGATCTTCGCCTGCCAGTCGTCGCTGGACCGGGCATCGGCGAGCACCCGGAGGGCGTCGGCGCGCCGGACCCCACGCGGCGCCGTGGCGGTGTACTCCTCGAGCACGGCACGAGCCCGGGTCGGATCGCCGGCCTGGATGAAGTACCCCCCGGCGTTCACGATCCGGCGCTGGGCGGCATCGGGATCGTCGGCGGGGGTGCGCATCGCCGCCTGGAGCTCGAGCTCGGCGGCGGCGTCGGAGCCGCCCCGGGACCGGGCGTGGAGTGCGGCCCGGTCGAGCTCGGCCGCCACCGCCTCGCTGGCGGTCACGACGGACAGGGCGAGATGCCGGGCGCGTTGCTCGGGCTCGGTGGCCGTCTCGGCCAGTCGAGCATGGAGCTCGCGGCGCTCCGCCTCATCCAGGAGCGCGTACGCGCCGGCCGCGAGCAGCGGGTGCGTGAAGCGAACGCGGCCTCCTTCGAGCTCCACCACCCCGGCGAACCTCGCGGCATCGAGCGCTTCGCTCGCGCCGGGCACGGCTGCCGCAACCAGCTCGACCGACGGCCTGCCCAGGGCGGCCGCGGCGGCGAGGGGCCAGCGGGCGGACGAGGGGAGCGCGTCGAGGCGTCCCCGCACCAGGTCGCCCGTGGCCGTGGGGACGGCAAGGCCCTCGAGCCCGGGCCGCATCCCGGTGCGTTGCATCGCCCGGGCGATCTCGAGGGCGACGAACGGGTTGCCGCCCGACTCCGCATGGACCCAGCCGAGTGCCGGGCGCCGCAGCGAGAGACCGAGCTCGTCTCGGACGAGCGCATCGATCGCGTCCAGGTCGAGCGGCCCGACATGGAGACTTCCGACCGGCCCGTCGAAGGTCGACGCCGTGGCGGGAAGCGCCTGATCGGGAGCGTCGCTCCGGACCGTCGCGATGTACCCGACCCGCATGCCGCCCACGCGCCGCAGGACGTACTCGAGCACCCGGGCGGACGGCCCGTCCAGCCACGCCAGGTCGTCGACGGCGATGACCACGGGCGTCTGTTCCGCGAGCGCACGGATCGACGCAAGGGCGCCCATCGACACCGCGAGCGGTGGCGGAGGGTTCCCCTCGGCCGGGACTCGCTGGAGGGCCATCTCGAGGGCGACCCGCTGGGCCGGCGGAAGCCCATCGAGCACCTCGTCGATCGAGGGATCGAGCAAGTCGGCAAGGCCGGCGAACGCCAGCTGTGCCTCTGCCTCGACGGCTCGCGTCTCCATCGTCCGATAGCCGCGCCGGTGCGCGTCGGCGAGCAGCGTCCGCCAGATCGTGGTCTTGCCGATCCCGACCGGACCCGTCAGGACCAGGGCTGCCGGCCCGCGGGCCGCGGCGTCCAGGAACCTCGCCCCTGCAGCGTGCTCCGTCTCGCGCCCGATCGGCGCCGCACCCCTGCCGGGCTCGCCCCGGGGTTGCGTCACGCGGCTCCTGTCCGGATGCTCGCGGCACAAGCGATCATCCCCAGTCCTGCCAGCTTCCCACCACCCTCGAAGGTCCACCCCACCTGAAGAGGCGATGGCACCATGGTAGCGCTCCACCCGCGCATTTCGATCCGAAGGGCTCTGGCGGCGTGGACGTGGCATGCCCAACATGGCGACGCGGCCAGCCAGGCGGAGATGCGGACCGGCGAGGAGGCCCCGGATGGCGAGCGAGGTCAAGGTCGGGCAGCGGAACGCTGCCCTCGTCGTGTCGAGACGGCTCCCGGTCACGCTGGCGGAGATCGGCGGCGTCATGGGCCGGGCGTTCGGCGAAGTCTACGGGCACCTGGGGGCGCGACGAGCAGAGCCGCAGGGTCCACCGTTCGTCATCTACCACGGCACGCCCGTGTCCGGCGAGCCATTCGACGTCGAGGTCTGCGCCCCGGTGGCCCGGGCGGTCGATCCGCCGGCGGGCTGGCAGATGCAGGAGCTGCCGGCCGGCACGTTCGTCACCCTCCTCCACGTCGGACCGTACGACACGATCGGGGCTGCCTACGAGGCCGTCTTCCCGTGGATCGCCGCCCACGGCTACGCCGTTGCCGGTCCGCCCCGCGAGGTCTACCTGAGCGAGCCGGAGACGCCGCCGGAGCAGATCAGGACGATCGTCGAGGTCCCGGTGGTCGAGGCAGCCGCGCCGGTCGCAACGAGCTGACGGCAAGCCCCGGCGGTCGGAGCTCCCCCGGACACCGCACGAGGCGCCGCGATCAGGCCGAGCGGACGTCCCGCCTGGCGAAGGCGATCCCACCGACGGCCAGCAGGGCAGCCGTCCCGGTCGCGAGGGCGACGAAGCGGACCGGCTCGGCCGGGCTCACCAGGGGGTCCGTCCCGAGCGCCCAGTCCCAGGGCGAGAGCCACGCCCAGCCCTCCAGGACGTCGCTGAGCGGGAAGAGGGCGGCGACGAGGTAGCCAACGAGGGCGAGGCCCAGGCCGAGGGCCAGCACGGGCCCCGGCCGTCCGGCGATGCCGGCGACGGCGAACGCGAGGCCGGCGTAGAGCGCGCCCAGGAGGGCGCAGAGGGCGACCGTGTCGACCACCCGGGCGTCGGCGATCTCGAGCCCGAAGGCGGCGTCGGAGACGAGCTGCGAGGCGAGGACGACGAGGGCGAGGAGGGCAAGCCAGCCAAGCACCGCCACGACGCGACCTGCGAACACCGCCTGCCGCGTGACCGGCTGGGCGAGCCAGAGCTCCAGGCGCCCGGCATCCTCCTCGCCGGCGCTCGCGCTGTTGGCGAACATCACGCCGGCGGCGGCGAACATCAGGGGGACCACGACGTCGTAGAGGCCGCCCCGGAGGTAGCCCGCGGGGCTCAGGAGATCCTCCATCCCGAACGCCTCGAGCAGGCCCGGCGGGAGGTCTGAGAGCATGTCGCCTAGCTCGGTCGAATCCCTGAAGGCGGGCCAGAAGGCGACCGTGCCGACGATCATGAGGACGAACACGACCGACCACCCGAGGCCGGCCCGCCAGGCGGCCCCGAACGGGCCGGCGACGAGCTGGCGCCGTCGCCCGCTCATCGGGGCGTCCCCGCGTACAGGTCGAGGAACGCCTCCTCGAGGTCGGGGTCCTCCACCACCAGGCTCTCGACCGGGTGCCGCACCAGGACGTCGAGGAGCGGCTGGATCGGGCCGTCGAGGACGGCGGAGAACCGCCGGCCGTCGATCGCCCGAGCCTCTAGGCCGGGGAGGCGGTCGAGCTCTCCCACCGGGGGATCGCCGGCGAACCAGGCCTCGACGCGCTGGCGGGCCCGGCCGCGCAGCTCGTCGACCGTCCCGACCGCGATGATCGTTCCGGCGCGCAGGACCGCGACCCGGTCCGCCGCCCGCCGCACCTCGCTCAGCACGTGCGACGAGAGGAAGACCGTCGTGCCGGCGTCGCGAGCCTCGCGGACCAGGGCCAGGAACTCGTGCTGCATGAGGGGATCGAGGCCGTTCGTGGGCTCGTCGAGCACCAGCAGCTCGGCGTCAGCGAGGAAGGCCAAGAGGAGGCCGACCTTGCGGCGGTTGCCGGACGAGAGGTCGCGCATCCGCCGGCCGAGGTCGAGGTCCAGGCGGACGGCGAGCTCGTCCCGGCGACGCGGGTCCAGGCTGCCTCGAACGCGCCCGATCGACGCGACGAGCTGGCGCACCGTCCCGCGCTCGGGGAGCCGGAGCTCTCCGGGGAGATAGGCGAGGCGGGCCCGCAGCGCCATCCCGTCGCGCCGCGGGTCCAGGCCCAGGACCTCGACGGTGCCGGCCGTCGGCCGGAGCAGGTCGAGGAGGCAGCGGATCGTGGTCGTCTTCCCGGCGCCGTTCGGCCCGAGGAACCCGAAAACCTCGCCCCGCCTGACCTCGAGATCGATGCCCGCAAGGGCCCGGACGCGACCGTAGTCCTTGACGAGCCCGGTGATCCGGATGGCAGGAGGGGGACCGGCGGCCTTCTGCTGCCGGGCGGCGGAGGCATCCATGACGTCGGCGTTCCTGCAGATTCCTGCCGTGTTCGCCGCCCGTCCCGGTGCGGGCGGAACGCGCCGCCGTGGGACGGCCGGACGGCGCGACCCCAGCATAGGGCTCGCGGCCCGGGCCTCGTCCACCGGATCGCCGGCTCGCCCGGCGTCCCGATGCGGGCGCATGGTGCTGAGTGCCATCGCGACATGGCACCTCCGAAGCGAGCACTCGCCCCGCGCCGGCCTCGTGGCGGCCAGGCCGACCGACGCGTCCGCCCCACTGCAGCCGCGGTGCGCCCATTCGTGTCGCGGCGATGACGGACGGCACTTGCAGCCATCGCGGAGCGGCCGGACCATCCTCGCGCGCGTCGGCGACGCGTCGTCGTCGGCGCCTGCGGGGGGAGCGACATGGCTGGGAGCGGACGAGCGTCCCGCTTGGTCCTGGCGATCATGCTCGTCCTCGTGCCGCTCGGCCTGGCGATCGCCATCTCCGGCGATCGCGGCGGCAACGCTCTCGTGGCCGCGGCCAGGCGGGCAGAGGCGGAGGGTGACTGGGCGACCGGCTTCCTCGCCTACCTGGCCGCTTCACGGGCCGGATCTGGCGATCCCGAGGTGCGGGCAGGGCTGCGGACTGCCGCGGCGCGGCTCGTGGATTCGCTGCCGGAGGAGTCTCCGGCACTCCAGCTCGAGCTCGTCGGGTGGCTCGCCACGAGCGAGGACAGCCGCCTGCTGGCGACGGCCCTCGACCGCTGCACGGCGCCGATCTCGGCGGGCTGGTTCCTGATGGGAAGCGACGCGGGCCGGGCAGACGAGCGCCCGGCCCGACGCGTCTACGTGGATGCCTTCCGGATCGACCGCTTCGAGGTGACCAACGCCCAGTACCAGAGGTTCCTCGCGGCCACCGGGCGGCCCGCGCCCCCGTACTGGCGGGACGGGCAGGCCCCCACCGGAACGGCGGCGCACCCGGTTCTCGCCGTCGACTGGAACGCCGCGGCGGCGTACTGCACCTGGGCGGGCAGGCGGCTGCCCACGGAGGCCGAATGGGAGCGGGCCTGCCGCGGCACGGACGGGCGCACCTATCCGTGGGGGGAGGCGTGGGACCCCTCGCTCGCGAACATCATCTTCGGCCTGCCGCCGGTCGAGACCCAGCCCCGCCCGACCGACCCGGCCTGGCGCCTCATCGTGGAGCCGCAGCCGGCCGGCGGTCCGGCGCCCCGTCCGGTTGGGAGCATCCCTGGCGGCGCCAGCGCGGAGGGCGTCCTCGATCTCGTCGGGAACGCTGCCGAGTGGGTCGCCGACTGGTACGGCTGGGGCGGCTACGCCGACCTGCCCGAGCGCAACCCCGTCGGAGCCGGACCACCCTGGAACCACGTGCTGCGCGGCTTCGGCTGGCTCGATCGCTACGGGTCACCCGACACCGTCGCGGGCGATGCGCGGTGCTCGGCCCGGGACTCGTCGCATGCCACGGTCGATGTCCGCTTCGGCTTCCGGTGCGCCGTCGACGGGCTCGCGGCGCCGCCGGATCCGCCGGCCCGGGGCGGTCCCTGACGCCGCCCTCGTGCGCAGCCGGTCGTGGCGAACGCGCTCAGCCTGCGGGCCGCACCGCCGCTCAGCCCCCGATGAGCCGCGGCGCGACGACGCCCAGGGCGATCGCCACGGCGAAGTTGAGGACGACCTTCTCCACCATCAGCGGCGTGCGCGACGCGACGGCGGCGACGCTGAAGAGGGTCGCGAGAGCGAGGGCGAGGGCCACGTAGGCGCCCTCCGACGGCAGCCAGCCGTGGACGAAGGCAGCGAGAAGACCCAGGCCGGGGCCGATGCAGGCGGCCGCGCCGAACGCGAGGGCCGTGGCGGCGCCCGGCGAGAGGGCCTCCGACCCGCTGCCCTCCGTGAAGAGTCGGACCACCTCGTCGCGCCGGACGGCGACGTAGCCCAGGCAGAGCAGCGAGATCGGGATCCCGGCGATCGCGCCGGCAAGGAAGCGATTGTCCAGCATCGCGGGACCTCCTTCAGCCGGCCGGGCGATATCCCACGAGGCGGAAGGCCGCGTGGCGGAGGGCGTCCGGCGGCAGTGCCGGCCACAGGTCGGCGTAGGTGATGAGCAGGCCGTTGAAGAAGGCGAAGTAGAAGGCCACCAGGAGGTCGGGGTCGGCCGGCGCGACGGCGCCCTCCGAGCGCGCCTCCGCGAAGACGCGCCGGAGGTTGGCGTGGTAGCTGCCGCCGATCTCGCGCATGTCGAAGCCGAGCGAGCGGATCAGCTCCTGGCCGCCGTGGCCCATCAGGCCGCCGAGGATGACCACGAACTCGGCGTTGCCCTCGTAGAGCGCGAGCGTCCGCTCGACGAGGAGGTCCAGCTTGCGGCGGGCGGGCCCGTACGCGTCCGCCACCTCGGCGGTCATCGCCTCCACGCTCGCGAACCCCTCGGCGAGGATCGCCTGCAGGATCGCCTCCTTCGAGTCGAAGTGCCAGTAGACGTTGCCGGGGCTCATGCCCGCCCGGCGGGCGACGTCCGACACCCGGCAGGCGAAGAAGCCGCGCTCGGCGAAGAGGGAGCGTGCGGCGTCGAGGATGCGTGCCCGGCTGGCTGCCCGGGTTGCCTGGCTCTCCTCGCGCGAGCGTGGTGTCATGCTCATGACCTCGACTGACTGATCGTTCAGTCGGTAGCATAGCATTGAATGACCAGCCAGTCAATAGGACGCGCCTGGACATTGAGAGCGGCCGGATATGCCGTCGAGTGGCCGCGGCGCGCTGGACCCGCGGTGCGCTACGGGTTCACGTGCTCGAGCAGGCCGACCAGGTAGCGCGAGCGCATCTGGTCGGTCGCCAGCACCTGCTTCGTCGGGGGCAGGCGCAGGATCACGCCGAGGATCGCGGCCATCGCCCGGTGGCTGGCGAGCGCCCGGTTGTCGAAGATGCAGTCCTGGAGCCGGCCCCGCTCGAGCGCCATGAGCACCGTCCGGTGGAGCGTGTCGACCGGCGTGAGGACACGCTCGGGGCGGGCCTCGAGCCACAGCCCGTCGGTCGGGCAGACGCGAGTGCAGACACCGCAGCCAAGGCAGAGCTCGGCGTCCAGGACGGCCTTGCGGCGCTTCGGTCGATGCGGGTCGTTGGCCGAGACGAGGGTCATCGCCTCGACCGGGCACGCGACGACGCACTTGCCACAGCCGTTGCAGCGCGCCTCGTCCACGTTGGGGAGGAAGTTGGTCGTGTGGACCGGGTCGAGGAGGCCGAACCGCCGCGCCGCGATCATCGCCTCGCAGCAGCAGCCGCAGCAGTTGCAGATGAACGCGACCTCGCGCTGGACGTTCTCGCCGAACTGGACCAGGTTGTGGCCGTACGCCTCCTGCAGGAGGTCCATCCCCTCGGCCCGGCCGGCGCGCCGCGCGTAGCCGTGACGGATGAGCGAGTCGGCCGTGCCCCCGAAGGTCATGCAGATGCCCTTCGGCGCATCGCAGGCCCGCCCCACGTGCTCCATCTTGTGGCGGCAGTAGCAGAGGCCCACGCCCATGTGCTCGGCGGTCCCGATCACCTCGCTCGCCCGCTCGTAGTCGAGGACGTGCAGGCCGCCGTTGCCGGTGCCGCTTTCCGGGCCGCCGCCGCCCGTCGGCGCTCCCCCGGCCTGGCGAGCCGCGGCGCGTCGCCGCTCGCCCTCCGCCAGCGCTGCCTCGTTGACGAAGACCCGGCCCAGCTGCGTCCTGCCGTGGGTGAAGAGGCTGACGATGAAGTCGTCCTCGACGGTGATGTAGTCGTAGAAGAGCTCGCTGAGGACCTTCTGGTCGACGTCGTCGCGGACCCGCATCATCGAGAACTCGAAGAAGCCGGCCATCGGCGGCGGGAGGATGTACACGGTGCCGCGTGGGGCCTCCATGTCGAGGAGGATCGCCCGCGAGGCCAGGCCATCGAGGACGCGGCGGGCCTCGGCCACGCTCGTCCCCCATCGCGCGGCCGCCTGCTTCGCCGTGAACGGCCGGATGGGAAGCTGCGCCACGAGGCCGGCCTCGCGCTCGCTGAAGAGCAGCTCCAGGATGCGGTGGAGCAGCTCGGACGGCGGCGCTCCCTGGGGGAACCGGTTGAGGCGCTCGGTGAGCCGCCCGTACGCGCCCCTTGACGCCGCGTGCGCCATGTCAGCCTGCCGGGGTCGGCGGCGAAGGCGTCGCAGGCGGCCCGCCGGCCGGTGCCGCCAGCTCGCGCGCGGTCCGGCCGATCCGCAGCGCGATGGTGACGACGGAGAGTGCGACGAGCAGCATGCAGACCCCGGTCCACGGCACCGCCGTGACCATCGCGACGCCCGACACGACGAGGATCACCGCCTGCCGGTCGGGCTGGCCGCCGGGACCCACCCACTGCGGGGCTCCACCGGCGAGGAGCGGCAGCACGGCCAGCACGTTCACCAGCCAGGCTCCCGCCAGCACCAGGCAGACCCAGGCCGGCTCCGCCCAGGCGAAGAGCGCCAGGAGCAGCACGACGTCCCCGAACTCCTGGGGGACGCGGTTGGCGTACGGCCCGATCCGCGTCTTCTTTCCATACGCCTCGGCGACGTGGCCGTCGAGGACGGTGAGCGCCATTCGGCCGAGGATCCCGACGATCACCAGGGCCCACCACCCCTGCCACAGCGCCACGGCCGCCAGCGCCGCCGGGACGAGCGACGAGATGGAGATCGCGTTCGGCTGGAGCCGCGAGATCCCGGGAATCCGATCGAGGAGCCGGCGCACCGCGTACTTCGTCGTGTACAGGCCGAGGTCGGGGCGGCCCGACCCGCCGGATCTGCTCATGCGTGCTCCTCCCAGAACCGGGCGAGGATCCCCAGCAGCTCCTTCGTCGGGGGCGCCTCGACGGGCTCGCCGAAGACCACGCGGAGCCGCCGAAACGGCCGCGGGAACCGGCGGTCCACGGGCCACGCCTCGCGCATCCCGCCCAGCGCCACGGGGACGATCGGCCAGCCGCTGCGGGCCAGGACGAGCACCAGCCCGCCGTGGAGGTCGCTCGTGCGCCGGCTGCCCGACGGGTAGGCGAGGAACCAGCCCTTCTCGACGCCGCGAAGGATCTCCGTCCAGCGCCGCAGCTCCGTGTAGCGGTGGCGGTCGAAGGCGACGGCCTGGCCCAGGAGGGCCGGCGCCAGCGCGGTCGACGATCGCTGGAAGAAGTAGTCGCGGGCCGCCAGCACCGTGATCCGCCGCCGGTGGCGCTCCGGCAGCACGGCGAGGATCGCCAGCGTGTCGAGGTGGCTCTGGTGGTTCGGCATGAGCGCGAGGCGCGGGACGTCGGGCACCGATCCCACGACCTCGATCCGGAAGAAGGTCCGGACCACGGCGGCGGTCACGACACGGCCGATCGCCCGCGCGGTGTCGAGCAGGAGATCGGGCTGGCGCGGGTACTGCGCCAGCCGGTCCACGAGCGGCGCGTCATAGCCGGGGATGGGCTCGTAGTGGAACGACGCGCCGCTCACATCAGGATTCCCCCGCCGGGGTTCGGGAAACCCCCGAAGAGGTAGCCCATGAAATGGGCGAAGGCGGGGGCCGTGACCATGAGCGAGTTGACTCGATCGGTCACCCCGCCGTGGCCGGGCAGGACGGACCCGAAGTCCTTGACCCCGACGTTGCGCTTGACGTTCGCCATCGTCAGGTCGCCGATCTGGCCGCCGAAGCCGACGATGAAGCCGGCCGCGACGACGCCCCACCACGGCACCTGCGGGAAGGCGATCCACCACTGGCCGAAGGCGAGCAGCATGGTGGTGGCCGCGGCCAGGATCGAGCCCTCGAGCGTCTTGTTCGGGCTGATCGGGGTCCAGCGGTGGCGGCCCAGCGTCTTCCCGTAGAGGAAGCCGAGCGCATCGTTGAGCTGCGTCCCCAGGACGACGTAGAGGACGTAGCCGTACGTGGGCTCGGACTGGGCCAGGTACGTGAGGTGGGCCAGGAAGTAGCCGAAGAAGATGACGCCGACCGTCGAGAGGGCGACGCCCTGGAGCATCCCTGCGGTCCGGTTGAGGGCGATCGGGACGAGGAGGAGCGCGAGGACTGCCCACGTCGGGGTCGCCATGAAGATGTCGTAGGCGCCCGCGAAGGCGGCGACGTTCTCGACGACGATCGCCACGTAGACGACGACGACGAATGCCCGCTCCCGGTAGAGGCCGGTGACCTTGGCGAACTCCTTGAAGGCGATGACGGAGACGACGCCGACGAGGATCGCC
>Ga0209253_10004103_pt1 | contig 12723 bp, 13 predicted proteins | sample FrelakmetBRP12BR_FD_187145 | JGI IMG/M metagenome (GOLD analysis project Ga0209253, IMG submission 187145) | Freshwater lake sediment microbial communities from the University of Notre Dame, USA, for methane emissions studies - BRP12 BR (SPAdes)... | ecosystem: Environmental > Aquatic >...
GCTTCAAGCCGGCGCTCGTCGTCGACGTGGCCGCTTCGCGCATCGACCGCAAGGAAACGACGCGCCGCCTGCGGCGGTTGCTCGCTTGATGCGAACGCAGCCCCGTGCGCAGCGTCACACGGTGCGCCCCCATGCAATCTCCGTGCTAATCGCTGCGCAGCATAAAAAAATAACTTCGCGCCGCTCCGGCGGACTTCCTTGCGGACTACTCTCATCACGCGATCCGCAGTCCTGCTAACCACTCACGCGGTATCGCGCGATCCGTGTGCGGTGCTTAGTGTCACATCACAGTAGCGGGAGGCGTGCAGCCTGCGCTGCACGAGCATCAACAGCTGCCAGGCGGGAGGAGAGCCCATGAGGGCCGAAGAACGAGACAGGCGCGACGCACTCGTCGCGCGCAAGAACGCCGCGCTCCAGCGCTGGCCCAACCGGGCAGACGACGAGTTCAAGACCGAGCTCAACGAGGTGGCGCACGAGCTCGACCAGCTCGCCCGCGCGCTCGACGAAGCGCAGGCCGACGGGCTCGACCGGCTGCGCACCTGGTGCGCGCTCGGCGAGGCCTACCTGCTGCTCGGCCAGAGGCACTCGCTGCAGGCCGCGTCCGACGCGTTCCGCAACGCCGAGGCGCTGTCGTCGCTGGTCGAGGCGCAGGCGCACGAGCTGATGAACCTCAAGCACGGCTACGGCTGCACGCTGCTGGAGCTGGCCGCCGGGCGCGACATGGACCTCGCGTCCGAGGCCGCCACGCGGCTGTCCGGCGCGCTGGCGCTGGCGCGCAAGCACATGCCGGTCGGCGTCGCGAGCATCAAGTACGAACTCTTCCGCGCCGAGCACACGGTGGCGCAGCTGCGCGGCGCGCCGGGCACGCCCGCGCGCGAGGCGCACCGCGCGCGCGAGATCGTGGAAGCCGGCTGATTCTCCCCGGGGAGCGGGGTGGAAGCCGCCCCGCTCCTCAAGAACCCGCGGCCGGACGCCGCGGGTTCCCCCTTTTCCTGCAAGAGCCGGGGTCGCATCCCCGGTCTTTTCCGCGGCGGGCGGGCCTGCGCTTCGTGGGATTCTTGGCGGGCCGTGAACCCTGATCTCCCGCCCCCGCATCCTCCGCATCCGCCATCGCCGCGCGCGCAGCGGGCGGCCGCGGAAGCGCGCGCGCCGTCGGCTTCGGCATCGGCCCCCGCGCCGGGGTCGGCCCCGGGCGCGCCGCGCGTCGGTTACCTGCGGCTGCACTGGCATGGCCGGCTGCCGCTCGTGGTCGCCGTCACCGTCAGCACGGCGCTCGTGTGGGGGCTGGTGCAGGCGGTGCGGTTCGCGGGCCACTTCTTCCCGAACACGGAAGCGCCGTGGACGGCCGCGCTGCTGTGGCTGGTGGAGGTCGTCGTGCTGGTGGTCGGCGTCGGCTGGTGGGGCATGGGCGTGCAGCGCTCGGCCATCCGCAGCGTCGACGACGGCGGCTCGACGTTCGTCGCGCTGCTGACCGGCGTGGTGGGGTTCGGCGCGTTCATCTGGGTCGGGCTCTTCTGGCTCAACTCGGCGCGCCACGTGTGGCCCGACGTGAAGGCGACGCTGTCGGGCGACCTGCGGCCGGCCGCGGTCGCGCTCGAGCGGCCCGACCTGCTCGCGGTGCAGGGCGACCTCGAGTTCGGGTCGATGCGCGCGGTGCGCGAAGCGCTGGCCGCCCAGCCCGCCGTGCGCACGGTGCGCCTCGAGAGCCGCGGCGGCCGCGTGGCCGAGGGCCTCGCGCTCGGGCGGCTGATCGCCGACCGCAACCTCGACACGCTCGTCACCGGCGAGTGCAGCAGCGCCTGCGCGACGGCGTTCGCGGGCGGCAACCGGCGGCTGATCGGGCCGGCCGCGCGCATCGGGCTGCACAGCGCCGGCGGCTCGGGAATCAGCGCCGAGCACGTCGACGAGGCCAACCGGCGCAGCGACGAGTTCATGGCCGCGCGCGGGGTCGATGCGCGGGTGCTGGCGATGGGCGCCGCGACCGGCCACGACTCGATCTGGTTTCCGGCGCACGGGGTGCTGCTGGCGTCGGCGCTGGCGACGGATCGGCTCGGGCCGTGAGGCCGCGGGCCACGCAAGCCGGGCCCCCTCCAGGCGGGAATGCTTGGCGGAAATGCGCGGCTCGTCACAGGCGCCCGCGCACGCTTGCCTTTGATCAATGCCGTCCGGACCGCGCGTAGCAGAGTGGCCCGGTATGGCTCCGCGAGGCGACTCCGGGGCCTGTCCACTCACCAGGGGGATGCCATGTCCGCAGCACCGTTGACCTTCCTGATCGCCACTGCGTTCGGCCTGTCGGTCGGCGCCGCGGGCGCGCAGACCGCGAAGGCCCAGCTCGAAACCGGCAAGCAGGAGTACCTGGCCAAGTGCGCCCCGTGCCACGGCGCCTCGGGCAAGGGCGACGGCCCGCAGGCGGCGTCGCTGAAGCAGAAGCCGTCCGACCTCACCACCTACGCCAAGCGCAACGGCGGCAAGCTGCCCGAGCAGCAGGCGTGGGCGATCATCGACGCCCGCCAGCTCGACGATCGCGTCCAGCAGGACCGCGCGATGCCGGTGTGGGGCCACATGTACAAGACCCAGGCCCGCGCCGACGAGCGCAAGGACGTCGAGCCGTACGTGCGGGCGCGCATCGCCGCCGTGCTCGCGTACCTGAAGACGTTGCAGGTGAAGTAAGGAATCGGGGTCAGACCCCGATTTCTCCCCGACACCTGTCGGGGGTGCGCGAAAAACGGGGTCTGACCCCGATCTTCGGTGTCCCGGTTTTCACTTCCACGCGGCCTGCACTTCGGCGATGACTTCGGCGCCGCGGCCCTCGTAGCGCGGCGAGAAGTGGAAGGGGACCACCGCCTTCGCGCGCAGGCGGCGGGCGATCTCGCCGGCCTGGCGCGCGGTGAGGTGGTTCTTGCGTTCGGCGTGCGCGACGTCGGCGTGCAGGAACACGCTCTCGATGAAGAGCAGGTCGACGTCGGCCAGCAGGCCGTCGAGCGCGGCGAGGTTGGCGTCGGTGCAGCGCGTGTCGGTGACGTAGCCGATCCGCGTGCCGGGCACGCACTCGAACGCGGCGCGCAGTTCGCCGAGCGGGCGCACCTCGCCGTGCTTGCCGCGGTGGTCGTTCCAGCGGATGTCGATCGGCGTGTCGTCCGGCGCGCCGGCGAGGATCGCGCGACGCGCGTCGCGCAGCCACGGGCCGGTCGGCAGGCCCATCTCGGCCAGGCGGTTCTTCCAGACGTTGACGTGCATCGCCTCCTCGAGCGCGAACGCGAGCACGACGATGTCGTGGTCGAGGAAGCGCGCTCGGACGCGGAAGTTCTCCTCGGCGAGCAGCACGTCGCCGTGCCGCGGCCACGGCGCGTCGCGCGCGCGCTCGAAGCGCGCGAGGCTGCTGAACTCGGCGCGCCGACCGCCGCCGTCCGGCCGCGCTTCGCGCGCCTCGATCGTCAGCGGCACTTCGTAGCGGTGCACGACGTTCCACGTGTAGGCCGCGAGCTTGTGCCCGACGCGGTCGATGAAGCCGGGGCCGCCGGTCAGCACGATGCGCTCCTTGCGCCCGAGCACCACGCGCAGCCACTGGTCGAAGCCCGCGAAGTGGTCCATGTGCGTGTGGCTGACGAACACGTGCGACAGCCGCAGCAGCTTGCGCGGCGGCAGGCGGCCCAGGTCGCCGAAATCGAACAGCAGCGCGCGGCGTTCGTCGCGGAAGTCGACGTACAGGCCGGGGTCGCCGAACGTGTCGTTCAGCAGGCTGGGTTCGAAAAGCGGGCGCATACCTCTTTAGAGCCGGCGCCCGACTGGGCGCATTGCCCTCCGTCAATACCCAAAGGGAATCCGCGGCCAGATTGAATGCAGCGATTCATGCGCAACGCAAGCCTGCCAGGGCGCCGGTACGCGGGGCGTTCACACAGAGCCGACTGGCAGGCATTCGATCACCGAAGGGAGTTTGTATGTCCACAAGAACACTCGCCGTCCTCGTCGCCGGAATCTTTGGGTTCAGTGCCGCAGCGCTCGCGGCCGATCCACCGAAGCAGGGTTGGAGCTTCGGCAAGGACCAGTTCAACGCCCGCTGCGCGCCGTGCCACGGCGCCAACGGCAAGGGCGCCGGCCCGGCCGCCAAGCAGATCGGCGCCACCGTGCCCGACATCACCACCTACGCCAAGCGCAACGGCGGCAAGTTCCCGGTTGACCTCGCGTGGCAGAAGATCGATGGCCGTCCGGCCAGCTTCGACACCGAGCGCAGCATGCCGGTGTGGGGCCGCGACTTCCGGCACGAGGCGATGGCGAACGTGAACGCGACCGCCAAGCCCGAGTCGTACGTGGCCGCGGAGATCTTCGCGATCATCGAGTACATGAAGGGCCTGCAGGTGAAGTGAGGGTGCGCCGCGCACGCTGGCGCCGCAGGCACGAATGCGCGGGACGGCGGCCTGGACGGGCGCGTCCCGCGGAACGCAGGAGGTCATATGTCCAACAGAACGCTCGCTCTCGCCGCGATCGCCCTCTTCGGGCTGTCGTCGGCGGCGCTCGCGCAGGATCCGCGCAGTGAAGGCTGGAGCTTCGGGGCCGCCCAGTACCAGGCCCGGTGCGCCGCATGCCACGGCGTCAACGGGAAGGGCGGCGGCGCGGCCGCCAAGCAGGCCAAGCTCACCGTGCCCGACCTGACGACCTACGCCAGACGCAACGGCGGCGCGTTCCCGGCCGAACTCGCGTGGAACAAGATCGACGGGCGGCCGGTGGCGTGGGACTCGAAGAGCCAGATGCCCGTGTGGGGCCACACCTTCCGCCACGAAGTGACGGGCGCGCCGTACTCGGCGAAGGATCCCGAAACGTACGTCGCCGCGGAGATCCGGGCCATCCTCGAGCACCTGAAGACGCTGCAGGTGAAGTGAGCGGCGGGAGGGAAATCGGGGTCTGACCCCGTTTTTCGCGCACCCCCGACGAGTGTCGGGGAGAAATCGGGGTCTGACCCCGATTTCGCAAGCGATTTCCGGGAGTCCGTCTCCGGGAGTGAACGCATGACGTACAAGCAGGTGCTGTTCCAGTCGGCCGCGCGCGAGAAGGTGGTGCGCGGCGCCACCCAGCTCGCCAACGCGATCCGCATCACGCTCGGGCCGAAGTCGAAGTCGGTGCTGATCCAGAAAAAGTGGGGCGCGCCGCTCGTGTGCAACGACGGCGTGACGATCGCCAAGGAGTTCGAGCTCAAGGATCCCGAGGAGAACCTCGGCGCGCGCATGCTGCGGCAGGCGGCCGAGAAGACCGGGGACGCGGTCGGCGACGGCACCAGCACCGCGACGCTGCTGGCGCACGCGATCTTCGCGGACGGTGTGCGCAACGTGACGGCCGGCGCCAGCGCGATCGACATCAAGCGCGGGCTGGACCGCGCGTGCAGGCGCGCGGTGGAGGCGCTGAAGGCGCTGTCGCGACCGGTCGCGTCGCGCAAGGAGAAGGCGCAGGTCGGGACCATCTCGGCGCACAACGACCCGTCGATCGGCGAACTGGTCGCCGACGCGATGGAGAAGGTCGGCGGCGAGGGCGTGATCACCGTGGAGGAATCCAAGACCACCGACACGTCGCTCGACGTGGTCGAAGGCATGCAGTTCGACCGCGGCTTCCAGTCGCCCTACTTCATCACCGCGCCCGAGAAGATGGAGGCGGTGCTCGAAGACGCGCACGTGCTGCTGGCCGAGCGCAAGATCGCGAGCCTCGTCGACTTCCTGCCGCTGCTCGACCAGGTGGCGAAGGCCGGGCGGCCGCTGCTGGTGGTGGCGGAGGAAGTCGAAGGCGAGGCGCTCGCCACGTTGATCGTCAACCAGATCCGCGGCGTGCTGAAGTGCTGCGCGGTCAAGGCGCCGGGCTTCGGCGACCGCCGCAAGGCGATGCTGCAGGACATGGCGGTGCTCACCGGCGGCACGGTGCTGTCCGAGGAGACCGGCATGAAACTCGAGAACATGACGCTCGAGCAGCTCGGCCGCGCGAAGCGCGTCGTGGCCGACAAGGACAACACCACGCTCATCGGCGGCGCGGGCGACCGCGCGGCGATCGACGCGCGCATCAAGCAGATCAGGCTGGAGCTCGACAAGGCCACGAGCAGCTACGACAAGGAGAAGCTGCAGGAACGGCTGGCCAAGCTCTCCGGCGGCGTCGCGGTGATCCGCGTCGGCGCGCCGTCCGAGGCCGAGATGAAGTCCAGGCACGACGCGCTCGACGACGCGATCAGCGCGACCAAGGCGGCGGTGGCCGAAGGCATCGTGCCGGGCGGCGGGCTGGCGCTGCTGCGCTGCGTGCCGGCGCTGGCCGCGGAGGCCGAGGCCTGCGGCGGCGACGAGCGCACCGGCGTGCTGATCCTGAAGCGCGCGCTAGAGGCGCCGGCGCGGCAGATCGCCGACAACTCGGCCGTCGACGGCGGCGTGGTGGTCGCGAAGATGCTCGAGGGCCAGGGCAATTTCGGCTTCGACGCCGCGCGCAACGAGTACGTGGACCTCGTCGAGGCCGGCATCATCGACCCGACCAAGGTCGTGCGCATCGGGCTGGAGAACGCGGTGTCGATCGCGAGCGTGCTGCTGTTGACCGAAGCGACGATGACCGAGATCGAGGAGCCCAAGGCGGCCGCCGCGGCGGCGCCCGATATGGAGATGTGACGGCGTCGCGATGATGCACTACGACGTGTGCAACGGCGACGCGGACGGCCTTTTCGCGCTGCGCCAGTTGCGCCTGGCCGATCCGATCGAATCGATCGTCGTCACCGGCATCAAGCGCGACATCGCCCTCCTGGGCCGTGTGCCGGCAATCGCGGGCGACCGGGTGACCGTGCTCGACATCGCGCTCGAGCGCAATCGGGACGCGCTCGACCGCCTGTTGGCGAACGACGTCGCGGTCACCTGGTACGACCACCACGCGCCCGGCCCGATCCCCGCGCACCCGCGGCTGACGACGCACATCGACACCGACCCGGAGACCTGCACCAGCGTCCTCGTCGACGCGCACTGCCACGGCCGCTTCCGCGCGTGGGCGGTGGCCGCCGCCTACGGCGACAACCTGCCGCTCGCGGCCGAGCGGCTCGCCGACACGCTTGCACTGGCGCCTGCCGCGCGCGATGAGCTGCGAATGCTCGGCGAGGCGGTCAACTACAACGCCTACGGCGACAGCGAGGCCGACGTGCGGATCCACCCGGCCGCGCTGTACCGCTGGCTCGCGCACTACGCCGATCCCTTCGAGGCGATGGCGAACGCGTCCATCGTGCGCGAACTGGACGCCCTGCGGCGCGACGACCTGCGCCACGCGCGCGAGGTGCCGCCGCGGCACAAGGACGATCGCTGCATGGCGGTCGTGTTGCCCGACGCGGCGTGGAGCCGCCGCGTGCTGGGGCCGTTTGCGAACGAGCTGGCGCTGCGCGATCCGCAGCGGGCGCATGCGGTGCTGAAGCGGCTACCCGACGGCGGCTACGCGGTCAGCGTGCGCGCGCCGCAGGCGACCCTGCGCGGGGCGGCGCGGCTGGCGGCGGAGTTCGGCGGCGGCGGCCGCGCGGCCGCGGCGGGCGTCGATCGGCTGCCGGAGGCCGAGTTGCCGCGTTTCATCACGCGGTTGGCGGCCGCACGATGGCGCGGCTAAGGCCCGTCGTGGGTGAAGAGTTGCCTTCGGTCAATGTCGAATCGCCACCGCCCGCGAGAGTGAAAGCGGTTTGATTCCTTTCGCAACGCAGGCCTGCCAGGTTGCCGAAGCGCTGCGTCCGTACGGGCCCGCTGGCAGGCATTCGATGACCAAGGGGGTTACATGTACGCCAGAACACTCACCGCGCTCGCCGCCGCGGCCTTCGGCATTGCCGCCGCCACCTCCGTGCTCGCCAAGGATCCGCCCAAACAAGGGTGGGGCTTCGGCAAGGCCCAGTTCGAGGCGCGGTGCGCGACGTGCCACGCCAAGAACGGCAAGGGCAATGGGCCCTCCGCCCAGGAACTCGGGCTGAAGGTGCCCGATCTCACCACCTACGCGAAGCGCAACGGCGGCACGTTCCCCACCGACCTCGCATGGCAGAAGATCGACGGACGGCCCGCAACGTACGACGTTAGCCGTCAGATGCCCGTCTGGGGTGCCGACTTCCGCCACGAAGCGATGGCCAACGTCAACCGCACGGCGGCCCCCGAGTCGTACGTGACCGCGGAGATCTACGCGATCCTCGAGCACCTGAGGAGCATCCAGGTCAAGTAGGCAGCTTCGCTGCCGGGCACGACTCGATGTCCGTGTCGCCCGCGGCGCGGTCTGCATGACCGCGGCGCGGGCGGGCGCACGCGCTGCCCTTCCACCGGGAGCATGCAATGACCACCGGACCCGACTTCTCCGCCCTCGACCTCGCGAAGGTCGCCGCACGGCCGCTGAGCGACTTCGAGCGCAGCGAAACGACCGATCTCTTCGACAAGTCGCGTCGCTTCTTCGCGTGGCAGGACCAGTTCCGCCAGCTCGGCGTGCTGCAGACGATGTACCGGGTCGCGCTCGAAGGCCCGCTCGACCACCGCATCCGCGTGCGCGACCCGCTGTCCGGCGGCGAGAAGGAGCTGATCTGCTACGACTCGAACAGCTACCTCGGCCTGCACCTGCATCCCCGCGTGGTCGCGGCGACGCATCGCGCCCTCGACGAGATGGGATTCGGCACGCCCAGCGCGCAGCTGCTCGGCGGCACCAACCGCTGGCTGCTGGCGCTGGAGGACGAGATCGCCGATTTCCACGAGCGCGAGGCCGCGCTGGTTTATCCGTCCGGCTACCAGGCGAACATCGGCATCCTGTCCGGGCTGCTGCGCGACGACGACCTGCTCGTCCTCGATGCGTACTCGCACGCGAGCATCCATGACGGCGGCCGCTTCGCGGGCTGCCACATCGCGCACTACGACCACAACGACATGGCCGACCTCGAGCGCGTGCTGGCGAACAGGGCGCCCGAGCTGCGTTCGGTGCTGATCGCAGCCGACGGCCTGTTCAGCATGCACGGCGACATCGCGCCGCTGCCGGCGATGCGCGAGGTCGCCGACCGCCACGGCGCGCGGCTGATGATCGACGAAGCGCACGCCACCGGCCTGCTCGGCAAGACCGGCCGCGGGCTCGAGGAGCACTTCGGCGTGAAGGACGCGATCGACGTGCTGATGGGCACGTTCTCCAAGGCGCCCGGGTCGGTGGGCGGCTACGTCTGCGGCGACCGCGCGATGATCGAATACCTGCGCTACTTCTCGCGCCCGTCGATCTTCACGGCCACGCTGCCGGCGGCGATCTGCGCGGGCCTGATCGAGGCCTTCCGCGTGATGCGCGACGAGCCCCAGCACCGCGAACGCCTGTGGGCGAACTCCACGCGCCTGTGGAAGGGGCTGAAGGCGCTGAATCTCGCGGTCGGCGCGCAGCCCTCGCCGATCCTCACGGTGGACATCGGCCACGAGAGCAAGCAGCCGCTGCTCGCCGTCGAGCTGTTCAACGCCGGGTTGAAGGTCGGGCTCGCACGCCATCCGGCGGTGCCGCACGGCCACGCGATCATCCGGCTGACGGTGAACTCGCGGCACACCGACGAGGACATCGACCGCACGATCGACGTGATCGCCGAGGTCGCCGAGCGCCACGAGCTGCCGCGCGCGACACCCGAGGTGGTGGCAGTGTGAACGCGCCGGCCCTGCCCTTCCCCGTTACGAGCGCGCGCTTCTGGCGCGCGTTCGGCGTGACGATGCGGCCGTACCTGATGTTCGTGTCGGGCGCGAGCGGACTGGTGGGCCTGGCGCTCGCGGATTCGCTGCGCGGTCCGATGCTGCTCGCCGCCGCGCTGCCGTTCTTCGTGTCGTACGGGCTCGGGCAGGCGATCACCGACACGTTCCAGACCGACACCGACGCGCTGTCGTCGCCGTACCGGCCGCTCGTGCGGGGCGAGATCACGCGCGGCCAGGTGCGCGCTGTCAGCTTCGCGAGCCTGGCGCTCGTCGCGCTGCTGCTCGCGCTGCTGAATCCGTGGGCGCTGTTGCCCGCCGCGCTCGCGGTGGCCGGCGTCACCGCGTACACGCCGTTCAAGCGGCGCTGGTGGGCCGGTCCGCCGTGGAACTCGTGGGTCGTCGCGCTGCTGCCGCTGCTCGGGGTGCTGCTCGGCGGCGGCACGCCGGCCGAAGCGCTCGCGCGCGTCGACGTGTGGCTGGCGATGGGCAGCATCTACTTCACGTACCTCGTGTTCGTGCTGCTCGGCTACTTCAAGGACGTGGAAGCCGACCGCGCGACCGGCTACGACACGCTGGTCGTGCACTTCGGGCGCAAGGCCGCGCTGTGGATCAACGGCCTGCACGTCGTGCTGGGCGTGGCGTGCTCGGTCGGCTTGGTGTTCTTCGCGCTCGAAGTGCCGGCCGCGGACTGGCAACTCGCGATCGGCGCCCTGCTGTGGGCCATCGGTGCCGGCGGGCTGGCGACGGCGCAGCACCGGATGTCGCTCACCACGCGCGACGACGAGGCCTACGGCCCGATCGCGATCGTCGTCATCGCCTACGTCGCGCTGCATCTCGGCGAAGCGGTGCTGCTGCGGCCGTCGTTCGCCGCGGCCGCCGTGCTGCTGTTTCCGCTGGGCGTGTGGATGCTCGCGCATCGCCCCGAGAAGACGCAGGTGTGAGCTCCCGCCCGTCCGCGCTGGTCGTCCTGAATCCCTCGGCGCACGGCGGGACCGCTGCGCGGCGGTTCGCCGCGATCCGCCCGGCCGTCGAGTCCCTGTTTGACGCGACGGTCGTCGTGGGACGAGCCGATGGCGCATGGGTCGGCGACGCGCGCGCGGCGCTCGCGGGCGGGACGCGCGTCTTCGTCGCCGCCGGCGGCGACGGCACCGCGCACGCGCTGCTGAACGCGCTGGTCGACGCGCCGGGGCGCCCGTCGCTCGACGCGCTCGCGCTCGGCGCGGTCGGACTCGGGTCGAGCAACGACCTGCACAAGCCGGTGCGCACGCGCATCGACGGCGTTCCGGTCCTCCTCGACGCCTCCGGCGCCGCGCCGCGGGACGTGGTTCACTGCAGCTACGTGAGCGGCTCGGCGTCGCACCACGCCTGCATCCTGGTCAGCGCATCGCTCGGCGTGACCGCGTGCGCCAATGCCCGCTTCAGCGAGGATTCGGCAACGGCACGGCGCCTCCGCGAGGCGTCCACGGCGGCCGCCATCGCGTGGGCGGCGATCCGAACCCTGGTCGCGTGGCGCAACCTTCCGGCGATGGTCCGCATCGACGACGACAAGCCGATGCGCCTCGCGCTCAGCAGCCTCAACGTGCTGAAGACCGAGTGGCTCAGCGGGCTGCTCCACTTCGGGCACTCCGTCGAGCCCGACAGCGGCGACTTCGATGTCGCGCTCGCCGCCGGGCTCAGCCGGACCCAGTTGGCGTTCGACATCCTTGCGCTGCTGTGCGGGCACTTCGACGGGCGCCCGAGTCACCAGCGGCTGCTCGCGCGGTCGCTGGACGTGCGCCTGGACGTCGAGACTCCGCTGGAAATGGACGGCGAGACCGTCGCCGTCCATGCGGTCCACTTCGACGTGTTTCCGGAAAGGATCCGGCTATGCGCCTGATGAACGAGATCCTCGAGAACCGCATGCTCGCGCGCTGGGGCGAACTGCTGCCGCGCGCCCCCGGGCAGGTCGGCGGCCTGCATGAAACCGACGCAGAACTCGTCGACCTGGGCGACGGCCGGCTGCTCGCGCTGAAGGTCGACGCCGTCGTCGAGGAAGTGACCGCGGGGCTGTACAAGGATCCGCGCACCGTGGGGCGCATCGCGACGGCCTCGACGTTGTCCGACCTCGCGGCGGTGGGGGCCGACGTGCTCGGCGTGCTCCTGTGCGCGACGCTGCCGCAGGCGCGTCGCGAGGAGATCCAGGCGGCCGTCGCCGCCGGCGTGCGCGAGACGCTCGATCCCGCCGGCGTCTTCGTGCTCGGCGGCGACACCAACGAGGGCGAGCATCTGGCGCTCGCCGTCTGCGCCGCCGGCCTCGTGCCGCGCGACCAGCTGATCACGCGCGTCGGTGCGCGCGCCGGCGACGCGGTGTTCGCCTCCGGTCCGCTCGGCGCCGGCGGCGCGCTCGGCGCTTCCGTGATGATGGGGCTCGGGCACGTGCGCGAAGACCAATACCGGCCCGTGCCGCGACTGCGCGAAGGCAGGCTGTTGCGCGGCGTCGCCTCATGCTGCATGGACACGAGCGACGGCTTCGTCGCCACGATCGACCAGCTGGCGCGCATCAACGAAGTGGGCTTCCGAATCACTGCGCCGGCGGCCGAACTGCTGCATCCGCTGGCCGCTCAACTGGGGGCGTCGACCGGCCTGCCGGCGTTCCCGTTCCTGGCGAGCTATCACGGCGAGTTCGAACTGGTGTTCGCCGTGCCGCCGGAGCGCATTGCAACTTTCGAGCAGCGCGCGAAGGAGGCCGGCTGGCAACCGCTGCGCATCGGCGTCGTCACGGCGGAACCCGGCATCCGCTTCGGCGACGTGGAGGTCGATGCGGCCGCGCTGCGCAACGCGTTCGAACTATCGGCAGGCGACGTGCGGAAGTACGTCGATACGCTGCTGCACGTCAGCGTCCCCTGAAGCAGATCGGGGCCCTGACGCAAATCGGGGTCAGACCCCGTTTTTCGCGCACCCCCGACAAGTGTCGGGGAGTAATCGGGGTCTGACCCCGATCTTCAGCCCTTGACGCAGACAAGCGGGCGCAGTGACGCGACGCGGCGGGCGAGGCCGGCGCGCTCGGTGGCTTCCGCGACTT
>Ga0209253_10004104_pt1 | contig 12722 bp, 12 predicted proteins | sample FrelakmetBRP12BR_FD_187145 | JGI IMG/M metagenome (GOLD analysis project Ga0209253, IMG submission 187145) | Freshwater lake sediment microbial communities from the University of Notre Dame, USA, for methane emissions studies - BRP12 BR (SPAdes)... | ecosystem: Environmental > Aquatic >...
ACTCGGAGGCCGGGGTGAACGAGTTGCCCGCCGACCAAGAAGGGGAGATCGTGATCAGGGGGCCAGCGATGATGCAAGGGTACTGGAATAAACCTGAAGAGACAAGGGAGGTATTTAGGGAGGGTTGGCTTCGTACGGGGGACATTGGGTCAATGGACGAGGAAGGATATATCAAGCTCTTAGGACGGAGGAAAGAACTCATCAAATGTTCGGGTTACAGCGTCTTTCCGGCAGAAGTTGAAAACCTTCTTTACAGGCATCCTGCGGTAGCAGAAGTGGCAGTGATCGGAGTTCCTGATCCCTACCGAGGGGAGAGTCCGAAGGCATTTATCGTCCTGAAACCAGAGTATCGAGAAAAAATCAAAGAGGAAGAGATTATTGAATGGTCAAAAGAGAATATGGCCGCTTACAAACGTCCCCGCATCGTTGAGTTCAGGGAGGAATTGCCCAAAAGCGGTGCAGGGAAAATCTTGAAGAGAATCCTGGCAGAGGAAGAGAAAAGTGCAACGACGGGTATAGATCAAAAACCTTAAGCACCGTAGGGAAGAAATAAGATGAAACTAAGGGACAAGGTAGCTATCGTCACAGGGGGCAGTAGGGGTTTGGGAAGGGCGATTGCGCTAGGTTTCGCGAAAGAAGGCGCTCATGTTGTGGTTGCCGCTCGGACAGAAGTAGAAAACAAGCAGTTGTCCGGGACGATCTATGAGACCGCCAAGGAGATAAAGGCGCTAGGGCAAGAGGCCCATGCGGTAAGGTGCGATGTGACCGATGAGCAAAGCGTCGGTCATTTGATCCAGGTAACGGTTGACAAGTTCGGCCGGATCGATGCGCTCGTGAATAACGCGGGCATTGCCTTTTATCACCCTATCCTTGAAACCCCACTGAAGCGTTGGGAAATAGTCCTGAAGGTTAACTTAATAGGTGCCTTTCTCTGTTCCAAGGCAGTCCTGCCTCAGATGATCAAGCAGAAAAGCGGTAGCATCATTAACATCTCCTCGTTGGCCGCAGACGAGAGAGATGCAGGCACTGTTCCCACGGGCGTGGCTTATGCTGTATCGAAAGCAGGACTGGATCGGTTCACCTTAGGACTGGCCACAGAGGTAGGCAAATACAACATTGCTGTCAATGCTGTAAAGCCCCATCGAGTTGTGGACACGGATGGGATGAGATTATGGCAGCCAAAGGCCGACAAGTCGTTATGGCAATCCGCTGATATGATGGTTCAAGCAACGATCTTACTTGCGAACCAGGATAGCAAAGGGATTACGGGTACCATTGCCACGGATCGGGAAATCTGCACATGGCACGGGCTAACGAATACAAAGGAGGGTTAAATGGCACTTCGAACCCCCCAACAATATATTGAAAGTTTGAAGGAGGTGAGGGTTCGATGTCTTACGAAAAGCTCTTTGACCTAACGGATAAGGTGGCTCTCGTCGCAGGTGCAGCGGGCGGTCTCGCCCGTGAAACCTGTTTGGGTTTGAGCCAGTTTGGGGCGACTTTGGCCTTAGCAGATATCGATGCGAAGGGGTTGACGAGGGTCTGCAATCAGCTGGGCAAAAAGGGGATTAAGACCTGGTCCAAGGTGGTTGACGTATCCGATGAAGCTTCTGTAGAAAGTCTCATCAATGCTTTGAAAAGAAATTTTGGACGTCTTGACATCCTGATTAACTTTGTGGGTGTTGTCTGGACAAATCCAATAGAAAAGATCAGAGCTACCGAGTTCCAGAAGGTCATAGACATTAATCTGAAGGGTTCATTCCTTCTCTCGCAGCAGAGTTTGCGGGTGATGGTTCCGAAACGTTCGGGGAAAATCATTCTCGTTGGTTCGGTGTCCGGTCAAATAGGAAGGCCCTTCTCGGCGCACTATTCTGCGAGCAAAGGCGGAGTCCATTCTTTGGTAAGAACCCTGGCTGTAGAGATGGCAAAAAAGAATATCCAGATCAATGCAGTCGCTCCTGTTTTTACACTCACAAAAATAAGCGAGGGCGTTCTTTCCAATCCGGAATTGAAGAAATCGATTCTTTCAACGATCCCCATGGGTCGCCTTGGCCTTCCTTCGGACCTTGTTGGGGCGATGGTTTTCCTTTCCAGCGCTGCTTCCGATTTCATTACGGGCCAAACTTTTTGCGTGGACGGGGGGTGTACGATTAGTTAGTCATTATGGGAACCGTGGAGTGATCGGCATCGATGATTCTTACAGAGATTTGTTGATGAATTTGATCAGGCGGTTCTTTGCACAAAGGAGGTGGTTTCTCATCAGCTGTTCAGCCTTCACGGCCTTCCTCGCTTTCATGGCCTCAAATATCTTTCTGTGTTCTTTAATCGATGCCGCCATTTGTCCAGGGCTGAACAGGCACTGAAGATTGAGACATCTTATTCTGAACATAAAATTCTCCGAGAGCCTTATCAGATGGTCGTTTTCACTTAATGTGATGAGAAAGGAATGCAATTGGTTGTTCAGCTCATAAAACTGGGTGGCCGTACGAGCGGCTTCTACCTTATGAATGAGGGCATCTATCCTCTTCAGTTGCTCATCCGTCAAAAAGGGGGTAATCACCCTGACCGCCAGTCCCTCCACAACACTCATCAGATCGTAAATGTGCTCAATATCCTTTTGGGAGAATTCGGCTACCCTGGCGCCGACGTTCGGAATGATCTCAACGAACCCATCCTGTTCGAGCTTTCTCAGGGCCTCTCTGATCTTGCCCCTCGTAACCCCAAGGACGTTGGAGAGATGAATCTCCACGAGTCTTTGGCCGGGTTTGAATGTACCGCTTGCGATCCTGGCTTTAAGATCCTCCACGATCTTCTGACGCTCTGCGGAATTGTTGGCTGTCCTGTCCCTTTTCATATGAGTTGTCGCACGCTGCCAATCATAAGAAAGAATCCTCCTGTCTGTCAAGAGAAAATTGTTCACAATAATTTAAATATTGTAAACAAAATAAAGAAAATAGTTGACAATGCTTTTGGGCCATGGTATGAAACCAGCAATTGTATTGAAAAGTACCAAAAAGGAGTCCGTTCTGCCGAAGGAAGCAAGAACCCCCAACCATCGGGAGAACCCAAAACCTTCGCATCCGCGTGTTGTAAAGGAGAAATTTATGAGGGAAATGACTTATGTTGAAGCGATTAATGAGGCGCTGATGGAAGAAATGGCGCGGGATGAGAAAGTGTTCATTATGGGGGAGGATGTCGGGAGGGGCTATGGAGGAGGCATTTTTACGGCGACCCGGGGCCTTCTTGATAAGTTTGGACCCGAAAGAGTGATCGATACGCCCATTTCCGAGTCAGCGATCGCCGGATGTGTCATTGGGGCTGCTTTAGTAGGATACCGCCCGATCTGCGAATTCATGTTTTCTGATTTTTTGACGATAGCCATGGATCAAATCGTGAACCTTGCCGCCAAGATGCGGTGGTCTCTCGGTGGCAATATCGGTGTCCCTATTGTCTATCGAGCCGCCTATGGGGCGGGGGTTGGCGCTGCTCTCCAGCATTCCCAGGCTTTTGAAGCCTGGTTTGCCCATGTGCCCGGGCTAAAAGTGGTATTACCCTCAACGCCTGCGGATGCGAAAGGTCTTCTCAAGGCAGCGGTAAGAGATGACGACCCCGTCATCTTTTTGGAGCACAAGTTTCTTTATAAGAGGCTGAAAGGATTTGTACCGGAGGGAGAACATGTGGTGCCGATCGGTAAAGGGGACGTCAAGCGAGAAGGAAAGGATATTACTATCATCGCTTACTCAGCAATGGTACAGCGTGCCCTGGAAGTGGCAGATGTTCTGGAAAAAAAGGGAATCAGTGCGGAAGTGGTCGACCCGAGAACTCTTTTGCCTCTCGATGAGGAGATCATTTTGAAATCGGTTGAGAAAACGGGAAAAGCGGTCATCGTCCATGAGGCTCCGATGTTTGGAGGATTTGGAGGAGAAATCGCCGCTCTCTTGGCAGACAAGGGGTTTAACTATCTGGATGGTCCGGTTAAGAGAGTTGGGGGATTATTCTGTCCGATCCCCTATTCGCCTGCGATGGAGCAACTCTACTTGCCGAATGTGGATCGAATCCTACAGGCTGTCCGAGACCTGATTGACTTTTAGGAGGCAAAAGGAATGTTGTACGAGATAAAAGTTCCAGAAGCTGGTTTCAGCATTACGGAGGGGACGGTTGTCCAGTGGCATAAAAACGTTGGAGAAAAGGTGCAAGAGGGGGAGACCATTGTCTCTGTCGAAACCGACAAGGTCGTGGTGGAAATCCCAGCCCAGGGTACAGGGGTCCTCATTGAAATAAAGCATGAGGTTGGAGAAACGGTTCCTGTAGGTTCCGTATTAGGTGTGATACGGGGAGAGGGAGAGGAAAAGGTGATTCCGGCTGGAGAAACAAGAGACCGAGTTTCGATGGGGCAAGAGCCTTTCGCCACAATGGCAAGGTCGACAGATCCGGAGAAGGAAAAGAGGAAGATCTCTCCATTAGCGAGGGACATAGCAAGGCGTGAAGGGATCGATCTCTCCAGAATTTCCGTTGGGAGTGGACCGGGAGGAAGAATCGTCAAAGAAGATGTCTTACGCCTCGTTCAAAAGAAAGAAGCCATTGAACCCGAAACAAGAAAGGCGCCGACAAGAATCGAAGCCCAGGAAAAGGTGAAGTTTACGGGTTGGAGAAAGGTGATTGCAGATCGGATGATTTCGAGTGCGAGGAATGTTCCCCAGGCCAGTACGATCATGGAAATGGATGTGACGGAAATCGCCAGGCTGATTGCATCAACCAAAGGAGGGCCGGATCAGGTCCGACTAACCTATCTCCCCTTCATCATGAAGGCGGTTCAAGTGAGCCTTCGTGTGGCACCGGAGATTAACGCCTACTGTTATGAGGATGGATTTATCCTGCAGCGCGAGCTCAACATCGGCGTGGCAGTGGACCTGGGGGAGAAATTGATTGTTCCGGTAGTGAAGGGGGTTCCGGAAAAATCGATTCTGGAATTGGCTGAAGAAGTACGGAATTTGGCGGAAAAAACTCGCGCTGAAAAGCTGGAGGCGAAGGACGTGGAAGGAGGGACGATTACCCTTACCAATCTTGGGCCTTTTGGGGCCTACGCAGCAATGCCACTCATCCTTCAGCCACAGACAACGATTATCGGCATCGGGGCGGCTCGAGAAGAACCTTCGGTGGTGAATGGATCGATCGAGATCAGAACGAAAATGATGATTACCGGTGTTTTTGATCACCGGGTGATCAATGGGGCCTCCGGCGCAAGGTTTCTTAGGGAAATGAAAACCCACCTTGAAGATCCGAAGTTTTTGATTTTGAAGATGCGGTGATACAATCGGATACGTTTCTGCAATTCTGTAGGGCGTGATCCCCGATCACGCCGCTCATCGGAGCGTTCGGGGAACGCTCCCTACATTTGATGTAAGTCTGGTTATCGTGTCTGGATTAATTGAGGGAGGGGATGGAATGAAGCTCTTAGAAAAGGATTTGAGACAGATGCTTTACTGGATGGTGCTGGGAAGAAGATTCGAGGAACGCAAGGTCGTCCTACATCGTCAGGGTCTTCTGCGTGGCTTTCTTCATCCTGGCCTTGGCCAGGAAGCTGTCCACGTGGGAGCGTGCTACAGTCTGGGGGACGAGGATTACATCACGCTTTCACACCGTGGAAAAGAACCTGAACTGATGAAAGGCTGGAGCCTGAAAGATATGCTGGCAGGGCAGATGTGCAAGAAGGAGAGCTACGGAGGGGGAAGGACTCCGGACGGGTCCCATATGTACGGGGACCTATCCAAAGGGATCATTCCATCTCCGGGCATTATTGGTTCGGTCATCCCTCTTGCGGCAGGCGTCGGCCTTGGTCTGAAGATGAAGAAAAAGGGAGGTGTGGTGGTCACCATTTTTGGTGACGGAGCCTCGAACCGGGGTGACTTTCATGAAGGGATCAACCTGGCTGCGGCACTGCGGTTGCCGGTGATATTCCTTCTCGCCAACAATGGATGGGCCATCTCTGTCCCCATTCAAAAGGCGACGGGGGGGATCACCCGGCTCTCTGTACGCGCGGCTGGGTATGGAATACCCGGGGTCACCGTGGATGGAAACGATATCCTCAAAGTATATGAAGAGGCCAGCAAGGCAATCGAGAGGGCAAGATCCGGAGAAGGCCCCACATTACTGGAATGCTTGATTCACAGGTGGACAGGCCACGGAATGAGTGATCCTGACAATTACAGGACCGGGAAAGAGAAGAAAGAAGGAGAGGCAAAGGATCCCATCCTTCGATTCAAAAAGGAATTGATTTCTAAGGGACAGCTCACCGAGGAAGGATATACGGAAATAGAACAGCGCGTCGCGAAAGAAGTCGAAGAAGCCATTCACTTCGCCGAAAAGGAATGCACGGACATCGATCCTGATACCATCGACGTTTCAAGAGGTGTTTATGCCGGTGATTAAATGGAGACCACAGGGGAACGGGAAATCAGATGATCTGACTCCGAGGGGTTTGAGATCGTATTTTGAAAACGATTTTGATTTGAGTTGAGATAAGAAACCGGAAGGATATGAAGCCGGAAAAGGCGAGTTCGATTTTTTGGATGGCCTTTGGCATGGTGATGATTTATGCATCGTACAAGCTGAAGCTTGGAACCTTGTCGCACCCCGGCCCGGGGTTCTTGCCATTCCTCGCGGGGGTGATCCTGTGTTGCCTTTCCATAATCGTTTTCCTAGAAGCAGTGAGGCGTATCGATGAGAAAGCAAGGAAATTGAGAGAATTATGGGCGGGAGCGAATTGGCTCAGCGCTGCCATCGTGGTCGTTGCATTGCTGGTCTATGCATTGGTTTTCACCCATGTGGGCTTTCTCTTAAGTACGATCGGACTTCTGACCTTTTTATTCAGGGCCCGTGAGCGGGTGGGTTGGTTTGCGGCCATCGGAGGGGCGCTGATCGCCTCCTTCGCCTCCTTTGCGGTTTTTGCTCTATGGCTGAAAGTTCAACTCCCTTACGGAATCATCGAGAAATGTTTGTTTTAGGCGCTCCTGTTTCAAGGTTGTCATAAATGGAAACTTTAAACAACATTTTCTATGGATTCTCTGTTGCCTTCATTCCTGCGAACATTTTGTACTGCTTCATTGGGGTCTTTATCGGGACGCTGATCGGTGTTCTCCCCGGAATCGGTCCGGTGGGGGCGATGTCGATTCTTCTCCCTGCAACGGTTCAAATCCCCCCGATTTCTTCGATCATCATGCTGGCCGGGATTTATTATGGATCCATGTATGGGGGGTCCACCACGTCTATCCTAGTTAATATTCCAGGTGAAGCAGCATCGGTGGTCACCTGTTTGGATGGTTATCAAATGGCAAAACAGGGTCGAGCGGGTCCTGCGCTCGGAATCGCTGCCTTCGGATCTTTTATCGCTGGAACCTTGAGCGTCGTCGGCTTGGCGTTCCTGGCTCCGCCTTTGGGGGAATGGGCCTTGAAGTTCGGGCCTCCGGAGTATTTCAGCGTGATGGTTCTCGGGATGACGATGTTGATTTATCTGGCATCCGGGTCCATTCCGAAAGCCATGATGATGGCCTTGGTTGGGGTTCTTGTTGCCAGTGTCGGGATGGATGCCACTTCGGCCACTCAACGCTTCACTCTGGGGATCCTTGAATTGAATGATGGAATCGGACTGATTCCTTTAGCGATGGGACTTTTTGGCATTTCCGAAGTTCTCATCAATGTGGAGCAAGGTCTGAGGCGGGAATTGGCCAAAGAAAAGATTAAGGGACTTCTACCGACTCGCCAGGACTGGAAGGACTCCACCGCACCGATCGCGAGGGGTTCTCTTCTGGGCTTTTTGTTTGGCATCCTCCCCGGCGGAGGAGGGGTGACCTCTTCTTTTGTTTCCTATGCTGTTGAGAAAAGGATCTCCAGGCACCCGGAGAAGTTTGGGAAAGGAGCGATTGAAGGAGTCGCAGGACCTGAATCGGCAAACAATGCAGCCACGGGCGGCGGCTTCGTCCCTCTGCTCACCCTGGGTATTCCATCCAATCCGGCGATGGCGATGCTTTTGGGTGCTCTCCTGATCCATGGCATGCAGCCCGGCCCGTTGCTCATGCAGAAACAGCCGGATCTTTTCTGGGGGGTTGTGACCAGCATGTATGTGGGAAATGGTATGCTCCTTCTTTTGAACCTTCCGATGATTGGGATGTGGGTTCAAGTTCTGAAGATCCCTTACCGAATTCTTTTTCCGCTGATCCTGCTGTTTTGCTTAATCGGGGCTTACAGCATTAACAACAGTGTTGCGGATATTCTGATCATGATCCTTTTTGGAATCGTGGGTTATTTGATGAAGAAATTCGAATATGAAGGGGCTCCTTTAATTCTTGCTTACGTCCTGGGCCCGATGCTGGAAATCTCTTTGCGACAGTCCCTGACGATCTCCAGCGGAAGCTTTGCCATTTTTTTCACGCGTCCGATAGCCGCTGGAGGAATGCTTTTGGCCATCTTACTTATCCTTTCGCCCATTCTGCCCAGGATAAGAAAAAGGAGACGATTTCCCGAGGCCTTCGGGGAGTAGAGATGCTACCAGCCGGGGGAGAGGGGTTAAGATGTTTTGACAGAGGAAATGGAGCACATAAAGATCATTTAAGGCGTCAACGATTTATTTTGAGAGGACCCGAATCTAAAATGAATGTTCTATTAAACAGGAGGTGGAAAGATGAAGAAGAGTAGAAGGTTGATTCTTGTTCTGTTCCTGACAGCAGCTTTTTGTACGGTCTCACTTAACCATGCCTGGGCCGATTACCCTGAAAGACCCTTAACGTTGATTGTCGTTTTTGGCCCTGGAGGAGCAACCGACCTAGCCTCAAGAGCATTGGGAAAAGCTCTCGAGAAGAGGCTCGGCCAGCCCATTCTTGTTGTGAACAAACCCGGGGGCGGGTCAGCCGTAGGTGCAGCCGCAATCGCCTCAGCCAAACCCGACGGATACACCTTTGGTACGACCCTTTGGACAACCGTGGCCTTACTACCGCACACGGTGGATGTCCCGTACAGCATTGACAGTTTTGAATACATTATGATCAATGGGGGGTACAGGTTTGGGATTGCTGTAAGATCCGATTCGAAATTCAAGACCTTGAAAGAGTTAGTGGACTACGCCAAACAAAACCCCGGGAAGATCAAGTATAGCACGACAGGAGCAACTGTCCCCGGGAACATGGGAATGATTCTTCTTGGAAAAGCCGCTGGGGTACAATGGGAGAATGTGGTCTTTAAAAGTGGTTCAGAAGCAGCGACTGCTGTTTTGGGGGGGCATGTCGATGCGACCTCGGCGAACCCCGTCGATGTGATTCCCTTTATCGAAGCCGGGCGGATGAAGCTCTTGACTTCCCTGAGCGATACACGCTGGAAATGGGTGCCTGATGTTCCGTCCATCAGGGAGTTAGGCTACAACTTTCATGTGAATGCCTACATGGGTTTTGGAACGCCCAAGGGGGTGCCCAAAGCCGTCTTGGATAAACTTGTTGAGGCTTTCAAAGAAGCGTCGCGTGACCCGGAATTCCTGGAAAACTTAGAAAAATTCTACACGATTCCAGAGTACAAAACAGGCGACGAGTATCGAAGGCTTTTAATCGAGGAAAGCAAGATGAACGAAAAATTGTTGCTGGAGCTCGGCCTTCATAAATCCCAAAAAAAATAGAAGTGCTCCTCGCTAAAGGGGGTGCTTTAACGGGTGAAAACAGAAACGATGAATCCAGGAAGGGAGAAGGCGATGATCCGTTCAATTCATCACACCGCCTTTACGGTGAGCAACATAGAGAGATCGATTGCTTTCTACCGGGATCTTTTGGGAATGAACGTTCTCTGGGACTCGGTTGAGGCAGGCTTACAGTATAAGGGGCCGGTATGCGATCGAATCACGGGCTGTCCCGGGACGGAACAGCATCTCGTGTATCTGGGTATTGGTGGTGGGGTTTTAGAACTGGTGGAGTATACTCCTACGGGAAGACCACTGAAAGATCACAAAGCGAGCGATATCGGAGCATCTCATATTTGTCTTAAGACGGATGATATCAACACGCTTTATGAGAAGCTTCGCGCGAACAATGTGGCGGTCCATTGTCCGCCTCAGAACAGGGGTGAGCTCTCGGTGTTCTATTTTCGGGATCCCGATGGAATCATTCTTGAAGCCATTGAGGGAAAGACGAGAGTTTAACAGGGAAGATCAAGGTTGAGAATGGAAGGGAACTAAAAACCGGTATTATTTCGAAGGAGCTTGCGTATGAGGTTGAAAGACCGGGTGGCGGTTGTGACGGGTGGAGGGGGCGGCATCGGGGAGGGAATTTGTCTTTGCCTTGCTCGAGAAGGTGCACACGTCGTTGTGAGTGACCAGAATCGAACTTCGGCAGAGAGGGTCGCTGCTGAGATTACGAAAATGGGGCGGAAGGCTTTGGCCGTTCAAACGGACGTTCGCAGCGAAAAAGACTGTCAGGGTCTTATGGAGGATAGCCAGAAAGGAATGGGGCAGATTGATATCCTGGTCTGCTGTGCCGGTGTGCCTGGATATTCTGACAAGACCGTTATTCGTGACGAAATGACACGCATTGAAAATATCTCCGAAGAGGACTGGGACTTCACCATCGATACGAACCTGAAGGGAGTTTTCTTGTGTAACCGGGCCGTCGCGCCTTACTTGAAGCAACAGAAGAGGGGGAAGATCATCAATATTTCTTCGATTGCCGGACGGAGGGGTGCAGATTGGCTCCCTCACTATTCTGCCAGCAAGGCAGGCATGATTGTCCTGAGCCAGGCTATTGCGATTCAATTGGCGCCTTACAACGTGAACGTCAACACGATCTGCCCTGGATACGTTTGGACTCCCATGTCGGTGGTTGCTGGAAAGGTGATGTCGAAGACATACCCCCAGTTTAAGGATATGAACCCCACTGAGATTTTCAATGAGTTGACCCGGGTCAGGGTTCCCCTTGGAAGACCCCAAAGCCCGGAGTCGATCGGCCACGCCGCGGTCTTTCTTGCCTCTGACGAAGCGAATGAGATCACGGGACAGGCACTGAATGTGGACGGAGGGACCGTCTTCAATTAGACGATTTGCGAGATTTGCAGAAAGGGAAACGTGACGATGAAAGCTGCAGCCCTCGTTGGTTTGAAAAGAATAGAACTCCAGGACAAACCGAAACCCGTTATCCAATCGGGAGAGGTGTTGGTAAAAGTTGAATATTGCGGCATATGCGGTTCGGATGTTCATGGTTACCTCAGTGGGATCGTCATTCCGGTTGGCACGGTGATGGGCCATGAGTTTAGCGGCGTGGTCGCCGAAGTTGGCGAGGATGTTTATGTAGTCCATCCAGGGGACCGGGTGGTCGTTAAGCCTGGGGCCTCATGTCTGAGTTGTTATTGGTGCAGAAGAGGACAATATTCGCTCTGCCCTAAGCGCCGAGAAACCATCATTGGCGTCAGCCCGAGAAACGACGGCGCCTATGCAGAGTATGTAAAGGTTAGGGACCCTGGGCAAAGGCTATTCAAGCTGCCACCGGGTTTGGCGGCGAAGGAAGCGGCTCTGACCGAACCTCTTTCCATAGGCCTTCACGGTGTACGACTTTCTCGGCTGAAATCTGGAGACTGCGCACTGATCATTGGAGCCGGGATGATTGGTCTGAGTGTCCTACAGTTCCTGAAGATAGAGGGGATCAGTAGAATAATCGTGTTAGAAATATCTGAGAAAAAGGGTCGCCTGGCCCGAGCGTTAGGCGCCGATGTCGTCCTGAACCCAATTTCCGAAGGAGAGCATTTAAAGGAGCGTATTCTTGGCCTCACGGGTGGAATCGGTGTGGACGTAATCTTTGACTGCGCGGGCGTCGCATCTGCATTTCAAACGTCCATGGATTGCGTCAAGAGCGGCGGTCAGGTTATGGTGATCGGACTTCACGAGCAAAAAGTGCCCGTCGATTTTCTCAACCTGTTGCACAGAGAGATAGAACTGAAGGGGGTTTTTGGCAGCTACAATGAGTTTAAAGAGGTGATCGATATCATGGCCTCGGGAAAGATCAACACGGATCTATTGATTTCCGACGTCATCTCCTTAGCCGATATTGTAGAAAAAGGCTTTGAGCGACTGCTCGGATCCCGTGATCTTGTTAAGATACTCGTTAGGGTGGGTGACTCGCTGGCGGATGGCCACCCCTAAATTTTGGGATGCTTAGGCCATCCCCGGACAGGAGAAACCCACGCCCGCCTGCGTGCCGTCATGCATTCCGTCGTGCAGGCGTTGATGAGGCACCCCGCTGGAGGCGGGGTCTAGCCCGTAGGGCTCTACGGGATTTTAGATAAAGTGGAGGGAGTTGCATGGACTGGATGGCTTTATTGCCGGTTCAAATTCTGCATGGGCTCGTTTACGGGGCGGTCCTTTTCCTTCTCGCCTCGGGGCTGACCCTTATTTTTGGGATGATGGATGTCCTGAATTTTGCCCACGGGGCATTCTATATGCTCGGCGCCTATTTTTCTTTTTCCGTGCTGATGTGGACAGGCCAATTCTGGCTCAGCTTGATTCTTGCTCCTTTGGGAGTGGGGGTGCTGGGTGTCCTGATCGAGCGGGTTTTCCTGAGAAAAGTACACCCCTATGGTCATGTCCCTCAGCTATTATTGACTTTCGGGATAGCCTATATTCTCGAGGACGCCGTGAAAATCCTCTGGGGCACAGAGCCCCTGAAGGTCAAAATTCCGGCTCTTCTGTCAGGATCCCTATC
>Ga0209253_10004105_pt1 | contig 12721 bp, 11 predicted proteins | sample FrelakmetBRP12BR_FD_187145 | JGI IMG/M metagenome (GOLD analysis project Ga0209253, IMG submission 187145) | Freshwater lake sediment microbial communities from the University of Notre Dame, USA, for methane emissions studies - BRP12 BR (SPAdes)... | ecosystem: Environmental > Aquatic >...
TCAAGGCGGAGACAGGGATGATTTCCTTAAACTTGAGGAGGTCTTTATATTTATCAATGATGGGGAGGATTTTGTCTTTTTTGATGATATCGACCTTATTGATCAGCAGGAAGAGGGGAGTCGTAACCTTCGCGAGCGTCTCGAGGACGAACTCATCGCCATGTCCGAACGGCTGGGTGGCGTCGATGAGGAGGCAGATGAGATCGCTGGTTTGGAGGGAGGAATAGACGAAATTCATCATTCTTTGATTGAGACTGTGGAGCGGCTTGTGGATGCCCGGATTGTCGATGAAAATGATTTGCCCCTTTTCGGTCGTTTTGATGCCGAGGATGCTGATCCTTGTCGTTTGCGGCTTGTCCGAGATGATGGCGACTTTCTGTCCCAGCATGGAGTTGAGGAGAGTGGATTTGCCCGCGTTTGGCCGGCCTATGAGAGCGACGTAACCGACCTTCATTCTTGTCCCTTTCCTTTTTCGTCTTGTTCTGTCACGACTTTCTTGACCGTAAGCTTCTTGATCCTTTTCTGGTCGACGTCAACCACTTCAAACGAGAGGCCCTTGATCTCGAATCTCTCTCCCCGCTTGGGGAGTCTCTCGAGGCCGTGCATGATGAGCCCGCTCACGGTGACATAATAGTCCTCGGCCAGGTCGAGGTCAAAGAGCTCCTCCAGCTTTTCCACCTCGGCATTTCCGGAAACGGCATATTCGGAAGGCCCGACCGCAGTGATCGGCGTCTCTTCATCCACATCGTACTCGTCTTGAATCTCGCCGACGATCTCCTCCACCACGTCTTCCATGGTCACAAGGCCCGAGACCCCTCCGTGTTCATCGACCACGATGGCCATTTTTTGCTTTCTTTTTTTGAACTCCTTGAGCAGCTCGGCAACCTTCATGGATTCGGGGATGAAGTGGACGGGACGGATGATCGGCTCGATGGGCAGTCCGCGGTGCTTGTCTTCAAAATACTGGAGGAGATCCTGGGCGATCACAATCCCCTCGATATTATCTATCTTTTCCTTATAAACCGGGATGCGGGAATACTTCTCGGATAGGATCAGCTCGCGCAGGGCGCCGAACGTGGCCTCCTTCTTGATACAGACCATGTTCATCCGCGGCGTCATGATCTCCCTCGCGAGCGTGTCCCCGAATTCGACCACGCTCTTGAGGAGAACGCCCTCGTGTTCTTCGATGATGCCTTCTTCCGTGGCCTCGTCGATAAAGGTTTCGATTTCTTCTTCCGAGGCTTCCCGGATTTCCTCCTCAATCTCCTCTTTCTCGAGCTTCCTGACCAAGAAGATCAGGGGCGCGGCGAGCCCACGGACCAGGCCGAACGTGGGCAGGAAGAATTGGATGACCGCTCTTTTGTTCAGGGCATTCAGGAGGCGCGGAAGGTAGTCGAAGAGAATGAAGAAGAGACCCACAGAGATAAGGAAAAACCAAAAAGGCCAGAGCCTCCACCGTGGAATGAGTGTTAAAAGATAGACCAGGAAGGCGATGATGAAGATGGCGCGCCAGCTTTCGACGGCAATCCGGGTCTCGTCATAAAGGTCAAGGACCTTTTGGCGGCTTTCTTTTTCTTTGTCCTCGAGGAAGCGGCTCAGGGAAATCTTGGAAAAGGTGCCGAGAGAGGCATGAAATAGGGAGAGGAGAAAAGCGACCAGAAGGAGCGCACTCAACCCGGCCCAGCGCAGGAATTCAGCGGTCATCTTATTTGTTAACGGTCCTCGGCCAGGAGACCATGAACTTTAGCCTCCTCTTCCTCGATCCCTTTTCCGTGGTCAAAACCCAGAAGATGAAGAAACCCGTGGACGGCCAGGTCCTGTAGCTCTTTCTCCAGGTCGTGAGGTTTCGAGAGACACTGTTTAAAGGCCTGGGGGACCGAGATGGCGATATCACCGAGATAAGACTTCCCGTCAATACTCTTCTTCTCGCCGAACGGGAAACTGAGGACGTCGGTCGGCCCGTCTTTATTCAAAAACTGCTTGTTCAGCATCTTAATCGTCTTCGTGTCCACAAAAACAAGGTTGACCTCCGGATCTCTGAGCCTATAGCGGTCCACGAGAAAGCTTAAAAGCTTTTTGAACTTGGCCTGATGGATCCGGCATCTATGCTGACGGTTTATTATTTCGATCATCGTTTTTCTTTGCCGGCGCGGGTTTTTTCTTCCTTTTCATCTCAAAATCGAAACCTGGATATTCAACTCGAGGATGATAAATCGCGAAGAGGGTCGTGTGGTAGGATGTGGCGATTGCCCGCAACTCGCGCAGGGAAAAATCGCACTCGTCGAGCTGGCCGTCCTGGAGATAATTCTCGAAGATTTCCGTGATAACCCTTTTCAGGTTCTCGCGGGTTGGCGATTTCAGGCTTCGGGAAGCGGCTTCCACCGAATCGGCCAGCATGATCAGGGCGGCCTCCTTGCTCTGGGGCGAAGGGCCCGGGTAACGGTAGTTCTCTTCACCGATCGTCTGCATCTCCGGGTCATACTGTTCTTTGGCTTTGTGGTAGAAATACCTGACCAGAGAGCTGCCGTGATGCTGTTCGATGATATCTTTTATTCTCTTGGGAAGCTTGAGTTCTTTGGCTATCTCCGCGCCCTCCTTCACGTGGTTGACGATGACGAGCGTACTCAGGCTTGGGTTCAGGTCCTTGTGCAGGTCAGGGTTCCGGCTGATGTTTTCGATGAAGTATTCAGGCCTTTTGACCTTGCCGATATCGTGGTAGAGAGCTCCCGCTTTGACGAGCATGACATCAAGGCCGATTTCCTCAGCGGCCTTTTCTGCCAGCGTGGCCACGATGAGGGAGTGATGATAGGAACCGGGAGCTTCCAAGGCCATCTGCTTGAAAACGGGGAGGTCCGAATTGGTCAGCTCCAGGAGTTTGGTCTGCGTGACAAACCCGAAGATGGTCTCAAAAAGAGGAAGGAGCAGGAAGGCCAGAGAGGCGCTCAGGACTCCGCCGAGGACACTCATGATGACTTCGGTGGCGAAGATGTCAAGGCCGCTCGACCTTTCTCTGATCAGTTCGAACGTGAAGATGAGGAAGATATTGACCGGCGCGACAACGAACAATCCTGTTCGCAGGGCGGAGGTTCGTTTCTGCCTTTGGTAATACCTGATGCCGTAAATCGCCCCCAAGCCTCCTATAAAGCTGAAGAGGGTGAGGTTAAAATTGAGCTGGAAAAGATATCCAACGAGAAGGCTGTTCAGGATGGCGAAGATTAGGCCGACGCTCGTCGTCGTGAGAAAGGCGAAAAGGATGACCCCAAATTGAAACGGGATGGCAAATTTATAAGCCTCAATATCTGAGAGGAAGGGGAGGCTCGATCTCTCGCTGAAAAGATAGGCCAGAAGGAGGGACAGTTTGTAGACGGCGAGGCCGAGGATTAAGGTCGTCCCCATCATCAGATAAATTTTCAGGGCCGCTCTGTATTTGAGCAGGGATTTCAGGTAATACCAGAGAGTGATAAAGATAAGGGCAAAAAGAAGGATGGTTCCGGCAAAATTTCTGGCCCAGGCGCGCTTGGCCTGAAGATGCTGATTTATGATGCCGAGCCATTTGAGGGTTTCTGCCGTCGCTTCATCCCCCTTGCGGATGATGACCTTTCCTTTCTTGACCCGGAAAAAGGCCGTCTCTAACCGGGCCCGGGCCCGCTCTTTCCTGGCCTCAGTTTCGACTTTGTTGTAAGTAATGTTGGGCGACAGAAAGATATCGGCCAGGCTCTCGAGGAGCCTTTTGTTTCTCGAGGAGAGCTCGATCTTTTCGACTTCAGCGGAGAACTTTTCCCTGCTTTCCCTTATCTCCAGAATCTCTTCGACTTTGATGAGCCCTTCATTCCCCGGGCCCCGGAGGAGGATAAGGCCCCTCTCCGGCTCTTTCCGGATGAAGAGGTTTTTGGAGACGATAATCCCCTGGGACGAGACTTTCCCGATAAGGCTGACCAGCGTCTCCTGGATATCCTGGGAAAAATTCACCCTAGCGAGCGTATCAAGGACGTTGGTGTCAATCTCGAACCCGAAGTTTTCCGTTATGCTCTTTCCCAGGTCAGTGAGGTTTGGCGGGGATGCCGCTTTCTTGAGCCATTCCCGCCCGAACTGGAAGAACTGGCCGATTTTTTCCTCGAGATTTAAAAAAGCATTCTCGTCGAAAGAATAGACGGGAATCACGGCCTCCTCCGCCTCAGCCCTTCTCTTGGCCGTTGTCTCTGTATCTTCGATCGTCAGGTCGAGAGGAGAGATGATATCTGTAGAGGCGATCTCTCCTTCTTTAAGCCTGGGCAAAGATTTGGAGGGGACATAGGAAAGAAAATAGGCCAGAATGAAGACAAAAATGAGGAGGAAGAGCCAGGGATTCTGAAAAAGTCGCCTCCACAAGACCTGCTTTTCTTTTGGCTGAGCAACAGGGACATCGTTCTTCTTGGGGCGGGGCGATGCCGTTTTAAAAAGTTTCAGGTTCTTGAAGGAAATAAAGCTCATTGTTCTTTGACTGATCGCGCGTCGGCTTTCTGATAAGCCAGGATGATTCTCTGGACCAGGGGATGCCTAACCACATCCTTCTCGTCAAAGTGAATAATGGCAATTTCTTTTATTCCGGAGAGGATCTTGAGCGCTTCGAGGACGCCTGACTTTTTTGGCTGCGGCAGGTCGATCTGGGTGATGTCGGCGGTGACCACGACTTTGGACCCGAATCCGGAGCGAGTCAGGAGCATCTTCATCTGCTCGCGGGTTGTGTTCTGGGCCTCGTCTAAAATGATGAACGAATCGTTGAGGGTTCTTCCCCGCATGAAAGCGAGGGGCGCAATCTCGATGCTGCCCCTTTCGATAAGGCGGTTGGCCTGGTCCGGCTGGCTTAGGTCGAAGAGGGCGTCATAGAGAGGCCTGAGGTAGGGGTTGATCTTCTGGTAGAGGTCGCCGGGGAGAAAGCCCAGCTTCTCTCCGGCTTCGACCGCGGGCCTGGTGAGGATGATCCGGTTGACGACCTTGTCCTGTAGGAAGCTTAGGGCCATCGCCATGGCCAGGTAGGTCTTGCCCGTGCCGGCCGGTCCGATCCCGAAGACCAGGTCAAAGTTGCGGATGGCCTGGATATATTCCTGTTGATTGAGGCTTTTGGGGCTCACGGACTTGCGGGACAGGCTCAGGGCTTCGGACGGGAAATAGTTCTCCAGGGGCTCGGAGCAGCCGTTTTCCAGGAGGTCGAGGGCGATATGGAAGTCCTGCTCCTTGAGAGAGCAACCTTTTTCTTCGAGTTCGCTCATTTTTTCGAAATAGAATTTAGCAAATTCGACCTTTTTTGGCTCGCCGTCAACAAGGAGGCTATCTCCCCTGATAGAGAGGCTGACACCCAGCCTGTTTTCAAGCTTTTTCAGGTTCCTGTCCAGGACGCCTGAAAAGACATTTTTCCGGATATAGGGATAGCTGAGTTTCTCCATTTTATCAGGCGGGAGGTGGATTCTCGGTCATTTATTTAAGATTATAAACACTAAAGTTCGCTCTTTGTCAAGCCGAACACCAGGGTCAGGTCTTCATTCTTCACTTAAGAAATAGGATGGACGGTTCCCCAGAGAACCGCTCCTGTTTTCTCAGCGCCCAAGTCAAGAATGAAGACCTGACCCTTAATGATGTTGAAAAAAAATGAGAGGTGGTATATATAATGGTTTTATTTTCTGGGCGTTAAACCGGGTCTCCTCGGAAAGGGAATCCCGGCCAGGAGGAGAGATCATGGAAAAAGAATTTATGACAGTCTCCATCCCGACCTCTCTTTATAAGAAAATAGAAGAGACCATCAAAGGGACTGAGGTTTCATCCGTTTCAAGCTACATCAGCAAGGTGCTGAGAGAAAAGCTTTCCCAGGAGAAAGAGGAGGGAGAAGTCTTCAGCAAAGAAGACGAGGAAAAGGTCAAAGAGAGGTTGAAGGCTCTGGGCTATATCGATTAAAAGCGATAAATTGAGCCTGAACAACCGGAGGAATCCATGATCTCACCCCACGGCGGAAAACTGGTCGATCGGGTCCTTAAGGGAGCGCGAAAGGACGAAGCCTTCGAAAAGACGAAATGCCTTCCCGTCTTAAGAATCGATGAGGAATTGACCTCTGACGCGGAAAACTTAGCCACAGGAGTCTTTTCCCCTCTCGAAGGTTTCATGGGAAAATCCGACTTCCGCAACGTGCTGCGTGAGATGCGGCTATCGGATGACCTTCCCTGGACTATTCCCATTGTGCTCGATGCCTCTCGGGAGGAGGCCCGAAACTTAAAGGAAGGGGAAGAGGTCGCTCTTGGGGGCGAGGACGGCAAACCGGTCGCCATCCTGCACCTTGAAGAAAAGTATGACTACAATAAAGAGGAGTTGGCCGAAAAAGTCTTCCTGACCAGGGATAAAACCCACCCCGGTGTGGCCAAAGTTGCGGCCATGAAAGAGATCCTGCTGGCCGGCCCCGTGGATTTGCTCGAGGTCTCTCCCACGCCCTTCGACAGGTACAAGCTCACTCCCAAAGAGACGAGGATACTTTTCAAAGAGAAGGGCTGGAAGACCGTGGTCGGGTTTCAGACAAGGAATACCCCGCATATCGGACACGAGTATGTCCAGAAAACAGCCCTTACGTTCACCGACGGCATATTTGTCAATCCTGTCATCGGGCGGAAGAAAAAGGGGGATTTCAAGGACGAAGTGATCCTGGCGTCTTACGAAGAGCTCATCAGGAACTATTACCTTAAAGAAAGTGCGGTCATGGCCATCCTCCAGATGGAAATGCGCTACGCCGGACCGCGGGAAGCGATCTTCCATGCGATCATCCGCAAAAATTTCGGCTGCACCCATATCATCATCGGCCGGGACCACGCCGGCGTGGGCAGTTATTATTCCCCCTATGCCGCCCAGGATATCTTCGAGGACTTCCCGGACCTGGGTATCGCCCCGCTTTTCTTTAAGTCCTTCTATTACTGCAAGAGATGTCAGTCTGTTGTGAATGAGAAGATCTGCCCCCATCCTCCTTCCGAGCAGATCCAGTTCAGCGGCACAAAGATCCGAGACCTGCTGGTGAAAGGGGAGGTCCCTCCGGCGGAGCTGATGCGGCCTGAAGTGGCCCGGGTCATCATGACCTTCAAGGATCCGTTTGTGGAGTAAGCCGGACATGAATTCAAAAAAAATATTGGTTGTCGGCCTGGATTGCGCTCCGGGGGCGATCGTGTTTGACCGCCGGGATCAATTCCCGGTGCTCCGCGAGCTCCTGGAAAACGGGGTTTATGGAAACTTGCGGAGCTCCGATCCTCCGATCACCATTCCAGCCTGGATGGTCATGGCCACGGGCAAGGACGCCGGCAGGCTGGGACTTTACGGGTTTCGTCATCGCCAGGGATATTCGTACAAGGAAATGTGGATCGCCACGTCTCAGTCGATTAAGGAAAGAGCCGTCTGGGATATCATCGGAGATTTTGGCGGCCAGAGCTGCCTCGTCAGCGTCCCGCCAAGCTATCCACCGCATCCCATCCCGGGCCATCTGATCTCCTGCTTTATCACGCCCGACAGCGAAAAAGAGTACACCTATCCCCAGAGTCTACGTCAGGAGATCGAGGAAAAGTTTGGGCCCTATATTTTCGATATCGAGTTCAGGACGGACAAGAAGGAGGAGCTCATTGAGGGGATCTATCGGATGACGAAGAAACGGTTCGAGGTTATGAATGACCTCGCCCGACGCAAGCCCTGGAACCTGTTCATGTTCGTGGAGATCGGGGTCGACAGAGTCCAGCACGGTTTCTGGAAATACATGGACCCGGAGCACCATCTCTATGTCAAAGGGAATCCCTACGAAGATGTCATCCTGGATTACTACAAGTTCTTGGATAAAAAGATCGGGGAGCTTATCGATACCTGTGGCAAGGATACGATCGTGCTCGTCGTTTCCGACCACGGCGCCAAGAGGATGAAGGGGGCCTTTTGTGTCAACGAATGGCTGATCGAGGAAGGCGACCTTGTGGTGAAAACCAGGCCGGCCAAGCCGGCGAGCGTGGAGAAAGTCGACGTCGACTGGCCCAGAACCAAAGTCTGGGGCTGGGGTGGCTATTACGCCCGCCTTTTCCTCAATGTCGAGGGGAGGGAGGATCAGGGGATCATCAAGCCGGAGGATTACGAGAAAGAAAGAGACTTGCTGGCCGAAAAGATACTCGATCTCCGGGGCCCGCAAGGGGAGAAATGGCAGACCCGGGTCATCAAGCCCCAGGAATATTTTAAAGACGCCCGGGGCGATTATCCTGATTTGATGATCTATTTTGACGACCTCTACTGGCGGTCGGCCGGGACGCTGGGGCACCCGGGTAAGTTTCTCTCGGAAAACGACACCGGCCCCGACGACGCTGTTCACGCTCAGGAGGGCATTTACATTCTCTATGATCCTTCCCAGAAGGTTAAATTGAGAAAAGACGCGAGCATCATAGACGTTGCGCCGACGATCCTTCATCTTTTGGACATACCTGCGCCCAAAGACATGGAAGGTGCAATCTTCGCGACCTAAAAGGAGTCATAATCCCATGGAGAAAAAGAAAGACTGCGGACAGAAAGGGTTCACGCTCTGGTTTACGGGCCTGCCGTGTTCGGGAAAGTCGGCTGTGGCCGACCGGGTGGCCGAGATTCTCCGGGAGCGGGGATTGCGGGTGGAGAGGCTGGACGGGGACATCGTCCGCCAGAGCCTCACCAGGGATTTGGGCTTTTCCCGCGAGGATCGCAACGAAAACATCCGCCGCGTCACTTTTGTGGCCAAGCTCCTGACGCGAAACGGCGTCACCGTCTTGACTTCGTTCATCTCGCCCTACCGTGAAATCCGGGCTCAGTCCAGGCAAGAAATCGGCAATTTCATTGAGGTTTATGCCAAGTGCAGCTTAGAAGTTTGTATGCAGAGAGACGTCAAGGGAATGTATAAAAAAGCCATGAAAGGGGAAATCAAGGAATTTACCGGGGTTTCCGACCCTTATGAGGAACCTTTGAACCCGGAAATCCTGTTGCAGACAGATAAAGAGACTATCGAGGAAAGCGTTCAAATAGTACTCCGAAGGATAAACGAACTCGGTTATCTGTAGGCCTGGCCGAGAAGGAGAGGATAATGTCCTATTTGGTGACGGGAGGGGCCGGGTTCATCGGCTCTCACATCGTCGAGGAGCTGGTGAGACGGGGAGAGACGGTCAGGGTTCTCGACAATTTTATCACCGGGAAGAGGGAAAACATCGCGCCTTTCCTGAATCTTATTGAACTGGACGAAGGAGATATCCGGGACCTCAAGACCTGCCGGCAGGCGCTCGAAGGGATCGACTATGTTTTACATCAGGCGGCCCTGCCCTCGGTGCCCCGCTCGATCGAGGATCCTCTCTTGACCAACGAGATCAACGTCCGAGGCACTCTAAATCTTCTCTTGGCCTCTTACGAAGCCAAAATCAAGAGGTTTGTCTTCGCTTCTTCATCATCTGTTTATGGAGATGACACCCAGCTTCCCAAAAAAGAAGGAAGCGAGGGCATCCCTCTTTCTCCCTATGCCGTGAGCAAGTTTGTGGGCGAGAAATATTGTCAGGTTTTTGCCGAAATCTATGGACTCGAGACAGTTTCTCTTCGTTACTTCAATATCTTCGGCCCCAGGCAGGACCCTTTATCTCAGTACGCCGCGGCTGTCCCTCTTTTTATCACTAAAATTCTCGCTAAACAGAGCCCCCAGATTTTCGGAGACGGAGAGCAGTCCAGAGACTTTACGTATGTAGCCAATGTTGTCGAAGCCAACCTGCGGGCCGTCGAAGCGCCGCCAGAGGCCATCGGCGGAGTCTTCAATATCGCCTGCGGTGAGAGGACGACGGTGAACACTCTGGTCAAAGAGATCGGCAAGCTGACGAAGTGCTTGGTCGAGCCTGTTTATATTGCACCTCGGCCTGGAGATATCAAACATTCTTTCGCGGATATCAATAAAACCATAAAGGTCCTCCATTTTGAGCCTTTGGTGAGTTTTAGACAAGGCCTGAAGAAGACTGTCATCTGGTTCAAGGAAAGGAGATAGAATGAGCCAAGAGTTTTTTGTCCTGGAAAACAAAATAAAGCAAAAAAAAGCTCGGGTCGGCGTTATCGGACTGGGGTATGTGGGGCTCCCCTTGGTTAAGTTGTTTCTCAACAATGGCTTCCGTGTGACTGGGTTTGACATCGACCCGAAGAAAGTGGCCTCGCTAAACCGGGGCAAAAGCTATATCCGGCATATTTCAACCAAAGAGCTGAGGGCCTTCTTGGACACCAAGGCTTTCCAAGCCACGGGCAATTTTTCTTTGCTCCGCGCTATGGATGCCGTCATCATTTGCGTGCCGACGCCCTTGGACGTCCACAGAAACCCTGACCTATCCTATGTTCTGAATACCACCAGGGTCATTGCCAGGTACCTGAGAAAAGGCCAGCTGGTCGTCCTGGAGAGCACGACCTATCCAGGGACGACGGAAGAGGAGATGCTCCCCATTCTCGAACAGGGCTCGCTCCGGGCCGGAAAAGATTTTTTCCTGGCCTTCTCACCCGAGCGAGAAAATCCCGGGGATAAAGTCTTTTCCACGGCGATGATCCCTAAGGTCATCGGCGGTTTGACGAAAAACAGTCTCCGCTTGGCCAGTCTGCTCTATGGCCAGATCGTAGTCAGGACCGTGCCCGTTTCATCGCCCCGGGTGGCTGAAGCCGTAAAGCTCTTGGAGAACATATTTCGCGCGGTCAATATTGCCCTGGTGAACGAAATGAAGATCATCTTTGAGCGGATGGGGATCGATATCTGGGAGGTCATCCAGGCCGCTTCCTCCAAGCCCTTCGGGTACATGCCTTTTTACCCCGGCCCCGGCTACGGCGGACACTGCATCCCCGTCGACCCCTTTTATCTGACCTGGAAAGCCAAGGAAGTGGATTACCAGACCAAATTCATCGAGCTGGCCGGAGAAATTAACACCAATATGCCGTATTACGTGGTCAATAAGACTGTCGAGGCTATAAATGAAAGAGGCAAGTCCATCCGCAACGCCAGAATCCTGGTGCTGGGCATTGCCTATAAAAAAGACATCGATGATCAGCGGGAATCGCCTTCCCTAAAGATTATCAGCCTCTTCCAGGAAAAGGGAGCCAGGGTGTCCTATAATGACCCCTATGCACCTCATTCCTCCGGGCACAGAGAGTATCCAAACCTAAATCTGAGCTCGGTCCCCCTGACTGCGAAGAGATTGAAGGCCAGTTCTGCCGTCATCATCGCCACTGACCATTCGGATTACGACTTTGACTGGATCGTCAAGAACGCACACCTCGTCGTGGACACCCGGAACGCTATCAAAAGGAAAAGGAAGAACGTCATCAAGGCATAAAAAGCAGCGAGGAGGGTTTCAAGATGAAGATCGCGGTAATCGGGACCGGATATGTGGGTCTGGTAACGGCTGCCGGTCTGGCTGAATTGGGGCACAGCGTCACCGGCAGCGATAAGGACTCTGACAAGATTGCCAAGGTCAGCCAGGGGTTCGTTCCGATCTATGAACCGGGCCTGGCTGAGCTTCTTGAGTCAAATCTCAAAAAGGGGGCTCTGGTTTTCAATCATGATTTGAACAAGACCATCGAGGAGGCCGAGGTCATCTTTGTCTGTGTCGGGACTCCCCAGCATGCTGACGGCAGCGCCGACATGAGCCAGATCGAGGAGGTCTCGCGCCAGATTTCCCGGAACCTCAATCGGTACAAACTGGTGGTCGAGAAAAGCACGGTCCCAGTCAAGACGTCGTCCTGGATCAAGAGGACCATCAGCCTCTATAAAAAGACGGATGCCGACTTTGATGTCGCCTCCAATCCCGAGTTCCTGCGGGAGGGCTCTGCGGTCTCCGACTTTCTTAATCCGGACCGCATTATCATCGGCGTGGAAACAGAGAAAGCCAGGGATATCCTCTGCAAAATCTATGAAAGGTTCAAGGACCGGGTCGTGGTCACGAACATCGACACCGCCGAGCTCATCAAGCACGCTTCGAATTCTTTCCTGGCCATGAAAATTTCTTATATCAACCTCATCTCGAACCTCTGCGAGAAGACGGAAGCAAATGTTGAACAGGTGGCTGAGGGAATGGGGCTTGATCCGCGCATCGGAGGCCGATTTCTTAAAGCCGGAATCGGCTACGGCGGGTCCTGCTTTCCGAAAGACATCAAAGCTCTGACTCGGATCGGGGAGGACCTGGGCGTGGATATGAGCCTGCTCAAAGAAGCGGACAGAATAAACACCCATAGAGTCAAAGTCTTCATCGATAAAATCAAGCGGGCCCTGTGGATTCTCAAGGATAAAAAAATCGCCCTCCTGGGCCTGGCCTTCAAGCCCGAGACCGATGATATCAGGGAGGCGCCGAGCATCACGATTATCCATGACCTGCTTCAGGAGGGAGCCTGCCTGCGGCTGTATGACCCCCAAGCGATCGAGAACATGCGGCAGCTCTATCCGGAGGATCCAGAGCGTCTACGCTATTTCTCCTCTCCCTATGATGCGGCGGAAAAAGCCAATGCCCTGCTCGTCTTGACCGAATGGGATGAGTTCGCCGGTCTCAACCTAACGAGGATCAAAGAGCTTATGGCCAATCCCATCATCGTCGACGGGCGAAATATCTTCAAGCCCGCAGAGATGAAGAAGCTGGGGTTCGAATATTATTCCATCGGCCGGAAATAAGCTCCTGTCTTCAGCAGATGCGGGGGAGGAGCTCTGAGGTCAGTGGTTCGAGGA
>Ga0209253_10004106_pt1 | contig 12720 bp, 9 predicted proteins | sample FrelakmetBRP12BR_FD_187145 | JGI IMG/M metagenome (GOLD analysis project Ga0209253, IMG submission 187145) | Freshwater lake sediment microbial communities from the University of Notre Dame, USA, for methane emissions studies - BRP12 BR (SPAdes)... | ecosystem: Environmental > Aquatic >...
CGGCGAGGCCGAACCACGCGAGCGGCCGGCGGCGGGGAGGCTTAGCGGCCGATTCCGTTCCGGAAGCCGGGCGGGCCGGGGTCTTTTTCGGGTGGCGTCGGCGCTTAGGGCGGGCCATGGACGGATTCAAACCGTCACTTCTTGATGGTCTCGAGAATGGCCTTGGCCTGGGCCGTCCTCTCCGTCTCCGGCTCGAGCTTGATGAACTTCTCCAGGCTCTCCGCGGCCTTGGCGGTATCGCCCTTGTTGAGATAGGCGTAGGCTACCCTGAAGTATGGGTCCGGCCACTCCGGCTTGATCTGGATGGCCATTTCGAAATAGCGGATGGCCTCGTCGATCTGCTGGTTCGAGAAGTAAATTTCGGCGACGTTGTAGGGGAGGTTCTCGTCCTGGGGGGCCATCTCGATCGACTTCTTGAAATAATCCTGGGATTCGGCGAGCTTGCCCTGCTTCAGGTAGCACAATCCGATGGCCGCCAGGCCCTTGGCGCCCATGTTTTTCCCCATATTGGGGTCGGAAGCGGCCTGGCCGGTGAGCTGGTTGTACTTCTCGATGGCCTTGTCGTATTCGCCCTTTTCCCTGTAGCAGTCGCCGATGTTCAGGAGGACTTGGTAGGCCCCGGGGTTCTTGGCCAGGAAATCCTCGTACATGGTCAGGGCCGTATCGTATTTTCCGTCCTTGAAGAAGACGTTGCCCTCCTCGAGCGCCCGGAAGGCGGACTCGTCCTGGACAACGCCCGACCCGGCGGCCTGCTTCTCCATCTTGATTGTGACCTTGATGTTCTTGTCGAGCTGCTTAGTATAAGCGCTGACGGTCACGGGGAGGTAGCCCTTGGCGCTGGCCGAAACGATCCAGGCCCCCGTTCCAACGCCCAGGATCGCCCAATCGCCCTTCTTGTCCGTGACCGTCTCGAACCTGCTGCCTCCTGGCTGGTCAAAAACGGCGACGACTTGGGCCCCCGGGATGGGCTTGCCGTCCTTATCGACGACAACCCCTCCTAGGCGCGCGGTGCCCCGGCCGGCCTGCCCCAGGGCCAGCCCGGCGGATACAAGCAAGATCACGGCGCAGGCCATGACCTTGGTGAAAATGGTCTTATTCATGAGTGCCTCCAGCGTCTCTATTATCCATCTCCGGGTTTATTTTTTCAAGCCGCGGCCTCCGGTCCCGGCGTGCGTCTCCCGCACGTTGACAACCGGCCCCTCCTGGAGTATTAAAATACACGTGAGGTGGAAAACATGAGACATCCGAAAAGGCCATTTTTGCCGTTTTTTCTCGTTCTCGTCCTAGCCATGGCCGGGGGCTTTCTGGCCGGCCAGACCCTCGAGGACAAGGTCCACGCCCGGACCCTCGGGAACGGGATGACGGTCATCCTCGTCGAGAGGCACGGCGCGCCCGTCTTCAGCACGATTTACGGCTTCAAGGTCGGCTCGGTCGACGAGATCCAAGGGATCACCGGGACCGCCCACCTTTTCGAGCACATGGCCTTCAAGGGCACCCCGAAGATCGGGACGTCCGATTTCGAGAAGGAAAAGCCGGTCATGGAGAAGGTCAACCAGGTCGGCCGGGAGTGGAGCCTGGAGCTCGTCAAGGGCGACCGGGCCGACAAGGACAAGCTGGCCCGTCTGCGCGAGGAGCTGACCCGGCTCGAAGCCGAGCAGAAGTCCTTCATCGTCAAGGACGAGATCGACTCCCTTTACGGCAACGTCGGAGGCACCGGGCTCAACGCCATGACAGGCACGGACCAGACGATGTACATCATCAGCCTGCCCGCGAACCAGCTCGAGCTTTTCTGCCTGATCGAATCCGAACGGATCCGAAGGACCGTCCTCCGCGAGTTCTACACCGAGCGGAGCGTCATCCAGGAGGAGCGGAAGCAGACGACGGACGCCAGCCCGGCGCGCCTGCTGAGCGAGATGTTCATGGGGGCGGCCTTTCTCGCCCACCCCTACAACCACCCTGTCGTGGGCTGGGCCTCGGACATCGCCTCCGTGACCCTGGAGGAGGCCCAGGCCTTCAAGAACAAGTATTACACCCCGAACAACTGCGTCCTGACCATCGCGGGCGACGTCGATCCCGCAAAGGCCTGGCCCCTGATCGAGAAATATTTCGGCGACATCCCGCGGGGCGAAGACCCGCCCGTCCTGAGGACGATCGAGCCGAAACAGCTCGGCGAGCGGCGGGTCCGGTTCGAATTCGACGCCGAGCCCATGCTCATGATGGGCTTCCACAAACCCACTTTCCCGAGCAAGGAGGACGCGGCGGCGAGCGTGCTGGCCAGCATCCTGACCTCCGGACGGACATCGCGAATGAACAAGGACCTCGTCCAAGAGAAGCAGATCGCGGTCTCCGTAAGCGCGAGCGGCGGCGGCGGCGGCGTCCGGTATCCGAATCTCTTCACCTTCAACGCGACGCCCCGCTTTCCCCACACCGTGGAGGAAGTGGAAAAGGCCATCCTCGAGCACATCGAAAAGGTCAAGGCGGAGCCCGTCAGCGAGCGGGAACTGCAGAAGGTCAAGAACAGCTGGGAGGCCTCCTACATCCGTCAGATGAGCTCGAATGTGGGGTTGGCGATGATGCTCACCCGATATCAACTGCTCTTCGGGGACTGGAAACTCTATCTCAAATATAAGGACGTCCTGACCGGCATTACGGCCGCGGACGTCATGGAATTCGCCAAGACCACCCTGACGCCCGAGAACCGGACCGTGGCTTTCCTTATCAAAAAGGCCAAGGCGAACTGAGGGGAGCAAGATCATGAACAGCAAGAAAATCGTCAAAGGACTGGTTCTTGGATCGGTTCTCGCCGCCCTCGTCCTGACGGCCGCCGCCCAAAAACACCCGCGCGAGCTCGGCCCGGCGCCGGAACTCAAGTTCAAGCTGACCAAGCCGGCGATGTTCACCCTGTCGAACGGCGTCCGGTGTTTTTACATGGAGGACAAGGAACTGCCTCTCATCTCCCTCCGCGGGTTCATCAAGGGCGGAAGCTTCTGCGAGCCGGCCGAGAAGACCGGGCTGGCTTCCCTCGTCGGCCAGGTCCTTCGGACCGGCGGCACCAAAACCCGCACCGGAGATCAGATCAACGAAGAGCTCGAGTTCATCGCCGCTTCGATCGAATCATCCGTCAACAACGAGTATCTCACCGTATCCGGGATCTCTCTCAAAAAAGACTTCGCCAAACTCATCGAGCTCTATGCCGACATCCTCATGAATTCCGAGTTCCGTCAAGACAAGATCGACCTGGCCAAGAACCAGACTTATGAGGGGATGCGGCGGCGGTGGGACCAGCCCATGCAGGTGGCCATGCGCCTCTTCAACGAAAAGATCTACGGCGCGGACACGCCTTTCGGGCGGAGTTCCACGCCGGCCTCGGTCAAGTCCGTCACCCGAGACGACCTGATCGCCTTTTACAAGAGGTATAGCGCTCCCAACAATTTCACCTTGGGTATCTCGGGAGATCTCTCGATGAGCGAGGCCAAGGCCGCCTTGGAAAAAGCCTTCGCCGGCTGGCCCAAAAAGAAAGTGACGTTCATGGAAGTCGCGCCTCCCGTCGAGAAGGCCGACGGGACGATCTATTACGCCTCCAAAGAAACCCCCCAGGGGAACGTTTTCATGGGGCATCTCGGGATCGCCCAGAAAAGCCCGGACGAGTTCAAGGTCGAGATCATGAACGACATCCTGGGCGGAGGCAGCTTCACGGCCCGCCTGATGAAAGAGCTGCGCTCGAACCGCGGGCTGACCTACGGCATCTACGGCGGCGTCAACGAGGGGACCGGGAAGAACAGAGGGGTCTTCCAGATCGGCTCTCAGCTCAAGGCGGCCAAGTTCGTCGAGGCCGTCGAGACCATCAAGGCCATTATCAGGGATATCCAAACGAATCCCGTGACGGACGAAGAGATCGCGACCTCCAAGAATTCCCTCATCAACAGCTTTGTCTTCCGTTTCGAGCAAAAAAGCCAGATCCTGGCCCAGTTCATGAGCCTCAAGCTCGACGGGTACCCGGACAACTACCTCGAGACATACATCGACAACATCCGCAAGGTGACCAAGGCCGACATCCAGGACGCGGCCCGCAAATACATGGATCCCGCGAAGATGATCCTCGTTGTCGTCGGCGACGAGAAGTTGTTCGACAAGCCCCTCTCGAGTCTGGGCAAGGTGGCGACGATCGACATCAAGGCGCTCCAGGAAGCGGAGAAGGGGCCGGCGAAATAGGCGGAAAAGACGGAACTTACAACCGCCAGTTATAGGAGGCCTTGAAGAAAAGGCCCCGCTTCATTTCGAGGAAGCGGTCCGCCTCGCGGTACTCGCCGGCGATCCACTCGACCTTGTCGTAGATCGACCCGTAGCCCAACTGGATGACAGTTCCGGGAATGTAGGTGAACGAGGCCAAAAGGTCCGTCAGCAGCTCCCTGCGGAAGGCGTTGTATTCGACGATCCCGCGGAAGAAGAGGGACTTGTTCATCTGGTAGGTCAGGCGGCCGCGCCAGATGGCGTAGCTGTATTCTCTTTCATTGGTCGATTCCCGGGTGAAATCGGAATAGGTCAGGCTAGCCGTGAGGTCAAAGCGTTCGGAGGGCTTGTAGGTCACGATCCCCGAGAGGCGGTTGCCGTGGCCCTGGTAGGGGTCGGCGACGTAGCGGATGGAATTGCCCCGGAAATATTGACCGCGGACGTAAAGCTCCTTCGTGACCTGGCTTTGGCTCCCGATGAGGACACCGCTCGTATCGAACCGCCGGCCAAAGAATACCTCCGTCGAGTACCGCCCCAGAAGTGATGCAGACGTGTTGCCGGGGAGAAGGACGACGACGCCCAACGCGTCGTTCGTCTCGAAGAGCCCGCTCGGCAGGTCCTTGACGGCGGACGCGGAGAGATTGGGCATGATCTTCCGGAAGAAGCGGCTCTTTGGATAAACCCGCGGTGAAACGGAGGCTTGGAGCCCGGCCACGCCCCGGCGGGTCAGGTAACCCGTGTCGGTCTGGAAATCCCTGGAAACATCGTAGAAGGCAAAACTTAGGCCCAGGTTCCTGGTGTCGTAGAGGTAGTCCAGTCCGAGGGCGGTTCCGTCGGCCGTGGCGAGATCCGCCCCGGTCCTCGTCCACGAGCCGAAGCCGTGAAACCCAAGCATGCTCGACTTGCTGAGCCGGAACTGCCCGTCCGCTCCCGCCACCAGGTTCGACCCGCCGGCGTATTCGCGCCCCGTGTAGAACGCGCCGAGATAGCCGTCGCCGGCGACGGCCCTGCGGTAGCGCAGGACGGCGAATCCGGCGTACCTGGCGCCGCCGGGTTCGTAAAGCGGGTCGCCCGACGGGGATTCATCCAGGGCGAAAATGGAGGCCACGGTATCCTTTTTCCCGACCTTTCCCGAGAGTTTGAAGCCGACCCGCGGGTCGACGATCGTCCGGGTGTGGACGACGGCCAGCAGGGGGTCCGCTTCGGAAGCGCCGGCCAGCTGGAACATTTCGCTCCCCTCCAGGAAGAACGGCCTTTTTTCGGGGTAGTAAAGATCGTACCGAAGGTTGACGTCGACTTGGCCGGCGTCGGCCTCGACCTGGCTGAAGTCGGGGTTCCATGTCCCGTCGAGGATGAGCTGGGAGGTGATCCCGTACTTGCCGGTCAGGCTGAGGTCGCCGATGTCCAGATCTTCATTCCTGACGAGCTCGCCCTGGGTAGATTCGTTCGCCTCCTGCGTCCGGCCGAAGGTGAAGGCCGGCAGGACCTCGAGCAGGGTGTACTGCTTGATGTCCTCGAGCTCGAGGGGCATCATCTGGGTCAGGAAAAAATAGCCGCGGGCCGGGTCGAGGGCGGGGTAGGAACCGTGCTCCGACCGCCGCGAGATGCGCCGTTCGAAGAAAATGGACATCTCCACGCTCTTTTTCCCGGCATATCGGATGCTCTTGAACGGCACGCGAAGCTCGACGGTGTAGCCGTCGGCGTCGATGCGGCCCGCGCTCTCCCAGACGAAGTCGGCGCTGAAATCCTCCTTGCCGCTGGCCCACCGGCTGTCGGTCTGGATGCCCAGGGGGTTGACATAGAAGGCGGAGAGGGCCTGCTGATCGTTGAAGGTGTCGAGGTTGATGCAGATGAAGTCGTCCGCCCGGATCGTGTCGCGGCTGGCCACGGCGGCCTTGATCTTGTCCGGCTCGCGGTCGTAGCACTTGAAAGCGAAGTAGAGGTTCTCGGAGTCGTAAGCCATATAGGCGGCAGTTTTCTCGCTGGGTTCACGGCTGAAGTCGGGGATGAAGGTCTTGAAGGCGCTGAGCGAGGGCGCGTCGCGCCAGACGGCGTCGTCGAGCCGGCCGTCGATCGCCGGCGGGACGTTTGTCCGCAGGGGCTTGAAGAATTCCGCGCCTTGCGCAGTGATGGGCAGGACGATTGCGAAGACCGCGAGGAATGCCAGGGTCGAGATCGTGCGCCGCATGCTCATCGTTTTCCTTTCCTGAAAAGGTCATTACCTCTAAGTGCTCCACTGTAAGAAAATCCTGAATGTCTGTCAACAGCGCCTTGCGATCCCGACATTCGGGATGTATTTTTTGCCGCGCCTTTCTGCTAAAATCTTCTTCAAAAGAGGTGTTCCGATGAAGCGCAGCCCCAAGTTCGTCCCCGCCGTCGTCCTGGTCCTCTCCGCCCTTGCGTTTTTCCCGTTCTCCTGTTCCCGTCGTCAGCCCGGCCCCTCCCCCGCCGCCCCGCAGCCGGCCGAAGATGTCCGGGCCCGGGAGACAACGGTCCGCAACGTCACCGCGAATCCAGTCGCCTACAAGATATATCCCTCCGGCAAGCCGGAGGCGCGCGAGACGCGCGAGATCGCGCCGGGGGCCATCGACCGCTTCCCAACGGCCGTCCCTCTCGAGATCGAGTTCAACACGGGCCGGAAGGACGCGATCTACTCCCTCGACCCGGGCAGTCCCTATTCCTTCCGCTACGACGAAGGCACGACGGTCGAGCTCTTCCTCGGCTCCCACGGACGGTCCGACGCCGTCGACCTCGCTCCCTGGGTGCCGACGCCCCAGCTCGTCGTCGACAGGATGCTCGAGATCGCCTCCGTCTCCGGCAAGGACGTCCTTTTCGACATCGGCTGCGGCGACGGCCGCATCGTCATCACGGCGGCCCGGAGATACGGCGCCCGCGGCGTCGGCATCGACATCGACAAGGCCATGATCGAGCAGTCGGAGCGGGACGCCGCGTCAGCGGGCGTCGAACGGCAGGTCAAGTTCCTCTGCATGGACGCCACCAAGGCCGACATTTCGGAGGCGACGGTCGTCAGCCTTTACCTTCTCCCCGAATCGAACGCCCTGATGCGGCCCCTACTCGAGGCCCAACTCCGGCCCAAAAGCCGGGTCGTTTGCCACAATTACACCATTCCCGGATGGGAGGAGAAGCAGGTCCTGAGCGAAACGGTCAAGGACGAGAACGGCGAAGACCACTACATCTATCTGTACATTCGCTGATGCCGCAAAAGGGGCCCGGGTCTTTATCGTCGACTGAAGGAAGGACCTTCTCCCGATTTCGGGGACTCGCTTGTACGTAAGCTAGCCCCAAAATCTGGAGAAGATATGAAAAAAAATAAAGGCGCCTCCGCCCGGCGGAAGCGCCTTTGTCGTTTCAGAGAATTAACGCCTTAGAATCCAATACCTATGGTCGCGGAGAAGACGCCATTCTTGTAGTCAGGGGAGGTGCCGCCTCCGATCGTGTCGACGACCTTCTGTAGCCCCAGGCTGTAGCGGATGTCGATCATGAAGCTCCGCCCCAAATTCACGCCAGCTCCGAAAATAGCGCCGTAATCGTTGTTCTTGAAGAGGGTTTCACCCAACGGAACGCCGTTCGACTCGACCTTCTCGCTGAGCTTGAAGCCCACGGAAGGCCCCGCGAAGACGAAGGGTTGGATGACCGGCAGAGGGATCTTGATCTTCAGGAGAAGGGGGATCTCGATGTAATCGCTGTAGAGCTTATCGGTATAGCTGTCGTCGAGTGCGACATAGGTGGCCCCCTTCATCGTGTACAGGGCTTCCCACTGGATGGTCACAACCTTGCCGAGGTTGAAGGCCAGAAAAATACCGCCCGTGAAGCCCACTCTGGATTTAATAGTGGCCAGGGGGTCCTGGGCGTCGGCACCCGTCGGCTTGGCCATGTTAGCGCCAACCTTTATGCCGAACTGGACGCCGGCTGCGGCCGTTTGGGGAAGCGCGGCGAGGCTGACGATGGCCGCGATCACGAGAACTGTCATAAGTTTTTTCATGTTTCCTCCTTAATAGGACGGTTGCCCGGACGCGTCTATGGCGTCCTCATTCCCAGTTTGGGCGCGGAGGCATCCTCGGGCAATCCCCCCCGGCGAGGATTCATTGGGGAATCTCGGCCCCCCCAGGGGGTGAGGGGAGGGCCGTTTTCTCATCGTTTCTTCAAGCGGTTTCCGGCCACGGCGTTCTATAAGCCGATCAGCTTGAACCCCGCCTTGACTTTGAGGCTCTTGATGTGGTCCTCGACGGCCGTTCCCTGTTTCCCGTTCTTAAGCCGCGATTCGATCTCGGCCCGGACCTCTTCGAAGGGTCGGGTCTCCTTCTTGCGGTCGACGATCTGGAGGATGTGGTAGCCGTAATCGGTTTCGACGACGCCGCTGAACTGGCCTACCGGGACGGAGAAGGCCGCATCCTCGAACGGCTTGACCATTTGGCCGCGAACGATGTTCTCGTAAAGGCCGCCGTTGTCCTTGGAGCCGGGGTCCTCGGAGAACTGCTTAGCCAGGGCGGCGAAATCCTCCCCCGCCTTGGCCTTCACGAGAATGTCCTCGATTTTCTTCCGCGCCTCGGCTTTCTCTTGGTCGCTTTTCCCCTGGGTCAGCAGGAGGATGTGGCGCACGGATGCTGTCTTATCGCCGGCCGTCTCTTCCTGGTAGGCCTTCAGGATGTCCGCCTCGGAAACTTTAGTTCCGGCTTCGGCAACGCCCTCGAGGTACTTGTTGATGACCAAGGTCTCCTGGACGCTCTTTTTGACGTGGTCGATCGAGATCCCCCCGCTTTTCAGGGCTTCGAGGAAGGCGGGCTCCCCGCCGGCCTGGGCATATTGGGCCTGCATGGCCTTGTCGAACTCCTCGGCCGGGGCGACCGTCTTGGCTCCGGCGGCCGCGGCGAGAAGGAGCTTGCGCTCGGCGAGCTGGGTCGCTCCTTGTTCGATGATGTTTTTCAGCTGGCCGGCATCGACACTTTTGAGCTGGGCGGTCCGCGTCCCCAGGTTGTCCTGGATGGCCTGGATGACCTCTGCGGCCGTGATCGCCAAGCCCTTGCCCTCGACGAGGACGGTGACCTTGTCGGGACCGAGTGCGGGCATGACCGCCGCGAGCTCCTTGGCCAGGGTGTAGGCCGGGGTGCCCTCCTTGAGGGCGACTTTTTCAACTTTCGGGGCGCAGCCTGAAACGAGCAGCGTCGAGAGCAGGGCTAAGATGAACATGTTCTTCATGCGATTCTCCTTGGGTTCTCAAGAAACATCCTGATATTTAACCACAGATGGGGGGGCAACGCAAAGGATTTCTCGGGCTTTTCAGCCGGCGACGACGCGGTGAATCTTCTTCTTGCCGGTCTTGAGGAGCATGCCGCCGTCGGGGCCGAGGTCCTTGACGGTCAGGAGACGCTCGGCCGTATCGATGCGCTCGTCGTTGACGTAGAGGCCGCCCTGTTCGATGAGCCGCTTGGCTTCGCGGCGCGAAGGCGTCAGGCCGACTTCGGTAAAGAGTTCGGCCGGGGTGATGCCGGCTTCGAGCCGGGCGCGCGGGATGGCCGTCGTGGGCAGGACCGTGATGTCGCCGACGGAAAATGATCCTTGGACCGGATCAGGCACAACGGTCTTTCCGCCGAAGGCTGCGGCTGCCGCTTTCCGTGCGTTTTCAGCGTCCACCTCGCCGTGGGTGATCTTGGTCGCCTCATTGGCCAATATCCGTTTGGCCTCGTTAATCCCGCTGTCCTTGAGCGATTCCAGGCGGCGGACCTCGTCGAGCGGCAGGAGGGTGAAGATCCTCAGGAAGCGGCCGACGTCCCGGTCGTCGCAGTTGACCCAGTACTGGTAGAAATCGTAGGGGCTGAAGAGCGAGGCGTCGAGCCAGACGGCGCCCTGCGCGGTCTTGCCCATTTTGGCCCCCGAGGCCGTGGTCAGGAGGGGGAAGGTCAGGGCTTCGGCCGCCCCGCCGTCGACCCTTCGAATGAGATCGACGCCGGCCAGGATGTTGCCCCACTGGTCATCGCCGCCCATCTGCAGGGTGCAGCCGTATTTCCGGAAAAGGGTTAGATAGTCGTAAGCTTGGAGGAGCTGGTAGTTGAACTCGATGAAGGACAGCCCCTTCTCGAGGCGGAGCTTATAGGCCTCGGCGGCCATCATGCGGTTGACGCTGAAGTGGCGGCCGATGTCGCGCAGGAAGGCAATGTAATTCAGCGGCAGGAGCCAGTCGGCGTTGTCCACCGCGATCGCATTCTTGCCGTCGAAGCGGAGGTAACGGGCCAGCTGGATATGGATGGCCTGGCCCTGGGCCCGGATGGTGGCCTCGTCGAGCATCTGGCGCATCTCAGTCTTGCCGCTCGGGTCGCCGACCATGGTCGTCCCGCTGCCGACGACGGCGATGGCCCGGTGGCCCGCCCGCTGGATGTGGACCATGGCCATGATCGGGACGAGGCTCCCGGCGTGGAGGCTCGTGGCCGTGCTGTCGAAGCCGACGTAGAACGTGGCCTGCCCTTGGCCGAGAATCTTCCGGACGGCGCCCTCGTCGGACACCTGGGCCACGAAGCCGCGTTCCTTGAGTTCGTCGTAAACGTTACTGCTCATGGCCTTACCTAGAGAGTTTTATATCACAGGAGGTCCGGCCCCGTCCATCCGGGACGTATCCACGTGACATCAGGGTAAAGGCCGGAATTGAAAAGACGGCCTCAGTAGAGGACGGCGGACTCGCCGTGCTCGGCGATGAGCCTGTCGATCTCTTTGAGGACGAGCTCCTTGCGGGCGAGGACAGCCCCTATTTCTTTGCCGCTCAGTGTGTTACCGACAGCCTCCCGGATTGTTTTTGCGTCGAGGGCCTTGACCTTCTCGACCAGGGCGCGCGGCAGCTCCCGCATCACGCCCACGCCGGGGAACTCTTCCTGCGAGAAGGGCAGGATTTCCATGAACGCCTTCGTCGTCCGGAAGGTCCGCGAGTGGTCGATCAGGAACGACCGTTCGTCCGGGGTGATCAGGACATTGCCCTGGTGACGGTCCTCGTTCCCGATCAGGTTGTCGAACAACTGCTGGATGTAGGCCTGGCGCAGCCATTTCGGCTTATCCATGATCTTCGGCGACAAGCCTTCCTGGAGCCTTTTCTTGAGGATGGCGGTGTCCTCGATCCAGAGCTGGCATGACCCGAGCATGCCCCGGAACCGCTTCTGGACCGTCGGCGGCACCATGGCCAGGCCGAGCAGCTTGTCCAGGTTGTAGGCCGCGATCTCATAGAGCCAGCTGTCGACGATCCCCCGCGGACTGCCGCTTACGTTTTTCCAGAGTGCGTGCCGGACGACACCGTCCTTTTGGAGGGTCAGTTTCCACGGCGTGGTCACGGCCTCTTCTTCCCCGAGTTGCACGGCCCCGACGATATTCGCGGTGCGCAGGAAATCTTCCCAGCTGGACCTCTCGGCGATCTCCGTAGGCGAGAATTGAACGGCCGTCAGGACGGCCGACAGCAGGAGAAGGACGGCCCCCGTCAGGATCCCGGATTTTGGAGACACCGAGGTGCGCCGCATGCCTGACCCCCATTGCCAAGGTAAGCCAACGGGCCCCCTCGTGTCAACCCGCCCCCTTTTTCGTTCCCCGATTCAAGGGTATTTATAGAACTTCGGCTTGACCGCCGCCGACGGCTCGGCTAGATTGGTGAGGTCGGGAGGGCCACTTATGAGCCGAAAGCCGCAGGACCGTCGGACGTTCATCAGGACGATGGCCGGAGGCGCCGTGGCCTTGGGGTCCTCGCTGGCCGGGTTCGCCGGCAAGGGCCGGCCGGCTCCGGCCCGGCTCGAGAAAAGCGGCATTTCCACCCGCCGGCTCGGCCGGACCGATCTCCAGGTCTCCGAGATCTCGCTTGGCGGCAGTCCCCTGCCCGACCCCAGCCTCCTCAGGGCCCTCATCGACCGCGGCCTCAATTACATCGACACGTCCCACAACTACGACAACGGGAACAGCGAACGCCAGATCGGCCGCCTCCTCAAGGATGTCGGCCGCGACAAGGTTCTCGTCAGCACGAAATTCCACGTCGCGGACAGGGACACCGCCGCCTCCATCGTCGCTTCGGTCCACGGCAGCCTGCGCCGCCTGGCGACCGAGACGATCGACATCCTCTGCATCCACGGCGCGGAATCGGCCGGCGTCCTCGTCGACGAGCGCGTCCTGGCCGCCTATGAACAGCTAAAAAAGGAAGGCGCCTATCGGTTCAGGGGGCTGTCCTGCCACGTGAATCACGATGAAGTCGTCCGCAAGGCCGTCGACTGCGGGCTTTACGACATGGTCCAGGTCGGCTACAACGTCTTCGACATCCAGGAGACGTCCGGCGAGGTCGAGACCTACCCCGACTATCTCGGCGCGAGCGGCATCCGCGGACTCCTCGAACTCGCCCATTCCCGCGGCGTGGGCGTCATCGCCATGAAGACGCTCAAAGTTGGCGGCCGGAGGCAAAATCTGGAGAAATACAAAACCGGGTCTGCGGCCATCTTCCAGGCCATGCTGAAA
>Ga0209253_10004107_pt1 | contig 12719 bp, 13 predicted proteins | sample FrelakmetBRP12BR_FD_187145 | JGI IMG/M metagenome (GOLD analysis project Ga0209253, IMG submission 187145) | Freshwater lake sediment microbial communities from the University of Notre Dame, USA, for methane emissions studies - BRP12 BR (SPAdes)... | ecosystem: Environmental > Aquatic >...
AAGAAGGTCCAGGCGCGCGAAAAAATCGTGATTGTTCTCGACCACATTGTTCCTGCTTCTGAGGAGAAATATGCACAGAACCACAAAATCATCCGCGAGTTCGTGGCCGAGCAAGGGATCCCCCATTTTTTTGACATCAACTGCGGTATCTGCCACCAGGTTTTTGCCGAGCAGGGATTTGCCCTTCCGGGGAAACTGATTGTCGGAAGCGATTCCCATACTCCGAGCTACGGCGCGCTCGGTGCGTTCGCGACCGGCATCGGCCGGACCGAGGTGGCTTCGATCTGGGCTACCGATGAGATCTGGCTCAGAGTGCCCGAGACAATGCGCATCGAGATCGACGGGAAGCTGCCGGCAGGCGTTTATGCCAAGGACGTTATCCTTAAGGTCATCGGCGACGGCGGCGCGGACATGGCCGATTACCAAGCCGTGGAATTTGCCGGCAAAGCGGCCAAGGAGTTCAGCCTGGCCTCCCGTTTTGTCCTGGCCAACATGTCGGCTGAAATGGGGGCCAAAAACGGGTATTTTGAGCCGGATGAGGAAACCCTGGATTGGCTCCAATCAAGGGCGAAAGCGGATTTTGAAGTCATCAGGTCCGACCGAGATGCCTCCTATAAATCCGTTCTCAAATACGATATCTCCGGCCTTGTTCCCCAGCTGGCTTGCCCTCATACGGTTGACAACGTCAAGCCGGTGACGGAGTTGGCGGGCCGGGCATTCCATCAGGGCGTCCTTGGGACCTGCACCAATGGCCGGGTGGAAGACCTGGAGGTTGCTGCCAAAATATTGAAAGGAAAAAAAGTCCATCCCAAGGTCAGGCTGCTCGTGCTCCCGGCTTCCTGGGAGGTCTATCGAGAAGCTCTGAAAAAAGGGATATTGGCTGTGCTGGCAGATTCCGGGTGCGTCATCCTCAATCCCGGCTGCGGTCCATGCCTCGGAGCTCACGAGGGAATTCTGGCCCCGGGTGAGGTTGCGCTCAGCACGTCCAACCGGAATTTCCGGGGCCGGATGGGAAGCCGCGATTCCGAAATTTATCTCGCTTCACCGGCCACCGTGGCCGCGTCCGCCGTTGAAGGCAAAATCACCGACCCGAGGAAATTCCCATGAAAAAAGGACGAGTCTGGAAGTACGGGGATAACGTCAACACGGATGTCATTTTTCCGGGGAAATACACCTATGCTCTGATGCCGCCCGAAGAAATGGCCAAACACGCGCTGGAGGATCTAGACCCTGATTTTGCCAAGAAGGTCAGGCCCGGCGATGTCATTTTGGCCGGGAAAAACTTTGGCTGCGGCAGCTCGCGCGAGCAGGCGGCAGCCTGCCTGAAGGCTGCCGGCATTCAGGCGGTCATCGCCAAATCGTTCGCCCGGATCTATTATCGGAACGCCATCAATTTGGGACTGCCGGTGCTTCAGTCTGAAGAAGCTGTTGACAATATTGCCGCAGGGGATGAGGTCGAGATTGACTTTGCTTCGGGGAAAATTATCGCCGCTAAGGGGACCTTTGGCTTTCCTCCCTTTCCGGAGAAAGTCCTGGGCATACTTGAAGCCGGCGGGTTGATCGAATACACCAAGAGAAAAATTAAATAAGGAGTCGTTTATGGCCAAATACAGAATTGCAGTCTTGCCCGGCGATGGTGTCGGCCGGGATGTCATGGACGCCGCCAGGGCTGTCCTTGAGAAGCTCAACGTCGATGCCACCTTCGTCCACGGCGATATCGGCTGGGAATTCTGGGTGAAAGAAGGCGACCCTCTTCCCGACCGCACCCTCAAGCTCCTCAAAGAGACCGATGTCTGCCTTTTTGGAGCCATTACGTCCAAGCCCAAAGAAGACGCGGCTGCCGAACTGGATCCTTCCCTAAAAAATAAAGGGCTATCCTATTTCAGCCCCATCGTCCGGCTGCGCCAGGAGTTCGACCTCTACACGAACCTGAGGCCCTGCAAGGCTTATCCGGGCAACCCCTTGAATTATAAAGACGGCATCGACCTGGTGATCTTCAGGGAGAACACCGAAGGCATGTACGCCGGAGTCGAATTCTTCCCTCTTCCCCAGGGAGTCCGGGACGCCCTGCTCGCCCATCCCAAGATGAAGGCGTTCAAGGATACACCATTAAACGAGATCGCCTTGTCCACCCGGATCATGACCAAAAAAGGCTGTTCGCGGATTGTCCGGGCGGCCTTTGAATACGCCCGGAAAAACAAACGCCGCTCCGTGACGATCGTCGAAAAGCCCAATGTCCTCAGGGAAACAGGCGGCCTGATGCTCGGGATTGCCAGAGAGATCGCCAAGGAATATCCGGAGATCCCGTTCAAGGAAGCGAACGTCGACGCTATGTGCATGTGGCTGGTCAAGAATCCTCATGATTACGATATCCTGGTCGCGGAGAATCTGTTCGGCGACATCATCTCCGACCTAGGAGCACAGCTTGTCGGGGGCCTCGGGTTCGCCTGCAGCGGCAATATCGGCGACGCCTATGCGGTTTTTGAACCAACCCACGGCTCGGCTCCCAAATATGCCGGCCAGTTCAAAGTCAACCCGATGGCCATGCTGCTGGCGGCGAAGATGATGCTCGAATGGCTCGGCGAGACAGAGAAAGCCCGACGGTTGGAAGGAGCGATTGCCGAAGTAATCAGAGAAGGCAAGGTCAGAACCTACGATATGGGCGGCAAATCCTCGACCCTTGATGTCGGCCGCGCGGTCGCGGAAAAGCTTTAGGAATCGAGATCTCCATGGGCATGACGATTATCGAGAAGATCATCCAGCATCATACGGAGGACGAAGTCTCGCCCGGACGGATCGTCTGGATGGACCTGGATATCCGCTCGGCCCGGGATTTCGGCGGCCCCAACGTGGTCAAGAACTACGAGAGGGAATACGCCGGACTTCCGCTCGCTGACAAGACAAAGACCTTTTTCACCTTTGACCTCTGCGCCCCGGCCTGCACCCTCCGCTATGCCGATAACCAGCAGGCCTGCCGGGATTTCGCCCTCAAACAGGGCGTTGAGGTCTTCGACGTGGACAGGGGCATAGGCACGCATGTGCTAATGGAGGAGGGTTTGGCGCAGCCGGACAGCACGGTTGTGGGCACGGACAGCCATATGAACATCCTTGGCGCTGTCGGGTGCTTTGGCCAGGGGATGGGCGATGTGGATATCACCTTCGCCTTTCGCTCCGGGAGAACCTGGTTCGAGGTTCCGGAGACAGTGAAAGTCGTGCTCAAAGGGGCCTACAAGAAGCCCACTGCGGCTAAAGACTTGACCTTGTTTCTTCTTAAGGAATTGGGGACGAAAAAGATCGCCCTCAGAGCGGCAGAGTTTTACGGCCCCGCGGTGGCCGGCCTGACTCTTGCCGGTCGTCTGACCCTGGCGAGCATGATCACGGAGATGGCCGGCATCATCGGGTTCATTCCGGAAGGGTTCGAAGCGGCAAAACAAGAGCTCGCGGGCTTGACCAAGCCGTCTCGGGGGCTCTCTTCTTCTGTGTCGGCCGATGAAGGAGCGGCCTATGCCGAAATCATCGAGCTTGATGTCCAAGGCCTCCCTCCGCAGGTTGCCGCTCCGTTTTCTCCGACAAATGTGAAGCCCGTGTCAGAACTGCGCGGGACAAAAATCCACTCGGGTTTCATCGGGTCATGCACGAACGGCAGGTTCGAGGATTTCTCCGAGGCCGCTAGAATCCTTAAAAGCAGGAAGGTGAAGAAGGGCGTGATGCTGAAAGTCGTGCCGGCGACGCGGCGCGTCTATGAAGAACTCCTGTCGCGGGGAATCCTCGAGGACCTGTTTCGAAGCGGAGCAATCATCCACAATCCCGGTTGCGGCGGGTGCGCCGAGGGCCATGTCGGGCTGACTGGAAAAGGCGAGGTCCAGATCAGCACGGGGAACAGAAATTTTGCCGGGAAGCAGGGCAAAGGCGAGACCTATCTCGCCAGTCCCGCCGTCGTGGCGGCCTCCTGCGTTTTAGGCCAGATCGCCTCTCCGGAGGACATTTGAAATGGAAAAGACATCGTGCCGCGGCAGGATTTGGGTGCTTCAGGATCGGGCCGGCCGATTGATCGAAGACATCGACACGGACCAGATTTTCCACAACGCTTTTCTTCATATCACCGAGATTTCGGAGATGGGGCAGCATGCCCTCGGGAACCTGGAAGGATGGAAGGACTTCGCGGCCAAGGCCAGGCCGGGGGATATCCTTGTCGCCGGACGCAATTTTGGAGCGGGTTCCTCCCGCCAGCAGGCCGTCGACTGTTTTATTGCCCTCAAGACCGGAGCGGTCCTGGCGCCTTCTTTTTCCTCGATCTATTTCAGGAATGCCGTCAATTCCGGGTTTCCGGTTCTCAGATGCGGGGTGCTTGAAGAAATGGCCGGCCAGCGCCGCCTGGAATCCGGGGACGAAATTGAGGTCGACGTGCGGGCCGGCCAAGGCCTCAACCTGAGCAAGAAGGTTCGATTTGAAGTCGAGCCCATGAGCGCTGTCCAATGGGATATTTTTCAGGCGGGGAACCTGTTCGCTTTCGGAAGGGCCCTCAACCGGAGAAGCTGATATGCTGATCCTGGCCCTGGACACGACAACGGCCAGCGGCTCAGTCGCCCTCCTTGAAAAAACGCGGCTCCTCGGCGAAATTAACGCTGAAACCTCCGCTTCGCACTCGGCCAGCCTTCTCCGTTCAGTGGATCATGTTCTGCGAGCGAACTCTCTGAGGATTGAGGACATGGCGGGATTTGCCGTTGCAGCCGGGCCGGGCTCCTTCACCGGCATCCGCATCGGACTGAGCACAATCAAGGCTTTTGCTTTTGCTTCTGGCAAACCTGTCGCTCCTGTCTCCACACTCTCGGCCTTGGCTCTGAAGCTAAAGGACTCGAAAAGCCGGCTGGTCTCGCCTTTCCTTGATGCCAAGAAAGGCGAAATCTATGCCGCCCTTTTTGAGTACAGGGGAGAGAAGTTCGATGAGGTTATCCCGCAGGGAGCCTACACTCCCGATCAATTTTTGTCCGCGCTCCCCGCGCACAGAATGATCACCCTGATCGGGAACGGCGTTGAGGTTTACAAGCAAAAAATCATGGCTTATTTGAAGGACAAAGCCAGGTTCTCAGCCCGTTCCCCTTTCATCGCCTGCGAAGTGGGAGTCCTGGGGTATGACATCCTGAAAAAGGGCCGCGGGGTGCGCGGCGAAGAGCTCCAGCCTCTCTATTTTCGAAAATCCCAGGCGGAGGAGAAGAAATAGACCAGGAAAAGCTGCCAGGGAGATTGTTCTTTCTCAGAAGAATGGAGGAACGGGACCTCCCTTCTGTCCTGGCGATCGAAAACCTGTCTTTCCCCAATCCCTGGCACGAAAGCACGTTTCGGGGGGAAATCCAGAACGTGCCCATCTCCTTTCCTCTGGTCATCATCCATGCCACACTCCACACAGTCATTGGCTACATTGTCTTCTGGCTGATCGGAGAGGAAGTCCAAATCAATAACATTGCTGTTCATCCCGATTTCAGGCGACTCGGAGTCGGGGAGCAGGCCTTGCGTCAGGTGATCGAGCAGGTCAGATGGAGAGGCGCCAATTTCATCACCCTGGAGGTTCGCCCCTCGAATAGAGGAGCCCTGGTGCTGTATAAGAAAATCGGTTTCAGGATGCTTGGCGTGAGGAAGAAATATTACACGAATCCTTCCGAAGACGCCTTTGTCTTCGGGCTGCATATCCATCCTGTGCCGGACGATTAACCTATCAAGCTTCCGCCTGCCGATCGCCGCCAATTCTGAAAAGCGTTTGATATTTAGCGGGTCTTCCCATAAAATGAACAGCCGGATTTTCATGAGAAAATCAGATTCACCCGATCCTGTTGATCTTACCCCGAGCAAATCAGGCGGCTTTTTTGTCGTTTTTTACGAGCTTTTTCTCCAGTTGGTCGAGTTTCTTAAGAATATCCCCGAAATTGCCAAATACTGGCCCGAAACATCCAGGCAAATTAACAAGCACATCGCCGGGACGCTCCCCCTGGGGATGTTTATCGGCTGTTTTGTCGGGATCGGTTCCTCGCTGCAGGGGAAAAACCAGGCCTCGATCTGGGTGGCTCACCAGATTATCGTGAACATCATCTTCAAATACGGAATCCTTGAGCTTTATCCCCTCATCCTGGGCCTGGTTCTGGCAGGGAAAATCGGGTCCTCCGTAGCCGCCGAAATCGGGAGCATGAAGATCACAGAGCAAATCGAGGCCTTGAAAACAATGTCTATTCCTCCGGTCGGCTACCTGGGCTGGCCGAGAGTCGCCGCCTCGATGATCATGATGCCCCTGACCACGATATTTTCCGACATCTGCGCTCTGATATCGATGAGTTTCGTATCGCTCCGCGTCTTTAGATGGGTTTCCTATGACGACTTGATCGCAGGTGTGAAATTCAATTTTCGTCCCGGTTTTCTGATCATTCACATGGTTCTTAAACCCGCCCTTTATGGATTTATCATCTGCTTCATCGGCTATTTTTTTGGGACAAAGGCCCGCCAGGGCGCCAAGGGCGTCGGCCAGGCCTCGATCCAATCGGCCGTGGTTTCAGCCATGATCATTATTGCCTTGAATTATCTGATCGGAGAGCTTTCCTATTGATCATCCTTGAGAATATCAGCAAGCGGTTTGGCAGCACGGTTGTCCTGGACCGGGTGCACGCCGAAATTCCGGTGGGAAAAACGACCTTCGTTCTCGGGCCCAGCGGCCACGGCAAGACTGTGTTCTTGAAAACCTCGATCGGATTGCTGAAACCGGAAGAAGGCCGAATCCATTTTGAAGGCCGGGAGATCCTGAAATTCAGCGAAAAGGAACTCTATCGCTTCTGGGTGGACATCGGGTTCGTTTTTCAGGAGGCCGCCCTGATTGACTCCCTGACGGTGGCCGAAAACTTGTCCCTTTTTTTGACTTACCAAGCCTGTCTCGGCCAGGCGGAGACTCGGTCCAGAGTCCGGGACTTGCTCGCCTATGTGGGATTGGAACAAATGGAGAAGAAATTCCCGGAGGAGCTCAGCGGAGGGATGAAGAAACGTGTCGCTGTTGCCCGGGCCCTGGCCAAAGACCCGCCGTATCTTTTTATTGATGAGCCGACCTCCGGCATTGACGAGGAAAACGCCAGAATCCTGAAAGACTTGATCGCCCGTCTTTCCCGGCAGGGCAACAAAACGACGATCATCGCCACCCATGACCGGCAGATGATGCAAGAGCTGGCTGATCACGTAATCTTTATCAAGAACAGGAGGATTCCGTTTGCCGGCCCGGCCAGCCGGATCGAGGAAGACCGTCTTAAAGACCTCTACAGGAAGGAGTCAAATGGGAGATAGAAGCCGCTATGTCCAGGGGCTCATTTTATTTTTTGCGCTGGTGCTCTTCCTCGGATTCATTTTCTGGCTGTCCAACCAGAACATCCCCTTTTCCTCATTCTATCGGCTGGAGGTCAAATTCGAGTCCGTTGGAGGTTTGCTCGACCAGGCTAAGGTGCTGATGAGAGGATACCGCGTTGGCTCTGTGAAGAGCGCGCGTTTCGAGCCCGATGGGGTCGTGCTCACGTTATCCATCGACAAGAAATGCCGGATCCCTGTCGGCTCAACATTTGCCATCATCAACTATAATTTCATCGGAGAACGGGCCGTCAGTATTACTCCTTCGCAGTCCGGGGAATTCCTTCTGCTGAACGTGCGTGTGCAGGGGGAAAATCAGGATATGATGGCCGACGCCCAGGCTGTCTTCTCCAACCTTCACAAAAGGCTGGCCAGCGGCCAGCTGGAGGAATTGGAGGGGCTGGTTTCGTGGCTGGAGAATTTTCTGGAAAACATCCGCCCCCAGATAAATGTGTCGTTGCCGCCGCAATTCAAGGAGGACCTGAGAATGTTCCGCGAAACGGCCGAGGAGATACGGAAGACGTTCGTGGAGATGGGCGAACGTGTTCCCGCGGTGGAGACGGATGTCCGGACCTTTATGGAAAAGATGGGAGGTCTGCTCGAAATTGCCCAGCGGAATCAAACCCAACTGGAGGAGATTTTGAAGAAACTCAGCACCCCGGACAGTTCTGCCGGTAAGTTCATCCAGGACCGAGAATTCTGGGAGATGACCAAAGAAACCCTGGACAAGCTTAACGCCTTTCTTAAAGACCTGGAGAAGAACCCCAAGAAATATTTCAAAGTCAGCATTTTTTAATGGAAACCGGCATGCCCATGACCTATCGTTTTCCCAACACGCCCAAAATGAAGGATATCAGCCTGCAAGTTGAGGTCCGGAACCAAAAAATTTGGTTCTCCATTTCTGGGCCGAGATCCTTTTATTATGCCCCGCTGATCTGGTATTACTTCAGGTGGCACAGCGGCTTAGGGCCTATCGCCACCCGAAACGGGGCCAATGTCTACTCCCTGTACATTCCCCCGATTCCCAGCGAAGCGCACAACCGGCAGCTGGAGGTTTTTTTGGATATCTGGCTGTTCAAGAAAAGGATCCCTTACGCCGTAACAATATCGGTGACAAATAAATGCCAGCTGAATTGCCTTCACTGCAGTCTTCCCCAAAGCACAGCCAAGAAGCAGCCGCTTTCCTTGCCAGAGGTCAAGCGGATTGTGGCCGAATGCATCGATTTAGGTGTGACCAACATCACGTTCACCGGCGGAGAGCCTTTGCTCGAGCCAGGTCTGGAAGAATGCCTGGCCGCTGTTCCCGCGGACAAAGCTGTTGCCCAGGTTTTCTCTAATGCGGTCGGGCTTGACCCGGAAAGAGTGGCTTCGCTTAAAAAGGCCGGGGCCTCCTGCATTCACATCAGCCTGGATTCGCCGGACGCAGAGGAACACGATCGATGGCGGGGAAGGAAGGGATTATTCGAAATGGTAGAAAGAGGAGTGAAGAACGCACTCCGGGAGGGGCTGCTGGTCGGCCTCTCCACATATGCCACTAATGAATCCATCGCCTCAAAAAAGCTTTCCCGCGTGTCCGCTTTGGCGGCGGAATGGGGAGTCCATGAGGTGAGCGTTTTTGATGTCATCCCGACCGGGCGCTTGCTGAGGAGACCCGATGTCATGATTACAAAGACGAACCGCCGCATGCTGCTCCGCGAGGCCAGGCTGCTCAACAGGCAAAACCGGGGGAGACCGCGGATCGTCACTCAGTCCTGGACCAACAGCGGCAAAGGCTTCACCCGGTTTCTCGGCTGCCTTGCCGCCATTTATCAATTTCATATCACGGCTTTTGGCGATTTCATGCCCTGTGATTTTACCCCTCTCTCCTTCGGGAATATCCGCGCCCATTCGGTCAAGGACCTGTGGCAAAAATTAGTCCAGCACCCGGCCTACTGCAGGCGCAGTCATAGCTGTCGGATGCAGGATCCGGGGTTCCGCAAGACCTATATTGATTCCATACCCCAGGACGCGGATTTGCCCTATAACATTAATGGCGAGTGATTACGCAGGTCAGATCAGCACGGCCAAACCGACTGCCCGAGACGTTTGTCCTTCTGCTTGAGAGCCCCTGTTATTTATTTCTTCTCTTCAGACTGAACCGGAATTTTGTTGTATTCGACGAGCTCTTTCAGGTACCAGTCGGGGAATTTAATGGGCAGCCGCTTCCTTTCTTTGACATCATACATCCACAGATGCTTGTATTTGACCAGCAGCTGGTTGCCCAGCTCCCACCAGGCGTTGATGACGAGCGTGGAATTGTTTATGCAGTAGTCGGTCAGGAACGGGCGAACTTGAAGGGGATCCTTTTTATAGATTTCAAGCGCGGCCTGGTCGACGGCCGGAGTTTTATCGACGGCTGATTTTTCCCATTTCTGCTGCGCCGCCCGAACGTCCTGGATGGCGTAGGAATAAAGGACCTGAGTATGAAAGTCGACATAGTCAAAGGCCCAACGGGCAGAATCGCGGCTGAAAGCATAATGGTCGCCGACCTGAAATGACTTGGGAATTTCGGTCAGGCCGATGTAAAACGGCATGAAACAGGATGTATCCTGGGCCCCCCAGCCGAGCCAGACGATGCCGCCGATCGGGTTGGGGAGCCAGTCCCGGCTTTGTGTCACGGTCACATACTCGGCGCGGTTGACGCCGATGACGCGAGACGTGCCGTATTTCTTCCCCTCCAGCTCAAAACCATAAGGAAGGAAATTCGGGTTGGCGAAAGCGCCTCCCTGGAGGCCTCTGGCAGGGTCAAAATTCGTCCCTTCGCATTTGTCCCTGGTCATGGTCATGACATCATAAACAGAGAGTTTTTTGTCCGGCTTGGTGGAGAACGGAAGGTCCATGTTCGGCGTCTCAGGGCCGAGCTTTTTCGACGGGGCGACGAGGTCAAAAAAACGCCACAGGCGGACGTGCATGGGGTTGGAAACGGCGCTGGCGGGCATGGGATTATAAACCCGTTTCCAGTTAAAAGGCTTGCCGCTCTTTGGATCGTATAATTTCTGCTCGACTGCAAAAGAGATCACGTTGGGCGAAGCCATGAAATAGTCGGTGTTCTTCAGGTCGATCTCGCCGATCCGCGACTCATTCGGGCAAACGCTGACCTCGTCATCCGGCACTCTTTGAGCGCACCAGACTGCTCCCGGCTTTCCGCTCTGGGGTGTCCACAGGGGGCCGACCGGCATGATCTCGAAGACCCAGACTTCGTTAGGGTCTGCCACGGCCAGCATTTCGCCCTCATCGGTGAATCCGTAGCCGTGCTTTTCGGCCAGCTCCCCCATGATCTTTATGGCCTCGCGCGCGGTCTTGGATCTTTCCATGGCCAGCATAGTCAGCATGGTGATGTCAAATTTGGGCGTGGGCGTTTTGTTCTCCATTTTCGGCACGTTGCCGATTGTGGACTCGCCGATGGCCACTTGGTTGTCGTTCATGTAGCCGAATGCGCCGTGGATGTATCCGTAGGTATGAGGCAGTTGGGGAATTTCCAAGCCAGCGAAGTTATCCTTGACCCTGTCCCACTTTAAACCGCCTTCCGGGGGATAGGTGGCGAATTGGTCGATGTGGTAGATCCTGCGGGTTACGCCTGACGGCCAATCAGCCGCTGGGATATAGCGGAAAGTCCAGTCGCAGAGCCCGCAATCACAGGTATGGGTCGTTATGACCGATCCGTCAATGGAGGCGTTTTTGCCGACCATGATGACTGTGCAGGCGTCTGAACGAGGCTGATTCAGACAGGAACCGCAGCCCGGATCGTCCTGGGCATTAAAAGCCGAAATCCTGACAAGGACTAGGGCGCAGAACACGAGGATCCCTAGCCATAATGCTCTTTTTGCTCTCATGCTTGACCTCCTTGTTGATAGTGAAACATATTTATACAAAGGCGATGCGCTTCTGTCAACGTAAATCAAGCTCAATAAATGACTTTGACAAGACACAAGCCTCTGGCCGGGGCTGTGGGGCCGGCCAATGAGCGCTTGTTCTCCCTGAAGATGTCCTCGATGTGCTGCAGCTCAATTTTTCCTCGCCCCACCTCGATTAAAGTCCCGACAATCGTCCGGACCATGTACCTCAAGAACCCGTTGGCTTCGATCGTATAAACAATCTCTTTCCCTCTTTTCTTGATCTTGGAGCAGAGGACCTTCCGGACCGGGTGGAGCAGCCGGTTGGAGGAAAAGGCCGTGAAGTCGGCCTCCCGCTCGAAAAGCTCAGCCGCTTGAGCCATCTTCCCGGTATCGAGGGGCGAGGGCCAATAAAGAACATATCGGAGAACGAACGGGCTCACGACCCGGGAGTTGTGAATCCGGTAACGATAAACCTTGGACTGGGCTGACTTCCTGGCATCGAAACCAGCCGCGACCCGACACAACGAGAGAACCTTAACGTCATCAGGGAGGAGAGAATTCAGGGCGTTCTGGAGTTCTTTGTCCTTAAGACGCAGAGCAGCCCTGAAATTAGCAACCTGGCCTTGGGCATGGACCCCGGCATCCGTCCTTCCGGAGCCTATGACGGCGATCTTCTTCCCGGTGATTTTGGCCAGGACCTCTTCGAGAACAGCCTGGACCGTCCTGTTCTCCACCTGTTTCTGCCAGCCGCAGTAGTCAGTGCCGTCATAGCTGAGGACCAGCCTGAAGTTGGCCATGACCGATTCTCCCTGTTTTTTAGCCTTTTAAAGCCAGGCGAACGGCTTCCTCGGGGGAGGCGGCCGCAATCACGCCTTTCACCTCCCATGTTTCCAGCCCGATAACCTTTTTGCCATAAATGTTGCCATAGGCGATCTCTGTGAGAGTCCCGTACTCTCCGTCGATCGCGATCAGCGCATCCGCGTTCATGGCAACAAGAGAATTGCGGCTGTAACCCAGGCCCGTGGCGATGGGCACATCGATAGAGGAGTTGGCTTCGTGGGGATGCATGCCGGGAAGAATACCGACCGTGATGCCTCCGGCCTTTTTCGCTCCCGCCGCGGCTGCTTCCATCACGCCTCCCAGCCCGCCGCAGACCAGGATGGCTCCTGCCTCAGCGATCAACCGACCGACCTTAAAGGCGGCTTCGATAGAACGCTTGTCCGGCCGGCTTCCGCCGATGACTCCAACACGGATTTTCTTTCTCCATTCGCTCATGTCTCTTTCCTTTGCCTTCCCTATTTAGCACAGACGACCTTTCTTTTCAAACCAACGCTAGACGAACGAACTGCGTTTCCGTGATACTGAGGCGGTCGGCTAGAGAGGGTGACATTATCCTATGTCAATATTATTTTAATTTACGGCCTCCTTTCTGTAATACGACTCCTTATTTTTGAGCATATAATAGATAATCTT
>Ga0209253_10004108_pt1 | contig 12718 bp, 11 predicted proteins | sample FrelakmetBRP12BR_FD_187145 | JGI IMG/M metagenome (GOLD analysis project Ga0209253, IMG submission 187145) | Freshwater lake sediment microbial communities from the University of Notre Dame, USA, for methane emissions studies - BRP12 BR (SPAdes)... | ecosystem: Environmental > Aquatic >...
TTCAGCAGTCCACACCCGCGTTTCCACCTGGACCTCACCCACTTCATCGACCAGCCTCTTCAGAATATTCAACCGTTCCTCGCCCACCGCCCAGCCGATTGGAATTTCCTTCAGCAGTTTGCCAAGGTGCTTCGCCAGCAAATTTTGGCGATGCCCGCAGAATCGCTCGAGCAGGGCTTTTGCCATGGAGACCTGCAGGGCTACCATACCAATGTAGCTCCGGATGGCACATTGACCTTCTTCGACTTCGACTGTGGCGGTTTTGGCTACCGGGCTTACGACCTGGCTGTTTTCCTCTGGTGCTGCCGGCTTGAAGATGCGGTCGCTGCGCGTTGGACGCCTTTCCTGGAAGGCTACCGGGAAACCCGCTCCATCCATGAGCGCGATATCCTGGCTGTTCCATTGTTTGTCTGTGCCCGTTATCTTTGGCACATGGGTGTCCACACCCAGAATTCCCCCGATTGGGGTATCGATTTCCTCAATGACAGGTATTTTGACAATCACTTAAAAGACTTAAGGCAGGCTGAGGAAGATTATCTGATAGCAAAATGATTCGTGATTCCGCAATCTGGGATAGAATAGGAAATCCACGCTCTCCGGGATGCAATTTCTTGTTATTTGCGATCCATCCCGGGCAATTTCAAGACCATATTGGATATACATCGGAGCTGACCAAATGAAGGATCAAACCTATCGGGTTTATGGCTATCGTTGGGTGGTGCTGGGTGTATTCATGTTTGTCAACCTAACTGTCCAGATGCTGTGGATCACTTTTGCCCCCATCACGGGTCCAGCGGCTAACTTCTACGGAGTGACCGATTTGCAAATAGGTTATCTGGCGATGTCATTCATGATTACCTACCTTTTCCTCTCCTTCCCTGCCTCGTGGGTGATTGATACCTATGGCTTTCGCAAAGCGGTCAGTATCGGGGCTGTGCTAATGAGCGTGTTTGCCATCCTGCGTGGTTTAGCAGGAGATAATTACACGCTCGTATTGATCGGCAGCATCGGGATTGGGATTGGTCAGCCGTTCCTGATGAATTCCTGGACAAAAGTACCTGCAAACTGGTTCTCTTTCAATGAGCGCGCTACTGCGGTCGGATTGGTCACCCTGGCCAACCTGCTCGGGACCGCTCTCGGCATGCTGCTCACCCCCCTCCTCACAGAAGGGCTGTCGATCCCAACGGTTCAACTGATCTATGGTGGGGTGGCAGCCCTGGCGACAGTATTGTTCATTACGCTCTCCCGTGAGAATCCCGCCACGCCGCCCTGCCCGCCCGGGATGGAAGTCCGCTCCCTGATGTTGGATGGCCTCAAGCAAATCGTGAGATCTGTCCCATTTTGGCTGTTTGTGATCGTATATTTTGTTGGACTGGGGATTTTTAACGGCATCAGCACCTGGGTGGAGAATATCATCCGTCCGCGTGGTTTTTCCCCGATCGATGCAGGTTCCCTGGGTGCCTCGATGATCGTTGGAGGCATCCTCGGTGCAGTGATCATCCCAATTTTCTCGGATAAACAGCACAAGCGCCAGCGTTTCATGCTGCTGGGCGTGCTGCTGGCAATCCCAGGCCTGCTGGGGGTAACTTTTGCCAATTCTCTCTGGCTGATCCTCTTGTCGGCCTTCTGGATGGGGTTCTTCCTGATCAGCGTCGCCCCCGTGGGTATGCAATACGTCGCCGAGGTCACCTTCCCTGCTCCCGAGGGCACCTCCAATGGATTGATCCAATTTGCCGGTCAGTTATCTGTGATCTATGTTTACATCATGGAGGCAATGAAAAGCCCCAACGGTGCATTCACCTCATCATTGGTTCTATCCGTCGGATTACTGGTGGTGCTGGTTGGGGTAATCACCCAGATGAAGGATCCACCAGCCCGTAATATATAAGGAGCAGGTTCACGAATGAGCACAGACATACGCCGACAGATTGTGCAAATATCCAATGAGTTGTATGCAAAAAGCCTTTTAACCTCTACTGGGGGCAACATCAGCGCCCGTTGTGAGGATAACCCGCATGAGCTGTGGATCACCCCCAGCGCAATATTTAAAGGTGACCTCCGCCCAGAAATGATGGTTTGCATCGATCTCCACGGCACTCTCAAAGATAAATCTTCTTACCCGGCCTCCAGTGAGCGCCGCGTGCACTGTGCCATTTATCGCTCCAGGCCTGAGCTTACCGCCGTGATTCACACCCATGCCCCTCAGGCCACCCTCATGGCTCTCACCGGGACCCATTTCCTGCCAATTTCTTACGAATCAGCCTTCCTTGGCGATATCCCCGTCGTTCCCTTCATCATGCCAGGGACGGATGCCCTGGGTGAGGCGGTCACCAACGCCATGGGGACCGGTTTTGCGGTTCTGATGCAGAATCACGGGTTGGTGGTGGCTGCCAGCAGCTTGCGCCATGCTGCCGACATCACCGACATCATCGAAGTCACTGCCCACAAGCTTCTCACCTGCCGGGCGCTGGGGGTCATCCCGCCTGTGCTTACCACCGATACCGTTGACTATATTCGTAAAACAGGAAATCTATTCGCCTGAGTGACCATTCATCCACTCACCCGATGCTCGTTATTCTTCCCTGCATCTGGCTCTTCAATAAGAAACCAATAAAATATAAGGAGGATAGTTATGCCCACTGAATCTGCAGCCCAAGCGATGGCAATCTTGCGCAATCCAATCACCTTTCAATGGTATGTCATAACATTATTTGCTCTTATTGTGTATGTCTATGCCAACGAGGTGGAACGGCGTAACTGGAGTCTGGTCTTCGCCGGTCTGGCATTTTGGGGTATGGATTGGTTCAATGAGATTTGGAACGGATTGGTTTTTCACTTTACCAATTACGCCCCCGTCTGGGGTGCACCCGGTCAGACAGCCTATCTTATTCTGATTGGTTTGAACATAGAGATTTGCTTTATGTTCGCCATAGCCGGGGTCACCTTCTCCAAGCTGCTACCTGCCGATAAAAGCCTCAAGATCCTGGGGTTACCCAATCGCCTGTTCTTTGCGATACTTGGCTCGATCTTCTGCGTGATTGTTGAGCTTCTTTTGAATGCGGCTGGTGCCCTGACCTGGGATTATTCCTGGTGGAATGTTGGTGCCCCCTGGCTGATCTTCCTGATCGGATACTTGCCCTTCTTCCTGGTCTCGTTCTGGGTGTTCGACATGCCCACCCTGCGCCAGAAAGCCATCACCGTTGGGGTCATCCTCGGTTTTGACCTGATCTGCCTGGTCTTATTTGCTGGTGTATTGCACTGGATCTAAAAATAGCTCACCAATTGGGTTCGGGGGTTGCGATGTCCAGCAGTGATTGTAAGATCCACCCCTTCCTTTCGTCCTCAACTACCCGCACTTGGATCCATAGATACCCATCCACCTCCTGTGAGTCCCCCAGTAGCTGTACCAGCGTCCCCTGGACGATCCCCGGGTAGATGGTGGCAGCATTGAAACCAGGTTCCTCGCGGATCAGCGCACCTTCAGGCGGTGCAATACGGGCATAGACCGGCACAGGGGTTGGGGTAGATGTTATGGTGGGGGTGGGTGTGAGCGTCGGGGTAAGGGTGATTGTCGGGGTGAGCGTGGGAGGAACGGGTGTTGAGGTTATGGTGGATGTTGGTGGTATCGGTGTGAGAGTGGCTGTAGGAGTGGGAGTATAAGTTGCCACTGCCAGCGGGCTGCCAAGCCATCCAAGCGTTGTGCTGAAGGCGCCTACGCCAACTACCAGCGCAATCAGGGTCAAAGTGACTGCCCCTCCCAGGGTGTATCCAAATATGCTCAACGGGCGAAAACCAAGGATCGCCAGGATGATTGCCCCCAGCACCACTCCCCAGGCAAGGTGGATGGCGAACACCACCAATCCATCCGGGAATAAATGAGGTGCACCACTTCCAAAACCGAAACCAGCCGCTACAATTGGTAGGTACAATGTGTAAGCCAGTGCTACACTCGGTGCAGCCGGGCTGCGTTCATGGTGTGCCATGGTCGCCGCAGTAAAAATTGCACCCACCGACAGCACGATAAAGTTGATCGTAGATAATTCGGCACTGTTGTATGTCTGGGTCAGGGAGGCTGGCATCCATAGCCTTCCCAGGAATCCTGCTGCAGCTCCCACCATGAAGACCAACAAGCTGCCGATTGAGAAAGCCACCAGGCTGCGGGCAAAGAATTTAAAAGAACCGATCGCTGTCCCGAGTGAAAGGCCTACCACCGGCGCCATCAGAGGGGCAAACACAGCTCCCAAGACCAGCACTACCGGTGAATCCAGGAACAGCCCAACACAGAAGAAGACAGCTGAAAAAACTGAAAATAGGAAGAAATCAAAAGTAGGTGAGGTCCGATGCCTGAGCTGCTCCAGAACGATCGCCCGTTCATCTGCTTCCAGGGGTGCCAGCAACCGCCGTGCCCGTCTGCGCCGCGCTGGTGGCATCAGGTCAGGATCATCAGGGATGTGTTCTGAATTAGGAAGGCTCATTTACGTAAAGTCGCCACGATCCTGAGCGGTTTTTCAAGCATCTCAAGTGCCTCAATGATATTGCCAGCCACCAGGTCTGCCGCCAGCATGGTTTTCACAGCCGTCCCTTCAATGGAGAGAATGCAGATCCCCAGTCCGGCAGCCTGGAGCATTCCAGCGTCGTTAGTGCCCTGGCCAATCGCCACGACTGTTTCCGCTCCCAATTGCTGTACATATTGTGCTTTCTGTTCATCTTCATTGCCTGGCTGGATACGTATCGCTTTTATATTCAATTGTTGGTCGATGGTATTTTGTTTACTATGGGTATCTGCAGTCAGTAAATGCAGACTCAGGCGGTCACGCAGTACAGATAATCTTTGCTTCACTCCTTCTAATAACTGTCCATCCACTGCCAATGTTCCGTTTACATCACACACCAGATGCTGTAGCTGGATCAGGCCTCGCCCCGGGATGTACAGCTCGATCATGAACTTATTATACCCCAAGGTATTTAACATGTTCTTTACCCGTACACCTCAACTATTCCGCCTTGTAGTACAATACCCCGCGAGCCAGTTGTGGAGAAATATCTTGAGGTTTTATAAAAACTTTATCGTATTTGTCATATGGATCACTTGTCTGGGTTTACTTTGCTCAGCCTGCGGATTGGTTTCCCCTAAAAATGAGCCAACCCTTACTGCGTCCCCCAGCCTGGCTGCTACGGTCACCCCAATTCCCACCCCCACTTCCACATCAACCCCTCTGCCTCTTACAGCAGTGCTTCTAGCACCCGCTGGAGCCGATGAGGCGATGGTGAGCGATTTGCAGACCGCTCTGAATACCATCATCACTGCTCATGGCTTGAGCTGGCAGGTCAGGCAAAATTTATTGCCCGAAGATCTGGTACCCGAGCTACGCTTCGTGATAGCTGTCCCGCCCGACCCGGGATTAGCAGGACTGGTAGCCGCTGCTCCAGACACGCACTTCCTGGCACTGGGTATCCCTGGGTTGGAAACTGCTCCCAACCTGTCTGTGATTGATGCAGTCGGTGACCGGCCAGATCAGCAGGGTTTCATCGCTGGTGTGATCGCCGCCATGCTTGCCCCCGATTGGCGCGTGGGGGTGATCAGCCTCTCAGACACTGTCGAGGGCCGCTCTGCTCGTACGGGCTTCCTGAATGGCGTGGAATATTTCTGCGGTTTGTGCCGCCCTCTGCACCCGCCATTCTATGAATATCCTCTCTACTTTGAGCTGCCTCTAACCGCCACTTCTGCCGAATGGCAGGAAGCCGCCAATTACATGGTCGACCGTTATGTTCAGGCAGTCTATGTCTACCCAGGTGCAGGGGACGAAACCATGCTATCCACCCTGGCTTCCGCCGGTGTGAGCATCATCAGCAGCGGAGAGCCTCCACAAGCCGCCAGTGAGAACTGGGCTGTTTCCCTGACAATCGACCCTCTTCCCCTTATCCAAAGCCAGGTGGAAGGTCTCCTGAATGGCGATATCTCGGCAGGGCAGTCGCTTGTGGTTCCCATACAGTTCACCCATGTCAACCCGGCACTTTTCACTCCTGGCAAGCAGCAGCTGGCTGAGCAGATTCTATCCGACCTGCAGACTGGCTATATTGATACCGGCGTGGATTTGACAACTGGCGAAAATCGTCCATAATTATTGGAAGGATATGCTGATCCAATGAAAGGAGGTAAAAAATCGATAATAATAGTTATTAATAACACCATTGCAAAAGTAGCAGCTTATTGCTATACTAGTCATATCCCTTTCGGGAAAATTCAACCTTTTCACCCAAACTCTTTAGGAGGAGAATCGTTATGTTTAAGAAATTTTCATTACTAATGGCTGTCATCATGATAGCCTCCCTGGTTCTGGCTGCCTGCGGCGGTGGAGCACCATCTGAGGCAGACTGCGCCAAGGCAGAAGTTGTTTGTATTGGCCTGGTCACAGATGTGGGCGAGGTCGACGACAAGTCCTTTAACCAATCAGCCTGGGAAGGTGCGCAGCAGGCAGCAAAGGAACTGGATGGCATCGCCAACTATGTTGAGACCAAGGATGCCAAGGATTATGCCGCTAACATGCAGCTCTTCATCGACAAGGGCTATGATTACCTTGTGACCGTTGGTTTCGCCATGGGTACCGCTACCGTTGAAGCTGCCAAAGCCAATCCGAATGTCAAGTTCGTCGGTGTGGACCAGGGTCAGTGGACTGAAACTGTGCCCAATGTCATTGGCCTGGTCTTCCATGAAGACCAGTCTGGCTTCCTGGCTGGCGCCCTGGCCGCCCAGATGACCAAGACTGGCACCATCGCGGCCGTGCTCGGCACCGACCTGGTTCCCCCTGTGGTTGCCTTCAAGGAAGGCTATGAAAATGGTGCCAAGTATATCAACCCCAACATCAATGTCATCTCCACCTACCATCCCGGTGGCTTGGATGTAGCTTTCACCGACCCGGAATGGGGTGCCACCACCGCTGCCCAGGCGGTTCAGAACGGTGCGGATGTTGTCTTCGGTGCCGGTGGCAAGACCGGTAACGGCGCCTTGATCGAGGTTGCTGGCAACGCAGGTCTGTTCTGCATCGGCGTCGATAGCGATCAGTGGCTGACCGTCCCAGAGGCTCACCCCTGCCTGATCTCCAGCGCCATGAAGCTCATCACCTCGAGCTTGGTTACCCTTCTAAAGGATGCACAGGCTGGAACATGGACTGCTGGTAATTACTTTGGTGCGGCTGGTTTGGCTCCCTTCCACGATTTTGATGCCAAGATCCCCGCTGAAGTCAAAACAAAGATCAACGAGATCGATGCTGGCCTGAAGGATGGCTCCATCACCACTGGCTATAATCCTGGTGGATAATCAATAACCAATCAATAAAAATACGGCGTGCTTACATGGCACGCCGTATTCTTTTTAATTTTTGAGCATAAGTTGCATTTCATTGCACAATCCACTTTACGCCAGACGAATTAATGGGTAAAATCAAGCTATTAACCTTCCATTCATCTTCCTATAAGCGGACAGCTTGCGGGAAGCACATCAGCCACCGGGAAGAGTGCACAATCTATGGACTCTGATCAAAAAGTTCCAAACCAACCCAAGTTTTTGCGCTCGGTATTGGATGTCTTGCTCAACGAGAATGCCTGGCGTACCATCCTTGTCCAGGTGGTGGCGGTGCTGCTGGCACTGCTCATCGGGGCAGTCATCCTGCTTATCTCAGGCGCCAATCCAATTGAGGCATACGCAGCCCTCTTTCGGGGTGCTTTTGGCACGCCCATTGCCGTGGGGCGTACGCTTGAAAAAGCTACCCCCCTCATCTTCAGCGGCCTGGCAGTGGCTTTCGCTTTCAAAGCCGGCATGTTCAACATCGGCGCTCAGGGGCAGCTACTCTTTGGTGCCATCACCGCTGCTTTTCTCGGTTTTGCCCTGCATGGCTTACCGCCGTACATTCACATGCCCGTGGCTTTGATCGGCGGTGCACTGGCGGGTGGTGCGTATGCCATCATCCCTGGTGCCCTGAAAGCCTACCGCGGCGTGCATGAGGTCATCACCACCATCATGCTTAACTACATCGCCATCAATGTTACCGACTATCTTGCCGATGGACCCTGGAAGGACACCTCCCCGGGAAATGTCATTGCCCGCACCCCGAATATTGATCCTGCTGCCGCTATCGGAAAGCTTGGACCTGTCCCCATCGGCTTCATCATTGCCATCCTGGTGGCCTTCGTTGTCTGGTGGCTGCTCAGTAAGACTACCGTTGGCTTCGAGATCCGCATGGTTGGTCTCAACCCTAGTGCCGCTCGTTATGCGGGCATCAAGGTGGCGAAAACCTTGATCCTCACCATGGTTATCAGTGGTTTTTTGGCAGGCATGGGCGGTGCTGTAGAAACCCTTGGCGTGGTCGGGCGCTATCAGCCAGGTTTCAACGTCGGGTTGGGTTTCGACGGTATCACCGTTGCTATGCTCGGTAAGACCAACCCATTCGGTGTCATCCCGGCCGCCATCCTGGTGGGTGCCATGAAAGCCGGATCCAGCGAGATGCAGTTCGCCTCGGGGGTCGCCAAGGAGATCACCGATGTGATCCAGGCGCTTATCCTTTTCTTCGTCGCCGCCGATGTGATCGTGCGCTCGCTTCTGCGCATGGGTAAGGCAGGTGAAGAAGAAGTCAAGCTTAGCAGCGGTTGGGGCAAGCAGTGAGGAGCTCAGCATGCAAAACACAATGACGACCTACTCTCCCTGGAATCGTTTCTTCAGCCGCAATAAGGGCATTCTGGTTGGCGGATTGATCCTATTTGCCATCGTTGTACTTTTCTATGTTTGGATTCCCATGGAAACCATTGCCGTTCTCAACGCCACCGTGCGCCTCTCCACGCCCCTGGTACTGGGTGCGCTGTGCGGCTTGATGGGCGAGCGCGCCGCCGTGATCAACATCGGCATCGAAGGTCAGATGTTGATGGCTGCCTTCATTGCCTACCTGTTCAATGTGTGGACCAGCAATTTGCCCCTCTCCATCCTGGCCGGTGTGCTCACCGGCGCCCTCCTGGGACTCCTGCTGGCGTTCATGGCCGTTACCCTGAAGATCGACCAGATCATCGGTGGCACGGTCATCAACATCCTGGCGGTCGGTCTCACGGGCTACTTTTATACGACAGGCCTGACAACGGAAGGCAAGCTGCGTCCCATCATCATCCCGATCTTAAACAAGATACCCCTTATTGGAAGGGTGCTTTTCGAAAACCCCCCCATCACATACGCTGCCATTGTCCTGGTATTTGTCGTCCATTATGTGCTGTTCTATACCAGGTGGGGCTTGCGCACCCGTGCCGTCGGCGAGCACCCGCGTGCTGCTGATACGGTGGGGATTAATGTCTACATGATGCGCTATGTCAATGTGATCCTGGGTGGTTGCCTGGCTGGGTTGGCGGGTGCCTTCCTCACCCTCGAAGCGGTCGGCTCGTTCGAGCGTGTCATGACCAATGGGCGGGGCTTCATTGCCCTGGCATGCATGATTTTCGGCAGGTGGACGCCGCTTGGCTCCTGGGGAGCTGCCCTGTTCTTCGCCCTCTTTACTGCTATCGCCACCCAGATCTCGTTCATGTACGGCAATACGGTGAACATCCCCCACCAGGTGTGGGGTATTTTGCCCTACCTGTTCACCATCCTTGTACTGGCTGGTATGGGTAAGCGTGTCCGCTCGCCGGCTGCCGATGGTGTCCCGTATACAAAGGAATAACCTATGAGCAATGATGCGATTGCACTGGAAGTCCGTAATATCACCAAGCGCTTCCCGGGTGTGCTGGCCAATGACCGGGTCAACTTTGACCTGCGCAAGGGTGAGATCCATGCCCTGCTGGGTGAGAATGGCGCTGGCAAGACCACCCTGATGAACATCATCTACGGGCTCTACACTCCCAATGAAGGCGAGTTTTTTATTTCCAACGGCGAGGGGCTTCACCAAATCCAGATTCACTCCCCGAATGATGCCATTCAGGCTGGCATAGGCATGGTGCACCAGCACTTCATGCTCGTGCCCGTCTTCACCGTGGCCGAGAACATCATCCTCGGGCAGGAGACCACCCGCGGCCCCTCCCTCGACCTGCGCACCGCCCGTCAGAAGATCACCCAGCTATCCGAAGAATATGGCCTGGAGATCGACCCGGATGCCATTATTGAAGACATTCCCGTAGGCGTGCAGCAGCGCGTGGAGATCGTCAAGGCCCTCTATCGTAATGCCAGGATCCTGGTGCTGGACGAGCCCACCGCCGTGCTCACCCCCCAGGAGGTGGAAAGCCTGTTCCGCATCATGCGCCAGCTCACGGAGCGCGGGGTTTCCATCGTGTTTATTACCCACAAGCTCAAGGAAGTGTTGGCGGTTGCAGACCGTATCACCACCATGCGCCGTGGACAGGTTGTGGGAACCACCACCCCCGCCGAGTCGGATGAGCATAAGCTGGCTGCCATGATGGTGGGGCGCGAGGTCATCCTGACAGTTGATAAAGCCCCTGCTAGTCCGGGTGAAGTGGTGATGAAAGTGACTGACCTGAACATCGTGGATGAACGCGGTGTTGAAGTTGTACGTAATTTGGGTTTCGAGGTGCGCGCCGGGGAGATCCTGGGCATTGCCGGCGTGCAGGGCAATGGTCAGACCGAGCTGGTCGAATCCCTCACCGGCTTGCGCGAGCGAAAATCCGGCCATGTGCTGCTGGATGGTAAAGATATTCCCCAGCTTTCCCCGCGCCTAAACGTGGAAGCCGGTCAAGCCCACATCCCCGAGGACCGCCACAAACATGGGTTGGTGCTGGCGTATTCCATCGCCGATAATGAGGTCCTGTGTACCTACTACCAGCCACCCTTTGCGCGTGGGCTGCAGCGCAACCAGAAAGCTGTCATGGAAAATGCCGTCAAGCTGATTGAGCGCTTCGACGTCCGCACCCCCAGCCCCAACCTGCCAGCCAGCAATCTTTCTGGTGGCAACCAGCAGAAGGTGATCGTCGCCCGCGAGCTTAGCCGCCCGATCAAGCTGCTGATCGCCAACCAGCCCACGCGTGGGCTGGATGTGGGCTCCATCGAGTACATCCACCGCCAGATCGTGGATATGCGTGACCGTGGGATAGCCGTGCTGCTCGTCTCGGCCGAGCTGGATGAGATCACCTCTCTCTCTGACCGCATCGCAGTGATGTACCACGGGCAAATTGTGGCGACCGTGGATCCGGACAAGATCACGCGCGCCGAGCTGGGCTTGCTGATGGCCGGCTCAAGCCTCCCCACCCCCTAAAAACCCAAGACCCTTCGGACGAACCCGAAGGGTCTTTTTATATCATATTATCTCCATAAGGATAATTCACCCCTGCCCGTATGGTTAGGTTCCCCGTCCTGCTGTTGTAGGGGTAATCGGTGATCGCCCCAGTAAAAGTAGAGACGCCTAGCGGATTAATTCGTTGGTAGGTTGGGTTGAGCAAGGGCGTATTTCGTCCGCACCATCGCGAGCTTTTTTTGCGAGCGAGGGCAGTTTGCGAAACCCAACAATGTTCTAAAAGTAGGGACACCCCGCCGCGCTGTCGTACCACCTGGAACCATACCAGTATAACTTAATGTAACGCTTCTATGTTGACCTGTGTATCTGAAAATCGTCGGCAAGGTCGGCGCACCCGTCGGATAGCGTTTTTCACCCCACGGTTTGTACAGCTGCTGGCTGTGTACTGACTGCCCGTCAAAGTTGGCAACCTTGCTGGTCGAGCCAAGGTGATATCCCAGTAACAACAGCGGGTCGTTGCTGCCTTCGCGCATGGCCACGCGTACCCCACCAGCATAATAGTACTTTTTCATAGTACCACTCGGTCCGATCCACTCAAAGTGGCTGCATATATATGCCGTGGTCACCCCACCTACGATTCCCTGTACCCGGTTTCCATCCCCATCGTAAAGGAAACTTGCATTGACGCTTCCACCGGTCATACCCGTCAGGTGGTTCTCTGTGTCGTATCCAAGCGTATAGGAACTCCCTGATACGTTTCTTGTCACCTAGTTCCCATTTCCATCGTAGCTGTAGCTGTCAGAGCCCATTTGTGTCACCGCATGGCCGTGGTTGCTGTCCCCATAAGTATAATTCACCCCGACCCGTATGGTTAGGTTCCCCGTGATGCTGTTGTAGGGGCAATCGGTGATCGCCTACGAAAAGTAGAGACGCCCCGCTGGGGCGTCTCCATAAAGCACATCCTCATTCCCACGTCCCCGCAAAACGACTCGATATACGCTTGCGTACGTGAAAGAATTCTGTGAAGCCTCCTTTCACCAGGCTTTTCAGCGTTGGTGAACAGCCTTCATGTTTCATAATACCGTACACCTGTCCTCTAAACAGTCTGTTAAAGATTAATAAAATCGCCTTTCTTCACTTTTTTACCCTTAATATTACTGTTATTGAACGAATTGGCTGAAAGCTCAAAACTCAAGGGTCAAGGCTCAAGACTGGCGGCTATATTCCCAACCTTAAAAAATCCATAAATCCCTTGTGGCATAGAACATTTGTGCTATAATTGCTGTGTAATTACTCACTGATCCGCATTTTCACATCACCTACGTACATTTAAATGGTGCATCAATGGGTAAGCAACAACATATCATCGGCATAAGATCTGATTTCCTGCTAGTATAGAGAATATAGAAGTGAGGTACCCTCTGTGTACATGACCATTTCTGGTCAGTCCGTACTTAGGAGGATACCTCATGTCAAAATCTAACATAGCAAGGCAATTAGCG
>Ga0209253_10004109_pt1 | contig 12717 bp, 11 predicted proteins | sample FrelakmetBRP12BR_FD_187145 | JGI IMG/M metagenome (GOLD analysis project Ga0209253, IMG submission 187145) | Freshwater lake sediment microbial communities from the University of Notre Dame, USA, for methane emissions studies - BRP12 BR (SPAdes)... | ecosystem: Environmental > Aquatic >...
TTACAGCCCTCCCGTGAGAATCAGTAAGGATATTTCCTTCTAATCTCTCATATTTTAAGTCTCTGTCAAATCTGCCGCGGTGTGAAATCCGCACATACTGACAGAGGGCACCGAGCGTTTTTTGGTCGCAGTGCATTGTGCTCTCCATCGACGCGAAATGTCCTCGTTGGCCGGGTAATTTGCACATTGGTAAATGTTCATCGGCGGCGGGTCTATGCTTGGAGAAATTCGATATTCCAAAAAATCATGGGAATATCTAGGGCCTGCGGCGATGAAGAGCTTCAGTCTTTACAAATACCGGATCAGCTATTGAGGCTGCCTAAGAGCTGGCTTGAGCTAACCATCCGGAGATCGCTCCCATCGCACCCACCATCCTGGCTCCGGGAGAATTGGCAGCCCGGCATGCAGCAGGCAGGTTATCTCCGTGCAACAGGGCTGCGATCAAGCCGGCCGCGAATGCGTCCCCAGCACCGGTAGTATCGATTACATCCACTTGCTCACCAGGTATCCTGGCAGAGCAATCGGCAGACTCCAGCCAACATCCCAGTGCCCCGAGCTTGACAATCACAGACTTTGAGCCGTGAGAGTTCAGCGCCCTGGCTGCCCAGTCCGGCTCATCCTTACCTGATAACCTGCGAGCTTCCTCATCGTTGCATAGAAATACATCCAGAAACGGCATGCAGGGCCATAAGGGGGATGGATCGTTCATACGCGGGGAGCGCACTACATCCAAGGAGATGTACATTCCAAGCTCGCGGGCATGGGACAGCACTCCGGGCAGTCGACCGTCAAGCAGGCCGGGCAGGACGAAGAAACCCCCGATGTGGATTGTACGTGTTCCCAATCCCGCCATCTCATCCAACGACAGCGCCGCGGCGGTCAGTAGCGCATTAGCGCCGGATGTGTGTATGAAGCGCGGCTGCGAAAAGCTATCAATCAATCCAACACTGGTACCTGTTGGGCGGTCAGGCACAGCGCGCACATAGCGCGTATCGATCCCGATCCGCTCCCAATAGCGTCGGGCTAACATTGCGGCATCATCGTCACCGACGCATGCAACCAGAGCGGTTTGCACACCGCAGGATTGCAGACCGATGGCGACGTTCGAGCCGCATCCGCCTGGAGCGACAATAACCTGATCAAATGCAATCGAGTCGTACCGGGGCACCTCATCGACGGTTCGGCACAGGATATCCAGAGTAGCATTTCCAAAAACAACAGCGTCCATCGGTATAAAAGTCGGAGAGCCTTCAATCATGAAGGCTCTCATCTATCTATCATTCGATTGGGGATCAATATTCGTCTTCGTCGTCGATCCAGAGTTCTTCGTCATCATCCTCGGCATCCAAATCTTCCCATTCTTCGGTCTCTTCTGTCTCGTCCTCTTCCCAGGCATCCTCCGCTTCCGCATCATCCGGGCGTTTATACGTCATACAACCCGTATCGGGATCAAGCTCTATGGCTGCAGCGCTGCAATATCCATCGTCCAATAAAATACAATCAATATAGTGACAACGAATCCGGGGCATTTCAACCTCCTTATGATCGGATGGGATTTGTCTCGGTGTCTTGATTCATCAACCGGACAATGGCAATAATCAATAAAAGCGTCATCATAATTGCTGACACAACACAATAGGGGCAGATGGCATGGATCACTGCAAGCTCCAGATAGGTCAGGTAAGCGGAGTAGAGCGTCCCTGCCAGGGTGATACCGAAAATGATCAGCGGGGAATTCTGCGACCAAAATTGGCTGCGAGTCTCCAGAAAAAGCAGGGCGATGATCGCCAGATATCCACCAATACCCAGAAAGGCGATCGGGATGCCGGCGATTTCTGAATATGGACTGTTAGCGACCGTCTGGCAGTCCCCTGAGCCGCCGCAAAACGCCTGAGTATGCGTCAGGTCTACCCAAGACAGATATATAGAGTCGATCAAGCCAATCCCTGCCAAGATATATGATAATAGACGAAGTCGTTTATCCATTGCTAGATCCAGTGATCCGACTGCTCAACCGTAGAGCTATGACCATGTTTACTTTAGCCATCCAGCGTCCAGGCTTTGACCATTGCGCCAACCGGCAGTGATTTTACCCCAGATGGGATTAAAAGCAAAGCATTCGCTTGAACAAGGGAATGTAAATTCCCCGATCCCTGGTGACCAGTCAAACGGGCAATCCATTTTCCATCCATAAATTCCACAATCGCCCGCAAAAAACTCTCACGCCCATCTGATTCGATCTCCTGAGTGAGATAACAAAGGCGATACTCCCGCACCTCAGGCGGAAGACCGGACAATCGGTTAAGGACCGGACGGGCAAAGACTTCAAACCCGATAAACGCCGAGACAGGATTGCCGGGGAGACCGATGAATGGGGTGTCGCGATAGGAGCCGAAAGTGAGCGGCTTGCCCGGGCGCATGTTGACGCGCCAAAAGCCGATGCTTCCGTTCTTCTCCAGGGCAGCACGCACATAATCAAATGCCCCTACGCTGACTCCGGCAGAGGAGATGATCAGATCGGCTTTTTCGCTGATCGCTTTCTCCAGAGTCGATTCCACCGCACCGATCTGATCTGCGGCGATGCCGAGGGGGATCCCAACTGCCCCGTATTTCTCCAGCAGGGCAGCCAGGGTATAAGAGTTTGAGTCATAGACTTTTCCGGCGGACAGAGAAGACCCCAGCGTTATAAGCTCATCTCCACTCGAGAAAAACGCAACGCACGGCTGTCGATGAAGATAGACACTCGCCCTTCCCAGCATTGCAAGCAGGCCTACATCCTGAGATCGCAACCGCCTGCCAGCCTCCAGGACGATATCACCACGGCGAACATCTTGCCCGGCGCGACGGATATAATCTCCTGGGTGGGAGGGTTTGTAGATCTCTACTCTTTCGGGCAAGGGAGATGCGGATTGGAGGGTGTAGCGATCAGTCTCTTCCACCGGCACTACAGCATCCGCCCCATCGGGGATGGGCGCACCGGTCATGATGCGAGCCGACTCTCCCTCCTGTAAGATTATCTGGACTGCCTGCCCGGCAGGGATATCTGCCACAACTTTGAGCCCGACCGGCAACTCCCGGCTTGCCAGCAACACATCTTCGGAACGGACTGCAAAACCATCCATGCTCGAATTATCGAAATGTGGGAGATCCTGGTCGGACCAAATAGTCTCGCCAAGCACGCGCCCAGCGGCGCGGTTAAGCGCTGATAAGACCGTTTCGGTCGGGGAAAAAGCATCTAAGACGAGCTTTTGAGCATCAGCTACGCTGAGGAGCTCACCCATTCCATACTCCACACTCGACAGCCGATTCGCTCTTGTTCCACGGCTGGTCATGGCGCAACATTATACCATCGTTTGAAAGGTCTTCTCTGAAGATCCAGTCAAACCAATCGTTTTCGTATGTTCTGTTTGCTTTATCGTGGAATACCCAAGATACCGATCGTCAATAATCTAAATTGGTTACCTCGATACTTTTACAATTCACTGCACTCACTGCATAATTACCCTGGACGGATGCGCTGCGCTTCGAGTACGTTCGCGAGATTCTCCAGGCGATCCAGAATCCGGCTTAGCTCGGCAATGTCTTTCACTTCCAGGGTAATATCAAAGGTCGCCAGGTTCTGGAATACATCCACGTTGACACCAGTCATGTTAATGCCCTCATCGGTGATCAGCGTTGAGACGTCTTTCATAAGACCGCTGCGGTCGTAGGCTTTGATGCGGATAGGAACAGGATATGTGCGTTTCACTTCACCCCAGGAAACTTTCACCAGGCGCTCACGATCTTGTATACGCAGCATATTAGGACAATCCTGGCGGTGAATGGTTGCCCCCCTACCGCGGGTGATGTAGCCTACAATATCATCGCCCGGCGCGGGATTGCAACAGCGTGCCATCGTGGTTAATAATCCTTTTAAGCCAAGAACATTCACCGTATCGGTACCGGTAGGGATTGGGATCGTCTGCGTTTTTGTTATCGGAACAGCAGGCTCCTCTTCCTCTTTGCCTGCTAATGTCAGGTGATTCACCAGGCGACCAAACGACAAATCGCTGTTTCCGATGGCTTCGTAAAGGCTGTCCAGGCTGCGATACTCAAACTCTTTCGCCAACCGTTCCAGGTTGATATCGGCAAGGCCCAGTCTGCGCAATTCTTTATCCAGCATCGTCTTTCCCTGGCTGATGTTCTGATCGCGTGCCTGCTTCTTGAACCACTGGCGGATCTTTGAGCGAGCGCGTTGTGTTTTGACCAGTCCGAGATTGGTATTCAACCAATCTCGGCTGGGCCCACCTCTCTTGGCGGCCAGGATCTCCACTTTGTCACCCGTTTTCAGGGTGTAATCTAGCGGGACGAGCTTGCCGTTGATCTTCCCTCCCCGGCAGCGATGACCGATATCGGTGTGGACATGGTAGGCGAAGTCGATGGGTGTAGAGCCGGCAGGCAGGTCAATGACATCACCCCTTGGAGTGAACACATAAACACGATCCTGGAAGACATCGGTCTTCATACTATCCAGGAATTCGCGTGCATCATCGACGTCCTGATTCCACTCCATCAATGATCGCAACCAGAGGATGCGCCGTTCGTAATCCTCATCTCTTGCTGTATTTTCCTTGTAACGCCAATGGGCAGCAATACCGTATTCGGCATTTATGTGCATCTCCGGCGTGCGGATTTGCACCTCTAAATTTTTTCCATCATCGAAGATGACTGCCGTGTGTAGGGAACGGTAGAAATTGTCTTTTGGGACGGCAATGTAATCGTCGAACTCGCCGGGAATGGGGCGCCAGTGCGTATGGATTACGCCCAATGTTGAGTAGCACGAGGGTATGTCTGGGACGATGATCCGCACGCCACGCACATCGTAGACCATGTCGAATGGCACACTCTTTCGCCCCATTTTCTTATAAATAGAGTAGATATGCTTGGGTCGGGCAGTAACATCCGCTTTGACCCCATTTTGGGCTAAAAGAGTTTGCAGTTTTGATTTAATTTGATTCATCTCGCCTTCTCGCAGCGAATGGCGCGATTCCAGGCTGTCAGCAATCTCATTATAGGTTGCGAGATTCGTATAGCGAAACCCTAGGTCCTCAAGCTCCCATTTAAACTGCCAGATGCCGAGGCGGTTTGCAAGCGGGGCAAAAATATCCAGGGTCTCCTGGGCAATCCGGCGGCGTTTCGACTCGGGCAACGAGCTAAGCGTGCGCATATTGTGCAGCCGGTCGGCAAGCTTGATCAAGATCACATTTACATCCTCCCCCATGGCAAGGAAGGTCTTACGTAGCGTCTCTGAAACCAGGTCATATTTGCGGCTGCGCGTCATCTGAGCAACTTCTTCATCCGGATCCGGGAGACCGCGGCGTTCAGCGATCTGCCGGCGCTGTTCATCTAGCTGCTGTTCATCTTCATGTTGGTCGCCACGCGATACGCGTGGTAACTGGGTCAGCTTGGTGACACCGTCGACCAGCATGGCAATCTCATCACCGAAATCCCGCTCCAAGTCTTCCAATGTGATCTCAGTATCTTCAACCGTATCGTGCAGCAAACCCGCGGCGATGACGGCAGGAGGCAAGCGTAGTTCAGCCAGGATAGAAGCCACCGCCAGGCAGTGATAGACATACGCCTCACCGGAAGCGCGTTTTTGATTTCTGTGAGCGTAATCTGCAGTTTTATAAGCGCGCCGGATGAGCTCGCAATCAGCGGGCGTGTAGGTTTCTGGCAGGCTATCCATCAGCTGTTCGATGCGCATATGGATCTCTCGATGATCATCAAAGGAGAAATTCTATCACTCGATCACGGGATGGCATGGCTGGAATCGCTCCCCGTTCCATGGTCACCAAAGCACCGACCGCATTTGCAAAGCGGCAGATCTCCGAGAGCCGGTCCTCCTGCTCCCAAGCATCCGGATTCTCGAGCAATCCCATGAGCATACCGGCAACGAAACCATCCCCAGCCCCGGTTGTATCTACCGGTTCAACCCGAAAGCCAGGTACATCCCCCTGGAATTCTTTCGTAATATAAGTGCAGCCCTTCTTCCCTCTGGTGACGAGTAAAAGCTTCAACCGATCGTGCCAGAGCGCCTCTGCTGCTTGAGATGTGTTCTCATACCCACTTAAGAAATCTAGCTCCTCTTCGCTGACCTTTATGATATCCGCTTGATCCCAAACACTTAAAAGGCCTTGGCGGGCTGAATTCTCATCAGGCCAGAGATTGATGCGCAAGTTTGGATCGTAGCTAATCAGAAGCCCTCCCTGCCTGGCAATCTTTATCGCCTCAAAGGTGGCACTACGAGAGGGTTCACTGATCAGACTGATAGAACCGTGATGGAAAATTTTCGCCGTGCGGATGTACTCCCCATCCACCTCCTGCGGGGTATACAGCATGTCTGCACTGGGATGGCGGTAAAACATGAACTCCCGTTCTCCCCCTGCTCCGAGGGAAACAAATGCCAAGGCGGTGCGCGCTTTGTCCGAGAAGCACAAAGCCGAGATGTCTACATCATTTTCAGACAAGGTTCTCGCCAGGAAACGGCCGAAAGCATCATCGCCAACTTTCCCGATGAAGCCAGTAGCAATGCCCAGTCGAGACAGCCCAACAGCGACATTGGCAGGCGCCCCGCCAGGCGCTTTCTTGAAGGCAGGTGCATCTAAAAGACTGACGTTCGATATAGTTGGCACAAAGTCAATGAGCAGTTCTCCAAATGTGATGACATCGGGCATCGCTTCACCTTCTGATTGAGGAAAAAGCTGGATAAAAATATTATATTCCATTTTCGCGATCGAAAGGCAGTTGCCTGGATGAAGATCCATGACGGCATCTCACCGTACCCCCCAAAAGAGTTAGTATTTTCACCGATTGCGGATAGCTGTATCCTTATAGCTATACGAAATTGGTCTTGTTGTTCAGACCATATACAAATAACATGATCGCATGTTTATCTGACATGCATCACCTCCAAAGGGACTTTTATGGTAAAATCAAAGAAATGGAAGAGCGAACGACCTCATACCCGGAGTTATCTCCTCCAACCGCTCCCTCCCCTGCCTCACCTGAAGAAATCCGACAGCAGCGCAAAATACTCTTTATCATCGTCGGAGTGGTTGTAGCGCTTTTGATATTTCTCTTCGGCAGCATAGTGTTCCTGCTCCAGCCCACGGTTAACACACAAAAAATTGCCAATGTATTTATAATATTTATGGCCCTGGAGTCGTTAGTCCTGATGTTCACTCTGGTGATCCTTATTATTCAGATGTCTATCCTGATCAACTTACTCCAGAACGAGATCAGACCGATCATTACCTCAACCAATGACACTGTTAATACACTGCGAGGAACTGCTAATTTCTTGAGCGACAATCTCACCGAGCCTGTAATCCGTGCAAATGAAGTGGCTGCCGGTGTTCGACAATTTTTATTGATCATGGGGATTTTCCGTCGCAGTTCAAAGAAAAAATAAAAAAGCCTAGGAGAGTGTTCTATGTCAGATCGAGAAACAGATTTCGGTGCTTATATCGCCGGCTTTATTATCGGCGGTCTGGTCGGTGCAGCAGCCGCTTTGCTGCTCGCTCCCCAATCCGGTGAAGAGACCCGTACTATGATCCGGGACAAAAGCATTGAGCTGAAAGATAAAGCAGCAGCCAGCGCTGAGGAGGCTTACGAAAAAGCCAGCGCCGCACTTGAAGACACCCGGGTGCGCCTGACGACCACCGTCGATGATCTGCGCAAGCATGTCGATGACCTCGCCGCCCAGATGCGCAAGGAACAAGGCGAGATGGCTGCCGGGGAAACACCCCCCGGACCGCCTCCCACCGTCTAACCGGCTCAATTAGGGATAAGAACCTATCCAATAAACAAAGGGGTCAGGGTATGTGGCATCGCAAACGTCGCTACATCCTCCGATCTCCCTAATTTTCGAACGGGTTCTAAATAAATAACAGCCCGTCTGTTTGTGTTATCCAGACGGGCTAATGCTCATATTGTAGGCATCAATTCAAACTGAGATATCAGCCATCACGTCCACGACCCCCTGTAAGATATCTCCAGCCAAAACGGAGGCGGAGCTCCCCAGAACTCCTGCGGCTCTCAAGCCGGCCTGTGCGTGGATCCAGGCAGCCGTGACCCCGGCCTCAAAAGGCCCCATTTTCTGCGCCATCAGCCCAACAATCAGCCCTGCTAGTACATCTCCCGTCCCAGCCCGCGCGAGAGCTGGTGTCGCAACCGGGATCATGGCTGTTTTTCCGGATGGAGATGCGATGATTGTAAAAGCCCCCTTCAGAACAACCACCTGACCCCATTCGTGGGCATATCTTTCAGCGATCTCCAGGCGGGAAGATTGGATCTCAGCGGCTGGTAGATCGGTGAGCACAGACATTTCGCCTGGATGAGGCGTGAGCACGCTGTTTGGAGGCAGTCTTTGAGGCCAATTTTCCAGGCCGGCTAATAATTTAAGCCCATCTGCATCTACTACGGTTGGAGGCAAGCGGTTTACCGAATCCACCGAAAATATCCGCCGAATAAATTTTGCAGTCCCTTCTGCCAGGCCGAAGCCGGGTCCAAGCAAGAGAGCCGTCGGGCGCTCCAGGTTGTCCCACACAACCTCCGCTGCCGAGGCAGCGATTCCACCCGCCTCCTCCGGCAGGGGAAGCCAGGTGCCCTCAACGAAATGTCCCGCGAGGATCGGGTGCAGGGAGGCTTGAACCCCCAGGGTCACCAAACCAGCGCCAGCACGGTAAGCGGCCTGGCCCGCCAGGAGGACCGCGCCAGTATAGTGGATCGATCCTGCGATGATCAAGGCAGTCCCAAAGGTACCCTTGTGAGAATCCAGGCGGCGCTCCGGGAGCTGGTCGATCACATAAGCCTCATCAGCTACGAAGCGCGGGATCGATCGCCAGGAATGGATTTCATCGGACAGGCCGATGCTCACCAGCTCCAAATCACCGATAACATTGAATGCGGGGAATTTCAGCAGGCCTCTCTTGAACGCCGCCATGGTAACGGTGAGATCGGCTTGGATGCATTCGGTGGCTGCCTCACCGCTGTCACAATCCACACCGGATGGGCAATCGACCGCCACCACGGTCGGAGGCAGCTCCATCTCGTCCAGGAACCCTCCCACCCACAGAAGAAGCTCAGACACCCGTCCTCGCAGAGGCAGGCGGATGCCCGTTCCAAGCACGCCGTCCAATAATATACTACATCCGCCGATCATCTCTGCCAGCTGCTGGAAATCCGGGTCAGATTCTCCATCCGAAACCTCTCCCCCACCCTGTTGGACCCGCTGCACTAGCGGATCCCCAGCGGGTCTGGGACGAGCGATATAGGCCCCCACCTGCCAGCCCCAATCCGAGAGGTAGTCCAGTGCGACCAAAGTGTCTCCCCCATTGTTGCCGGAACCCACCAATCCCAGCACCGGGCCTGGTTTGAGAACCTGGTAGCGTTCGTCGACAATGCGCGCCAATCCCAATCCGGCATTTTCCATCATTCTTTCATAGGTTATTCCGCGGCTGTCGGCCTCCCGCTCGATTGTGATCATCTCTGGAACGCTGACCAGACGCGGTGGAAACGTACTCATCAATCAGACCTCGATTCCCACAAATCTTCGATCACCCATTTCAGGCCAAGCTCGTTCAGCTTATCGGGCGTTGGTAAGCCTGTGAACGGATCCCAGCCACGAGCTTCGTAATACGCAGACAGCATGGCATCAAAATCTGGCACGAAGCCCAGCGAACCGCGGTGATCCCGGTAAGGGCGAAGAAAAGCATTCGGCAGGATATCATTCTCCCGGCGAAGCCCAAGCCGGTTATTGATCGCACGCTTTATATTCCATCCACGCTCGCCAGACCGCATCAGCTCTTCCAGGCTTAGCTGCATCCCGCCGGCGGCATTCACCAGAGAAAGAATGGTATCCGGGGGCACATTTGAGAATATACACATCACCAGAGAATTAAACACCGTGCGCCAATCCTGGTGACGGGCGACATTGGAGGCTTTCTCGGCTCCCCCTTGCCGGTCGTGATATTCGAGGCCAATGCTGGACTCCACCTGGCCGATGTCAACCAGGAAATAGTCGGATTGGTTATGGCAGGCGCCGCGGGGCGAGGTAGCATACACCAAAGCCATCCCGGAAGCGCCGCGCGGATCATGGTAGGCAACTTCGAGGCCATTAACCTGGACGGCCTCCTCTTCACAATTGAAGCGCCGGGCGAGAGCGCGGGAGCCTTCAGAGATACAGGCGCCAAAGCCCTCCTGGCAGGCGGTCATATGAACTAACTTCTCAACCGCGGCAGCATCCCCCCAATGCAACTCCAGGCCGCCGGTGTCAGAGGCGTTAAGGATCCCCTTTTCATATAAAGAGAATGTCAGCCCGATCGTGCTGCTCAAGCTGATGCTGTCCATCCCGCTGCGATCGCACAACTCGCCCATGCGCGTGACGAAGACCGGGTCATTCAATCCCAAGTTGGGTCCGAAGCCGACCAGGGTTTCATACTCAGGCCCTTTGCGCTTCTCACCGTCCTCCAACCGCACCACGCGCCCACAGGCGATCACGCAGGCATGGCAGGCGCTCACCCCTACCAGAATTGTGTCTTTCAAGGAAGCCCCGGATATGCGTACGTTCTCCGGGAAAGTCTCCTCCTGAAAATAGCGCTTGGGCATCTCACCGAGGTAATCGAAGTACTCCGCTGCTCCGGAAGTGCCCAGCTCCCGCAGCATCTGGGTGACAGCATCCACGCGTAAAGCGCGGTTAGCTATTGACCGCAGCTCATTAAATCGCTCGAGCTCAAGCACCGGTACAATTCCATGCCCCCGGACGGCGATAGCTTTCAGATTCTTCGAGCCCATCAATGCTCCCATTCCGGTGCGCCCGGCAACTCGCCCGTGGTCAGTGAGGATCAAGGCAAATGGGATGCGCCTCTCGCCTGCCGGGCCAATCACTGCAACGCGCAGTTTTCCCGATGCGACTTCCGTCTCCACGGATGCCTGAGTCGTATATGTATCCAAACCCCACAGGTGATCAGCGGGCCGAATTTCGACCCGTTTATCCTGGACGAGCAGGTATACCGGGCGCTGGCTGCGACCGGTTACCCATAGCCCGTCATACCCGGCCATGCGCAGCTCGGGTCCCCAGAATCCACCGCAGTTTGACTCGGCCCAGATGCCCGTTGCCGGCGAGCGACCACAGACCACAAAGCGCCCCACCGCCGGTCCAACCGTCCCAGTCAGCGGTCCGTTTAAGAACAAAAGCGGGGCTGTGGGAGATAAGGGATCCAGCTCAGGTATAATTTCTGAGTACAGCATCCGTGCGGCAAGGGAAGCGCCGCCGATAAATTCTAGCTCCCAGGATTTGGGGATTTCAATTTTATCGATCTGCCCGCTAGAAAGATCAATTCTGAGGATTGGCTGCATGCCGTATTCCTGGTTTAACGCATCGATCAGTTATTACGCACTGCGTCATATAGAGTTTACCAGAATTTCATTGAGTTGAAAATAGTCTCGTTCGTTCCAAAATTCACAATTTCCCTTGACGCCCCCCTCTATCCAAAGTATGATTGCCGTGCTCAGCGGTTCGTATCCTCTAACCGATGATCAGACGCTCCCAGAATTCATCGCCCTATAGCGAAAAGGATGCCAAACCATGCCAGTTCGCATTCACCCGACCGCAGATGTATCCGATCAAGCTCACATTGGGGACGGAACCAGTATCTGGCACCAGGCACAGGTGCGGGAAGGAGCGGTGATCGGCGAGAAGTGCATTATCGGTAAAGGGGTCTATATCGATGCCGGCGTTAAAATCGGGCGGCACGTGAAGATCCAGAACTATGTCTCTGTTTATCATGGCGTGACAATCGAAGATGGCGTGTTTGTCGGCCCACACGTATGCTTCACCAACGACCTGCGACCTAGAGCGATCAACCCGGACGGCTCCTTAAAAGCCGCCGATGATTGGGTATTGAGCGAAACTCTCATCCGCAACGGGGCTGCCCTGGGCGCGAACTCGACGATCGTGTGCGGAAAGACGATCGGCGCATGGGCGATGGTTGGCTCCGGCAGTGTAGTGAGTCGGGATGTGCCCGATTACGGGCTGGTATGGGGAAATCCAGCCCGCCTGCACGGTTTCGTCTGCCCGTGCGGCAACCGCTTTGAAAAAGAAGGCCAGGATGCGGAATGCACTCATCTGGCCTGTCCAAACTGCGGCACACACATTGATATTCGTACAAATTTATGGGAGGAGATCGTATGATTAATATCGCCAGGCCGATGATCGGCCCGGAAGAAAAGCAAGCTGTCCTGGAGGTGCTCGATTCGGGTATCATTGCCCAGGGGCCGCGGGTGAAAGCCTTCGAAGAGGCTTTCGCAGTCATGTGCGATGTCAAGCACGCCATCGCCACCACTTCAGGTACAACTGCCTTGCACACCGCCCTGCTGGCGCACGGGATCGGCGCGGGTGACGAGGTCGTCACTTCGCCGTTCACATTTATCGCCTCTGCAAACAGCGTTCTTTACGTCGGCGGACGCCCCGTGTTTGTAGACATCGACTCACTAACATTTAACATCGATCCATCCCAGATCGAAGCAGCGATCACGGCGAAAACCAAAGCCATTATGCCCGTACATCTGTTCGGACTGAGCTGCGACATGGACCTGATCCTGGATATCGCTTCCAGGCACAACCTGATCGTTATCGAAGATGCTTGCCAGAGCCACGGGGCAAGTTATAAAGGC
>Ga0209253_10004110_pt1 | contig 12716 bp, 9 predicted proteins | sample FrelakmetBRP12BR_FD_187145 | JGI IMG/M metagenome (GOLD analysis project Ga0209253, IMG submission 187145) | Freshwater lake sediment microbial communities from the University of Notre Dame, USA, for methane emissions studies - BRP12 BR (SPAdes)... | ecosystem: Environmental > Aquatic >...
GGCCGAATAATCGATATGGGGCTCGGTTGACAAAGGCTGCGATTTGACGCTTCGGGGTGGGGGCCTGGGCGTGAGCTCCCATAGACCGAGGTGCTTGATGGGGGTGAAGGCAAGTTGCCCACGTAACTTGCCGGTGAGACGCTACACTAGCTTATCAAAAACCGCGCTAACGACGGGACCCAGACGTCTCCAGAGACATTGCCCAATCTTGTCGATATGTCGCTTTCGCCAGATCCCGCAATCTGCTCTTTGGATTCTGATTCATCCTCATTCACGCCACCTCTGGTGCCAACTGCCAACCAGGTTCATTAGTGGAGATAGAGCACAGCGGAATCCACGTCAAGGACAGCGATTTGTTGGCTTTTTCTAAACGAGCGGCGCAATCTTGAGCAGGTCCTGTTGGGCCCATGCCCTTTGCCAATCAAAGAGGAGTTCTTGCTGGTGGATTGTGGCCCATTCAATTACGAATCCCAACACGCGAGGCGGCAAGTGGCCAGAGAAGACGGACAAGTTGCGAATTTCGATCAAAGCAACGTCGCCACTGTACTCCGCATGGAAATGAGGTGGATTGTGATCATCAAAGAACATCTTGATGACGATCCCAAAGAAACGGCTGATCTCAGGCATAGGCGGTCTCACGGTGCAGGGCTGGGAAAACGTCTTCCGGCTTCTTGCCCGTTGCTCTGAGATACAAGGAGTCTGGGCAGAGGTCAATTTGGTCGCCCCATATAAGCTCGCCTAATAAACCGATCCGGACCTGTTCGAATATATGACGGTCGTGCCACAAAGCGAAAACGCCTTTCCCGACCAACTCGGAGAGATCCGCAATCCCACATACTCCGTCGTCAAATGTCAACTCTAGGCGGTAAGCGTTCAATACCTTGAGCTTGGTGATTTTGACCATTGTCTTATTCCTCCTCGTGTCCTAAATACTACCACGAATTCGGATGTCATGGAAGAGTGCCGGTGAAATCGACAACCAACACGTACCTCAGTGTAGTGCATAGGTGTAATCAGCTGCCTCTCGCTGATACATGGGATCATCGGGTTTGTTTGCTCAGTCCCACCACATCCTCTCATTCAAGAAGACCAATCCCTTTTTGCCGTAAGACTCGCATCTGTATTGGCGTATCGGCCTTTTGGCGAGCCTGAGCCTTGATCGACATTCTTTGCAGGTGAAGACTGTTCTAAACACGATGGCATCATCACGCCATATCTGGTGAGGTGATAAGGTGATAAGAACTTGCTTCAAATGGGAGGGAGTATAGAGGAATCCGCCCTTGTGTGTCAAGAGAGAAACGGGCACAGCATGCTGGGGGGCCAGGGGATTGCGGTGGACAGGGGCGGCACGGGATGATATGAGCCTCAGCGAACGGGAATGGCTGGAAGCCTTATCTTTGCTGAGGAACAACGTTTTGAGCGAAAAAGGGCGAAGCCGTTGTGGAGGATTCCGCAATCAAGATAGCGGTAGATCACCTGTTTCACATAAGCACGGAAGAAGCCATACTTTGTGGTGAAGCGCCCGTCATAGACCTGTTCAAATCCGGCGTGAATCATATGTAAAGCTATTTCTGCATTGACAAGCACTTATGCATCATATATACGGCATTCATGTTATTTGAGGTAGGCAGACAAATTCAACTGGCGCGGAAGAGCCGGAAGATTACGCAGGCTGAACTGGGGAAGGCCCTTGGCATGAGCCGTTCCACGATTGGGCAGATCGAGAAAGGCACGGTGCAAGACATTGGCGTGAGGAAGCTCCTCCGACTGCTTGAATTCCTGGGGCTGGAGATACGGGTCCGGCAGGCGGGCAGACCTCCAACGCTGGAAGAGTTACGGGAAGAGGAGATTCGCTGATGGGCGCCGCATCCTCCCTCGCCGTGTGGGCCGCAAAGGTGAGGTCCGGCATTCTTGCACGGGAACGGGGCCCGGAGTACGTGTTCGCCTACTCAGCGGACGCCGGAACTGAGGCCCAGGTTTCCCTGACCATGCCAGTAAGGGTGGAAAGCTGGGTGAGTCGTGACCTGCACCCCATATTCCAGATGAACCTGCCCGAGGGTGCCCTGCTGGAGGCCATCCGCCGGGCTATTGCCAAGGTGGTGGGGGAAGATGACCTATCGATTCTCCGTGTGACCGGAGGGAACCAAGTGGGTAGAAACCGATTCTCCCTCCCCGGCGATGAGTACCCAAGCATTTCAGAAACACCGGAATCCCTCGACGAACTTCTCACCCACCCTGACACCCGTGAGCTTTTCCATGAGCTCGTGACCCGATATGCGCTCCGCTCGGGGATATCAGGCGTTCAGCCGAAGGTTTTGCTGGATGCCACAGAGCGTGGTACTTTCACATCGGCCCGCTACATCGTCAAGTCGTGGGGAACCGATTACCCCTTTCTTGCCGCCAACGAGTATTTCTGCATGACCGCGGCAAAACGGGCCGGTCTGCCGGTGCCGGAGTTCTATCTCTCTGACAACGGCGGCCTTTTCATCATGCGTCGCTTCGATCTCACCCAGGGCGGCGTCTCCATGGGCTTCGAGGATATGTGCACCCTCCAGGCCCTGGGGACTCCACAGAAATACGCAAGCAGTTATGAACGGGTTGCGAGGAGTATCAGGGACTTTGTCTCCGGGGAAAACCTGATGGCGGCCCGGGATCAGTTTCTTGCGACCTTGGTGCTGTCGGTCATGGTGCGAAACGGCGACGCTCATTTGAAGAATTTCGGTGTCCTGTACGCCTCACCCGGCGACACCGTCGTGCTCGCGCCTGTTTACGACGTGGTGACCACAACAGCCTACATCAGAGAAGACGTGCCCGCGCTCTCTCTGGCGGGAACGAAAAAGTGGTGGCCGCGGAAGGTACTGGAACGATTTGCCGTGACTCATCTCTCCTTGCCTGTGGCAGCAATTGCCGACGTATTCAATCGCATTGCCGAGGCAGTCACCGAAACAAGAGCGATGATCCCCGGATACATAGCTGAGCACCCGGAGTTTCGAGAAATTGGCGAGCGCATGATGACACAGTGGGATGAAGGTGTGAGCGGCCTGTTTGGCTGATTGTCCCTTTCGGGGAATTGGAGAAAAACCCTCGCCTTTAGGCCAAGATTTCAGTTTGGTTTTTGCATACAGGATACAGGCATAAAGTTGCAAAGGCACATAGGCACAAAGAAAGAAAGGGGCAAAGAGACAAAGGGGCAAAGGCACAAAGCAGAAAAACCCTTCCGCTATGTACCTTTGGCCCTCTGTGCCTTTGTGCCTGTCTTCATCTGTCCCTTTGTCCCTCAAGCTGTCGGCTTCAGCTGACAGCAGTTGACTCGCTTCAGGAAGTTGAATGGTGGAGACTGAGCAGGGTGCTCCTAACATAGTCCACCGCATTCCGAAAAATGCGGACACCGTCTCCCTCGGTTTTTTCCATCTCCTTCCCCTGGCGACGGAGGGCTTCTTTGTGTCGGGTCCAGTCCGGATGGTTGGTCACGTGATTGAACGCTTCAGGGTGGGGCATCAGTCCGAAGATGCGGCCCGTGGGGTCGCAGATGCCGGCGATGTCCCGGAGCGATCCATTCGGGTTGGCCGGCCATTGACCGTTCGCCGGGTTTCCTGAGGAATCGGCATACTGAGTCACTACTTGCTTGTTCTTGAAGAGGCTCTCCATATCATGGTCCAGAGCATAGAAGTTGCCTTCCCCGTGTCGGACAGGAAGCTCGATCTCTGTAATGCCTCTTGTAAAAACGCACGGAGAATCTGGATTGATCTTCAGCCTCACCCAGGTATTGATGAAATTCCCTGCTGCATTGGGGAGCAATGCGATCCTGCGTTGATGATAATTGCTGTCAAAGCCGGGAAGCAGGCCCAGGTTGACAATGGCCTGAAAACCGTTGCATATCCCAATGACCAGTTTTCCGGACCGGATGAACTGAGCCAACTCGTCTCTGAGGTTGAAACCGATTTTTGAAGCGAGAAGCACACCGGCGCCGTGATCGTCCGCCCAGCTGAAACCTCCTCCGAAAACCAGGAGGTGGTAATGCTCCAGCTTGACACTGGATCCCCATCGATCTCCGTAGATGATTTCGTTAATGTGAATTCGGTGGGATTCGGCTCCGGCCAGTTTCAGGGAGTAATCCGTCTCGTAGTCGCAGTTCAATCCAAACCCGGTGAGCACCAGTGCCCTGACAGAATTCATTTCAAACCTCCACAAGATTTAACCGCAGAGAACGCGAAGCACGCAGAGATTATTAGTTTGTCAAAACCTTAAAACCATTTCCCTGCGGATGGTTCAGTTTATCCATAGTTCTTTGCGGTCTCAGCGCGCTCAGCGGTGGGGATTTCACCGCAGAGAGCGCAAAGAACGCAGAGACTTATTGTGTTAGAAAAACAAAAAACAAAGAAGTTCTTTCAAGACTCTATATTCTTTTCTCTGCGCTCACTGCGTGCTCTGCGGTGAACAGTTAACCGCAAAAAGCGCGAAGCACGCAGAGCTTATTCCTCTAAGCCAAGAACCAGCCTGCGTACACCGTTCTTGAGTATCCGCACGTTGAAGTTAATGAGAAGTCCGACTTTGCAGTTGGACAACTTCAAATAAGACAAAAGCTGTGCTTCATGGACGGGATTCAGTCTCTCCACAGCCTTAACCTCAACGATGACCTTGCCATCAAGCAGCAAATCGATTCGATATCCGCAGTCAAGGTCGACCTCACGATACCGGACCGGTAATGCTTTTTGACGTTCAACTTTCAGCCCACGTTCAGATAATTCAAAGGCCAAACACGCTTCATATGCTGATTCCAGCAACCCAGGGCCGAGTGCCTTATGAACAGCTAGGGCACCTCCAAGGATCGTGTGGGTGATTCTATTATGCTCTTGGCTCATCTCTCTCGCCTCTGAAAAACCAATTTACCGCAGAGGTCGCAAAGAACGCGGAGGGTCATTATCTGCAAAAACCATAGAAGGAAAGGCTTTATTAAACTCTCTTTTCTCTGCGCTCACTGCGTTCTCTGCGGTGAAAGATTTTACCGCCGAGGTCGCAAAGAACGCGGAGAGGTTTTATTTGTCAAGACCATGCAATGATTGGGTTTGTTGGATACACTATCTATCTCTCAGCGTACACTGCGTTCTCTGCGGTGAAGGATTTAACCGCGGAGCTCGCAAAGCACGCAGAGGATGCTCCATTTGAGAATTCTTGAACAAAAGATGTCTTTCAAACCCGCTCTATTCTCTGGGCTCACTGCGTTCTCTGCGGTGGAGGAGTTAACCGCAGAGGTCGCAAAGCACGCAGAGAGGTATCGGTGTAAGAATCCTCGATCAAAGTATGTCTCTTAAACCCCGTCTAATCTTTGGGGTCACGGCGTTCTCTGCGGTAAATCAGATCAGCATGCCGAAGCGCGAATTCCAGCTTTTCTTCAGATCCGACACATCCTCATCCATGATCCGTTCCCCTTTTCCATGCTGCACCTTGAAGCGCGGGGTTTCCGTGACCATTCCGATGCATGCGGCCGGCATGTCCGCAAAGAGTTTTTCAAAAGCCTCTTTTCTTGCAGGGTCCACGGTGGCAACAAAACGTCCCGCGGATTCGGAATAGAGGAGCTGCGCGGGTGAAAGCCCAGGACGGCAAGGTACTTTCCCTATGTGAATCTCCATTCCAAGCTCGCCACCCATGGCCACCATGGCAAGGTGAACGGCCAGTCCCCCTTTTGCCACGGCATGCGCCGAGGAGACGAGTCCTTCTTGGATGGCCCGATGCAAAGCAAGGTAGAGGGGCCACAGGAGGCCGACATCGACCGTGGGAACGTGAAGGCCGATTTTTTCCATCAATTGATAATACTCGCTCCCTCCGAGCTCATTCTTTGTTTCTCCCAGCACGTAAACCAGGTCACCCGGGAATTTGGCATCCATGGTGACGCAGGTCTTCACGTCTTCAACCACGCTCGACACGGTGAAGAGCAGCGCCGGCTTACCTGAAACCTTGCGCCTCTCCCCGTAAGGTCCTACGAGATTCCCATCGATGTACATGCTGTCTTTCCCTGAGAGGAGAGGGATTTTGAAGGCAAGGCAGGTGTCCCTGAGCGCCCAGCAGGATCTCACAAGTTGGGCTGCCTTGTACTTGCCGTCCGGGTTTGTCACAGGATGATACTGAACCGTGGGCCAGCAGAAATTGTCGACCCCTCCGAGGTGATCCGGGTCGCCTCCGACGGAAATCGCCTTTCTGACCGCTTCATCGATCGTCACAGCGGTCATGGGGTAGGTGTCAATCTCAGAATAAAAGGGACTCAGGGCCTGACTGATGATCATCCCTGTTTCTGATCCTAGAATGGGCCTCAAGACTGCGGCATCGGTGGGGATGTCCCGCTTCTTGCCCACGAGAGGCTTGATGACGCTGCCCCCCTGCACCTCGTGATCATATTGCCTGGCAATCCAGTTTCTGGCGCAAAGGTTCGGACGGGCCAGCATGGTTTTGAGAAGAGCCCCGTGCTTCCCGGGTTCGCTCAGCACGGGTTCTGTAAGGCCTCTCATTTCCGGCGTCAACCACTCCGCATCAAACTCCCACTGGGGAAAGTCAGCCTGGAGAAGGTCCATCCGGACGTAGGCGCAAGTCTTGTCCCTGTAGTCCAGCCTGAGGGCGCCTGAATCATTGTATTCGCCGATGACCGTGCTTTCGACACCGTGCTTTTCTGAAAGGGCCATGAAGCGATCGAGGTGTTCGGGTTTGACCGCAAGGGTCATTCTTTCCTGCGATTCGGACACCCAGATCTCCCACTGGTCCAGGCCCTCGTACTTGAGCGGCACCTTGTCGAGGTCTACCCGGCACCCGTTGCTGAAGCGGGAAGACTCGCCGATGGACGAGGAAAGGCCTCCTCCCCCGTTGTCCGTGATGTAGGAAGTGAGCCCTTCATCTCTCGCCTCCAGCAGGAAGTCGTGCATTTTTTTCTGAGTGTAGGGGTCGCCGATCTGCACGTGGCCGGCCGGCGTGTGCTCTGTGTATATCTCGGAAGAGGCCGTGACGCCATGGATCCCATCCTTGCCCACCCTGCCGCCGGACATGATGATCAGATCGCCTTTGGACGTTTTCTTTGTGTGAGAAGGCTCCTTCCCGATGAAAGCCGGCATGATTCCCAGAGCCGTCACGAAGACCAGACATTTCCCCATGTAGCTCTCATCAAAGTAGAGCAGGCCATAGGGAGTCGGAATCCCGCTCTTGTTGCCACCGTCCTTCACGCCTTCGATCACGCCGTCCAGCAGGCGTCTCGGGTGAAGGTGAGGCTTCATCTCCTTGTTGTAGTCCCTGGGACCCACGCAATACCCATAAGTGCCCAGAATGAGCCTTGCTCCTTTTCCAGTACCCATGGGGTCCCTGTAAATTCCGACGATGCCCGTGAGCGATCCCCCATAAGCTTCCATGTTGGAGGGGCTGTTGTGGGTCTCCCCGGTAATGACGTAGTTGTTTTCCGAATTGAATTTTGCTACGCCTGCGTTATCCCAGAGAACCGAGACCACCCAGGGTTTTTGATCTTTTATGTTGAGCGTCGGTGCTTCAATGCAGGTCTTGAAGAGGTTGTCCACAACCTGGACGCGGCCGTCCGAGAGATCTTTGTATCTAAAAAGGCCTCTGAAGGTGTTGTGGTTGCAGTGGTCGCTGCGCGCCTGGGAGATATACTCGATCTCGACATCCGTGGGCAAGCTGAGGCCCATCTTCTTTCGCTCAGCCAGGATGTTTTCTCTCAGGAAATACTCCCGGATGGTAGGAATGTCCTTCTCTTGAAGTGCGAGATTCCGGGCGTCGGAGATCTCTCTCAGCTCCCGATCGCTGCCTATGGGGATCGTTGTCACCTGAGGCTCATGGTTGAGGATCACTCTGGGCAGGATGTGGCCGATACCTTCTTCGGGATTCCATCCCCGGTGACTGAAGATCTTCCACTGTTGAACGATGTCGTTGGCAAGAATCCCCCTGGCTATGGTTCTGACATCGGCTTCCTGGACCTTCCCTTTGAGGACATACAACTTGGAGGTATACACAGCCTCCTCGGCCTTGAACCTGATCTTGAAAAGGTCTTCAATGGCTTCCGCGGCCGTGCTCCCGGCTGTGTCTCTCACCCCCGGGCGATAGCCGACCCAAATGAGCCAGTCAAAATTCCGAGCCAGAGGCTTGAAGGAAGATTCTTCAGTGATCGGATTCGAAAAAATCCTGGTCCGGGCCGCTTCCATCTGTTCTGAAGTGAGCCCTGCATCGATCGCGAGGATGCGGATGACGCGGATTTCGTCGACCTCAATGCCGAAATAGTCCTTTGCCTTTGCTTTGACCCCTGCGCCTTCCGCATCGGTGAGGTTGCTCTTGAGCCGGATCTCCAGTCGGGAAATCATCCCTTACTCCTTGTTTTTTATAGAGATTCTGATATGATGTTGTCAACTCTAGAACAGTCCCAACTGTTGAGTCAACAGAATAAGCGGAAGCGCATCGGGTTGAAACGCTGAGCAAGAGTGTCTATATTTCTTGAACAGTCATAAGATAAGTTTTGGAAAGCTTTTGTGGATTGAGGCAAGTGAGGAAATCATGATGGATAATGAGTTGAGCAAATACGAGGATGGAGAAAAGCTCCCGAATCAGAAAGAGCTCGAAAAAGAGCTCAGTGATTATCTTTCGAAGAAATACGGGAACCGGATCAAGATCATTTCTCCCTTTGTTTATCCGAGGGCCCAGGAAATCGGCATGGAAGAAGGCAAACCAGGAGAAAAGAAGGAGCCTGTCATTAGCTTCGATATGCTTCCTGAGGAGCTGGAATCCCATCTGGACAGCTTTGTGGTGAAACAGAATCAGGCAAAGGCTGTGCTGGCGACCAAAGTCTGCACCCACTTCAACCGGATCAAGCACTTCAAAAAGCAGTCGAACAAGAAGAAGGGTGCCGGGGTAGGAATGATCAAGAACAACGTGCTCATGATCGGTCCGACCGGAGTGGGAAAAACATATATCGTCAAATTGATCGCTCAGAAACTGGGCGTTCCATTTGTGAAGGGGGATGCCACCAAGTTCAGTGAGACAGGCTATGTGGGCGGGGATGTTGAGGACCTGGTTCGGGACCTCGTCTATGAGGCCAATGAGGACATCAGTCTTGCTGAAAACGGTATCATCTATATCGATGAAATTGACAAGATTGCTTCATCAGGGAACTTCTTCGGGCATGATGTATCACGTACCGGCGTCCAGAGGGCCTTGCTCAAGCCGATGGAAGAAACGGAAGTGGACTTGAAAGTCCCTCACGATGCGGTCTCCCAGATCCAGGCGATCGAGCATTTCCGTAGGACGGGCAAGAAAGAGAAGAGAGAGGTCAACACCAAGAACATTCTTTTCATCATGAGCGGCGCCTTTGGAGAACTGGGCAACATCATCAAAAAGAGGCTTCAGAAGCAGGGGATCGGATTCGAGGCGGATGTGCGGCCCACGGAGATCCCGTGGGAGATTCTCAAAGAGGTCACAGCCCAGGACCTCGTGGAATTTGGGTTTGAATCGGAATTCGTGGGACGCCTGCCGGTCGTCGTTGTCTTTGACGAGCTGAAAAAGGAAGACCTCGTTGAGATTCTCGAGAACCCGAATAACCCCATTATCCTGAGTAAGAGGCTGGACTTCAAGGCTTACGGCATTGACATCAAGTTTGAACAGGAAGCCTTGGTCAAGATAGCGGAAGCAGCGGCAAAAGAGAAAACCGGGGCAAGAGGTCTTGTGAGCGCCATTGAAAAGGTGCTCATCCCCTTTGAAAAGCACCTGCCCTCAACACCGATCAAGAGACTCCTCGTGACACCGGAGCTGGTGGATGATCCAGAGGCCGAGCTTACACGGCTCAGGGAGGGACATGATGACCCTGAGAGAAGGGCGAGGTTTGAGAGAGCAGCGCTCACGGAGTTGGAAAACGTCAAGTCGTTCATTGAAATGCGGGACAAGGACTTTGGCCGGATCTCGGGTCTCGAGATTTATGATTCGAGGCTGGGCCTGATCGCTGAGATGTATCTCAGAAAGATCTCAGACGTGAACACGGCCTTTGAAGATTTTGTGGCCATGTACCATGAGATCAAGGCGGAAGAAGCCTCTCTGGCTCACGACATGGAACTGAATGTCACCTTTGACAATGGAGCGATTGATGAACTGCTCCGTCGATCGATTGAGACAGGGCAGGATGCAGGTTCCCTGACCTTCCAGCTTGCGAAGAAGCTGGAGTACGGGCTCAAGCTGGTCAAAGACCGCTCCGGTGTGGATCATTTTGTGGTCACCAAGGATGCGGTGCTTGACATGGACAAATACATCAACGAGTTGGTGAAGCGGTACTATCGGAAGGAATACAGTACGCAACAGTCTCCGGATGACTTTAATCGGTGAGATAGACAATGATTGGGATTTCGAAACTCTATTGCGGGACGGTGGAACCCTCGGATGCCCTCCGCTACGGAAGGTCCTCAAAAGAGCTCCCCTCCCACCTTCTCCAGTTCTCTTCAGACAAGAAACCGGTGGTGGTCTGGAATGTGACCCGGGCCTGCAACCTAAAGTGCATGCACTGCTATGCCCATGCCACTGCGAAGGGGCACGAAAAGGAGCTGAGCACAGAGGAAGGCTTTGCCGTGCTCGATGACCTGGCCGAATTCGGTGTGCCGGTTGTTCTCTTCTCAGGAGGCGAACCTCTGGTTCGCAGAGACATCATTGATCTGGCGAGCTACGCCGTGGGCCTGGGCATGAGGGCGGTCATCTCTACCAACGGAACGCTCATTACCAAGAACATGGCCAAAGAGCTCCGCAAGGTGGGGCTCTCCTACGTTGGGGTGAGTCTGGACGGCCTGAAGGAAGTCAATGATCGCTTTCGAGGGAAGGAGGGTGCCTTCCGCGATGCCATGCAGGGGATTCGGAACTGCCAGGAGCAAGGGCTCAAGGTCGGGCTCCGATTCACCCTGAACCGCATGAACGTGGAGGAGGTTCCAAGAATTTTCGATCTTCTGGAAGAGGCGGAGATCCCGAGAGCCTGTTTTTATCATCTGGTGTATGCGGGACGGGGTTCCGATCTTGTCGAGCACGATTTGGATCATGAAGAAACAAGAAAAGTCGTGGATCTCATCATAGACAGGACCAAGGATCTCCACAACAGGGGCCTTGTGAAAGAGGTGCTCACGGTCGACAACCATGCGGACGGTCCCTATGTGTATCTCCGCATGGTGCAGGAGAAGAGCGAGCGGGCGGGAGATGTTCTTGAGCTGCTTAAGATGAATGAGGGAAACAGTTCAGGAAGGGGAATAGGCTGCATCAGCTGGGACGGCTCTGTTCATGCGGATCAGTTCTGGAGACATCTTAGCTTCGGTAATGTTCGGGAGAAACCGTTCAGCAAGATCTGGTCTGATATTTCCCATCCGGTGATGGCAAAGCTCAAGGACAAGAAGAAGCACGTGAAAGGCCGGTGCGCTGCCTGCAAATGGCTGGACATCTGCGGAGGGAATTTCAGAGTGAGAGCCGAAGCAGTGTCCGACGATCTCTGGGCCCCGGATCCTGCCTGCTACCTGTCGGATGAGGAAATAGGATTGGAAGAAGAAAAGACAGAATACAGAAGACAGTAGACAGAAGCAAGAAGGTGCACGGTGCAGGGTGCAAGGTACACGGTTCAGAACAAATCAACTGACAACTGACCACGGACCATGGACAACCCCCAACAAGCAACCTGCAACCTGCTACATGCAACGGACAACTGACAATTGACGACTGACAGTTCACAACCTGCAACACGCAACCTGCCACGTGCGTTTCTTCAATGATCGAGGTTCTTCTATGATGGTTCGCCCCCGCAGACTTAGACAAAGCGCAACGCTTCGGGAAATGGTTCGAGAAACGAACCTTTCGCCAAAGGACTTCATCTATCCTCTTTTCGTAAAACCGGGTCATGGCAAGAAGGACCCGATCCCCTCCATGCCCGGCCAATACCAATTCTCTGTGGACACGATTGTTGAAGAAGCAAGGGAAGTGTGGGACCTCGGGATTCCCTCGGTCATCCTCTTTGGGATTCCTGACCGGAAGGATGCCGTGGGAAGCAGGTCCTATGCGGAAGACGGCGTCGTGCAGAGGGCGGTTGCAGGGATTAAATCGAAAGTGCCCGACATGGTGGTGATGACGGATGTTTGTCTTTGCGAGTACACGGATCACGGCCACTGCGGGATCATCAAAAACGGCAAAGTGGACAATGACTCAACGCTGGAGATTCTGGCGCGCCAGGCGCTGAGCCACGCGTACGCGGGAGCCGATTTTGTCGGCCCCTCGGACATGATGGATGGCCGCGTGGCTGCGATCCGGACGGCCCTGGATGCGGCCGGTTTCCAGGACACAGGCATCCTGTCTTATGCGGTGAAGTATGCCTCTGCCTTTTATGGTCCATTCAGAGAAGCCGCGGAATCAGCCCCGCAATTCGGGGACCGGGGAGGCTACCAGATGGATCCTGCGAATGCCCTGGAAGCCTTGAAGGAAGCCTGGCTCGATATCGAGGAGGGGGCGGATATGATCATGGTGAAACCTGCGCTTCCATACCTTGACATTGTGAGACGGGTGCGCGAGCAGTGCCTCCTGCCCTTGGCAGCGTACAATGTGAGCGGTGAGTTCGCCATGGTCAAGGCGGCTGCCGAAAAGGGTTGGATAGACGGGACCCGCGCGATGATGGAAGTGCTGACCTGCATCAGGAGGGCAGGAGCCGACCTGATCCTCACCTACTTTGC
>Ga0209253_10004111_pt1 | contig 12714 bp, 8 predicted proteins | sample FrelakmetBRP12BR_FD_187145 | JGI IMG/M metagenome (GOLD analysis project Ga0209253, IMG submission 187145) | Freshwater lake sediment microbial communities from the University of Notre Dame, USA, for methane emissions studies - BRP12 BR (SPAdes)... | ecosystem: Environmental > Aquatic >...
GTTGGCCTCGTGATAGAAACCGCAGACCCGGTCCGTGGCCGCCTCGACGACCTCGGGGTGGGTGTGCATCTTGATGAAATAGGCGTCCATGCCGAAGAAGTCCATGAGGTCGTGGTAGAACGGCGTCCAGAAGCCGGACGCGCGGTAATGAGGGCCGGCCCCCTCGAGGGCCCGGAGCGTCTCTCCGAAATCGAGACGGGCCGGGTCGGGCCAGTCGAAGCGGCCGAGCTCGGCCGGATCCTCGACGCCGGCGAGGGGGCCGGCTTGGCCATGGCTTTCCTTGGCCGTCTGCCAGTTCCAGTTGAAGATGCCCTTCAGGGCCGGGTTGGGGAAGGTCGACTCGGCGAACGACGGCGAGATCCAGCGGTAGTCGTCGCCGAGCTTGCGGCGGAGTTCCTCCTCGGTCGACGTCCCGAAGTAGCGGTGAAGGCCGGGCCAACTGTCCGGGTGGGGATTGCCGAGCCAGAGGCCGCAGCGTCCGGCCGGCTTGAGCGCGACGATGTCCTTGAGGAGCTCGCGGCTGGTCATGGGCGGAAGGGATAATAACGGCGCGGGCGCGGGGCTGTCAAGGACGACGGGGCTCTATGACGAATAGTGTGGTGGAAAAAGGGGAAAGTGTGGCAGGATTTTTGAGGAAGCCGTTAGGCTTCCCAATCTTTATGCCTAGTAAAGAGGTCCTGCCACATGAAGGAGGATATCCTAGCTATTTTCCAGTTACAAGGCCTAGGGCGCAAGCTCGAAGGTTTTGAGGTCAGGGACAAGGACGTCGTCTTACATTTTCGGGAGAGCCGGAGGGCCCGATGTCCGGGTTGTGGGCGGTGGAGTTGCCGGCGCCATGCCCGGCTCAAGCCCCGATTGGTCTATCACGGGGTTGTTTTCGGGCGGCGGATCTGGCTGGGGTTGCGCAATAACCGATACCTCTGCCGGGCCTGTGGCAAGCCGTTCACAGAAGCGAACCCGTTCATCCGACCTCGGCAGCGGCGGAACAGGCGGTCTTGGAGGCGCTCCGAGGCCGGAGCTTCAAGAGTGTCCACGAACGGGAAGGGATCAGCTACGGCGTCTCGAGCCGGGTCCTGCGCCGGTGCATCGATCCCGGCAAGATCGCCTGGCCAGAGGGGACGATCGCTCTAGGGACCGACGGCCACGCTCTGAGGTCCAAAAAGACGGCCTAAAAGAAGCTCAAAGACCTCATCGAGATCGCCCATCTCTCCGATGATGCCGCTATGGTCCAGTGGGGACGGACGCTCCGGCGTTGGAGCCCCTATATCCTCAACTTCTTCGAGAACCGGACTACCAACGCCTACACCGAGGGTATCCATACCAAAATCAAGATGATAAAGCGCGTCTCGTTCGGCTTCCGAAATGTCGATATTTATATCCGCAGAATGCTCCTGTGCATCTGGCCGCTGGCGGTTCTGCTCCCATGGCTACCATACTAATCGTTATAGAGCCGGACGACGGGCGGTACTCGCGCACAATGCGGTCGCCTTGACAAATGCCCGTCCTTGATCCAGCATAAGCGCGGGAACTCAAAGAACGTGCTATCGCCAGTCTCTGATATGGCAACACATGAATCATAAGAGGCTTATGGTTCGATGCATCCTCGTGGCCGCGGCGATATGGCACATATCTTCAGGTGCTCCTCCGGCATCGACCCAGGCGCAACAAGCGATAACGAAGCACCTTCAGCATGAAGTCGGTGTCGTCCTCAAGCTCATTCACGTCAGCGTCACGGACAAGAAAGGCAGACCCGTGACGGACATGAACAAGGACGATTTCGAGCTTTTCGACAATGGCATTCCGGTCCCCATCACAGAATTCGAAAAGCACCTCAGCTCAGGAATAGCCCCAGAAGTCGGGCCAAAACCTTTTGACGATGTCGTCCCCGCTCCGGCTCTACCTCAGGTAGTTTTGGCCCCTCAATTCATTCTGTTTTTTGATTTTGCTTTCAACAACCTCTCAGGCATCAATAAGGCCAAGCAAGCGGCTCACCACTTTGTCAGCGCAGAAGCAGGGCCTGCGAATGAAATCAGTATATTCTCCTATTCCCCGTTAAAAGGCCTGGTGGTCCATGAATATTCGACCCGAGATCGCCAAAAGGTCCTCGAAACGATCCGAGCTCTAGATCCGTCTGAGGTCGTTGGGCGCGCCGAGGACGTCGAAGAGGAATATCAAAGGGCATTGGCCGGGAGCGAATGGGGAGCATTAGAGAGTCGGAGCTCTGGTCAGGTGGCCACCCCAACTGTCAAGGACACTTTTGCGCGCAGCATCTCTAAAGCCCAGGTCAGGAATTTCATTACCAAAATGGCCGATCTGGCCAGAGCTTTGCGCTACACTCCTGGAAAAAAGAACATGCTCTTTTTTTCGACGGGCATACCGAGCTCTATTTTATATGGCGCGGGCGGAAGCCTCGGCGATTTCGGAGATCCTGTTCTCCGCCGTCTCAGCGAGAACATGCTTAAGGAGCTGAGTGCTGCGGATTGCACGGTTTTTGTGTTTGATACGCAGGAGAAAGGGACTTCTCTCTTTCGCGATGACGCGGCAAGATATGAGTCGAACCGGGCTGGAGTCCTGAGTCGCCCGACGGCGACGGACGTCTTCAGGGATACCAGGACTATGGGGATTTCCAGCCTGAGGAGAATGTCCCAATCTACGGGTGGGATCTATTTTGGTAATATCGGCGAGTACCCGAGAAACCTCGAGCTTGTCCGAGGCATGACCGGCTCCTATTACGTTCTTGGCTACAGCATCAGCGAGCAATGGGACGGCCGCTTTCACGACATCAAAGTCAAGGTCAAGCGCAAAGGATGCGATGTCCGGGCCCAGGCGGGCTACTTCAACCCGAAGCCCTTCGGCGAATATACAAAGCTCGAAAAGGAACTCCACCTCTATGACCTGGCTTTAAACGAGCGCGCCTTCTCCCGGCTGCCGCTCAACGTCCGAATGGTCCCCTTGGTCTATGGCGGCGGGGCGGTGCAACAGTTAGGGATTATCGCAGAGATCCAGGGCGAAGTGACGGAAGAGCTTTCTGGAAATCGGATCGAATGCGTGGTCATCTTTTTCGACGACAGAGGCGAGGTGAGCAAAGTCATTCGCTCCGAGATAGAGCCGGCCTCCTATCGGGGCCAGGCCACTATATTTACGGTCGGCACCAAGCTCGAGCCGGGGGCCTACTCGTGCCGGCTTGTCATCAGGGACATGGTTACCGGTTCAAGCGCCGTAGGGTCGGCCGTGGCGACGATTGGGACACCGCGGGCGACCGGGATCCTGGTTTCGACCCCCTTGATCCTCAAGGAAGGACCCGTGAGATTTTATGTCGACGCGGGGCCAGCCGGGAAAATAAGTGCTCTGCCCCTGGCTGGTGTCTATGCGTACGACAGGCAACGGCTGTCCCCCGTCTTTTCGGATTTGCCGCCGGGGATATTATCGATTCAAGCATTGGTCCCGTACTGGGTTTCTGGGGAAGCCGAGCCGGATCTGGCTTTTTCGGCCTACGTCATCGACTCGAAATCGGCGGCCCGCGCGCCCATCACATTCTCCCGCGTCGAGCGCTTGCGGAATGGTCCGGAGGGTCTGTTACTTTTCGAGGTTCCGGTCGCGGATTTGAAGCCAGGGACCTATTTCCTTCATTTCCGCGGCACAGATAGGGCTTCGAGCTCGATTGGCTATAGTTTCGCCATACTTGTCATCCCGCGACGTTGATTAGGCAGTCGGCAAATAGCTGCTTCCATTTACATTTCATGGTAAATCGCGCTTGCGGGAAACCAGGGCGTGTGCGAGCCGGGTACAAACGCGTGACAAAATAGATTGAAGGGTACTGAGAATGCGGTTGCGAATTAGCGGAAGTGCGCCTTTGCGGGCCCTCGCTTATTTGCGAAATGTAATGCGGCGCCGGCCTGGAGGCGCGATAGCATCGTATTATGGCTCTATTCATGCGAAGCACCTTGGCTAAGTTCCTTCAGGAGCCGTACAGATGATTCCAGCGACCAAAAGCCGCATGTAGATATCTTTCTGCTTCACATGAGAAAGTCGCACCAAGGGTCAAAAATAAATCGTTGACAATTTCAAAACGATTCTTATTATCTTGTTTAGAGGGCAGGTAGATGATGCGTCGGTTACTCCGAGAGGAAATACGCATTGAAACTTAGCAAAAGGCTGCCAATCTACTTGTTGTTGGTTTCTAGCATCCTGATTTCAACGTATAGTTTGGTAATCATAAGTAAGCATAGAAGGATTGCTGAACATAAAGAACTTAATGCGCCGCGAACGTCAACTGGCTTGACCGTATATAATTCGCCTTCTCCTGATTTTTAGAAACAAGCAGTTGATGGAAGATTAATTAGGCTTTCCGACTTCGCGGGAAAAACCATTATCTTAAGATTCAGTCCTTTTTACTTGCATGACCTTTCGTGGTTGCTCTATCTCGATCATTTAGCGAATAGATTCAGCAGGCAGGGTGTGCACCTTATCTTCGTTAATAGTCTCGGTAGGCATTATACGGAACAAGTGAAAAAGATGGTTTCATTGACATCGCCCATCATAGAAGATGATGGGCAGTTGATGGCTTTATTCGATGCAGAATATGACGATACGATTATCATAGGCGCAGATTTCCGGATTAAGTTTAAATACAACCGTATAGATAAAGAAATGATCTATCAGGAAATAATGCGCAATACAAGGGCAGAAGTCGGCGTAGAATCTTCGGTGAATCCCGATACGATGACAAGGCTCATGCATGCTCTGTGTTTTAGAAATCTGCGGACAAATAAGCTCGAAAAGCTCAAGGATTTCCTAGCAAACCGGAAGACGCTGCTAAATCTGCTGATATCACCTTGCTTCAGCTGCCCAGAAACAAAGCGGTTTTCTATAATCAGGGAGGTTGCCGAAAAGAGTGATACACAAGTAATCCTATTATTCGGCAGCGGAAACGGAATGTCCATCCTGAGGGAGTATATGGAGCGAGCTGGCTTAGATATTCCGGGTATTATCGCGGGAGTAATTGAGGAGGATACGGACTTATTAATAAATAAGGATAGCTATTACCGGATTTTTAAATATGATATTGATCCAAGGACTTTAATCCTAGATAGAAGGGGCTCAATAATCTTTTTGGAAAGGCCTGGAGAAGATAGCAAGATCAGTTCCGAATTTCTCATTAAAAAAATTCATAAATAATGATGAAGCGCTCAATCATCTGGGTATCGGCCGTTTTAGCTTTCTTAAGCGTCTCCGATTCCTTCTCAAGCCCCAGCAACGGGGGGGCTAGGAAGAAAGGACTATTAAAAAAAGTCGGGGAATTACCAAGAGCAGCCGAAACCGACTCCGCAATTTCTTTCTGGCTGATTACCGGAATGTGCTGCGACAAAGAGAATAATATTTATATAGCTGACTCGGGGCAAAATCGGATCTTCAAGTTCGATGGCAGGGGGAGGCTTTTAGCCTCATTTGGCAGAGTCGGACAAGGCCCAGGAGAATTCTTGGGTTCAGGGCGTGGTGGTAGCAACCTTAGACTATCATATGGTAATAATAAGGAAATATATGTAATGGACCCGGGCAATAAAAGGCTCTCTGCTTTTTCGATGGAAGGGCGCTTCTTAAGACATTTTTGGATTCGTGGTTTCTTACCAGATTCAGCGACCGTTGATTCAAAGGGCAATATATATTTATTATCGAGAAGCGGAATTAATCTCGTTGATTGCTATGACGCGGATCTTAAATATCAAGCTAGTTTCATTGAACTTGAAGCCCACCTCTTATTCCCTTTGGGGCGGCCTCCGTTGCACAGACTAGATCTTAGAATTCCTAATGATTATGAGGTAATTAAGACGATAGCTGACGATGATAAGCTAATAATCGTATCAAATTATGCAATGAGGATTTTCGCAGTCGATACGGCCTGCAATAAAACCTATATGTATGAAATCGACGATATCGAACTCAGAAAGGATTTGGCAAAGCGCCTATCGGAACAGAAAACCGCCCTGGCGAACAAGCGCTTAAGGGTCAATTCCGGGCCTCGTATGGTTTTACCTTCGAATTCTATCCTCCCGTTTAGAGCATTTATTTATCAGGATAATAGGTTATTCTTGGGATACAGAAATAGCGATCTACAATTTGAAATCTATGAGCACGGGCTTAGTCGTGGATTTTTGAGTGTTTATAGATTCCCAGAGCCCGTAGATGGGTTTATGCTGTGCTCTGACAAAGATGGGCAGATTTACGCAACGATGGAAGGAAGGACAAAAGTCGGGATCTTTAGGATAATTGAATAGGAAGGAGGCCAAAAATGAAGAGTAAGCTATTGACGGTGGGAGCCCTGGCTATCTTCCTGGCTTCAGGATCAGGCTTCATAGCTGCACAAAAGTGGTGCCACAACCCGGAATGCGATCAAGAAGTGTGGGGAGTATGTGAAACCTATTGCCAACCATATCTGGGATGCGCAGATTATTGGTGGACTCAAAGCTTTTGTAACTGGGATGAAGATAAATGTTGTGATGTATATAGGCTTTATTGCATGAGTGGTACCTACAGTATCTGGCAATGCTGGAAGCCGAATAATGATTGCGTGACTCCCCGAGGTTCGAAGGTTCAAGACGTATTTTGAGGGATTTTCTTCGCTAATTCATTTGTTTTCAATAAGAACATTTGGGAAAGCTCACCCCTCATTCAGCGCCAGGTCAGGGTATTGCGGGACGACGGCCCGGCGGCCGTCCCCATCTCCTCCACGCTGATCACGAGCTCGTACCGGCCCGGAGCGACGTCCCTTCAGCCTCGTGAGGGATCCAGGAAAAGGGAGATGATCCTTATCTAAAGGCCCGGAGAATGGTTTTGATGAGGAAGATCCGATCGGCCGGGCTGAGCACTTGGGACGGAGGGACTATGCACAAGCACTCGGGGAATACAGCGATCGCTCTGGGCTTCGTCGCTCTCGCTGCACTCGTCACCGCGGCCACCTCGGAGGTGACCGGACCGCCGGCGTCGACGAAGCCGGTCTATCTCTACAAGACGACCTTCATCCGGGCGGCCCAGGGACGGCTCCTCGACCTCATTGCGCTCTACAAGGAGCGGATGGCCGTGATCGAGAAGTCGGGCGACGCGCGGCCGTTCTGGTGGCGGCACACGCAGGGCGACCACTGGGACCTGATGCTCCTCACGCCCATGGGCAGCTATACGGACTATTACGCCAAAGGCCGGATCGCCAAGCGCAAGAAAGCCGCCGACGCGTCAGGCCTCGCGGAGGAGGCGTTCGCCCGGAAGCTCGACGCCTGCTCGTCCTGGAAGGAAGATGTCTTCGTCATGGGGCCGCCGCTCGAGTTCGTCAGGCAGGCCTTCGAAGGGACGGCCTACTACCACATCGAGATCTTCGTCTCGCTCCCGGGGAAGCAGGAAGAGCTGTTCAAAGAGCGGGAGATGGAGAACGTCTACGGCGTGGCGACGAAGCGGCCCTACAATATGATCTTCGTCCGCGACCAGGGCGCGTCGTGGGACCTGTACACGCTCGGCTGTTACCGCGACATCAAGCATTGGGCCGTCGGCGAAGAGGTCGCGAAGGAGGAGCGGGCGGCCGCGGCGAAGAAGGCGGGATTCGGGAGCCCCGAGGAGATCGGGCCCTATATGCGGACGCTCATCGACTTCCACCGCGACACGATGGGCGTGGCCATCAAATAGGCTCGCGCACGGTCAGCGTCTTCCGGCAGGAGGCCCGGCGGTCCGTTCCCATATCCTCGACGGTGATCTCCAGGTCGTACCGGCCGGGCGGGATGCTCCCGATGATAAGGTCCACGGCCAGGATATCGGGGCCGCCATCATGCGTCACATGTTCGCGGATCTCGACCTCGAGGGGGATCTCGCCGCCGTCCAGCAAAGACCGGAGCGTTGCTTCCACCGACAGGATGGGCGTGTCGTCGGGAAGGAGCGGCTTGATCTCAAGCGGTATGACGGCGATGACGCGCCGCGCTCCCGGCGAGAGCTCCCCGACGACCGGAACGCGATCCTTGGGGATCAGCCGATAGAGTCCCTGGAGGGACGGGGCGTCCGCGACGGGGATCCCTTTCGAAGTCTTACGCTTCCCGGTGGGCAATCTTAGGAAGTGCGCCGAGGGACCGTCCTCGAAGAGAAGAGGGGAGCCGAGCCGGATATCCGCGTCGACAGGGGCGGGGACGTCGAGGCGGGAGCGGCCGACCCAGGACTCGCCGGTCCGCCGGTCGCGGATGACCAGCCGCAGCTCATGGGAGCCGGCCGCGAGGGAATGCGAGAGATAAGCCCATAACGCCCGCCCGCCGTGCGGCGTCAGGTCGACGTCCCATTTCTGGGAGACGATCATTTCCCCCTTCTCGTCCCTGAGCATGGCGAAGACCTCGACCGGAGCGGCCGGAGGACCGGTCTTCGCCCCAATCTCCCATCGGGTCAGGAAACAGCCTTGGGCCGTCCCTCCGATCCTGACGAGCAGCGGATCGACGGGAAGGGGCGGGAGACCCGACGGAGGCTCCTCGGACCAGAGCAGGTCGAGGAGGTGGATGTCCCTCTCGAAATCGGACATCGTGTCAAAGGGCTTGGAATCCGAGAATCCGTCCTGGACGAGAACGCGGGCCCCAGGCCGGTCGACTTCGATCCGGATCTTATGGTACTTCCCTTCCCACGAATCCTGGACGTAGTAGCCGAGGACGTAGTAGTTCCCGGTCAAGTCCTGGACGTCCCGGGCGATCGCGGCGGCGTCGTTGATGTCGGCGAAGTAGCTCCCCCCAGAGGCCGCCGCTAAATCCTTGAGCGAATGCTCCGTCCAGATGTATTTGGACTTCGTGCCGAAGGGGCCCATCTTCCAATCCTGGGTGTTGACGACGTAGACCGCAGTGCCGGCCGCGCCGAAGAGCCGGCCCAGCCGTTCGGCGTCCGGTCCCATGTTCCGGGCCGTGAAGAGGATGAGGCTCTTGTGCCCGGGGATCGTCTTGAAGATCTCGGCGATCTCGGACAATCTCGGGACGAAATCGACCCGTCCGAAAGCTCCCGATCCGGGGGAGGATCCGGCCGGGCGCGGACGGCCCTCTCTGCTCAAAGAGAAGCCGTAACCCTCGGCTTTTGCCTCCAGCGCCTCCCTCGCGTTCCGCCCGGACCCTGAGTCCTCGACCCCCAAGTCCACCTCGTCCGCAGGCACGATGATCGCCTCGCCTGCGCTCGGCGGCACTTCGGTCGCGCCGTTGAGAGCCTGCCGGATCTTGTCCAGGTCCGCGGTCAGGTACTCCCGGATGTAGAAGCCGGAGGCGGTGTACCAGCCGAGGACGGCGACCTCGTCGCCGGGACGGACCTGCGTCTCGATGAAGTGGAGGGCCGCGGCCTTGGCTTTGTCCTTGCCCTCCCGATCAGAGGCCTGTTGGTCGAGGAAGAAGAACAGCTTCCGGTTCGTGGCCCCCACGGCCCAGCCTGCGGCCTCGCCGGACGGCGGAGGCGCCGGCGCCATGGTCATGCCCGCCGGGGTGATGGCATGGGCCTCGAACTCGGTGATCGTCTTCGGCTGGCCGTCCTCGGTGAGCCCGAAGTCTTCCTTCCTCAGTCCGGCGATGGGCCGGCCGTCGGGGCCCAGGACGCGGACCGTGATGAGCTTGACGACGGCGGCGGCGTCATGGCGCAAGGGGCGATCCTGTTTTCGCTCTTGCCCGGACGGCCCGGGCTGGACGGACAGGGCTAAAATCGCGGCCGCGGCCAGCGCCTTGACCATCGTGATGCGGGATTTCATCGTCATGCTCCCTCAAAAGACGACGGTGGTCTCGACGGTGAAGAATTTATACTGATCGTAGATGACGGTCGTCTCGGAGCGCTGAAAACGGCGGCTCCCACGAGCGTAGGTCTCCTGGACGGTGTAGCGGCTGGGAAAGCGGATGCCGTTCTTCTCGATCCCGTATTCGGACGTCAAGACGATGCGGGGCGTCATCCGGAAGCGCTCGGCCGTCTCCGTCACGCCGGCGTAGTTGTCGATCGATGAAGGATTCCATTCGATCTTGAGTATCGAAGCGTCCTTGAGCCTCAGCCAGACTATCCCGTAGAGATGGTCCGCGGCGACCCCCGGCTTGGGGACGGCCTCGACGACGGCGACAGGCTTACCGTCGATCCGCTCTTCCCGCAGGATCCGGTAGTCGTGCTCGGCCTGGCGCTCCCGGCTGAGAAGGCCGAGGGGGCCCATGACGATCCTGGCGTGCCAAAAAAAGCGGGTCTCGAGCGACGCGTCCTCGACATGGACGTCCTTTCGCCCGTCCCGGAGAAGGGTTCGGCTCTCGCGGATCGACCCGGCCCGGTCCCGGACGAGCTGATAATCATAAAGGTAAGCTTTGGATTCTTTGAGGCCGCGCCGGATCGTGTCCACCATCCGATAGGTCATCAATGTGGCATTTGGATAGGACCATTCCGAGATGCGCTCGCGGCAGACGAAATCCAGGACGGAACGGGAGAGACGGTCGCAGCAGTCGGCCGCTCCGGCAAGGAGGCGCGGGAGATTGGCAGGTGATGTCGGGGAGAAGGCGTCAGGACGGATTTGGCGGCGGCCCGTTTCGTCGGCCGTTGACAGGGACGCCGCCACGACGATGGCGAAGCCCAGGATCCCCGTGGTCCGAAGGAGGAGCCGTCCCGGATGTGCTCCGATACGCCGCACGGTTCACCCCGTTCGGTCCGGCCGCAGCCCGTTGCAGGGCGGCGCCCGGCCTTCCCTTGGTATCCGAGATAAAAGCGCTGCCGCTCGAGGTGACCGAAGATGATTATATCACGAACACCCTTGAAAGGACATTGTCCCGCGTAGATGTCCTCGGCCTATCGCGGCTATTCCTCCTCGATCAGCGCGGCCTCGCGCCAGGCGCCGTCACGTTCGACCCGGATCGTTTTGATCTCGAACGGGGCGAACGATAAGGGGACATGGACTGGGACGTGTCCCCGCTCTGGGCCGGACTTTACGTCTGGCGCGCCCCGTCGCGCGATCTCGAGCTCCGCCTTCGTCCTCTTGCCCACGGCTTCCTGAAGCCGCACGATGAGCGCCTGTCCGTCCCAGGAGGGCTTGAACGCGAGGAGCCGGACGGAAGAAGGCTTGAGGGAGATCAGGGTCTCGGCGGGAGGAACGAGGCTCGCGTCGTAAGGCAGATGGGCGTAGGCCGCGGGAGGCGCGGCGAGATGATCGGCCAGGCCGGGCAGCATGGCCCTGACCGAGGCGGGAGCGCCTGCGGTGACGAGGAGCCGGAATTCATGGACGCCGATATCGGCGAACTTCCAGGAAGGGGGACATGTCCCGGAGGAGCGTGTCCCCAGGTCGAAGCCCCGCTCGTGGCAATAGGCCGAGCTCCGGAGAACGGACAGCCGCAGCTCGCCGTCCTTGAAGTCGAGACCGTGCTGGCCGGTCGAGGCAATGCCCAGCGCAGCGGCTTTCGGGCCCGATCTCCCTTCGACGACCAGCCAACGGCCGTGGACGTGCTCCTCGGCGTCGGCCGGGCGCCGGATGGCCCCGCCGGGGACCTCGCAGAGAAGGGACGCGGGAACGAGCGCCGTCGGGACGCGGAGCTTCAGCCGCCGCCGCTCCTCGTTCCAGGTAACACGGAAGCGGAGCTCGAGGACGGGCCAGCGTCGATAGGACACGACGTCGACTACGACGCGGCTCCCGCCGAAAACCAGGACCGAGCGCGTCACCGTCCGTATGGGCCCGGACTCGATGACGCAAGGCCGGCCGGCCGGCTTGAACCGGCCGAGGACCTTCCGGTAGCTCCCCAGGCCCGCCCCCCACGCGTCCCCGGTGTCCTCGACGACGAGCGGCTCGAAGAGCGGCCCGGCCAGGCATTCGGCCCCGGCTGATGTCGTGAGGGATCTGACGAGACCGGAGCGCGGATCGATGCGGCACGACAGGCGAGAAGGGAGTGCCGCGGATCCGGGGACATGTCCCTGTGGTACGTGTCCCCACTCATGGCACTCCTGGCCGTCCTTGATCTCAAATGCCTTGAGATAGTACCGCGAGACGCCGACGCCGGGGAGGTCGTCGACGAACGAGATGCGCCGGCGCCAGTTGTTGAACGGGAGGAGCGATTCGGGCTGCTCCTCCTGGCAGACGACCTCACGCCCGTCCGCACGGAAAAGGCGCATCCGCCATTTTCCTTTCCAGAAGGGCCGATGGTCGGCCATGCACTCGAATTCGACCGGAGCGCGGCGGAGGGCGGGATTGGCGTTGAAGACGGTGACAGGCAGGGACGGCGAGTTCGCGCTGCCGCGGTTGAGCGAGGCGGCTGCCCGGAGCGAGACCGAGCGGGCGATGTCCTCGGCCCGGCCGTGCTGGTCGAGGGCGTCGCGCTCGGCCGGCTCGATGCACGAGCCCGTGAGGATGTCGTGAAAGTCGTTGAATATATGGATCTTCCAGGCCTCCCGGAGCTCCGGGCCGGGGAAGTCGCCGCCCCGGAGCCATGAGGCCGAGGCGGCCGCGGCCTCGGACTGGACGAGCCGGCCGAGCCCCGCGACGGCCCGCCGCTTGATCCGCGAGAGCGATGTGTAGCAGCCGGTGAACGAGCGCTGGAGGTCGCCTTCGACGATGGGCGCGACGGCGGCGGCCTCCTTGACCGCCTCGTAGAAACGGTCGGGGGTGCTGTGGACGATGCCGACGCGCTTTTCGCCCGCGATGAACGCGTCGATCGCCGCGAGGTCGCGGCGGGTCGCCCCGCCGCCGTGGTTGCCGAGGCCCCAGAACACGGGGACGTC
>Ga0209253_10004112_pt1 | contig 12711 bp, 13 predicted proteins | sample FrelakmetBRP12BR_FD_187145 | JGI IMG/M metagenome (GOLD analysis project Ga0209253, IMG submission 187145) | Freshwater lake sediment microbial communities from the University of Notre Dame, USA, for methane emissions studies - BRP12 BR (SPAdes)... | ecosystem: Environmental > Aquatic >...
TGTTTTGCCTTCTGCCAAGATGCCGGCAGCAGTAGGCATGATGTAAGAGATGTAAAGGAACACTGCACAACCCACTGCAAGCACACTAAACGCTGCAGCGTATAAAGTGGCTAGGATGGATAATATTGCAGAAACCCAAACTGCGGCAACAGGCGTTTTTAAAGTGGAACTAACGGTACGCAACATGTCAGAAGCTGGCAAACCCCCATCGCGTGCAAAGGCAAACATCATGCGTGAAGTGGAAGTTAAGCATGCTAAGCCACATAAGAAGTTCACCAAGAAAATACCTAGGCCAAGGATATTTTTTAATGCGACGGGTAGTGTGCCTAAAAGCGCATCAAAAAATCCAAAACCTTGTTTAACGCCTGTTGTAACATCCGGCATCACCAGCACAAAAGTGCAAATCATTACATAACCAAATATGGCAGAATAAACGACTGAACTGACAATGCCTTTTGGAACCGCTACTGCAGCATTGCGTGTTTCTTCTGAAGTATGTGCCGAGGCATCAAACCCTGTAATGGTGTATACCGCCAGTAGCAAGCCAAGCAAGAATGGAAACACCATGCCTTCTGAAGCGGGCCATACACTGCCCTCGGTGCCTGTAAAATTGGTAAAAGTAAATAAACGTGAAAAATCTAATCCATTCTGGTTGTAAGCTAATAATGACATGGTGAGCACACCACCTATCACCATGATTAGATAACCTGATAGGTCGGTAATTTTTGTTGTGAATCTGGGAAAACGATAAATCAATATGGCCTGAATCACGGTAAAAAGCGCGATATAGAATGTCTGTTGGGCGTAACCATAGCCAGAGACATCAATGCCAAGAATAGGCGCTGCCAGACCTTTAAAGAAAAAATCATAAACGGCAAAATTAACTGAGGCCACTACAAAAATTAAGCCCAGCAAGTTAAACCAGGCCGTACACCAGCCATAGCCTTTACCACCCAAAATAGACCCCCAGTGATATAAGCCGCCTGCTGTTGGATAACTTGATGAAATTTGCGCCATGGCCAAAGCAACAATCGTTGCGAACAACGCGCCTACCAGCCAGCCTATACCAATAGACGCTCCACCTGCAGCACCAAGTGCTAGTGGGAACGCTGATATACCGCCTGCCAGAATACAAATAATTGAAAATGAAATGGCAAAATTAGAAAAGCCACCCATGTGCCGGTGCAGCTCTTGCTCATAGCCCATCTTTTTTAGTTCTGCGGCATCATGATCCAATGCCTGATTAGTTTCGCTCATTTTTAACTCCCTTTTTTAAGATTAACTGCTAATAGAAACTACTAGATACTAATTTTTAAAACTTAAAAAACAAGAAACTTTGAAGCTATTTTTATAATTCAAGACAAAGTGCGTTTTCAGTATAGATTTAAAATTAACAAAAGCAAGTACCATTTAATAACAATTATCGATACCATTTGCGGCATGTTTAAAAAATGTCGCATAATGCTAGCATTAAGTGGTAGGTTATTCAGGTGCAGGGGTGAATGATGACATATCGTTATAGTGTGGGTACACTGACTTACCATTTTTCCGATTTAAAGGCGGTGCTTGCTAAAGCAACACCGGCACGCTCTGGCGACTACCTTGCAGGCGTGGCGGCTGACACATACGCTGAGCGTATGGCGGCAAGAATGTGTCTAGCGGAAATTCCACTCAAACGGTTTCTGGAAGAGCTCATTATCCCTTACGAAGCGGATGAAGTGACTCGGCTGATTGTCGATACGCACGACAAACAGGTGTTTGCAGAAATTAGCCATTTAACCGTAGGCGATTTTCGTGATTGGCTACTGTCCGATATCGCAGACTCAGAAACTTTAAAACGTGTAGCGCCTGGTGTTACGCCGGAAATGGCAGCTGCTGTAAGTAAGTTGATGCGTAACCAAGATTTGATTCTGGTGGCTAAAAAATGCCATGTCACGACAGCTTTTAGAAATACCATTGGCCTGCCAGGCCATATTTCTGTTCGCTTGCAGCCTAATCACCCGACTGATGATATGCGTGGCATAGCGGCCTCGATGCTTGATGGTTTGCTGTATGGCGCGGGCGATGCGGTGATTGGCATTAACCCTGCAACGGATAGTTTGCCGGCGCTGATGGATTTGTATTATTTGGTGGATGAAGTCATCAATCAATACGAAATCCCCACACAATCTTGCATTCTCACTCACGTCACTAATCAAATTCAACTCATCGAAAAGGGTGCGCCAGTAGATTTGGTGTTTCAATCAATTGCAGGCACTGAAAAAGCCAATAAAAGTTTTGGCATTGATATTGCACTTCTTAAAGAAGCACAGTCTGCCGCGCATTCACTTAATCGCGGCACTATAGGAAATAATGTGATGTATTTTGAGACTGGTCAAGGTTCAGCGCTCTCCGCAAATGCCAATTTTGGCGTGGATCAGCAAACCTGCGAAGCACGTGCTTACGCCGTTGCACGCTATTTGTCACCATTGCTGACCAATACAGTGGTCGGTTTTATTGGGCCTGAATATTTGTACGATGGTAAACAGATTATCCGCGCAGGCTTAGAGGATCATTTCTGTGGCAAGCTGCTTGGTGTGCCTTTAGGGTGCGATGTATGTTACACCAACCATGCTGAAGCCGATCAAGATGATATGGACACTTTGATGACCCTGCTTGCAACAGCCGGACTCACGTTTATTATGGGCATTCCTGGTGCAGACGACATTATGCTGAACTACCAGACAACATCATTTCACGATGCATTGTATTTACGTAAAGTTTTGGGTCTGAAAGCGGCGCCAGAGTTTGAAGCTTGGCTAAAAAAAATGCGTATTATGGATGCCAACGGGCAAGTGCAGCCAATTGAGCAAGCGCATCACATGCTGCAGAATATGCCCAAACATTTGCTGAGCGTAGCATGAGCCAATCAGATAAACCTACCTTGCAACAAGACCCCTGGAAGCAGCTGAAAAGTTTTACCCGCGCACGTATTGCGCTTGGTCGTGTGGGGAGCAGTCTGCCGACAAAAGAGGTGCTTGATTTTGGCTTAAGCCATGCGATGGCGCGCGATGCTGTGCACTTGGCTTTGGACATTGATGCGCTGGAGTCGGGCATTAAAAGTCAGAATTTTACTACTATTCGCGTTAAAAGCATGGCGCCAGACCGTGCTAGTTATCTATTGCGCCCAGACTGGGGCCGCAGGTTAAGTGAAAAAAGTTTGGCAGATTTAAACAGCATTAATCAATCCAAGCCGATTGATTTTTTAATCGTGGTGGGAGATGGCTTATCTTCACTTGCCGTGGCGCGTCATGCAGTGCCTTTACTGGCGGAAATGCAACATTATTTACCCAAAGACTGGAATACAGGCCACGTCGTGATTGCATCGCAGGCCCGTGTGACATTAGGCGATGAGATTGGACAGGCATTGGGTGCTCGCATGTTAGCTATGCTCATCGGTGAGCGCCCCGGCTTGAGTTCGCCTGATAGTTTAGGCATCTATCTTACATATCACCCAAAGCTTGGCTTGAGTGACGCAGACCGCAATTGCATTTCTAATGTTAGGCCAGAAGGTTTGCAGTATTCTGCAGCCGCAAAAAAACTAGTCTGGCTGGCTAAAGAAGCATTGCGGTTAAAACTATCCGGCGTAGCGTTAAAGGATGAAAGCGATATGCAAGAAATCGGTGTGCAAACAGCAGTTGGCTTAAATAAGGCCTAGGCTAAAAATCAGTGCAATTGATGTAGTTCCAAATTTCGTAATTTGGGGGCAAATTTAGCTGTAATTCCTACCACGGCCAATGTCATTACTCCACCAAAAATCACCGATGGCACCAAGCCTAATATACGCGCCGCTAAACCAGATTCAAAAGCACCTAATTCGTTGGATGAGCCAATAAATACGCCGTTGATGGCAGACACGCGACCCCGCATCGCATCAGGCGTAGCAAGTTGCAGAATAGTTTGGCGCATTACCACTGAAATGCCATCAAAAATACCTGAAAACAATAATAAAAGCGTTGCTATCCAGAAAGTGGCACTTAAACCAAAACCGATGATGCAAAAGCCAAAACCTGCCACAGCGCCCAATAGCCAGCGCCCTGCATGCAAGTTGACAGGGTGGCGTGCGAGCCAAAGCCCGGTGACAATTGCTCCTGTAGCGGGTGCGGCACGCATGATACCCAAGCCTTCTGGGCCCATGTGATATACATCCTGAATAAAGGCAGGCAGCATGGCAACCGCACCGCCAAACAGCACAGCAAACATGTCCAGTGAAAGCGCGCTAAGCACAATTTGATTACTAAATACAAAACGTAAACCTTGGCCAATACTTTCAAATACAGGCGTACTTTCAGATCTTTCGGGTTCTTTCACTTTGAGTAACAACATTGCAGATGCAGCACCCAAACACAATAATGTGGCAATCGAATAGGCGACAGTTTTACTGGCAAAGCCTACTAATAAACCACCTAATGCCGGACCTACGACTAAACCGGTCTGAAATACTGCGCTGCCTATGCCGGTAGCGCGGACATAGTCTTCACGCGGTAAAATAATGGCAAACAATGTGGTGTAGCTTGGTGCGATGAAAGCGCGGGCGATACCGGTGAAAGCAATCGAACCATATATCCATAAGGCTGCATCGTTGCCAATCCAACCTAATGCAATAGCAGTAAGTGTGGCTGCGTTAATAAAAAGCAGCACCGCTGCAAGCACACCAAATGCACGCCGCGAATAATAGTGATCAACTGCATGGCCTGCAAATAGCGCGCATAAAAAGTAAGGAATCACTTCTGCCAGGCCAATCAGTCCTAAAGAAAGAGTGTCGTGTGTGATTTCATAAATATGCCAGCCTACCGCAACTGCCATGATCTGGTAGGCCAGCACGATCTGGATACGAAATGCGAGCAGCTTGAGAAAGGCGTGATTGTGTAGGGAAAATAGTAGGTTCATAAAGTGTTATATTATTTTGGCACACGCCACAAATACCAACTAGCGATTGTTCTATGGGGGCACCACGCCTTGCCAATCTCAGTAATTTCTTTGCGCTTCGGTGCAGTTTCCAGTTTTTTAAGGCGCTTGTAGCCTTCCACAACAGCAAAATCATCAACAGGCAGAATATCCATGCGTCCTAGCGTAAACATCAGCATCATTTCTACCGTCCATTGACCAATGCCTTTTAAAGTGACTAAGCGTTCAATGAGTTCTGCATCGCTCATATTTTCAGCGGCTTGGCGCGTGGGCACAAGGCCGCTGATTGCGCCATCTGCAATGCCTTGTATTGTTTCAATTTTTCTGCCAGAAAATCCGCAAGCACGCAAATCGTCAAATTTCGCGTTAATTAATTGTTCAGGCTTAGGAAACCCGCCAAAATAATTTTTAAATCTAGCAAAAATAGCATCGCCTGCTTTGCCATGTAATTGTTGATATGCGACTGCTTGAACCAGTGCTTCATAAGGGCTAAGCTCTTGCTGGGCTTCGGCATCAAAAGTACATGCGCCGACAGTGCGAATTAGTTGTGCCCAATCTTCGTCAATTTGACTTAAAAAATCAATAGCTTGTTGGTTATGTTGTGAATTCATACCTTTATGATAGCTGGTTAGGTATTCAAGTTGCAAACGGTTAAAATAGTGTTTTTATGTTTATTTGTTCGCATCAATGCTAGTCGATATTAATCAAACCATTGCGTTACTCAAACAAGGTCAAGTGGTGGCTATCCCTACTGAGACAGTTTACGGCTTGGCGGCAGATGCCAGTAATAATGAGGCTTTGCGCCAAATTTATGCAATTAAAGAGCGCCCCGCCGATAATCCACTTATTGTGCATATCGCAGATGCTAGTCAAGTGAATGAGTGGGCTGCAGAATTTCCTCCGCTTGCGCAAAAACTCGCCAAAGCTTTTTGGCCAGGACCATTTACTTTGGTGCTGCCTGCTAAACCGCATGTTTCCACTATTGTACGCGGCAACCAGCCAACGGTGGCTTTGCGTGTGCCCAACCATCCGGTTACTTTACAATTGCTGAAGCAAAGCGGCTTGGCTTTGGCTGCGCCTTCTGCCAACAAATTTACCCAACTTAGCCCAACAACGGCGGCGCATGTGGCCGCGGGCTTGGGTGAAAATGTTGCAGTGTTGGATGGCGGTGCGTGCAAGGTTGGAATTGAATCGACAATTGTCAGTGTGAAAGGTGATGATTGGCAGTTATTACGTTTGGGCATGGTGCCAGAGAGCAGTATTGAAGCGCTTGCTGGAAGACCTGCTCTAAAAAACCAAGTGAATATACCGAAAGTACCTGGCCAACATTTGCTGCATTATTCACCTAAAACGTCAATTAAGTTGTTTGGGTCGCGAGAGGAACTCGTTAATTTTGCTGAAACCTCACAAAAAAAATGCGCTGCTTTGTTGATTGGCGAAGGTATCACGCCTACCTGTAAACATATAAATTTGCCTAAACAGGCCGTGCTTGTTGCAGAACAGCTTTATAGCGTCTTGCATATGATGGATAATTATCAAGTAGAACTGCTGTTAATAGAAACGCCTCCAAATGCACCAGAATGGCTGGCGATTTTAGATAGATTAGGTCGTGCCGCCTACCAATAATAAATCACTTGTTTTAATGTAAAAAAGCGAGTAATTTCACTAAATCAGCAAACTGCTTCTATGCGTGATTCCAGATTTATTTTAAGGAGGCAAACATGGACAACAAATACGGCTTAGGTAGTAGCAAAGTGGCAACAGAACATCACGAGACGCATCATAAATCTCATGTGGTTTATCCTGAACATTGTAAATTTTGTAGTAGTAAAAACCTTACCTTAAGCCCCACTATGCACGACCATCGTTGCAATGATTGCGGCGAATGGCAAAATGATATTCCGCAAGGCTATTCAACAGGCAGAAGCAGTAACTACTAGGTCGCATCCATTGTGACTTAACTTGAGTGCTTCTGTAAATTCGTCATTCAGATCGTTATCAATGGCTTTTAGCGCAACACGCGTTTTTTCTACTTCCTCTGATTTACCCGCTCGGTTTGCTATAAGCCCGATTTCAAATAAGGTTGCAACATGTTGCGGATGAATAGTTAGAACTTTTTGAAAATACTGGACAGCTTTCCCTAGATCACCCAGATTTTCTTCAGCCGACCCCGCGTAGAATAATGCTTCTGGGTTAGTTGGCTCTTTTGCAATCCATTCCTGTGCCACGATTTTAAGGTCTATCCATTTTTGGTTTTGATACGGCAAAACCACGCGCATAAAAAATGGGCGCTGCAGCTCAGGAGCATCCCAGAATGGCGATTCATCGGTTTTAAGTGATGTAATCTCAGGCGCGTCCAATAAGGCCTTTAGCCATTTCACAGGAACATTATAATAGTATGCCCCATGTCCAGGGCTTTTGAAGGTGCTAATGGCAACCAGCTTGCCTTCGGAATCAAATACAGGGCTGCCACTAGCGCCCATTACAAACGAGGCATCAGTGCGCACTATTTGACTGTCGTCTAAGGGGTATAAAGCTTTAATTTTTCCGTAGGTAGATTGCGGCTTGGGCGGCCCACCAGGAAAGCCTATAGAAAATATAGCTTGTTCGTATTTTAAGTTTTCTGAATCACCCAGTTCTACAGGCTGAAGATCTAGATATTGAAAGCGCAAAATACATAAATCGTGTTTCCAATCAGCCTTTACTGCGTCAGGAGTAAAACTATCACCGAATTTGGTAATTTTGACGCCATTTGCATTGGCTAAAACGTGGCAATTGGTAGCCACTAAATCTTTACCTATCGCTACACCTGTGCCTACGCCGTGCCCACCAGACTTGGTGGCAACGTGCACTTTAACGACGGAGGCCTTGAGTTTGAACACCAACTCATTGTTGGACTCTGCATAAAGTACATTTTGAAAAAATAACAGCACAAGCAAAACTAAAATTGAGCGCATAAATGTACCTTTTTCTAAGGTGTCTAGCTAAATGACAGCTGCTTACGAAAATAATTCTTTCAGCATGATCAACATATTGCCAAATTTAATTGCTTTTGTGTGTGACAAACCTCACAAAGCTTGTAAAATAGCGTCATTCTGATTTAAAAGTAATGTTTTAAAACAAAATTATGCTGGTTCAATCGCACTTTGTTGATATCCCTACTCCTACTGGTGTGATGCGCATTTATGTACATCGCCCTAGCGAAAATAATTCCAATCACAGTAAAAAAATCCCAGCGGTTTTATTTTACTCTGAAATTTTTCAACAAACTGGCCCTATAGCACGTGCTGCATGTTACTTAGCTGGTCAAGGTTATGCTGTCATTGTGCCAGAAGTTTTTCATGAATTAAACCCAATAGGCACCGTGCTTGGCTACGATGATGTAGGCCGTCAAAAGGGCAATGCAGACAAGGCGACCAAAGATGTACAGAGCTATGATACCGATAATCGCGCGACGATCGACTGGCTAAAAACACAAGCTTGGTTCAATGGTAATTTAGGTGCGATGGGTTTTTGCATAGGTGGACATTTGGCTTTCCGCGCCGCCTTGCAGCCAGAGGTATTAGCAACTGCTTGCTTTTATGCAACAGATTTGCACAATCAAACAATGCCAAACAAGCCAAATCAACACAGCATCGATAGGTTAGCCGATATTAAAGGCGAATTGATGATGCTTTGGGGCAAACAGGATCCTTACATACCAGTCAATGAGCGTTTGAAGTTATATCAAAAATTTACTGAGGCCAATTTAAATTTTACCTGGCATGAGTTTAATGGCCAACATGCGTTTATGCGTGATGAAGACCCACGTTATGACTCAGAGTTGGCAGCTATTGGTTACCAACTGGCCTTGCAAATGTTTAATAGAAATTTATAGAGTTTTTGTTAGATTAGATTGTAAATGAACAGGATTATTTTAATAGCACTGATGTTTGAGCTTTAAATTAAGCCTTATTTTCTAGCTTTTTCATCGATTTGTTATGAGTTTTAATGTTATATATTTGGATTAATTATTAAAAAAGAGAGTAACTATGTCTACAAAAAATGCTGATATTGGCCTCGTTGGCCTTGCTGTGATGGGCCAAAATCTTGCCCTGAATATTGCCGATCACGGCTATACCATTGCGGTTTATAATCGTGATCCGAAAAAAACTCTTAACTTTATCGAAGAATGTAAAAAAAATGAGCCATCTCACGAGCGTGTGGTTGGGCATACAGATTTGGCGTCTTTCGTATTAAGTATTAAACGCCCACGCAAAATTGTGCTGCTCGTTAAAGCAGGCAGCGCGACCGATGTAACAATAAACGCGCTGTTACCATTTTTAGAGCAAGGCGATATTATTATTGATGGCGGCAACTCGTTGTGGACAGATACGATTCGTCGCGAAAAAGAGCTTGCAGTGAAGGGTATCGATTTTATTGGGTCAGGTGTTTCGGGTGGCGAAACTGGTGCGCGTTTTGGCCCAAGCTTAATGCCTTCTGGCACACGTAAGGCTTGGTCGAGTTTAGAGCCAATTTGGCGTGATATTGCCGCAAAAGTCGATGCAGTAACAGGCGAGCCAATGGAAGGCGGCAAACCTGGAAAACCAGTCGAAGGTGGTTTTTCATGTGCTGAATATATTGGCCCTGACGGTTCTGGCCATTATGTGAAAATGGTACATAACGGCATTGAGTACATTGATATGCAGTTGATTTGTGAAGCTTACTGGCTCATGAAAAACCTGCTGGATATGCCTGCAGATGAAATTGGCAAAGTGTTTCAAGAGTGGAACAAAGGCGAGTTATCAAGTTTCTTGATTGAAATTACTGGCGATATCTTGCAACAAAAAGACCCAGAAGGCTCTGGCTTTTTAGTAGATAAGGTAATGGATGCTGCCGGCCAGAAAGGCACTGGACAATGGACAGCGGCTAATGCGCTAGAACTTGGTGCGCCCGCTAATGCAATTGCGGCCGCGGTGTATGCGCGTGCACTTTCCAGCTTAAAAGAAGAGCGTGTTGAAGCAAGCAAAATCTTAAAAGGTCCTGTAGCCCATCATGAAACTGACAAAAAAGCCATTATTGAGGCAATTAAAAATGCTTTATATTGCTCAAAAATTTGTGCTTACGCGCAAGGTTTTCAGCTCATTGATAAAGCACAAGTGGCTTATAACTGGAAGCTTAACTTTGGTGAGATTGCGCAAATTTGGCGTGGCGGCTGCATTATTCGTGCCCGCTTCCTGCAAAAAATTACCAATGCCTATGCTTTGAATTCACGTTTGAAAAACTTGATGTTGGATCCATATTTCACTAATGCAATGAACGAAGGTCAAGCAGGTTGGCGCAAAGTCATTGCTTTGGCGGTGACCAATGGCATTCCTGCACAGGGTTTCAGCGCGGCACTAGCTTATTATGATGGTTATCGTAGCGCTGTATTGCCAGCAAATCTATTGCAAGCACAGCGCGACTACTTTGGCGCACATACTTACGAGCGTGTTGACCATCCTCGTGGCGAATTTTTCCACTTAGATTGGCCAGAGCCAAAACGCCCGCAAATAACGATTGAATAAAAGCTTAGAGTTAAATTAAATCAATTAGTGGGTTGGCTAGGTAGTAGTTAATACAACGCCGCCCACTTTTTGCTTAAAACTAAACGCAGTCGCTATAAGCTTCTAACATGCGATTACAGCTCTTTTGCTTCTGCAAATCTACGATATTGGATTTTAGCGCATTGGCTTTATCGGCTTTTTTGCTTAGTGCAGGGTTATAAACTTCGTTAATTAATTCAGGTTTTGCTACTTGTTTAACATTCGTTGCTTGCATCATATTTTCCTTTTGGGAGTTAAAATTACAGGAATTGTGTTCCTGAAACATTTGAAACTAATTTATCAGATAAATTCACAGATTTCTTGGATTTAGTCGATAAATCATTAAAATCATTACATCTTGGCGTATAACGCAGTTATATCTGTTGCGGAATACACAAAAATAACAATTTTTAGTACACTTGAAGTAAGCAATAGTTGTACCAAATTCATGGCTATGAAAAATTAAGTCATTAAAATTACGCAAAAATCTCCCAATCGCCGTAAAATGCTAGTCTTTAGATGTGATCAAGAACTTATGAAAATTTCTATAAATGGCGAGGTCAAGCAATTTGATAGCCGAAATATGACAATTTCCGCGCTAGTAGTGACATTAAATTTAACTGGCAAGCGTTTGGCGATTGAAAAGAATGGTGAAATTGTGCCGCGTAGCCAGTTTTCTGAAGAGAAATTGCAAGACGGCGATAAGCTGGAAATTGTGGGTGCGGTAGGTGGTGGATAAAATTTATGAGCGAACAACTGATTATTGCAGGTAAACCTTACCATTCCCGCTTGTTGGTGGGTACTGGTAAATATAAAGATTTTACAGAAACCCGTGCAGCGATTGATGCAAGTGGTGCGCAGATCGTTACGGTGGCTATACGCCGTACTAATATTGGCCAAACAGCCGGTGAGCCTTCATTGCTAGAGTATTTACCACCAGAAAAATTTACTTATTTACCCAATACCGCTGGCTGTTATTCGGCCGATGACGCAGTGCGCACATTGCGTTTGGCACGCGAGTTGTTGGATGGCCATAATCTTGTAAAGTTAGAAGTGCTGGGCGACCCAAAAACACTCTACCCAAACGTGATTGAGACTATTGCCGCAGCAAAAACTTTGGTAAAAGATGGTTTTGATGTGATGGTTTACACTTCTGACGATCCTATTATTGCCAAACAGCTTGAAGAGATTGGTTGTTGCGCTGTGATGCCTTTGGCTTCGCTGATTGGTTCTGGCATGGGCATTTTGAACCCATGGAATTTGCAGATCATCATCGAAAACGCAAAGATACCCGTGCTGGTAGATGCTGGTGTGGGTTGTGCAGGCGATGCGGCGATTGCGATGGAGCTTGGCTGCGATGGCGTGCTGATGAACACGGCTATCGCGGCAGCACGCGACCCCATTATGATGGCATCCGCCATGAAGAAGGCGATTGAAGCAGGTCGTGAGTCTTTTCTAGCGGGACGTATGCCTAAAAAATTATATTCTGCTAGTCCAAGCTCACCGACTGCCGGTTTAATCACGACGGCATGATTAGCTAAGATGGCAGAAGTTAAAAAATATGCGTTTTCAGTGAGTGTCGAAACCGCCTATTTGTCTGATCAATCCAACCCAGACGCTAATCAATACGCTTTTTCTTACACAATTACTATTCGCAATGTGGGCAGCATTGCCGCGCAGCTGATAAGCCGTCATTGGATAATTACGGATGCGAATAATCATGTGCAGGAAGTCAAGGGTTTGGGCGTGGTTGGCGCCCAGCCTTTATTGCAGCCTAATCAGCAATTTGAATACACTAGCGGCACGTTATTAGCCACACCAATTGGCTCAATGCGCGGTACATATAAAGTCGTGGCTGAGGATGGCACTATGTTTGACGCGGAAATTGAGTCATTTACTTTGGCTGTGCCAAGAGTACTGAATTAAGAAAGTTGATTAATTAAATTAGTCTGATGAAAAAATATTTAATTTTAGTTTGTTTGGTTTTATTGACGGTTTCATGCACAAAACGAAATATAAAACCTGCACCAAATGGCGTGCAAAGTTGCGATTGTACGCAAAAAACTCTGCCTAATCAGCTACCGGGGTCAACAAAAAACAATGCTGAAGTAAAGCCTGCAACACCAATAAATACGCCTGATTACGCACTTTTAAAACCTGTTAGTTGGAGCGATATTAATGGTTTAGTGGAGGACGATTT
>Ga0209253_10004113_pt1 | contig 12708 bp, 11 predicted proteins | sample FrelakmetBRP12BR_FD_187145 | JGI IMG/M metagenome (GOLD analysis project Ga0209253, IMG submission 187145) | Freshwater lake sediment microbial communities from the University of Notre Dame, USA, for methane emissions studies - BRP12 BR (SPAdes)... | ecosystem: Environmental > Aquatic >...
CTTGACACATCGATCTGCATTCCGCTCTTAAAAGAGCGGTATGAATATGATCGCGTTGTCACCGTTGCGGTGCATGTCGGGCAGCGGGATGAAGAGATCCGGATGGCAGCTGCCAAAGGCAGGAAACTGGCAGACAAACATTACACGATTGATGCACGGGAGAAATTCGTCAGGAACCATATATTTCCCGCAATCAAGGCAAACGGATCATATGAGGGGTATCCTATGGGCACATCGCTTGCCCGTCCCCTGATTGCAGAGGAAGTTGTGCGTATCGCAAAAAAGGAAGGGGCGCATGCTGTTGCACATGGATGTACAGGGAAAGGCAACGATCAGCTCCGTTTTGATGTTATTATCCGTGGTGCCGGTCTCGAGGTTATCGCACCGGTACGGGAACTGAACCTGACTCGGGAGTGGGAGATCGGGTACGCAAACGAACATAGGATCGATGTCCCGGTCAAAAAGGATAAACCATGGAGCATGGACGAGAACTGCTGGAGCCGGAGCATTGAGGGTGGCAGACTCGAAGATCCAGCATTTTATCCCCCGGAAGAGATCTATCTCTGGACCGTCTCACCCAAGAAAGCCCGGAATACGCCGGAAAGAATTACCATTGAATTTAAAAAAGGAATTCCGACCACATTCAACGGTAAAACGATGGGGGGTTACGACCTTATCCAGAAGCTGAATGTGGTTGCCGGGAAACACGGTGTCGGCAGAAACGATATGATCGAAGATCGCATCCTCGGTCTCAAGGCACGGGAGAACTACGAGCACCCGGCGGCGACCGTGCTGCTCACAGCCCACCGGGACCTCGAAGCGCTCGTGCTGAGCCGGCAGGAACTCGCGTTCAAACGGATGGTAGATGACAAGTGGTCAGAGCTCGCATACATGGGACTTGTTGATGAACCATTATACGCAGCGCTGAACGCCTTCATCAATCGCACACAGGAGCGGGTGAACGGGAGGGTCGACCTCGAACTCTACAAAGGAGCGGTCCGCGTGCTCGGCAGGAGCTCTCCCGACTCATTGTATTCCGGTGATCTGGTTTCCTTTGACAGCGAGGCTCTCGATCAGTGCCATGCAATCGGCATTTCTCATTATTATGGCATCCAGGCACGGATGCTGAAACAGCGGTCAAAAAAGAAACACCAAAAAAAGGAGCATTAAAGTTATCCTATTTTTTTCCCGGCATTTGGTCCCGGAGTACAATCATATACTTCCGTGATCCTCAGAATAATTAACCCCTTTGCCGGATAATGCTCCCCTTTTGCCTTGATCTGCGCTTTTATTTTCTCATAATCCGGGCCGCTCGTCTTTACTGTTACGTCGCCCTTGATCTGGTAACAGCGCTTCTTTTCCGGGTCCCAGACGTAGAGAGCCATGTGGGGATTTTCTCTCACATTGGCAAGGGTCTTTACCATATAGTTGTCCCCGATCCAGATGGTATCATCAGCGACAAGCTGCACGGTTGCCATCGGTGCAACGTTCGGTACACCATGTTTCGATGCAGTCGCAATGGCAAAAATCTTGTTCTTTGCGAATACTTCCTTCATTTCCGCGGTTAATGTGACCATATCTCTCACCTCCTCTCCTACGGACATTGAATGCCGTTACCCTTTCATGGTGTGTTCAAGGGTTTATGTTTTATGCCTGAGTCATTCATGGTTGAATTGTCATTCCAATGATAATATCCTTGCAGGGTATACTGCTAAGGAACGGGGTGCGCAACGGGCCCGATGCCATGTACATGGTCTCCGATCTGCACCGTCGAACATAACAGATAATTATAAGGAGATACAATCAAAATCGGATAGTATGTGCGCCAATTTTTTTAGTCGCTTCATAAAACCCAAACCCCAAATCGTTGAAAGTCCCCCACCCCCCTCAATAATACATGGCCCCGGCATGATGATCCCGGAATATAAGAATAAGCCGTATTTTATCGTTGCATCGGTAGAGATGGGAAACACGACCACCAAATGCATCCTTACCGGTGTAAACCTTGAAACCGGCATGTCGTACGTCATCAACAAGCACGTGAGCATGTCACGGGATATCAGGATACCCAAATCAGGTGAAACAATATTTGGTGAGACTCTTGACGGCACCAAGCTGACCCGGGAATCAGTGACTGAACTGGTACGCGATACCCTTCTCAAGTGCCACGAAGAAGCCCACCTTGATGTGATCATCGATCTTGACTTTGTTGTCCGCAGCACGGGAGTTGTCGCAGAGATGGAGTCGCCGGATCAGATTGGGGATTTCGTGATTGCTCTTGCCAATGGCTGCCTGATTGCCGGTGTCCCTCCACGTAAGATGACGCCGCCAATGTCAAAGGAAAACCAGTCAGAGAAGATCCAGCCATTCAGTTTCGCCGACAAGGTGGTCTTTGTTGGTGCGGTTGCCGGGGTGATCCCTCCGGTTGGCTCCACCGGTGTTGAGATGGTTGCAAACGAGATGGAAGGTGAGCTTGCGATGGCCGGAATCAAGGAAGGGGCTAAATGGACGCCTGTGGACTTCCGGAACCCCTGCATATCCATCGATTTCGGCACTACACTTGACGGTAGGATCACCAGCGATGTGGCGTCCGATGCCAAGAACCCCTTCGCCAAGACAGTCGGGAACTTCTGCGGCCTTGCAGGAGCCATTCCTGATGCGCTTGTCCGCGGGACGGGCCTTGTCCATGAACGGACGGGGACTGCACTCGATATTTTCGGTGAACACAGTGTGACCGGAGGGCTTTTTACAGGAGGCAACCGGAAGGTTGTTGATGAGTATGTTGAACGCTCCCACAAGCACATTGATATCCGGATCGTGCCACCGGAACGGGACAGGTTCGGGCGTGTGCCCGTCAATGCGAAACTGGCAATGGAATCAGGCATCGCAATGATCGGGTGCGATTGCGGTGTTAACAGCAGTGAGCTTGATAATCTGGTCGCGATCGGATCGGAAATCCATAAAAAATACAATCTCGGTACCCTTAATGCAGTTGTTGACCGTGTATGTGCAAAGATGGCGCTGCGTCTTGTGGACGTGGCGGTCAACGAGGGTCTAGTGCCCAAAAATGCATCGATCGGCTTCACAGGACGGGCCGCCATTTCAGGACGGAAACCCGAGTATATCCTTCAGGGAATTATTGACCGCAATCTTTTCGACACCCCAAATGACCATGTGGTCTTTGTCGATGACGGACTTGCACGGGGGGCGGCGCTGATGGGCAGATGTATGAACTCGCTGGGGAAGCCAAAGAACCCGATCGGCGGGGTACGGGGCGGCCCCTGTATCATGAACCGGCGGATCAAGATTGGAAAATAATATTGGTGAGACATATGGCAGATGAAGCATTGTTTGATATTATCATCCCTCCCGGGGTTCCACGGTCAATCATCGCGGAAGTCGTAAAGAAATTTGATGTGAAACTGGTTGAACGCAAGGAACGGATCAGGTTCGCAAACATGGAAGGTGACGAACGAGAACTTCTTGCATTCCGGGGGAAACGCGAGGTTATGGAGGACGTTGAAAAATATATGCGACAGCGGCTGGAGGACTTTATCAGGGAAGACTGAACGTTTCCGCGATTTTTTACTCGTTTTTCAGTAATTTGATCAACAATGCCTTCTGCACATGCAACCGGTTTTCCGCTTCATCCCACACAAGGCTCTGATTTCCATCGATGACACCGTTGCTGATCTCCTCCCCCCGATGGGCGGGCAGGCAGTGAAGCACTTTTGCATCCGGGGATGCGAGTTTCAGGAGATGTTCGTCGACGGTATATCCCTTAAATGCCATAAGCCTTTCTTGGCGTTCGTTTTCTTCTCCCATCGAGATCCAGGTGTCGGTGACGATTACGTCAGTGTCCCTGACCGCATCATCCGGTGACCGGGTCAACCGGACAGTTCCTCCAATCTTTTTTGCATGACTGAGGATTTTTTCAGAAGGTACATACCCCTTCGGACTTGCCACCGAAATTTCCATCCCTGTCAATGCGGACGACAGTATGAGGGAGTTGCAGACATTATTCCCATCACCGACCCAGGCAACCCGCAATCCCTGCATATCCTTAAAATGCTCCTTAATTGTCATGATATCTGCAAGGAGCTGGCAGGGATGCTCGCGATCGGAAAGTCCGTTGATGACCGGTATCGTTGCGAACCTTGCAAACTCTTCGATGGTGCTGTGCTGATACGCCCGGATCATCACTGCTGAGACATAGCGGGAGGCAACACGTGCGGTGTCCCGTATCTCCTCCCCCCTCCCAATCTGAAGGTCCCGGGTGGAGAGAAAGAGGGCATTTCCCCCGAGTTCGTTCATCCCGACTTCAAATGAGATATGGGTTCTTGTAGAGGACTTTTCAAAGATCATCGCAAGACTTTTTCCGCGCAGCACGTGGTGAGTTATTCCCTTTGCGCGCTGTTGTTTTAACCGGATCGCATCTGATAGAATCTTTTTGAGTTCATCGCTGGTTACATCAAGAATCGAAATAAAATCCTTCTTCATCGCAGCTCCTTCATATGGTTGCACCGTTTCATAAGAAGATCGGTACTCCCAATATCCTTGCGGTGTCGCACGCGCCCTTTAACGGTTGACACCGCGTTTTCTGCTGTTAGTTCTGCCTCTTTTAGTGTCGGCCCGATACCTACAAAAGCAAGTGTCCGCGAGCTCTGGGTGAAGAGCTGACCGTCCCGTTCATCGACATTGGCATAATAGAGTAACGCAGCGCCGGAATTTCCGAGGGTAAGCTGATCTCCGGTATGGGGGGCATCAGGATACCCTTCAGGAACAATATACTTGCAGACCGTTGCCGCGTTCTCGAATCTCACCTGTTGAGATGACAGCGTTCCCTCTGTGATACTGACCACAATACCGGATAAATCTGATGTGAGGAGCGACAGGACATTCATTGCCTCGGGATCCCCGAACCGTGCATTGAACTCTATGACTTTCGGTCCCTCGGCGGTATTCATAAACTGGCCATAGAGAATCCCTTTGAACGGTTGTCCGATCTTTGCCATCACCGCTACAACTGATTTCATGATCCCATGGGCGATAGTGTAATCGGCATCGGTAACAAAAGGAAGGGTGTGGTCGGGCATCGAATATGACCCCATCCCCCCGGTATTGGGTCCGACATCTCCTTCATAGGCACGTTTATGGTCCTGAACGAGGGGCATGGGGACCAGGTGAGTTCCATCTGCAAATGCCTGCAGTGTGAACTCCTCGCCAACCAGCCGCTCCTCAAGTACTACTTTTCCCCCCAGTTGCTTGACATAAGAGATCGCACCTGCACGGTCGATCTGCTCACCCATGATCCTGACACCTTTTCCACCGGTAAGCCCGATGGGTTTTATCGCAAGGTTGCCATCATATTCGCGGATAAATGAGATTGCCTCGTCTGTCCCTTGACAAATCCGGTATTTAGGGCAGCCGGCGATCCTGTGACGACCCATCATCTCACGGCAGAAACTCTTGTCAGTCTCCAGTCTCGCAGCGGCCCGAGATGGGCCGACGCATGCAACACCAGCATGTTCGAGTCCATCGACAACACCGGCCTCAAGGGGTGCTTCCGGTCCGATGAATGCATAATCTACCCCAATTGTCTGTGCAAATTCAACCACTTTTTTTATATCAGTTTCTCTCTGCAGCAGGGTTTTTTTTACGATTCGCGAGATGCCCGGGTTTCTTTTTTCCATAACAGAAAAAATATCCACACCACTCGTGCGTGATAACGCTACAGCGATTGCATGCTCACGACCGCCGCCACCGACCACGAGTATCTTCATATCCATAACTTCGAGTTCACCCTAATAATTGTTTATGCCTGAAGCAGTTCGTGGACTCGCACCAGCGGGAAGAGCTTGATCCCGTTCTTTTCAAGCATCTCTGCTGCACCTGCTTCCCGGTCTACAACGGTTACCACGCGGTCAATTTGTGCTCCCGATACACGCAGTGTTTCGACGCCATAGAGTGCCGATCCTCCGGACGTAGTAACATCTTCCACAAGCAGCACGGATCTCCCTCTCACTTTTCCGATCACGGCATCCTTTTTTCCGTGGCTCTTATCAGTGCTCCTGATGATCGCAAAGGGTCTGGCGCTTTCCAGCGATACCGCAACGGCGAGGGGAACACCCCCAACTGCAACACCGGCAATGACCTCAAATTCGAACTCTTTTGCAATTTCCTTTGCGATAATACCGAGCAGCGCCGGATGCGTTATTGCCGATTTTATATCGATATAGTAACTGCTCTCTGCACCTGATGCGAGGCGGAACGAACCAAATTCAATAGCACGGTGCTCGATGAGCAGGTTTGCCAACTTGTTCACCATGGTACCTCCTTAATCCCACTGTAATACCCGATAATATTTACCAGCCTGTGAAGGATTGGTGTGATGATTAAAATAATTAAGATGACGGGGACTGTTACGTATGAAAAAAGCCATTGGGGGTCGATGAGAAGCATCAATAAGAAAGCCCCGAGAACAAGATCATACTGATCCGCGATCGGCCATCGTTCACCACGCTTTTTCCCAAGCCTCCGTTTAAAGAAACTTTTACACATATCCCCAAAGAGTGCTCCAACCGCAAGAACAACCACAGAAATGAATGTATGAATTGGGAGTATTGTCCAGAGGAACTGTTTGGCAAGGTACATCTGGAGCACACCCGCCACAACACCGGCAAGAATACCGATAAAAAAACCCCTGTACGTTTTCCCCTCACCCAGTACCCGCCTGCCATCATGAAGGTTCCTGCCAAAGTCAATCGGGATCCCTCCGCCACAGAGCGCGGCAATCGGGTTTGGTACATAAGCAGGAAGCATGATCCAGACGGCTGATAACAATGATATTATCAGGGACTCAACACTAATAATATTGCACTCCAATACTTGTAATAAATAGAAGATAACAACATTAAAGTTACCCTGTTTGGTTCCCGGTCTGTAACAAAGAGGGACATCAATGTTCATTAAAAAAACAAAGAGCCTCTGCCCCATATGCAAATCCGTATTAGCAGCGGATATTATTGAGGAAGAGGGGAAGATCTGGCTGAAACGGACATGCAAGGACCATGGGGTTTTTCGGCATATTTACTGGGCTGACCCCTTAATGTATCACCAGTTCGAACGGTACGAGGCAGTGGGGAATGGTATCGAAAATCCCAAGAATGTTGCGTTGGCTGGGAGTTGTCCCACAGCCTGCGGACTCTGCAGCAATCACCGTTCCGGCACGCTGCTCGCAAATATCGATCTCACAAACAGGTGCAACCTCAACTGCGACTTCTGTTTTGCCAACGCTCGCGCATGCGGGTTCATCTATGAGCCAAGTTTTGATGATGTTGTCAGGATGATGGAGGTTCTGCGTTCTGAAAAACCGGTTCCTCCCCCTGCTGTTCAGTTCTCCGGCGGGGAACCCACCATGCGAGATGATCTTATCGAGATTATCAGAAAAGCTAAGGAGATGGGATTTCCTCAGGTACAGGTTGCAACCAATGGCGTGAATCTCGCAAAGGACAGACGGTATGTCAAGCGCCTCAAAGACGCAGGGCTCAACACGGTCTACCTTCACTTTGATGGTGTTTCACCAGCCACTAACCCGTTTTTGAAGATGCATGAGAAAGTGATCGAGAATCTGGAGAGTGTTCGTCTTGGGTGCGTTCTTGTTCCCACAGTGATCCGGGGCAGGAATGACCGGGAACTTGGCGCTATTATCCAGTTTGCAGCCGATCATATATCCGTGGTCCGCGGTGTTAATTTTCAGCCTGTCGCGTTCACCGGTGCGGCGAGCGATGAGGATATCAACACAGCAAGGATCACAATTCCTGAGGTACTTGCGGGAATCGAGGAGCAGATGCAGGGTGTCATTAAAAAAGATGATTTTTATCCGGTTCCCTGTGTTCTTCCGTTTTCCAATCTTGCTGAAGCGTACACAGGCCGACGGCACGTCAGGTTCACAGCTCACCAGCACTGCGGTGCTGCCACCTATGTCTTTATCACAAAAGATGGTATCACCCCGGTCAACCGCATGGTTGATGTGGAAAGTCTCTTTGAGGCGATCGGGAAGATGGCAGATCAATTGAAAAAGGGTGGTACTCTCAATAAGTACAAGGCGCTTATCGAAGGAGTCAAAAACCTTCATGAATCTGTCAGGAAAGGAGAGCAGAGCAATACCACTGAGTTCTGGAAGTTGATCGCAAAGACACTGGTGAGTCAGAACCTCGAGGCGCTCCGTGAATTCCACTGGAACGCGCTTTTTATCGGCACCATGCACTTTATGGACCGGTACAACTATGACCTCGAACGCGTACAGCGCTGCTGCATCCACTATGCGACTCCGGACGGGCGAATCATCCCCTTCTGCACCTATAACAGCGGTCCGGTATACCGTGAACAAATCTGGAAAAAATTTGCAAAAACCAGTGAAAAATAATAATATACCCCCTCCTTCGGTCACGGAAATGGCAGTACAATGGCAGTTCCGTGCATCATTGCGATCTTCGCAATGGCAAGGTCCTGAATAGCAAGTCCTGTTGAATCAAAAATGGTGATTTCGTCAGGTCGGGACCGCCCCTTTTTCCCGATAACTACTTCCCCGATGGTTCCTGAAATATCCTCCTTTTTATACAATCCTTGCCGGATTGGTACATTGATCTCGCCTGAATGAACGGCCTGTTCCATATCATCAACAAAGACCGAAGCACGCTTCAGGAGGGCAGGATCGAGTTCCTCTTTACCCGGCGCGTCGGCACCGATTGCATTGATATGGGTTCCTTCATGAACCCAGCTGCTCATCACCACAGGGTCTCTTGACGGGGTGGTCGTGACCAGTATATCACAATCGCATGCACGTTCAATAGTTGCACTATGGCATTCGATTCCTGTGATTCCCGGGGAGAACCGATCAGCATGAACCGGGTTCCTGCTCCAGACGCGGATCTCATCGATCGTAATCTCCTGGGCAATTGCAGCAACCTGCGCATGCGCCTGCCTTCCCGTCCCAATAAGTCCCAAAACGACCTCTTTTTTTAAGGCAAGATGCTTGGATGCAACCGCACCGGCTGCGCCGGTCCTCATGTCTGTGAGCTGCGTTGCGTTGATGACTGCTTCCGGTTTTCCTGTGGCAATGTCAAGAAGTATGGTGAGGGCCATGACGGTTGGGAGCCCGCGGGCAGGATTGTTGGGATGGACATTGACGATCTTCACACCGGCTATGCCGAGTGAGGGGAGGTATGCAGGCATCGTCCGGAAATCGCCCTGCGGAAGCGTCACATACATCTTGGGGGGCATCTGGACAAGGTTTTTCCCGTGATCGGCAAATGCCTGCTCGATTACACGGTTGACCTCTTTAAGATCAAGTCCTTTCTCAGTGCCGGTGTAATATTTCATATCCGGTTATCGCTGTTTATGGGATTTGAATATATGCCCGTAAACGTCGCGGGAGTGAGGAAAAAAGTACCTTAAAAAAAAAGAATTGAATATCCAAAAAATAAAAGTTACGGGTAATCCATTTCTTTGAGTGCTTTATCAGCGAGTTCCTTCATGCGGGCGGAAATACGGCTTGATGAGGTGTAATCGACATCCTTCATTGCGTTTGCAATTTCAGTCCCCAGCACAAAGATCGCGTATTTATGCTCCATCTTGCTCTTGTGCTGCTGAGATGGTGTGATTTTTAACGCAATATATTGGGAAAATTTGAGGTTCGGGTTGACCGATTCAAGATAACTCTTCACATCGAAGAGCATCTGGTGAAGCTGAATCAATTCTTCTTTATGCACCCTACCACATTCCGCGTGTACCGTAGTGTACGTGAAGATAAATATTTTGCTTGGAGGGGTGGTTCAGAATCCCATTTTCATCAGCCTGATGGTTAACGGGCGCTTTATAATGCCTTTAAAATCCTTTGCTGCGACATATTCAAGTCCCTTCATAACCAGGCGGTCAAGGAGTTTCTGGTCTACAGACCTGTCGACAATAAGTCCGGTTACAGGACTTTCGATTGTATCTACTGCTTTTTCGATTTCATCGGATTGTGTCTCGCGTAACACGGTGAGATCCGAGCCAAGAAAGCGAGCAAGATGATGGCCGCGGACATCTTCCATGTGATCCCGCAATGTCTGCGGTACACGCTGTGATCCCTCGTGGGATTTTTTTGCAGGATACCGGAATCTCCCTGCCTTTTCTGGACTCTCTGAATTCTCGTTCCCCCGCTGCAGATGCAGATCCTGTGGCAGTTTTGCACTGTCCTCAAAATACTGGTCCCGGACATATTCGATGGGCACCTTGTTTCTCAGGGTTTTAATCACCTCTTTTCGCGTCATGTCCTCGACGCTCTTCCCGCGCGGAGAGAATGCGACAAAATCGATTTCCGCGACCTGCAGCAGCTCACGCAGGATGAGTTCACCGCCCCGGTCCCCATCAAAGAATGCGGTGGCAGTCTTCTTCTCGCAGAGCTCGATGACCAGTTTCGGGATATTGGTGCCCTCAACCCCCACAGCATTCTTGATACCGAACCGGAGCAGGTTCAATACATCCGCCCTGCCTTCGACAATGATGATCGCATCCGAATCCATGACATTTGGGCCGGCAGGTACTTTTTCTTCACCGATAGAGCCGATCTTCTCAACTCTCAGACTCTGCCGTACATCATCGAGAAGTACCGTACTGTCAATGGTACCTTCATCGAAGCGTTCGATGAGGATCTCCTTGGCACGGTCAACGATCTGCCTGCGCTTGCTGACGCGTATGTCTTCGATTGAATCGACGGTTACATGCGCAACGCAGGGTCCGACACGGTCGATGGTCTCAAGAGATGCAGCAAGAATGGCCGTTTCTGCACGGTCGAGAGAGGTGGAGATCAGGATCTCCCCTTTTGTCTCGCCTTTCTTGCTAGTTATCTGGACGTCAATCCTGCCGACTCGTCCGGTCCTCTGGAGATCACGCAGGTCAAGGTCTTCGCCGAGTAATCCTTCGGTCTGGCCAAATATCGCGCCAACTACGTCGGGTTTATCGACCACCCCGTCTGCATTGAGGCTGATGTGAATAAGATACTTTGTTGTATCCGGTGAATACAAGTAAACGCACCCCCATGGATCATGCGGTGAATGAAAAGCGTGATCATAGGTATAAGATATATATATCACCCGGAATTACTTAAAAGGTATGTTTTAGGACAACACCGCGAGTGTCCCGAATACTCCGGATATCAAATCATTGACTCAATACAAAGAATGAGATTATCTTTTGTTTTTCCGGAAATGGTTATCCGTTTTACTGCTGATCTTACTCCAGAATGAATCGTCACCGTGCTCTCGGGAATGGAAAACGTGCGTGCGATGAGTGATATCACTGCGTTATTTGCCCTGCCTTCAACTGCAGGTGCGGTGACCCGGCACCCGATCGTCTTTCGCCATTCATTGAACCCTGCAGGAAAGACATCCTCTTTCGCACCGGCTGCCACTTCGATTGTTAGTATTGCACCGTTCTTGGTTTCGGATATGGCATCAGCAAGGGAAGGCAGATGAACACCAGCCTTAAAAGAAGGAAGATGTCGCCCGGCATAAACACACGCGGATCACCTGTGGCATGCAGCCGTTCATCACCCGTGGATTAACCCTCAGCCGGGCAGTGCCTGTCGCGCAACCGGGTTGTCCCGTGGATCACATCCAGGCATCCGCCAATCGATCACCCGGGGACCTATGGAAGCGCTATATCGGCACCATTTCACATATGCAGGTCAGATATTTAGTGTTTGGGGATCGGAACCTTCTTTCCGTTTGCCGAATGATTTTTTATGATACCCGCGTCCCGGAAACCACTCGGGTAAACCGGCAAAAAATTCCCCGTCACGGTACACTATTGTACCACCCATGATGACCAGTCGTGGAAATGCCGCCACATGATTTTCATAGGGGGTCCAGCCGCATTTACTGTGGAGGGTATCTGCATGGATAGGCTTGGGGATTTTTGGGTAAAGGGCAAAGTCCGCCCGGTCACCAACATCAAAGCCGGATTTCTTGATTCCGAGCAGCGTTGCCGGGTTCACAGAAGTTTTTTCGATGACTGATACGACAGATATTCTCTTCTCAAGAATCTGCCCGACCAGCAGGGGCATCATGGTCTCAACACCGGGGATGCCCGCAGGTGCATCGGGAAAATTATTCTGCTTGTCCTCAATCGTGTGGGGGGCATGGTCAGACGCGATTACGTTGATGTGATCCCATCGTTCCCAAAGGTTCTTACGTGCCTGCTCGCTCCGCAGCGGGGGATTCACTTTCCCAAAGGCACTGGATACCTCAAATGATTCAAGGGAAAGGAACAGGTGATGGGGCGTTACTTCAACAGAACCCGATGCAGCATCCAGTGATGCGGCAGAGGACAGGTGGCAGAAATGCACCCGGCAGCCGGATCTATTGCACCTGTTCACGGTCAGGACTGCCTGTTCTTCCCCCTGAATTGACCGTGCCTGATCATGCGATCGGAGATCCAGGTCAGGCACCGGTGCAATCTCCTCCGCATGGATTGTTGCAAGGGCATCGAGCATTTTAATTCTGGTGAGTGCCTGTTCGAGTGGTGCCTCGCCAATTGCTTCCCCGAAACTTGAGGGGGAAAAGAACGTCTCACCAAATGCGATTGCCCCCGAATGCCACATCTTGTTAAAATCTATACCGGCTGTCACCCCACTGTTGATTGCAAAATGGCAGGCGGAATGCA
>Ga0209253_10004114_pt1 | contig 12706 bp, 12 predicted proteins | sample FrelakmetBRP12BR_FD_187145 | JGI IMG/M metagenome (GOLD analysis project Ga0209253, IMG submission 187145) | Freshwater lake sediment microbial communities from the University of Notre Dame, USA, for methane emissions studies - BRP12 BR (SPAdes)... | ecosystem: Environmental > Aquatic >...
TTATGAAGTGGCCATTCAATATTGGGAGAAACTCCTCGCCGATTTTCCTAATCTGCCGGAGAAGAATGAATTGCTATATTGGTTAGCGGAGGCGTCGCTTCTTAAACAGGATTATCGGAAAGGGGTTGGATTCGTGGATAAATTGCAGGGGGATGCCACTCTTTATCCAAAAGGACTGAACAGTTTAGGATGGTACCATTTTCAAAGGCGAGAGTGGAAGGAGGCCAACCAGTATTTCTTGAAGATTCTCAACGAATTCCCTCAATATCAATCTACCCCCTCTCTCTTTCTGATGGTAGGCGAATGTTATTTGAATCAAAATGATTACCAGAAGGCCAAAACCTATTTGATGCGTTTGGCCTCCATGACAGATGGGAATGGAGATAAAGACAAAGCAACTTATCTTCTTGGATGGGTGGCTTATCGAGAGGAACGATTCGATGAGGCGATTCGTCAATTTCAGTCGGTATTAGAGTCGAATCCACGGAGCCCCTATGGAGATGAATCGCAATACTGGATCGGATGGTCCCATTTCCGGAAGAAAGAGTTTCATCAGGCCATTGAAGAATTTCAAGCTCTCGCCCAAAAATACCCCGAAAGCCCTTATGTACCTTCCGCACTCCTGAAGATTGGCGATGGGTATTATAGCCTCAAACGATATGCTCAAGCCGCCAATTCCTATTCCAACATGGTGAGAGCTTACCCCAAATCAAAAGAGGCGCCAGAGGCTGATTTTGGGATTCTCCTCTGTTTCCTTCAAGAAAAGAAATATGACTCTTTTATTTCCCGTGTTGAAACTTTTTTAAAACGATATCCCCAGCACGCCCTCGCCAGCCAGGCGTTGATGCAGTTAGGGGATTACTACCAACAAGAACGGATGAAAGAAAAGGCCGTGAAGACCTATCGAGAGCTGATCACCCTTTTCCCTAACAGTGAGTGGGCAGAGGACGCCCAGTTCCGCATCGCCTTTTTATTTATGCAGGACCGAAGATGGGCTGAAGCCATTGAGGAAATGGACAAAGTGGTTCGCCATTTTCCCAAAGGTCATCTTTTTATCGAGGCCCATGTTGAATTGGGAGGTCTCTATCTTCTCCTTCAAGATTACCCAAAAGCTCTCGAACGATACGAATGGGTGATTAAGAATCATCCGCAGCACCCATTAGCCAAGAGGGCTTATTTAGGGATGGAGGAAGGATATCGGAACTTGGGGAAGACGGATCAGGCTGAGAAGATTTTGAAAGAATTGATAGCCGGTTTTCCTCAAGATGAGATTCAGTTCGAAGGGCAATTGAAGTTGGGGATCCTCTTCCTCACCCAGAAGAAATTTGGTGAGGCGGTCACCGCTTTTTCCGTAGCGGTTCGAAGTCCTGACGAGCGCATCGCCAGTCAGGCTCAATTTAAATTGGGAGAGGCCTATCTTGAAGGGGAGAATAGAGAATTAGCTCTCATTCAATTTTCAAAGGTGGTCTATCTCTATCCTCATTACTCGGATATGTTGGAAGAGGCTCTTCTGAAATTGGGGACCCTCTATATGGCAGAGAAAAAAATTCCTGAAGCCAGACAGGCCTACCGTAAATTGTTGGAGAAGGGAAAGAGGGAGGATCGAAAAGAGGTTGCTAGAAAAATGCTCGACCAGATGGAGAAGGGGGATATCCGTTGATAGAAAAACGATCCACAAGAAACAGGAAGCGATCTATTCTTCTCATCGCCCTTTTCTTTATCCTCATTGGGTTTTTGTCCTGGATCGTCATCTTTGACCCCACCTTCCATATTCGCCTGAGGGAGGGATGGAGCGCCTTGACTTATGAAAGCAAAAAAATTTTAGGGTGGGGAAAAAACGTGATCCCCCCTGAGGAAAAACGAATACGGGAGGAAGTGATTCTTAAGAAGATGGAGGAGGCCAGTGCCAGTCAAGATTGGAGAACCCTTGCCCCAGAATACCCTCGACCGAAAAAGTTTGAGTCTGCCAAAGCGGAAGAGAAGATGAAAGCCCTGAAAGATTCATCAGAGTTTAAGGAACTGGATAAGGAGTTAAAAGAATACTTGAAAAAGAAGGAGGATCTTTTTAATCCAGAGGCACCCACCCCTTCCCTCAAGGAGGCCACGGAATCGATCTCCATAAAGGATAAAGGGACCGAGAAGGTGGTGTCAAGACTTCTGAATGCAAAAGCGGGAAATGTCCAAGAGAGGCCGTTGGACGAAAACCTCAAATTAGGGATAAAAGGGCCTCTCGTCAGTCGGAAAATTTTAGAAAGGCCCACCCCCCCACAGATCAAAGTGAAGGTAGAGGCAGAAATCGAGTTGACGCTTTGGGTATTGCCCAGTGGCACAGTAGATCGCGTCATTCCCTCGGTCAAAGGAGATACCGAGTTGGAACGGATGGCAACCCAGTACTTAAAACAATGGCGGTTTGCTCCCCTCTCAAAAGATCAACCTCAGACTGAACAATGGGGGACCATCCCGATAAAATTTAAGCTCCAATAGAATAGAGTTAAATGGTTACTGCACATAAACCGTGCTAAGAAACTCCAAATGACAAGCACCGAATAACAAATAACCTTCAATGGTCTGAAATCAAAACGTTAGCAAAACCGTTTTGGCCATTTGGTATTCGGGATTGGAGGTTATTTGGGATTTGAAATAAGCTCATTCGAGATGGTTGGGTGAAGGAGTCCTGGGGAAATTGCTCTAAAAATGAGAAAAAGACGTATTTTAATTTTAGTCCTTCTCTCTCTTTTGATTCTTGGGATTCTCACCTTCTTTGGAGAAAAGGGGATCCTACACCTCTTTCGCCTCAAGAAGGAGGTGGCTCGAATCAAGGAGAAAAATATTAAACTGGAGGAAGAAAATCAGAAGTTGAGGGAAGAGGTGAAACGATTGCAGAGTGATAAACGGTACATTGAAGAGATCGCCCGGAAAGAATTGGGGATGGTCAAGGAGGAAGAGATCATTTATCAATTCGATATTCCTTCCAAGGGAAAGGAGAGTTCGAAATGAAATATGAGGGGATGGTCTTCCGACCCCCCAGTGAAGCAGAGAGCTTGATCCTGCAGGTCACAGTGGGTTGTTCCTACAATCGATGTGCTTTTTGCGGGGCTTATCAGGGGAAGCGTTTCCGAATCAAAAAGTTTGAAGAGATCAAAGAAGATATCGATGAAATGAGTCCGTATCCTATTCAGAGAGTCTTTCTGGCCGATGGGGATGCTCTGGTCATTCCTCAAAGAAAACTGATTCAGATCCTATCCTATCTGCAAGAAAAGTTAAAGGGACTTGAGAGGGTAGGGATCTATGCGAACGCAAAAGATATCCTCCGGAAAGAGGCGGAGGAACTAAAAGCACTAAAAGAATTGGGGGTGGGAATTATTTATCTGGGTTTAGAGTCAGGAGATCCAGAGGTGTTGAAACGGATCAAGAAAAATGCCACCGTGGATCAATTGATTTGTGCTGGAAAGAGGGTGAAGGAATCAGGCATTCTTCTCTCAGTGACGGTGATTTTAGGCCTCGGTGGCGTGGAGGGAAGTCAAAGACATGCTATCGAGACCGGGAAAGTGCTCTCAGAAATGGACCCAGACTATGCCGGCGCCCTTTCTTTAATGATCGTTTCAGGAACACCCATTGAGATGGAAATTGAAACAGGGAAGCTGGTGTTGCCAAATCCGTTCGAACTGATCCAAGAGTTGGAATGGATGATTAGTCATTGCCAATTCACCCATTGTTTTTTTGCTTCCAATCACGCCTCCAACTATCTTCCTCTTCGCATTCAAATGCCAGAGCAGAAAGAGGCAGCGCTTAAACGGATTCGTGAGGTCCTCCTGAGGAAAGATCCAAAATTACTGAGGCCGGAATATTTGAGGGCACTATAAAAAAAGATGGGGAGATTAGGAGAGAGGGAGATAGTGGGTCATCTTTAAATTCGCTTTCATTAAGAGTCATTGATTAGGGGTAAAGAGATGAAAGATATCGTAGATGTGGAAATCCGAGTGAGATATGCGGAAACGGATCAAATGGGAGTGGCTTATTATGCGAACTACCTGGTTTGGTTTGAAGTGGGACGGTCTGAATTTTGTAGGATGAGGGGGTTCCGGTATATTGATTTGGAGACATTGGGCTATAAACTCGTTGTCACGGATGTGCATTGTCGCTATCGGAATTCTGCGCATTATGATGAAACCGTCATTGTGAGGACCCGACTGAAGGGAGTTAATAAACGAATGATCACTTTTGGGTATCAGGTTCTTCGTGAAGATCAGGAAGAGATCATCGCCGAAGGAGAGACCCGACACATCTGTGTCGATTCAAAGGGTAAAACAAAAAGCCTTCCAGAAAAATTTCTAGTTTGCCTCACCGGTTAGTTTGCCCCCTCTTTCTTATCCACTTTTTTGTAACCCGGTCAAAAAAACGTTGCTTAAAAAGGGCATCTCCTTGTATTTGCTATTGAAAATTAATGCTTAATAAGGTAATGTTTCACCCATGGATTACAAAAAAATTTTAGTTTTAAGACTGAGTGCGGTGGGAGATGTCCTTCGAACCCTCCTCGCAGTCAAAGCGCTTAAAGAACACTACCCTTCTTCCCATATTGCATGGATCGTTGAAGAACCCTCCAAAAGTCTGTTGGAGAGCCAACCCGAGATTGATGAGGTGATTTTGTTCCCGAGAAAGAGATGGGTGGAAGGAATAAAATCACCAACAAAAATGTGGAGAACGGTGAGGGAGGTATGGCGATTCATTTTGGATATTCGGAGGAGGAGGTTTGATATTGTCCTCGATTTTCATGGGATTCTTAAAAGCGGCCTTCTTTCGTTTTTTTCCGGTTCTCCAAAGCGGGTCGGATTTGATCGAAGGACAAGCCGCGAAGGCAGCTTCTTATTTTCCAATATCAAAGTAAAACTGCCCCAGCAAAGAATGAGTCGATTCAAAAAAAGTTTTGCCCTCTTAAAAGCGGTGGGGTTGGAAATAAATAACTTTAACACTAGGCTTACTATTCCTCCCAAGGATTGCGAATACGTGGGGTCATTTTTTAATACCTTGCCAGTCAAGTTCAAAAGACCATTGATTGCCATCCATCCGGGGACCAGTCCCAAGACTCTAAATAAACGTTGGATGCCGGACCGGTATGCCCGATTGGCAGATTACCTGGTTCGCGACCTCCATGCGACGGTCCTCTTCACATGGGGCCCAGGCGAGCTTGAACAGGTGCAAGGGATCCAAAAGGAGATGGAAGAATCTTCTGTGCTCGGGCCCAAAACAGAATCTCTAACCCAATTGGGAGAAATATATCGAAGATGTGATCTCTATGTCGGCGGGGATACGGGTCCTATGCTAATCGCCTCTATCATGGGAATCCCAACTGTGGTCATCTTTGGTGGGACAGACCCAATCCTGTATGAACCTCTTGGCCACCACATCAATGTAGGAAAAGAAGTAGGATGTAATCCCTGTCGAGAATGGTCGTGCAGGGACGTGACTTGTTTGAAAGCCATTTCGGTCGACGATGTTCTTAAAGCAACAAGGGAGATTTTATCTGTAACTCATTGAAAGCATATATTATTGACTTGTAGGCATTGATGTAATATTATCTTACTAAATGGAAAAAAACTTTGAAACACGATTTTAGCCAAGTCCATCGTATATTAGTAAGGGGAGTGAACTGGGTAGGAGACACAATCCTCTCTTATCCAAACGTTCAGCAGTTAAAAACCCTCTTTCCCAAATCTCACTTGGCTATTCTTGTACCAAGTTATCTCATCGATTTATGGAAAACATTTCCCTATGTTGATGAAATCATCCCTTTTCATAAAAAGCGGGGGATGGCCTCGATCTGGGAAGATTTGAATCTCAGTCAATCACTCAAGGAGAGGAACTTTGATCTAGCTGTCATCCTCCCACGTTCTTTCCGTTCCGCTTTTCCTATCTACCTGGCCCGCATTCCAATCCGGATTGGTTATCAAGATGAAGGCCGTTCACTGATGCTGACCCACCGCATTTCTAGGACCAAGGAAATCCTTCAGGTCCATCGAGTCTATTATTATCAAAAACTGCTTGAACCGTTCGGCAGAGGAGAAGGTCACCTCTCTCCACGGGTCTTTCTCAGAGAGGAGGATCGGAATTGGGCAGAGCAGACCCTGAAGGATTTGGGAATCTCAGAGGGAAGGCCTCTCATCGGTATCAATCCCGGGGCAACTTATGGCTTGGCCAAATGTTGGTTTCCAGATCGATTCGGTGAATTAGGAGAAAGACTCTCAAAAAAGTGGGACGCTTCTGTACTTCTTTTTGGTAAGGAAGAGGAGAAGTCCGTTGTGCAAGAGATTCTCCAGCATCTAAAAGGAAGGGGGATCGATTTAACAGGGAAAACCAGTCTCCTCCAACTTGCCGCCCTTCTTGAACGGTGTACGCTTCTTGTGACCAATGACACGGGGACGATGCATGTGGCCACGGCCGTGGGCACCCCTGTTATAGCTATCTTCGGTTCGAGCGATCCTATCACCACAGGACCTTGGGGGGATGGCCATGTGATGGTAAGAAAGCCCCTTCCTTGTAGTCCTTGTTTGAAGAGATTTTGTCCCACGGATCACCAATGCATGGAACTCATCACCGTGGATGAAGTGGAGGAGGTTGTTGACAGAAAATTAAAGGAACGGGTTCGAATTCCAAGGACCCAAAACCAATAATCAAATAAGTTCCGATAACCAACATACAAACGGGGTGTTTTATTTTGGTGATTAGAATTTGGTGGTTGGGGAATTTTTGGGTTTTGATTTTTGGAATTGAATTGTGGTGCGATGAATAAGAGGCATAGGGTGAATGGCATAATCGAACAAGTCCCGGTATCCGTATATGTCCTCACTACCGACAATCGTAGGACGATTGAACGATGCCTGAAGAGCCTTTCCTGGGCCGAGGAGCTGGTAGTCGTTGACTCCTACAGCCAGGATGGGACCTACGATATCTGTAAACAATATACCGATAAGGTATTCCGGAGGAAATGGACGGGACATCGTGACCAATATCAGTATGCGGCGGATCTTACGACCCGGAACTGGATTATGTTTGTGGATGCCGATGAAGAGATCCCTTTCACGTTGGCCGAAGAGATACGAATGGAGTTGGAGGGAAGGTCAAAAGATTTGGATGGATATTTTATCTATCGGCGCACGTATTACCTGGGGAGATGGATTCAATATGGAGGATGGTATCCCGATGGGGAGATACGTCTTTATCGAAGGGAGAAAGGAAGATGGGAAGGTGGGCTTCATGCCAAGTTGGTGGTGGACGGGAAGGTGGGTGTTTTAAAAAATCAGTATCATCATTATACTTACGGAAGCATCTCCGACCAGATTCAAACCATCGATAAGTATTCCAAGATCGCAGCGGACGATCTGTTTCAAAGCGGAGAAAAATTTAGTCTTTTCAAACTTCTCTTTCACCCTCTGTTCCGATGCCTCAAGGAGTATCTTTTGAAGTCGGGTTTTCGAGATGGGTTACCGGGTTTCATCATTATCGTCTCCACCATGTTCTATGTTTTTGTCAAATATGCCAAACTATGGGAGCTGACCCATTCGACAACGCCAGGCCCGTCTTCTGGAGAAGGGATAGAAAAGCGCCCATCCGGGACAACCTCGAGCAAGCCCCAGCCTTTGGGCAGGGAAAGCGAAGGGTTGACGACTTCCAAAAAGGAGAAAGAGGATGACACCCAATAAAGAGGTGTTTAAAAGGAAGAAGATATTGGTGACAGGAGGATTAGGCTTTATTGGATCCAATCTATCCGCCAGATTGACCGATCTGGGGGCAACCGTGACGATTGTAGATAATATGATGCCCCGGCTGGGAGGAAACCTCTTCAATGTGAAAGAGATTGTCGATCGCATCTCTATCAACTTCAGCGATGTGAGGGATACTCATTCCATGGATTATTTGGTGAAAGGGCAGGACATCATTTTTCATCTTGCTGGCCAGGTGAATCATGTCGAAAGCATCCGGAATCCGATTCAGGATTTGGACATCAACTGCCGGGGGACCCTGGTTCTCCTCGAATCCTGCCGAAAATATAACCAAGGGGTGAAAATCATTTTTGCCGGGACGCGTGGGGAATATGGCTCCAGTGTGACCTTGCCGGTAGGAGAAGATCATCCGACGAACCCCAAGGGAATTTATGCCGTGAACAATTTATCAGCAGAGAAGATGGTCCTTGTCTATCACGATGTTCATAAAATTCTTGGAACCTGTCTTCGGATTACAAATACTTATGGGCCCCGGCACCAGATGGCCCATGACGAATATGGCGTCCTCAATTGGTTTATCCGAAAGGCAATCGATGACGAAGTGATTCCTGTTTTCGGAGATGGCCGGATTTTAAGAGATTTTCTCTATATCGATGACCTCGTCGATTGTTTTTTACAAGTGGCGGTCTGTGATCAGACTTATGGAGAAGTTTTTAATGTAGGGACCGGTATTCCCGTCAGCTTCATCGACTTGGCAAAAAAGATTGTAAAGATTTCTGGAACCGGCAAGGTGGCCTTTACCGAATTTACTCAGGAGCGAAAGGAAGTTGAGCCAGGGGATTATTATACCAATATCTCCAAGATCAAACAGATAGTGGGGTGGGAGCCAAAGACCAATTTGGACACAGGGCTTAAGAAAACGATTGAATTCTACAGAAGACATAAGAAGGAATACTGGGGCTAAAAGCAATGCGGAATGCGGATTGTAGATTGTGGAAAAAAACATTGAAAGATTGCTTTTAAAATTCCGAAATCCTAATTCCCCAATCCGCAGTTGAGGTATGGATGGTTCCTTTTTTAGATTTAACCAGACAAGACAGAAGGATTAAAAGGGAACTCCTTTCAGCAACCCAGAGGGTCTATGAGAAAGGTCGCTTCATTTTAGGAGAGGAAGTTTCTAATTTTGAGAGGGAATTTTCTCATTATTGTGGGGTTCAATATGGGGTCGGAGTGGGCTCTGGAACAGACGCCCTCTGTCTGGCCTTGAAGACGGCTGGCATTGGAGAGGGAGATGAAGTCGTGACCGTAGCGAATTCGTTTGTGGCCACGGCCCTTGCCATCTCCTTTACAGGGGCAACGCCCGTCTTTGTCGATATCGATCCTAAATATTACACCATGGATCCCAATCACCTGGAGCTTCTCTTGAAGCGCCAAAAAGCAAAAGGAACCGGGCGAAAGATCAAGGCGATTCTTCCTGTGCACCTTTATGGTCACCCGGCGGAGATGGATTCCATCATGGAAATTGCAAGTCGCTATGATCTAATCGTGATTGAAGATGCCTGCCAAGCCCATGGGGCAAGAGTTGGAAGAAAGAAGGTGGGTTCCTTCGGGGCCATGGGCTGTTTTAGTTTCTACCCAACCAAGAACTTGGGCGGATATGGGGATGGTGGGATGGTGGTGACCAATGATAAAAAGTATGATCAGAGCCTCAGGCTTCTTCGATGCTATGGGGAGAGGAAAAAATATCAACATGTCGTGAAGGGGTATAACAGTCGACTGGATGAAATCCAGGCAGCCCTCCTTCGAGTCAAATTAAAATATTTGGATCAATGGAATGAATTGAGGAGGGGGAAGGCCAAGTTCTATACCCAGATGCTTTCCCCTTTGGGGATAGTATGTCCCTCAGAGAGAAAAGGAATCCGCCATGTCTATCACCTCTATACGATCAAAACGAGAGGGAGGGACTTGCTTCAAGCGTTTTTGAAAAAGAAGAGGATCGAGACACTCATTCATTACCCCCTCCCTATCCCTCTTCAGAAGGCTTACCAGGAATTGGGAGTTCGAAGAAGAGATCTCCCCATAACGAACCAGTGGTCTCAAAAGATTCTCTCCCTTCCTTTCTTCCCGGAGATAAGGGAAGATGAGATGGAAGAAGTGGCGGAAGGGATTCGATCCTGGGCAAAACGGTTATGAATTCGGAATTCGGGTCAACTTCTCAAAGGCAAAGGTAGAATATCGGCGTGTTCTTGTTCACTCAATCAGTTTTTATTCGGGTGATTCAAGTCATTCGTTATCATTCGGATCATTCGGAACAATGAGAAAGATAAGGTTTGCCATAGGAATTCGGGACTTCTCTAAAAAGAGAGGTGGAGCCGAAAGATATTTAGTCGAATTATGCACTCGAATGGCGGGGGAGGATTATGAGGTCCATGTCTATGCGGAGCATCAGGATGAAGAGGACCCGAAGATTTTTTTTCATCCTGTTAAGACGATCCCGTTCCTCAAAAGCCTTCGTCTTCTCTCTTTTGCGATCCGGGCAACGAGAGAGATGGAGCATGGAAATTATGACATCACCTTCGGGGTGGGAAATACCCTGAAGTCAGATCTTCTTCAACCTCATGGTGGGGTGCATTGGGCTTGGTTTTGGCGGAGTTTGAGGGCTTACAACCTTCCTGTTTTGTGGGCGATCAAATTTTTAGGGAGGATATTCAGCCTAAAACAATGGGTGAGCGGTTGGGTCGAGGATGCCCCCTATCAAAGGGGTGGGCCTCGATCAATCATTGCTATCTCCGAAATGGTAAAACATGACATGATCCATTGGTATCAGATCCCGGAGGAAAGAATTACAGTGGTTTACAATGGAGTGAATACAGAACACTTCCATCCCAGAAACCGCCAATATCGGGAAGAGATCCGAAGACGTCATGGAATCGGGGATGAACGGGTGATTCTTTTTGTTTCTAATAATTTTCGAATGAAGGGTTTAACCTACCTGTTGAAGGCCTTGGGTGAGATTAAAAAAGAGGGCCACCCTCCTTTCAAACTTCTTGTTTTGGGGAGGGATCGCCAAAGCCCCTATTTACATTTAGCTAAAAAAATGGGAATTTTGGATAAGGTGATTTTTGTGGGATCCACCTCTGAACCTGAAAAATATTATGGGGCATCAGACTTCCTCGTTCATCCCACCTTTTACGACGCCTGTTCGCTCACGGTTTTAGAAGCTTTAGCAAGTGGTCTTCCGGTGATCACCACTCATTCTAATGGGGCCGGTGGCATTATCACGGATGGGCAAGAGGGTTTTGTCATCTCGGACCCCCGCGTTGATCAGATATTGGTAGAGAAGATTTCATTCTTTTTGAACCATGAGAAGATCGAGAGGGCCTCGATCGCCGCTCGTCATTTGGCAGAATCCTATTCTCTTGAGAGAAACTGGAGGGAGATGAAAAGCCTCTTGCAGAGCAGTTTCATAAAGAAAGGCCAATTGGAATGATCAGGAAAAAACCATTCTGGTATCGGCTCTCCAATGTGAAAAATCGTTTCTTGTTCGGCTCGTATGGGAAGGATGTCTATATCGAATCCGGGGTGGTGATCAATCGGCCACGGTTTGTCCATGTGGGAAATCATGTGAGAATCAAAAGAAATACTAGTATTAATCTCCACCCAAGGGATAAGAAGTCAAAAGAAATCCTCCTTTTCCTTGGAGACCATGTGATCATTTCGGAAGGTTGTTTTATCAGTGCTTGCAACCGCCTTGTCATTGAGGAGAACGTGGGGGTCTCGCCGAACGTCATGATCATCGACAACTCACGGGTACTGGGGAATGTTGGTCTTCCTAGTAAGGAGCAAGATTTGAAAATCGGATCTGTGCATATTGGAGCAGATTCTTGGATCGCCTATGGAGCCTGCATCTTGCCGAACGTGACGATTGGAAAACATTGCATCATCGGTGCCCTCTCCGTTGTGAATAAGGATATTCCACCGTATTCTTTAGCGGTCGGGTCCCCCGCCAAAGTAGTGAAGCGATATGATTTTGATCGGGGAGAATGGGTGAAAGTATCCGAAAGCGAGATAAGCCTTAGGGGGATGGATAAAGAGAAGGGGAAGGCCCATTGATCGAGTGAATCGGTTATGAGAAAAGGATTTTGGCGATACGTTAAAAATGCCAGGAACCGGATGACCTTTGGACATTATGGTCGGAATATATATATCTTTCCAGGAGTCCATATTATCAGGCCTCGATTCATCTCCATTGGGGATAATGTTACGATCGGGAAAGGGACAGACATCTATGTCCATCCAACCCATTCAGGCTTAAAGAATTATATGATCAGGATTAGCAACAATGTTCATATCGGAAGTTATAACATTATTGGAGCACGAGAAAGTATTATCTTGGAGGATAATGTGTTGATTGGGCCCCATGTCATGATTGGAGACCACAGCCACCGATATGAAAATATTGAGATTCCCATAAAGCTTCAGGAATCAACGGAAGGAGGGCCTGTCCGCATCGAACGAGACAGCTGGATTGGTGCCAATGTTTTCATTTTACCCAATGTGACCATTGGTCGGCATTCAGTGGTTGGAGCCAATTCGGTCGTGAATCGGGATATTCCGCCCTATTCGGTCGCTGTGGGTGCTCCGGCCAGAGTGATTAAACAGTATGATTTTGGACTAAAACAATGGGTGAAGCTTGATGAATAAGGAGATCTCCTGGAGTAAATTGTTTGAATATCGAGAGCAGATTCACCAAATGTACCATGATATCTGGGACATCAAGATCCTTCGGAAGCGATTTCCCTTGATGCTGAAAACGATTCGGGACGGGGAAAAGGTGCTGGACATTGGAGCCTCTAATCGAAATCTTCAGGACCGATTAAGGCGTCATTTTCCAAAACTGATTTATAAAAGTATGGACATTGATCGGGAGCAATTCCACGATTTTTATAGCCTGGACGAGATTCAAGAGTCCTTTGATGTCGTTTTTC
>Ga0209253_10004115_pt1 | contig 12705 bp, 17 predicted proteins | sample FrelakmetBRP12BR_FD_187145 | JGI IMG/M metagenome (GOLD analysis project Ga0209253, IMG submission 187145) | Freshwater lake sediment microbial communities from the University of Notre Dame, USA, for methane emissions studies - BRP12 BR (SPAdes)... | ecosystem: Environmental > Aquatic >...
GTCGGGGCGCCGGGATTTGAACCCGGGACCTCTTGGTCCCGAACCAAGCGCGCTACCGGGCTGCGCTACGCCCCGAGTTTTTTGCCGCGAAAGAACCGGGTGGCGTTCGTCCCGCTTGCACATTCTGCAAACGGCCCATTTGACCCGGCTGATCAAGATAACAAGATATTCAAATGATTGCAAATCTGGGGCTTCACCTGCCGGCAACGAATCGCGTTGCGATCACTTCCGCCACATCCACGATGGATCGGGATTCGTCCATCAGAATCCATTCTATCCGGCTGTCGCGTCGGAACCAGGTGAGCTGCCTCTTCGCGTACCTCCGGGAGTTCTGCTTGAACAGCCGCAGCATTTCCTCATAGCTGACCTCTCCCCTCCTGTACGCAAATGCTTCCGCATACCCCACGGTGTTGAGCGCGTTCATCCGATCGGTGTATCCGCGCTTCTCAAGGGCATCGACTTCGGCGAGGAGTCCGGCCCGGATCATTCCGTCGCAGCGCCGGTCGATTCGCGCGTAGAGATCCTTGCGGTCCCAGTTCAAGCCATACATGCGCGGCGAAAAATCGATCGACACCTTGCCTTCCCTCTGGATCCGGGAAAGCGATTTTCCTGTCAGATGATGCACTTCCAGCGCCCTGATAACGCGCCGCGGCTTCGTCGGATCGATGCGGCTCGCCGTTTCCGGGTCGATTCTCCGCAGCTCCTCGACGAGCGGGCCGACACCGCCGGACTGCAAACGATGCTCCAGACCCTTCCGGAATTCCGAGTCGGCTCCCGGGCCATCGAAAAGACCATCGATAAGCGACTGCACATAGAGCCCTGACCCGCCGACGACGATTGGTGTACGGCCTCGCTGGAAGACCTCGCCGATCACGGCTCTCCCCCGGAGTCCGAAATCGCCCGCGTTAAAATCGCTGTCCGGTGTCAACTCTTCAACGAAATGGTGCGGTACCCGCAGCCGGTCGGCAGCTGAAACCTTCGCGGTGCCGATGTCCAGAAAACGATAGACTTGGCGGGAATCCGCCGAGAGGATCTCACCATTCAGAATCCGAGCCAGCTCCAGCCCCACATCACTCTTGCCGCTGGCAGTAGGACCGACGAGGACGAGAACATGGCGAGGGTGCGGCACGGAGGGTTACGGATTCCAGTTTGGGGTTTTCGGGACGGTCACGACAAGGAGGAGTCCGATATCCTTCATCCGGGATTCCCTCCCCGGTTCACCCGCGATTACCATCCCATCTTCCCGATCAGGGGGACAAATTTGAACCCTTCAAATACTCTGCGGTCGAACTGCTCGCCGTGGCGGGTAGCGACGACAAGCGACTGGAGATCCAAATCGCCCACGGGAATCACGAGCTTGCCGCCATCGACGAGCTGCTTCAGGAGCGGCAAGGGTATCTCAGGCGCGCCTGCCGTGACGATGATCCCGCTGAACGGCGCAAACTCGTTCCAGCCCACCGTGCCGTCGCCCCCTTTGGAAGCAACCCTGTAGCCGAGCTGATCGAGGATCTTCCTGGCGCCGGCCAGAAGCTCATTATCCCGTTCGATGGTGTATACACGCGCACCCATCTCGGCGAGGATGGCCGCCTGGTATCCCGACCCCGTTCCGACCTCGAGGACTTTGTCCCCCTCCTTCACAGAAAGCCCCTGGGTCATATAGGCGACGGTATACGGTTGAGAGATAGTCTGGCCGTTCGCAATGGGAAGCGCTGAATCCTCATAGGAACGGGTTGTGAAAGGTTCCGGCACGAAAAGATGGCGCTCGACCTTTCCCATGGCGCGGAGGATCTTCTCGTCGGTGATGCCCCGCTCCCGCAACAGCTCCACCATTTCCGCACGCTCAATGGCAAATCGGCGCATCCATGTCTCCTTTCACGAACTCGTTCTCAGGGAGCGCCAAACGGAGGCAATCGACCTATCCGTTGGGACGGTCAGGCGCGCTTTCAATTCCTTCCGGAGCACGGCGGGGGTCAATCCGCGGTACAGCGTCCCGTTTTCGGCAATGGAGACGGTGCCAAACTCTTCGGAAACAATCACGACGACCACATCGGCCTGCTCGGAGATACCAAGTCCGGCACGATGGCGAGTCCCAAGCAATTGCGATTCCCAGGCGGTCAGGCTGGAGAGGGGGAGAGTGCACCGGGCTGCTTCGATAAGCCTGTCTTTGATCACCACCGCTCCATCGTGCAGGGGCGACCGCGGGTTGAAGATTGAAAGCAAGAGCGACCTGCTGACCTGGGCATCCAGGCGGGTGCCGGTTTCCGCGTGCATCCGTATCCCCGTGGCCCGGGTGAAGACAATCAGGGCCCCGAATTTCTTCCTGGAGAGCTCTGTCACCGCACCGACCACTTCATCGATGGACTCATCCACATTCAGCTTCAGGAAAAAACGGACAATCGGGCTTCGCCCAACGAGCACGAGCAAGCGACGGAGTTCAGGCTGGAAGAGGATAATGAAGGCGATCACCCAGATGTCGGTCAGTGTCCGGAGAATGGAGCTCATCGCCCGAAGATTGACCGCCTGGGCAACAAACGAAAAAAGGAGAACGAGGAGAAGGCCCGCGAGAATCTGGACCGCGATCGTCCCGCGCATGGCGACGTAAAGCCGGTATGCAATGAACGAAACAAGGGCGATATCGATGATATCGACCAGGTCAACAGTCAGGAACCCAATCTTGAAGAGCTCCATGGTCTTTATACCAGGCTCTGTTTGTTTCGCATGAACCTACGTTTGAAGGGTGAATTGAATCACGGTGCCACTCCCGGTTTGGTGCCAGAGGCTTCCCGGATCGCATCAGCAACCCGGGCCGCCCGCCTTACCGCCTTCACGTCGTGAACTCTGACAATGTGTGCTCCCTGGAGAACAGCTGCCACGACCGAGGCCAGCGTTCCTTCAAGTCGTTCATTCACAGGAAGGTCTAAAATATCACCAATAAAAGACTTTCGCGAGGGACCAACAAGCAAAGGATAGCCAAGATCCCCAAACGATGAAAGCCCTGCAATGAGACGGAGATTGTGGTCCCGGGTTTTTCCGAATCCAATACCGGGATCGACAATCATCTGACTGATCCCGGCAAGTTTCCCGAGGGAGAGACCTGCCGACAGATACGCCCTTATCTCGCCGAAAAGGTCCCCATACTCCGGGCTTTGCTGCATGGTTTTTGGTGACCCTTTGATATGCATGAGGACCGCAGATGCTCCTGCTTTCGCAACAACACCCGGCATTTTCGGATCGTAATGAAAACCGCTAATATCGTTGACGATTACCGCACCTGCAGACAAGGCATCGACGGCCACGGTAGCCTTATAGGTGTCGATCGAGATCGGGATATCTGTGAGGGAGGACACTTTCCCGATAACGGGCAGGACACGTTCAAGTTCTTCCTCTACAGGAACAGGATCCGCCCCTTCGCCGTAGGCCCCACCTTTCGGTCTTGTCGACTCGCCGCCGATATCGAGGAAATCTGCACCCTCTTCCACCATGCGCATCGCCTGTTCGACCGCCCGATCGGGTGAGAGGTATTTCCCGCCATCGGAAAACGAATCCGGCGTGACGTTGAGAACCCCCATGACGTGCGTCCGAGACGAGAGGTCATAGGTTTTTTCCCCGAACCGGTATACGAAGGAACTCGCGCCCGTCCTATGAGAGTGGTCCATGGGATGAGACATTGATAAACACTGACCCGGAGAACGTGGGCGAGAACGCCCCAGTATCCCCGGAAAAAGAGAAGGTGATCGCTGGCGATCACCCTCGGGAAAATCACGATGGACGCTTTGCGGTTCTGACCGCGCGGCGCTTCGCTTTGGCCCGCTCAACCGCTTTCTTGTGTTTCTTGTTGGCAACACGAGTCTTCTTGTTCATCCTTCCTCCGGAGAATTGGTGCGAGTAAGATAACCGTCACTTCGTATGATGCGTTCGATTTCGCCGGCGCGCTCCAGTTTCGGGATCACGCTGGAGAGATAATCCCTGATCATGCGAAGCCGGTGGTTTTCCGAAGACGATTCGAGCAGTTTCTGCCGCTGCAGGAGGTCCATGCCGGCCTTCTGTCCGAGCAGGAACGACAGTTCGGGATCGGCGCGCCCTTCCTCCACGGCCTCGACATTCTCCCGGTAGACCAGATCAACCAGTTCGTTGTACAGGCGGATTGTTTCGACGGCGAGCTGCCGGTCGATCGTTTCCGATTCAGGCACCAGATACTCAACGTGCCCGACCAGATAGGGCGCCTTCCGCTGGTCGGTCCGATGAACGCGGTACCGCCGCTTCCCTTCCACAACAATATCCATTCGCCCGTCGTCGTATATCTTCAGTACGGAAACAACCAGGGCCGTGCATCCGACGCCGGCGACTTCACCCTCCCGGAGCAGGTTCACGCCGAATTCCCGCTCATCCTTGATGCACTCATTCACAAGCACTTTGTACCGCTCTTCGAAGATGTGCAACGGGAGCCGGGCGCCCGGGAACAGCACCACCTGGAGCGGAAACAAGGGGAGCAACATTTCGTTCATCGCAGCCTGCAACTCCTCTTCGCGTCATGATACCCAATTTCACGTTGAACTTCAAGAATAAAAGACCCCGTCCCTTTCCGATGGACGAAAAGGGACGGGAAAGCCGACAGGCGAACCGGGTTCAATCTTCGAACTCGTCGTACCAGGCAGCCTGGATCGCCTCCAGGGTTGCGTCGGTGACAGAATCCGGGTCATCGCCGAAGCCGGAGAGTGCCATCACGAGTTTTTTCAGCTCAGGCAGCTTCACGCTGAGCGGATCGGTGTTGGGATGCTGTTCAACCAGGTCCATTGCGATCTCATCGACATCCCGCCATGTCCACGTCATGGTTCCTCCGTGTCAGGTTACTTCGCGAACTTCTTGTACCGTTCGTTCACGCGGCCCCAGTGGAGGTTCGCGATGAAATTGTCGATGTAGAGGGCGCGCTTCGGCCCATCTTTGTGGTAGTACGCGTGTTCAAAGACATCGACAGGAATGAGCGGGATCCCGCCCCAGATCGCACCATAGTGGTGCTCGTCGACGAGCACATTGAGGAGGCGTTTGGAATAGAGCATGTCGAAGACGAGGACGCCCCAGCCGCTCAGCTTTGCCGAAACGGCCGCGGCCTTGAAATCGGCCTTCCACGCGTCAAAGGAGCCGAACTCCTTCTCGATCGCCGCTTTCACCTCGGGTCCCTTGTCCGGGTTTCCGTCACCGCCCATGACTTCCCAGTAGATGTCATGCAGCACCGTCCCGGCATGATTCCAGGTCGTCCGGCGTTTCAATTCGCCGATCACGCTGAAATTCCCGTTTGCCGCGGCACGGTCGGCGGATTCAAGCGCCTTCTCGATGTTGTTCAACGCGGTCACATATCCCTTGTGATGCGTGTTATAGTGCCAATCGGTGGTCTCGGCGTCGATAACGGGGGCGAGAAGTTTCTTGGCTTCCTCGTCGGAATAGGGACGCGGGTTGAACTTCCACTCGTATGCCATAATGCGGTTCTCCTTCTGGTTGGTAAATTGGTTGATAAACTCGTCCGATGACGCGACTGCGGGGACGATGGCCAGTGCCCCCGTTGCCGCGATGTGTTTGACAAACGTCCGGCGTTTCATCCGGGATCTCCCGTAAAGGTTCAATGGTGGCACGATGTCAGCTTACGCCGAATGAACTCCCGCAGCCACAGGTTTTCGATGCCTGCGGGTTGTTGAACACGAACCCTTTCCCGTTCAGCCCGTCGCTGAAATCCAACACGGTCCCCGAGAGATAGAACAGGCTTTTCGGGTCGACGTACACGCTCACGCCCTGACTCTCAAGCACCTTGTCCGTCTCGCGTGGTTGCTCATCGAACCCGAGCACATAGGAGAGCCCCGAGCAGCCCCCCCCTTTGACCGACAGCCGGAGGCCGTGGTTTTCCGGAATCTTGTTCTCGGCCTTGATCTTGGCAACCTGTGCGGCGGCTTTTTCCGTCAGCACAATGTCCTCATTCAGGGCCGGTTTATTCAGCGTCGCATCTTCCATTGCACTCCTCCCTAGTGAATTCATCAAAAGCCCATTTCCAATTTCGCTGCTTCCGACATCATGCTTGGATTCCATGGAGGGTCCCAGACCACCTCCGCTTTTGCGCTACGAACGCCGGGCACCGATTTTGCTTTCGTCTCCACCTCCCGGGGGAGCACCTGTGCTGCGGGACAGTGCGGGGACGTCAGGGTCATTCTCACCAGCACTGCGGCGTCCCCGCTGACCATCACATCGTAGATCAACCCCAGCTCGTAGATGTTCACCGGAATTTCCGGATCGTAGCAGGTACGGATTGCCTCGATCACCTGCGCCTGGATAAGGTTCTGTTCGATCGTACTGATGACGGGATTGTCCATGATCACTCCGTGGAAACCGACGATTGGTCAGATGAGAGTGCCGAATGCAACGTGTGCCATGCAAGGCTTGCGCACTTGACCCGCGCCGGATACTCGCTTACCCCGGCAAACGCTGCAAGTTTCCCCAGGCGTTGGATGTCATCATCGCCAGCCGATGTACCAGTGACCAGGCGATGAAATTCCGCGAAGAGCGCGTCAGCCTCCGCGACCGTCTTTCCTTTCACCATCGAGCTCATGACCGAAGCGGACGCTTTGGAGATCGCGCAACCGGACCCCTCGAAGCTGATGTCCGTGACGATACCATGATCAATCTTCACATAGACTTTGTAGTGATCCCCGCAGAGCGGGTTATACCCGTCGACCGCCCGGGTTGCATCCGGCATGGCATGATAATTCCGAGGGCTCTTGTTGTGGTCAAGAATGACCTGCTGATACAATTCGCGGATAGCGGACATCAGCCCAGGACCTCCTTGACTTTGTCGATACCCCGCACCAGCGCGTCGATTTCCTCCTTGGTGTTGTAAAAGGCGAACGATGCCCGCGCAGTTGCTGGGACGCCGAACCGCAGCATCACCGGCTGCGCGCAATGATGTCCCGTGCGGATTGCGATCCCCTCATCGTCCAGAATCGTCCCGATGTCGTGGGGGTGAATCCCGTCGATGACGAAGGAGAGGACTCCCGCCTTCATGGGTGCAGTCCCGATGATGCGAACCCCGGGGATCTGCTGGACCGCCTGTGTGGCGTAGAGCAGGAGGTCATGCTCGTGCGCGGCGACCGCGTCCATGTCCAGGTCCACAAGGTAGTCGACGGCAGCACCCAGCCCGATGCCGCCCCCGATATTGGGAGTTCCCGCCTCGAACTTGTGTGGAAGATCGTTGTAGATCGTCTTCTCGAACGTCACGGACTTGATCATGTCGCCCCCTCCCTGATACGGGGGCATGGCTTCCAGGTGGCGGGTCTTCCCGTACAGAACGCCCACGCCGGTCGGACCGAACATCTTGTGGGCTGAAAAGGCGTAGAAGTCGCAGTCCAGATCCCGCACATCGACTTTCATGTGGGGGACAGCCTGAGCACCGTCGACGAGCACCGGGATCCCCCGGCGGTGGGCGGTGGCGATCATCTCCTTCACCGGATTGATCGTCCCGAGCGCGTTGGACACATGGACCACGGCAACGATCTTCGTCCGTTCGTTCAGGAGCTTCTCATATTCGTCCAGCAGGAGCACTCCCCGGTCGTCCATCGGGATGACACGGAGCTTCGCCCCCTTTTCCTCGCAAAGGATCTGCCAGGGAACGATATTGGAGTGATGTTCCATGGCGGAGATAACCACTTCGTCGCCGGGGCCAATCGATTTCCGTCCATAGCTGTAGGAGACCAGGTTCACCGCCTCGGTGGTGCCCCGGACAAAGATGATTTCCGACGCGTCGCTCGCGTTCACGAACTGTGCGACCTTTCGGCGGACTCCCTCGTACGCCTCCGTTGCACGCTCGCTCAGATAGTGGACGCCGCGGTGGATATTGGAGTTTTCCGATTCATAGTACCGCATCATCGCGTCGATCACGATCTGCGGTTTCTGACTGGTCGCGGCGTTGTCGAGATAGACCAGCGGTTTCCCGTTCACCCACTGCCGGAGCACGGGGAAATGGTGCCGGCATCCCGCGACGCGCAGCGCGGTGCTCAGGATGTCGGGCGCGGCTCTATGTGCGATGATTTCCATCAGCCTTCTTCGGCCACACGGCCCTGCCGGAGGCGGGCATGCAGCAAGGCGTCCAGTTGCTCCTGCAACGGCTGCACATGGACGCGGTTCACGACGTCGCTGGCGAAGGCGAACGTCAGGATATCGCGCGCGGTATCCAGCGGGATTCCCCGCGAGCGGAGATAGAACACCTGCTCCTCTTCAAGCTGCCCCACCGTCGCCCCGTGGGTGCATTTCACGTCATCGGCGAAGATTTCGAGCTGAGGCTTCGTGTCGATCGTGGCGTCATCCGACAGAAGCAGTGTTCTGTTCGTCTGCTTCGCATCGGTTTTCTGGGCGTCCTTGCGAACAATGATCTTTCCATTGAACACGCCGCGTGACGCGCCGTCCAGAACGGATTTGTAGAGCTCATGACTCGAGCAGCGGGGCTTCGCGTGATCGATGGTCGTGTGGTTGTCGATCAGCTGCTTCCCCCCCCCCACTGAAAGGCCGTTCAGCGTGCATTCGGCTCCCTCGCCCTCCAGGACAACGTTCATCGTGTTCCGGACGATCGCCCCGCCAAACGTGATGGCATTGGAGACCACGTTGCTGCCGGCACCCTGGGAAATATGGGCAGTGCCGATGTGGTACGCGCCGGCGCTTTCGATCTGCAGCTTGTCGTGCTCGATGACCGAGTTCTCTCCCGCTACCACTTCGCTGACAACATTGGTAAGACAGGTGGCGACCCTCACTGAATGAAAGGTCTCGACGATCGAGAGCCGGCAATTCTTCCCCGTAATGACAAGGTTCCGGGGACTCTGGACAAATGGCGTCCCGTTCCCGGCGGCAATGAAGACGAGGTGGAGAGGCTCGTCGAGTTCGGTGTTGTCCGGAAGAGAGACAAAGGCGCCGTCCTGCACGAAAGCCGTGTTCAGGGCCGTGAACGCGTTGTCATCGAACCTGGCATGGCGTGTCAGGTGTTTCAGCACGCCGTCGTGGTCCTGTGTGAGCGCCGTTGCGATGCTCTCCACACGGACACCCCGGGGGAGCCGTGACACCGATGACCACTCTCTCGAAAAGTGGCCGTTGATGAAGACCAGATGGCTGGCTTTGAGGCCCGCGAAGAGAAAGCTTTCCATGTCGGCACGGCTCACGCCGCTCCCGTCGTACGACAGGACCGGAAGGAACGCCGCCGATGCAATCGGCGCGGTGTTGGTGAAACGCCACTCTTCATGGCGCGTTGTGGGGAAGCCGAGCTCGTCGAACCTGGCAAGAGCTGCCCGCCGAATGCTGTGCAACGCGGTTGCCGAAGACCCGTTCAGCGTCTTCTCCCACGTCTCAAATCTGGACCGATACCAGTCCGTTGATGGCTTCCCTGTCGTCATAACGCGCAAATTCCCTTCGCTGTCCAATGCCGTGGCCGGTCAGAAATGCACGGGGGGGTTCTCCACCTCGTCTTTGATCCAGTCGTACCCCTTCTCTTCCAGTGCAAGCGCGAGCTCCTTGCCTCCAGACTTCGCGATCCGGCCGTCCAGCAGGACGTGGACGAAGTCCGGCACGATATAGTTCAACAGTCTCTGATAGTGTGTCACCACGATGATCGCATTCTCCTTGCTTCGCAGCCGGTTCACCCCGTCCGCGACGATCCTGAGGGCATCGATGTCGAGGCCGGAATCCGTTTCATCAAGAATCGCCAGTGCGGGGTCGAGAACCGCCATCTGGAAAATCTCGTTCCTTTTCTTCTCACCGCCCGAGAACCCCTCGTTGACAGGGCGATTCAGAAGGCTCTGATCGATGTCCACCAGCTTCAACTTCTCCTTGACGAGCGCCAGGAATTCCACCGCGTCATATTCCTCCAGTCCGCGGTGTTTCCGTATGGAGTTCAACGCCGCCTTCAGGAAATAGGTGTTGGTCACGCCGGGAATTTCCACGGGGTACTGAAAAGCCAGGAAGATTCCTTCACGCGCTCGCTCTTCGGGAGCCATCTCCAGCAGGTTCTTTCCCCGGTAGAGGACGTCGCCCTGGGTCACCGCATAGACCTCCCGGCCCGCAAGCACGCCCGCGAGCGTGCTCTTCCCCGAACCGTTTGGCCCCATGATTGCGTGAATCTCGCCGGCCTTCACTGTAAGGTTGACGCCGTTCAGGATTTCGTTTCCGTTCACACTCGCGTGAAGGTTCTTGATCTCGAGCATTCGTTCTGTCCCTTTTCTGGTTGAATCTTCTTTTCCGTCGTCACTGGATCAACGATACGCCGACGCCCTTCTCCTCATCCAACGCTACCCTCCAGGCTCACGCCGAGGAGTTTTTGCGCCTCGACGGCAAACTCCATGGGGAGCTCGCGGAAGACCTCCTTGCAGAAGCCGTTGACGATCATGTTCACGGCATCTTCGGTCGACAGGCCGCGCTGTTTGCAGTAGAAGATCTGATCTTCACCGATTTTCGAGGTCGATGCCTCGTGTTCGACGCGGGACGATGTGTTCTTCACCTCGATATAGGGAAACGTATGCGCCCCGCACCGGTCGCCGAGAAGCAGCGAGTCGCACTGGGAGAAGTTCCGGGCGTTCGTGGCACCTTTCTTGATCTCCACCAGGCCGCGATAGGAGTTCTGGCCGTACCCCGCCGAGATGCCCTTGGAGACAATGGTGCTCCTGGTGTTTTTCCCGATGTGGATCATCTTTGTTCCGGTGTCGGCCTGCTGCCGGTTGTTGGCAACGGCCACCGAGTAGAATTCTCCGACGGAATTGTCGCCGATCAGGAGGCAGCTGGGGTACTTCCAGGTGATGGCGGAACCGGTTTCCACCTGGGTCCAGGAAATGCGGGCGTTGACCCCCGCACATTTCCCCCTCTTTGTGACGAAGTTGTAGATGCCCCCCTTCCCTTCCTTATCGCCCGGATACCAGTTCTGCACCGTGGAATACTTGATCCGCGCGTTGTCGAGCGCAACGAGCTCCACCACCGCGGCATGGAGTTGATTCGTGTCGCGGATCGGTGCCGTACACCCTTCCAGGTAGCTCACGGAGGCACCCTCTTCTGCGACGATCAACGTACGTTCGAACTGCCCGGTGTCGGCCGCATTAATCCGGAAATAGGTCGACAGCTCCATCGGGCACCGGACACCTTTCGGGATAAAGCAGAACGAGCCATCACTGAAGACGGCCGAGTTGAGGGCCGCGAAGTAATTGTCGTTGGAGGGGACAACCGAACCGAGGTATTTCCGGACCAGTTCCGGATGCTCCCGGACAGCCTCTGAGAAAGAGCAGAAAATGACCCCCATTTCATGGAGCTTCTCCTTAAACGTCGTCGCCACCGACACGCTGTCGAAGACGGCATCGACCGCAACCCCGGCAAGTCGCGCCCGCTCCTCGAGGGGGATGCCCAACTTTTCGTACGTCCTCAGGAGCTCGGGGTCAATTTCGGCGAGGCTGTTCGGACGGTTCTTCTGCTTCGGGGCGGAATAATAGACGATATTCTGATAATCGATCGGCGGATAGTTGACGTTCGGCCATTTCGGCTCATCCATCGTCAACCAGTGACGGTATGCCTTCAGGCGCCAGTCAAGCATCCATTCCGGTTCCCCCTTCTTGGCGGAAATCAGCCGGATGGTTGCCTCGGTCAGCCCACGGGGCGCGGCATCCGCTTCAATGTCGGTCACGAACCCGTACTTGTACTCGCGGTTCGCGAAATCTTCTATAACGTTTGTCTCTGTGCTCATCAGGTTCCTGTTGGTACTCCACTGCAAGTTCGGACCAATTCCCCGACGCTCCCGTTGTCTGCGCCGGCGCGTACAGCCTCAGCTGCCTACCGCTGTTGCGGGCGCGGCTACGGGGACAGGAGTTCCCGCGGGCTTCGCCGCAACCGGCGGTTTCACAACCGGCGTTCTGAACTCCGGGTACTGCACCGCCCAGGTCTGCCGATCAATGGGCAGGAAGATCTTCTCCCGTTCAAGTTTTTCCACGAGCGCTCGCGCGATCCCCTCCGCCTCAGTATATCGCACCCTGATCCCCCGATCCTCGAGCATCGTCTGGACTCCGAACTGAACATCCCGGAAAAAAAAGTTGGAGCGATGATACATGGGGAATCGGGATTTCAAGAACTTCAGAACCTCGGTATGGTTTTCAAGAACAAACTCTAGATGCTTCATGGCCTTTCGGGTTCTTGATAGTCTCTGGTTGTCTTCCTCATCTCCACCTCACTCCGTCATCGACATCATGCGCGAACGGACCCGTTTGACCGCCTCCACGACCCTCCCGGCGGCAAAATCGATCTCTTCCTCCGTCGTGAATCGCCCAAGTCCGAACCGCAGTGATGCGAGAACCTCGGCATTGCTCAGCCCAATGGCCCTCAATACATGGGAGGGTTCAGGCAAAGCCGAACTGCACGCGGAGCCCGAGGAGACGGCTACGTCCTTCATCTCCATCATCACCGTGTCCGCTTTCGTATGAGCGAACGTGAGGCTTGCGTTGTTCGGCAGCCGCCGCGAGGGATGGCCGTTCACCTTCACCTCTTCGAGTTCCTGCAAGATTGCCGCAACGAGCTTTCCGCGTAACCGTGCGGTACGTTCGCCATCGCTCTCACATTCTTGCATAGCGAGTTCAGCGGCCTTCCCGAATCCAACGATCCCCGGAACATTCAGCGTTCCCGACCAGAGCCCGTGCTCGTGGCCGCCGCCGTCGA
>Ga0209253_10004116_pt1 | contig 12705 bp, 9 predicted proteins | sample FrelakmetBRP12BR_FD_187145 | JGI IMG/M metagenome (GOLD analysis project Ga0209253, IMG submission 187145) | Freshwater lake sediment microbial communities from the University of Notre Dame, USA, for methane emissions studies - BRP12 BR (SPAdes)... | ecosystem: Environmental > Aquatic >...
GCGCCACAGCGGATGCACGTCGAAGTGCTCGGCCAGCGCGGCTTCCAGGCCAGCCACCAGCCGGCCGTGCTGCAGCACCCGCGGTTTCATTCAGTGGATCTCCGGATCGGGGGTCGGCGCGCCCGCCTCGAGGAAGTCGAAGTCGCAGCCTTCGCTGGCCTGCTGCACGTGCTTCAGGTAAAGCGCACCGAAACCGCGCGAGTAATGCTCGGCGGGCGGCCTCCAGGCGGCTCGCCGCCGTTCGAGTTCGGCGGCATCGACCTTCAGTTCGATGCGCCGCCCGGGCACGTCGAGCTCGATCAGGTCGCCGTCGCGCACCAGCGCCAGCGGGCCGCCGACGTGCGACTCCGGCGCGACGTGCAGCACGCAGGCGCCGTAGCTGGTGCCGCTCATCCGCGCATCCGAAATGCGCACCATGTCGCGCACGCCGGAGCCGAGCAGTTTCTTCGGAATCGGCAACTGGCCCCACTCGGGCATGCCGGGCGCTCCTTGCGGCCCGGCACTCTGCAGCACGATCACGCTGTCGGCCTCGACGGGCAGCAGCGGATCGTCGATGCGCGCCGCCATGTCGTCGTAGTTGCGGAACACGACGGCGCGGCCGATGTGCTTCAGCAGTCGCGGCTCCATCGCCGCCGGTTTGATCACCGCGCCGTCGGGCGCCAGGTTGCCGCGCAGGACCGCCAGCCCATCGCGCTCGACCAGCGGGTTGTTGCGGCCGCGGATCACGTCGTCGCTGAACACCGCTGCGCCGGCAATGTTCTCGCCGAGGGTGCGGCCGTTGACGGTCGGCGCAGCGACATCGAGCAGGTCCGTCAGTCGCGCCAGCAGCGCGCGCAGCCCGCCGGCGTAGTAGAAGTCTTCCATCAGGTACTTGCCCGACGGTCGCAGGTTGGCGAGCACCGGCGTGCGCCGGGCCAGCGCATCGAAGCGATCGAGATCGAGGGCAACGCCGGCGCGGCGGGCAATGGCGATCAGGTGCACGATGGCATTGGTCGAGCCGCCGAGAGCCAGCACGGTGGTCACCGCATTGTCGATGGCGCGCGCATCGACGATCTCGCGCGGGGCGAGGTCCTCCCACACCATCTCGACGACGCGCTTGCCGGTCAGCGTGGCCATCTGCGCGTGGCGCGAGTCGGCGGCGGGGATCGAGGCCGCGCCGGGCAGCGTCAGCCCCATCGCCTCCGCCGCGCTGGTCATCGTCGAGGCCGTGCCCATCGTCATGCAGTGGCCGGGCGAGCGGGCGATGCCGTCCTCGATCTCGCTCCAGTCGGACTCCGTGATGTTGCCGGCACGCAGTTCGGCCCAGTACTTCCAGGTGTCCGAGCCGCTGCCCAGCGTGTTGCCGCGCCAGTTGCCGCGCAGCATCGGCCCGGCCGGCATGAAGATGGCCGGCAGGTTCATCGACAGCGCGCCCATGATCAGCGCCGGCGTGGTCTTGTCGCAGCCACCCATGAGCACGCAGCCGTCGGCCGGATAGCTGCGCAGCAGTTCCTCCGTTTCCATCGCCAGCAGGTTGCGGTAGAGCATGGTGGTCGGCTTCTGGAACGGCTCCGACAGCGAGATCGCCGGCATCTCGACCGGGAAGCCGCCCGCCTGCCAGATGCCGCGCTTGACCTCCTCGGCCCGCTGGCGGAAATGCGTGTGGCAGGGATTGATCTCGCTCCAGGTGTTGATGATCGCGATCACCGGTTTGCCGGCGTAATCGCTGCGGTGGTAACCCATCTGCGCGGTGCGCGAGCGGTGGCCGAACGAACGCAGATCCTTGGCACCGTACCAGCGGTGGCTGCGCAGTTCCTCGGGTTTCTTGCGGGGCTTGTTCATCGTCCCAGGCTCGTGGTCGAACAGCGGCCAGTGCGCGGCCGGAACGCCGATCGTATCGCCAGCACAGAGCAAGGGTTAGCCCGGGTGCCCGCGCCGGTGGCCGGCTGGTCTAATTCGTCCGCCCTCAATGGGGAGTAGCCGATCGGCGCAACGCGCCGGATTGACTGCGGCGCCGTCAGTACGGACGGGAAATGGCTCGGCGCGAGCCCTTCCTGCCCGGCGCCGCAGGCCGATGTCGCAAGGGCATCGGTCGGCAAGACCAATGGGCGAACCGATAATCACGAAGGTCCGCGCCGGGACCGCACAAAACGGAGTTCGCCATGGTCGGCATCGGCACACCGCTGATGTGGTCGCTGTTCGCGGCCTTTGTCCTGATCGCCCTGCTGGTCGATTTCTTCGCCCTGAACAAACAGGGCGCACACCGCGTCTCGATGAAGGAGGCAGCGATCTGGTCGCTCATCTGGGTCGCCGTCTCGTTCGTCTTCGTCGGCTGGCTGTGGTGGCACCTCGGCGGGCCGGACGGCAACGAGGTGGCCGACACCAAGGCGCTGGAGTTCGTCACCGGCTACCTGGTCGAGAAGGCCCTGGCGGTGGACAACATCTTCGTCTTCCTGATGCTGTTCACCTACTTCGCCGTGCCGGCCGAATTCCAGAAACGGGTGCTGATGATCGGCATCCTCGGCGCACTGGTGCTGCGCGCGCTGATGATCCTGGTCGGCGCCTGGCTGATCACCCAGTTCCACTGGATCCTTTACCTGTTCGGCGCCTTCCTGGTGTTCACCGGCATCAAGATGTGGTGGGCGGCTGGTCAGGAACCCGACCTCGAGGGCAACCCGGCGCTGAAGTGGATCCGCGGCCGAATGAAGATCGCTCCCGGCTACGACGGCGAGAAGTTCTTCACCGTGGTCGATGGCGTGAAGATGGCCACGCCACTTTTCGTGGTGATCCTGCTGATCGGCATCGTCGACGTGATCTTCGCCGTCGACTCGATCCCGGCGATCTTTGCCATCACCACCGACCCGTTCATCGTGCTGACCTCGAACGTGTTCGCCATCCTCGGCCTGCGCGCGATGTACTTCCTGCTCGCCGGCATGCATGAGCGCTTCCACCTGCTGTCCTACGGCCTGGCGGTCGTGCTGGTGTTCATCGGCGCCAAGATGCTGCTGGTAGACATCTACAAGATCCCGGTGGCGATCTCGCTCGCCGTCACCGTGCTCGTGCTGGCGGCAACGATGATCCTGTCGCTGCGCATCCCGCCGCGCGGCAAGGGCGGCGGCGCCTATCCGTTCGGCGTGAAGAAGCCCAAGCCCCGGGGTGCCGAGAGCCACTAGTGCTCCGGCCCACAGGTTTCGAAACGATGCGCCCCACCAAGTGCGATACCGGTTGCAACAAAGGCGAAATCGGCGCCAAGCGCGAAGCCGCGCGCAGCCTGGTTGGGAACCAGGCGAGCACGGTGACAAAGCATGGCGGCGATTCTCGTCGTTGTTGCTTCGAAACTTGTGAGTCGGAGCACTAGGCCACATCCGGGCACGCAGGCGGCGCAAGCCTGCCACGTCGCCTTTCGTTGCCTTTGCCTTCGGGCCGCCGCCCGGCCGCCCGAAGGCGGCCCGCCGACCTGCATTTCGCGTCATGTGCACGTGCGCGCCGCAGGCGCGCGTACACATGGCGCGCCTAGCGTCGCTCGATCCAGTACAGCGCGCCGAGCGCCACCGTCAGCACGACGAGGCTGGGCAGCACCGCGACCGCCAGCGGCGGCCAGGTGTGCAGCAGGCCGAGATGGGCAAAGAGCTTGTTGAGCATGTAGAAAAGCACGCCGATCATCACGCCGGCAAAGATCTTCAGGCTGACGCTGCCCTGGCGCACGTGCATGTAGGCAAACGGCAACGCCAGCATCATCATCACCACGATCGCCAGCGGATAGAAGACCTTGTTCCACAGCGCGATCTCGTACGGTTCGGTCTGCTGCCGGTTGGCGGAAAGATGCGCGATGTAGCGAACCAGTTCCACTGCCGCCATCCGCTCCGGCTGCACCAGCAGTACGCCGAGGATGTCCGGCGTCAGCGCCGATTCCCAGCGCCTTTCCTTCACGCGCACGATCTCGGTGCGCAGATCGGTGGGCATCGTGCCGGCCCCCTGCACGTTCGGCAGGCGCGTCTCGACCACATCGGTGAGCTTCCAGCTCGGCAAACCTTGCTGCGGCGCATAGCGGCCATCGGCCGCGGTACCGATCGACAGCAGGCGGAAATCGCGATCGAACTCGAAGATCTTCCACTTGCTGGAGGTGCCGTCCTGTCTGACCACGGCAACGTTGATGAAACGCCAGTGCTGCACCTCGCCGCGGACGTCGCGCACGGTGTCGCGCACCCAGACCCCGGAACGCAGCTTGCTGCTGATGATGCCCTGGCCCCGGGTTTCGGCACGCACCTCCTGCGCCTTGCGCTCGGACAAAGGGGCAACCAGTTCACCGAACGCGTAGGTCAGCCCGACGAAGATCAGGCCGACCCGGACCACGGCGAATACCAGCGCGCGCGTACTCATCCCGGAGACACGCATGATCGTGAACTCGGAGTTCGATGCCAGCCGCGACAGTGCGAAGATGGCACCGATCAGCGCCGCGATCGGCGCCAGTTCGTAAGTCCGCGACGGCAACGAAAGCGCCACGTAGGTCAGCGCCTGCGCCAGCGAGTAAGCCCCGGGACGCAGGTCGTCCAGCTGACCGAGAAGGTCGAAGAAGGTGAACAGCGCCAGCAGCGCGAACAGCACGAAGCCGGTGGAGCGGACCAGCTCGCGCATCAGATAACGACGCAGCGTCTTCATGACACCGCTGCCCGGCGTGCCGTGATCCAGCGCGGCGTCCAGCGCTGCAGGTAGACCCGGCGCACGAAGAACAGCACGACCAGCACGGCGGCCAGCGCGTGTGGCAACCAGACACCGATGCCGAAGGCAAGCCGCTCCTCCTGCACCCAGTGCTTCACGATGGACATGCCGTTGTGGTACAGCATGAACACCAGCACGGCGATGATCAGGTTGGCAGAGCGGCCGACGCGCGGGTTGACGTGGCCGAGCGGCACCGCCAGCAGCGCGAGCAGCAGCGCCACCACCGGCACGCCGACGCGCCACAGCAACTCGCCGCGATGCCAGGACGTCGGCTCCCTGATCAACTGCCGGGTTGGCTTGGCGAGCGCGCTGAGCTCGGCCAATGGCGCGTCGGGGCGGGTGTCCACCCGGATCGAATAGCGCTCGAACTCAAGCATCCGGTACTTTGCCTGGCCAGGAATGCCCTCGTAGCGGCGGCCGTTCAGCAGCACCAGGTAGCGATCGCCGCCGGGCCGCACTTCGATCACGCCCTCGCGGGCAACGATGATCCCCTCCCGTCCCTGGCTGCGGTGGCTGACGAACAGGTTGCGCACCGCGGCCCCCTGCAGGTCGACCGACTCGACGAAGAACACGCGGTTTCCCCCGGATGACTCGATGAAGCGGCCGGGCGCTACACGGCTGACGTCGTCGCGCTGCGCGAAGCGCTGCTTGCTCTCGACGATCTGATGGTGCGCCCAAGGCGCGATCAGCAGCGACAGCACCGCAATCAGCAGCACGATCGGCGCCGAGAAGCGCGCCACCGGCCTGATCCAGGAAAGCAGGCTCTGCCCGGAGGCGAACCAGACCACCATCTCGCAGTCGCGAAAGCTGCGCGACACCGTCATCAGCACGGCGATGAACAGGGTCAGCGCCAGCACGGTCGGCAGAGTGGTGAGCGCCGTCAATGCGACGATCGCGAAAACCGATGCGCTGTCGACCGTGCCACCCGCGGCCAGCCCCAGGATCCGCACCAGCGCGACCGAAAAGAGGATCGAGAACAGCACCGTGAACACCGCGCCGGCGGTGTTTGAGAGCTCGGCGACGATCGAGCGGGAAAAGATCATGGGCAGGCAGTTTATTCGCCTCGCCCGCGGGCCTGCGCAGGGTGGCCGGCACGGGGCTCGTCGCTATACTCGCTGCCTTTTCCGGCGAGCCGCCGGCGAGGGGTGCAGCATGGCCTCGCGGCGGCCTCGTCGAACGGCAAACAACGAATCGAGGGCGAGCTACCCATGGACTTCAGCACCCGAACTGCCGCCGCCGAGGCGGTCAAGGCCGACTGCATCGCCGTTGGCGTGTTCGCCGAAGGCGAACTCACCGCGCAGGCCCGCGCAGTCGATGCGGCCTCGAAGGGAGCGCTGCGCGCGGCGGTCAAGAGCGGCGATGCCACCGGCAAGCGCGGAGCCGCGCTGATGCTGCGCGGCCTGGCCGGCATCGCTGCCGCCCGGGTTCTGCTGGTGGGCCTCGGCGATCGGAAGGAATTCGGCGACAAGGCCTTCCTCGAGGCCGTGCGCACGGCCGTCAAGGGCTCCGGCCCGGCGGTCAAGGACCTTGCGGTCGCGGCGGCGGACTGGCTGCCCGCCGGGCGCGACAGCCTGTGGCAGGCGCGCCAGCTGGTGCTGGCCGCGCGCGAGGTGGTGTTCCGCGCCGACGAACTCAAGAGCAAGAAGGAGGCCGACAACGGCGGACCCGAGCGGATTGTGCTGGTGCTGACCGGGCGCGATGCTGCCGTCGACCACGGCCTGGCCCAGGGTACGGCGATCGCCGGCGGCGTCGAACTGACCAAGCGGCTCGGCAACCTGCCTGCCAACATCTGCACGCCGAGTTTCCTCGCCGACGAAGCGAAGAGACTCGGACGCAGCCACAAGCTCGGCGTCGAGATCCTCGACCGCAGGAAGATCGAAGCGCTGAAGATGGGCTCGTTCCTGTCCGTGGCCAAGGGCTCGGCCGAGCCGCCGCGCCTGATCGTCATGAAGTACGAAGGCGCCGGCACCAAGGGCAAGAACGCCGCACCGGTCGTGCTGGTCGGCAAGGGCATCACCTTCGACTCCGGCGGCATCTCGATCAAGCCCGCCACCACCATGGATGAGATGAAGTTCGACATGTGCGGTGCGGCGTCCGTGTTCGGCGCGATGCGCACGGTGGCTGAGCTGAAGCTGAAGCTGAACGTGATCGGCGTGGTGCCGGCCTGCGAGAACCTGCCCTCGGGCACGGCGATCAAGCCTGGCGACATCGTCACCTCGATGTCCGGCCAGACCATCGAGGTGCTGAACACCGATGCCGAGGGCCGGCTGATCCTGTGTGATGCGCTGACCTATGTCGAGCGCTTCAAGCCGGCGGCGGTGGTCGACATCGCCACGCTCACTGGCGCCTGTGTGATTGCGCTCGGCGAGGTCAACTCGGGCCTGTTCAGCGCCGACGATGCGCTGGCCGAAGAACTGCTGGCAGCGGCGAAGGCCGCGGTCGATCCGGCCTGGCGCATGCCGGTGCAGGACGACTACCAGGAGTCGCTGAAGTCGAACTTCGCCGACATCGCCAACATCGGCGCGCCGGGCAAGGCCGGCGCCGTGACCGCGGCCTGCTTCCTGGCGCGTTTCACGAAGGCCTATCCGTGGGCACACCTGGACATCGCCGGAACCGCCTGGAAGGGCGGCCCAGCCAAGGGTGCGACCGGGCGACCGGTGCCGCTGCTGACCGAGTTCCTGATGCAGCGCGCCGGCTGAACCTGCGCGCCCGGTACGGGTCAGCGCACTGCTGGCTATCATCCGGCCGTGCGCATCGACTTCCATTTCAACGTCGAGCATCGTCTGCAGTACGCGTGCCGGGTCGTGCGGCGCGCGCGGGCGGCTGACTGCCGCGTGCTGCTGTTCTCGCGCGACGCCGACCGGCTGGCGCGGCTCGATACGGCGCTGTGGACCTTCTCGGCGCTCGACTTCGTGCCGCACGTCTACGCCGATTCACCACTGGCCGCACGCACGCCTGTGCTGCTGGCGGGCTCGCTGCAGGAAGCCGCGCCGGCCTGCCCGGTGCTGGTCAACCTCGATGACGAGATTCCACCGGAACTGCCGTCGCTGGGCAGCCGTTTCGAGCGCCTGATCGAGATCGTCTCGCGCGAGGACGACGACCGTCGTCGCGCGCGCGAGCGCTTCCGTCTCTACCGTGACGCCGGCTTCGACCCGCAGGCGCACGACCGGAGCGCCGAATGAGCGAGGGCCCTCGCGTGGCATCGGCAGCAGGCCCCGGCGCTGACGATGATCCGTCGATCCCGGTGCTGACCGACCGCATCTACCTGCCGGCGGTCGAACTGGACATGACACTGCCCGCGGCGCCGGTGCCGACCTCGCCTGAGGAAGCAGCCGTCCCGGCGGACACGGACGAGCTGGAGACCGCCGAACCCATCGTGCCGCCGATTGAGTCGGTCGACGGGCAGAGGCAGGCCAGCGCCGACGGCGAAGGCCTCGCCGACGAGGGCATTGCCGTGGTCGCCGCAACCGTCGGCGAGGCAAAGTCCGCGGAGGAGACATCTTCGGCTGGCGCAGCGCCGGAGCCTTCTCCTTTCACTGAAACCCAGCCGGAGTCTGCCCTGCACGCGGAGGGGCCCGCAGCCGCCGAGGTCGTCATCGCCCCCGAGGTGCAGCAGCCGACGGCTGGCGATGAGCAGGCCGACGCGTCGTCCGCCATCGAGGCCCCCGCTGCGGCCCCATTGGCTGCAACTGACGCGATCGAGGCCCAGGCCGAAGCCGTGCGCGCCGCCGTGCTGCAGCGGGTCGCCGAAAGGCTGCCCGAGCAGGTCAATGCCGCCGTGCGCGACCTGATGCAGCCGGCCATCGACCAGGCCATGGCGCGGCTCGGTGAAGAAGCGCAGGTGGCGCTGCGCATCACGCTGCAGGATCTCGTCGAGCAGGTGCTGCGCGAGGAGCTTGCGCGCCGGAACATCGGCGAGGCGCCGCGCTGAGCCGCAGCACCGGCCGTTAGCGGCCGGGCTGCCAACCAATACGCAGAGCGGTTACGCCGCCTGCCGCGTCAGCGGCGCGGCGAGCGCCTCGCGCAATGTGGCCAGGCTTTCGTTCAGATGCGCGCGCGTCGCGGCATTCAGTCCTGTGTTGCCCGCGGCGCGCGACAGCTGTCCCTGCAGGCGCAGCGCCTCAGCGCGATGCGCCGGTCGTACATCGGTGGCCGCGGCAGGCGTCGGCCGCAGCAGCGAGGAGGCCAGGCGGCGAACATGCTCGCGCTGCAGGTTGCGGCGCAGGCTGTCGATGTCGCGCCCGGCGGCGAGTTCGCTCCACACGGCATCGCTGAGCGTCGCCTGCACCTCGGCATAAGACAGCAGCTTGCGCGGGTCGTCGGCCTTCGGCTCGGCATCGGCCAGCCGCTGCGCCAGCGTCTCCGACATCAACTGGTCGAGCGTGCCGCGCTGGATGCGCAGCACTGCCTCGGCCAAGCTGAAGTCCGGTCCGCGCAGGGTGCCACCCTCGTAGCGGGCGAACTGGTCGATGCCGAGCCGGCGCATGAACTGCGGATCGAAGCGGAAGCTGTCGCTGGCGAAGACTTCGCGCGACAGCACGCGCAGCGCATCGCGCTGCTTGGCCGGCTCGACAGAAGTCAGCAGCGGACGGCCGGAACCCGCGCGGTCGCGGTTCACGTGGACGCCGCCGATGTACTTGGCCATTCCGGGCGCGGCCGCCTGCAGCTGGTTCAGGCCGCGCTCGAGGTTGCGGCGGTAGACGCGATGGTCCTCGTCGGCCGCCAGAGTGCGCCTTTCGGTGCGCCGCCATAGCTCTCGCGCCAGCCTGAACTGGCGCTGGAAATAGGCCAGCGGATCGGAGCCGAGGTCGAAGCGGTTGGCGAGCGGGTCGATCCCCGGCGGCACCGTGGTGATCTGGCTGTCACCGCCGGCATCTTCGTCGGTCGCGTAGGCAAGCCGGGCATCGGTCGCCGATTTCGCGGCGAGCGCCGCCAGGGCGGCACCCTCTTCGCCGGGAGTGAACTGCCTGTAACCGAACTCGATCGCCCAGCGGTCGTATACGCCGACCGTGCCCATGTGCACCGCACCGACCTGCTTCTCGTCATCGGCGGGAATGTTCTCGGGCAGGTAGTCCATGATCGATGCCGACGTGCCGTTCTCGGCCGCGAAGGCCTTGTCCTGCAGCTGGCGGCTGTCCATCGCCACCGAGGCCTTGAAGTTATGCCGCAGGCCGAGCGCATGACCGACCTCGTGCATCACCACCGCCTTGATCGCAGCGTCGACGAACGCGCGCGCTGCGGCGCTGTCGCGCACGAGCTGGCCACGCTCGGCCATCAGTTCGAAGGCGAACGAGGCGTGCTCGAGCGCATCGAAGGCGAACGTGCACTGCTCGCCCGGGCCGTGCAGATGGCCGGCGTGCCCCGCAGGGTGCTGCACACGCGGCGGCAGCGATTCACCGAATCGGCTGCCCGAAAAGCGGGCCCACAGTTCAGGAATCAGTGCCGAACCATGCAGGATCTCGCCGCTGCGCGGATCGACCTCACGCGGGCCGATCGCGGAAGTCCCGGCCGTGGACGAATCGACAAACCACTTCACTGCCAGGTGGCGACCCTCGAGCACGTCGCCGTCCGCGTCGTCGGGTTGCTGCCTGACGATGACGGCGTTGCGGAAGCCCGCCTGCTCGAACGCCTTGTTCCACTCCAGCACACCGGCCTCGACCGCCGGCCGGAGATCCACGGGGATGTTGCGATCCAGGTAGGCGACGATCGGTTGCTTCGGCTCCGATACCGGCGCTGCCGGATCCATCTTTTCCAGCCGCCAGCGGCTCACCACCCGAGTGCGGGTGTCCTTCGAGTAATCGGCGCCAAGATCGCGGTATTCAGTCACGAAGTAGCCGATCCGCTCATCGGCCAACCGCACTGGCATCGGGCTCGCCGGCAACGGCGAGATGCGGTACTGCACACCGAGGAAGAAGCTGCGCGGATCGGGAATCGCGCGTGGCGGGGCCGGCCGCGGCGTGCCGGGCGCAGGCGGCGTGGCCGGCGGCGCCGGCAGCTTGGGCACTGCAAAGTGCAGACTGACTGCAATCGATGTCGACTCGGCGCTCGTGCGCACGCGCTCGACCGAGCTGTTGGCCCGGTCCAGCGCATACGGCACCCGGAAGGCCGTCTCGACGATGGTCGAGATCGCCGCGATGTCGGTGAGCAACAGCGCATTGGCGTCAACCAGAAAGGTCTTGCGCTCGGGGTGGTCGGCCGAGGCCACCGTACCGGAGGCGAGCAGGCTGTCGGATACCGCGCGCACGGCGTGCTGCAGCGTCGATCCCGCCGGCGCACGGAATTCATTGTTCAGCGCCAGCAACTGCACCTGGTTGCCGATGCGGCGGAAGCTCGCGACCTGGCTGTCTCCGAGCAGCCCCGGCACGAAGGGCAACTGCGCGAGCCCCGTGGACAGGACCGTGCTCAGGAAGAAAGGCCTGTCGAGCTGGTCAGGGCGCAGTTCGAGCCACAGCTTCTCGTCCTTCTGCCAGACGGTGAAGAAACCCTCCGTCCGGCGCGCATCCTTGATGACTTCGGCAAACGGCCGCGGCTGACCCGCGGCCGGTGGCGTGGCCGGCCTTGGCGCAGCGGCGGCATTCGCCGGCGCGGTGGCCGCATTCGCCGGCTCAGCGGCGGGCGGTCTGGCAGCGGCAGCCGCGGCCTTCTGCGGATCGGCCGCTGCGGCAGGAGCGCCCGCGCTGCTTATCGATACGCAGCCGGCGAGGGCCGCGGCGCCGGTCAGCGCGGCAGCGATCAGGCCCGTGCGGGCCAGGTTCAGTGAACGTGTGTGCCTCATACGCAGTTCCGGCGGCAGTCGCAGAGCCTGTGAGCCTAGAGGCGATCCCCGTAAAATTCAAATCACCCGATGCCATCACGAGCGAGTGCGCAACCGAATGAACACTGCCGCCAAGCAAGAAGAGAACGAACTGGCCAAGGCCTTCGAGCCGGCAGCGATCGAAGCGCGCTGGGCGCCGGTGTGGGAGGCGCGCGGCTACTTTGGCGCCGGCATGGACCCGCGCCGGCCCGCGTTCAGCATCCAGCTGCCGCCACCGAACGTGACCGGCATCCTGCACATGGGGCACGCGTTCAACCAGACGATCATGGACGCGCTGACCCGCTACCACCGGATGCGCGGCTTGAACACGTTGTGGCTGCCGGGCACGGATCACGCGGGCATCGCCACGCAGATCGTCGTCGAGCGTCAGCTCGAAGCGGCGGGAATCGACCGCAAGACGATCGGGCGGCAGAGGTTCAACGAGCACGTCTGGGACTGGAAGGCGTATTCGGGCGGGGCGATCCTCGGCCAGATGAAGCGGCTGGGCGACTCGGTCGACTGGAGCCGCACCTACTTCACGATGGACGAGAAGCTGTCGAAGGTGGTCATCGAGACCTTCGTGCAGCTCTATGAACAGGGGCTCGTCTACCGCGGCCAGCGGCTGGTCAACTGGGACCCCAAGCTGCAGACCGCGGTGTCCGACCTCGAAGTGGAGAACGAGGAGGAGGAAGGTCGCCTGTGGGAGATCCGCTATCCGGAGGCCTCCGGCGGGCCCGGCGTGGTGGTGGCGACCACCCGGCCGGAGACGATGCTCGGCGACGTGGCCGTGGCGGTGCATCCGGGCGACGAGCGCTACGCGTCGCTGATCGGCAGGAAGCTGAGCCTTCCGCTCGCCGACCGCGAGATTCCGGTGATCGCCGACGAAATGGTCGACCGCGAGTTCGGCACCGGCTGCGTGAAGATCACGCCGGCACACGACTTCAACGACTTCGCCGTCGGCCAGCGGCACGCGCTGACCCCGATCCCGATCTTCACCACGACAGCAACGGTCAACGACAGCGCTCCGGCGAAGTACCGCGGCATGGACCGCTACGTCGCCCGCAAGGCGGTGCTCGAGGATCTCAAGGCGGCCGGCCTGCTCGTCAGCGAGAAGGCGCACAAGATGATGGTGCCGCGCTGCGGCCGCACCGGCGAGGCGGTCGAGCCGATGCTCTCCGACCAGTGGTACGTGGCGATGAGCAAGTCGGCGCCGG
>Ga0209253_10004117_pt1 | contig 12699 bp, 8 predicted proteins | sample FrelakmetBRP12BR_FD_187145 | JGI IMG/M metagenome (GOLD analysis project Ga0209253, IMG submission 187145) | Freshwater lake sediment microbial communities from the University of Notre Dame, USA, for methane emissions studies - BRP12 BR (SPAdes)... | ecosystem: Environmental > Aquatic >...
TCAAGCGAATCTCCCGAAGCTCGGGGAGGGCATAGTAGGGCTTCAAGTAGTCCCAACGCGGGGGACGACCCACCTTCGCTGCATCGGAAAACATGAGCGCAGTGTTCTCTGCGAAAGGCGTCATGTCGATCTCACGGGAGCTCTGAAACGCCGAGCAGCCCGGCAGGCTGAGCACGAAGATCGCAGGTATCCCTGCAATCGCGAGAAAACGGGAGACGAGTCTGGGCATCACGGAAACTCCATTTTGTCAATAAACGGGGGAGGATCATCGCACAGACCAATTTCGCCCGAGCGGTGGAAATGCGGGCCAGCATAGGGGCGTTCCTGCAACAAGATAGTGCCGCATATCGCGAGAGTCAATACCACAGGCTCCTGGATCTGTCGCGGCACGGGTCGTGACAGCCCGGCTGACATCAAACAAGAAATGATAAGTGAGAAATTCTGTGGGAGGGGGTAAGGGGGGGTACCCCCCCTTGCTCCTTGCTTCTCACCTCCACAATTCCCGAAATCCCCACATAACCGAAATTGTCTCAACTATTGCCAACGATTCCCCTCCCACCACCGTGGGCGCGCCGTACGAACGCGGCTTCCTTGCCCACCTCCAGTACCCGTTTGGGATCCAGGAGGCCGTAGAGCTGAATCGCCTTTGCCACGACCCCGCTCCAGCCGGTCTGGTGGCTTGCGCCGAGACCGGCGCCGTTGTCGCCGTGGTAGTATTCGTAGAAGAGGATCTCGTCGCGCCAGTGCGGATCGCTCTGAAACTTCTCTGTTCCGCCGTAGACGGGTCGCCGGCCATGCTCGTCGCGGGTGAAGATCCGGGTGAGCCTGTCGGCGATCTCCTTGCTCACCTCGAAGAGGTTCATCATCTTCCCTGACCCCGTCGGGCATTCGATCTTGAAGTTGTCACCGTAGTAGAGGTAGAAGTTCTGGAGTGCCCTGACGATGAGGATGTTCACCGGCATCCAGATTGGCCCCCGCCAGTTGGAATTGCCGCCGAACATGCCGGTGTTCGACTCGGCCGGCAGGTAGTCTACCCGGTACTCCTGACCGTGCACGTGGAAGAGGTAGGGGTGCTTCTCGTGGAACCTGGAGAGCGAGCGTATGCCGTAGGGGCTCAGGAACTCGTTCTCGTCGAGCATCTTCGAGAGAATCCGGCGGAGCCGTTCCTGGTTGACCAGGGCCGTGATCCCGCGCTCGGCCACGCCGAAATGACCCGGGCCCGTGGGGTGAATCGACTCCAGCAGCTCGGGCATCCGGCGCATCCGTTCAGAGATCTGAGCCATCGCCCGCGGAATGCGTTCCCGCTGCCATTTTTCCACAACCGTCGTGGCGCACAAGGGCAGGAGCCCCACCATCGAGCGCACCTTGAGCCGCGTGGCGCTCCCGTCGGGGAGCCGCAACAAGTCATAGTAGAAGCCGTCCTCCTCGTCCCACATCCCCTGTTCACCGGGCCGGTTCATGGCGGCGGCAATGTACACAAAGTGCTCCATGAACTTGGAGACCATGTCCTCGTAGGTGCGGTCGTGGGTCGCGAGCTCCACCGCAAGTTCGGCCATGTTCTGACTGAAGAGGGCCATCCAGGCCGTGCCGTCAGCCTGCTCAAGGTGACCGCCGGTAGGGAGCGGGGCGCTGCGGTCGAAGACGCCGATATTGTCCAGGCCGAGAAAGCCCCCCTCGAAGACGTTCTTGCCGAACCGGTCCTTACGGTTCACCCACCAGGTGAAGTTCAGCAGGAGCTTGTTGAAGGCGGACTTGAGGAACTCCACGTCCACTTCGCCGCGTAGAGCCTGCTCGGTACGGTGAAGGAAGAGAGTCGCAAAGGCGTGGACCGGCGGATTCACGTCGCTGAAGTTCCACTCGTACGCTGGCATCTGGCCGCTGGGATGGAGATAGAGGCCGCGGAGCATCAGTTCCATCTGCTGCTTGGCGAAATCCGGGTCCACGATCGAGAGCGGGAGCGTGTGAAAGGCCAGGTCCCAGGCCGCATACCAGGGGTACTCCCACTTGTCGGGCATGGAGATAATGTCCTCGTTCACCATGTGGAACCACTCCCGGTTCCGGAACTCGCGGCTGCCGGACTGGAGTGGATTGGCGCGGTGCTCGTCAAGCCATATGTCACCGTCGAAGAAGTAGAACTGCTTGCTCCAGAGCATGCCGGCTATGGCCTGGCGCATAACGTTGGCAGCGTCCGGGGAAACCGACGGCGGGGTCACGGAGCGGTAGAACTCGTCCGCCTCCCGCTGCCGTCCGGCCAGTGTCGCGTCAAACTCCGGGCCGAAGGGAGTGGCATCGCCTTTGGCTCGTGTACTCCGCCCGGCCGCCCCCAGGGCGGTGAGGCGCAGACGCACCGTCCCCGACTGGCCGGGGCCAATCGTGCGCTTGTAGTGGGCTGACACTTTTGTCCCTGTCTTCCCGGGATTCACCGCGCCCTGGTGACCCAGCACCACGAAGTTGTTGATGCCGTCTTTGACGTACGGGCTGGCGTTCGGATACTGAGGAAACAGCCGCTCGTTGTTCGTCTCGTTGTCTGTAAAGAGCAGCGGCACATCACCTTCGCAGGAAAGGGTGTATTCACCCAGCAGCGGTCGTGTCGCCGCGACCGCACTCGTGCCTGCGGCTCCCTCAACTTGCCTGAGCGTCGGCTTCTCTGCGGGGTGGATGATCCATGACGACCAGTCGTTCCGGAACCAGAGCGTCGGCAAGAGATGGAGTTCGGCCGCTTCGGGTCCCCGGTTGGCCGCCGTGATTTGCACGAGGATGTCTTCAGCGCCGCCTTTGGCGTACTCCACGAAGATGTCGAAATACCGGTCTCCATCGAAGACGCCGGTGTCGAGAAGCTCATACTCCATCTCCTCCCGACTGCGCCGCCGGTTCGTATCCACCAGGTCGGCGTACGGAAAAGCTGCCTGGGGGTATTTGTAGAGATACTTCATATACGAATGTGTCGGAGTGCTGTCGAGATAGAAGTAGTACTCTTTGACATCCTCCCCGTGGTTGCCTTCGCTGTTGGTGAGGCCGAAGAGCCGTTCCTTCAGGATGGGGTCCTTGCCGTTCCACAAAGCCAGCGAGAAGCAGAGAAGCTGTTTGTCGTCCGAGATGCCGGCGAGCCCGTCCTCTCCCCACCGGTACGCCCGCGAACGAGCCTGGTCATGGGTGAAATAGTTCCAGGCGTCACCCCCTTCGCTATAGTCCTCGCGCACTGTCCCCCACTGTCGTTCACTGAGGTAGGGCCCCCATTTCTTCCAGAGGACCTTTTGCTCCCGAGCCTCTTCAAGTCTGATCTGTTCTGCAGTCATACAGTACCTCTTGCTTTCTTATGTGTATTCTGAAATGCCTAGCTTCCTCATCCATATGCAGTGCCCCCAGTCAACCCCCCAGGGCAACAGTGATGCCCACCATCAAGGCCCCCACGACCACCATGACGGTGCCTGTCAGAATCTTCGGCAATCTGGCGTATTTCGCCAGGAAATACCCGCCAGCGAAGAGCATGACGATGGCCACAGCGTTCGACACTCGAAGCGCCGGGAGCGGATCAACAATAAAGAAGAATGGAATAATCAGCGGGACACACGAGAGAACAACGAGAAGAAAGACCCCTGCTGCCCCGGCAAGATCCTGCCCAGTCATCACCTTGCGGCGGGGTTTCTCGGGCAGATTGGCCAGACGCTGACGTATGGTGTCAAAATCCTCCGGGAGCAAGACAGCGGCAATCTGAGGGGGAAGCGCCTCAGAGATTGCGGCCCGCGTCTCTTCAGGGTCCCGCGTCTGCTGTAGCAGATTGTACAGTGCATATCCATGGCCATGTTCGGACACTGTCCCGAGGAGATACAGAATCGCATCGATGATGCCCCATGCGATGTTGCAGCCGAGTACACTCAGCAGGATTGTGCCAACCTCCTCCCGCCCCCCTTTCACAACGCTTACTGTCCCCGTAATTGACAGAGTCATGATGAGTCCGAAGAGGATCTCAGAAAACCTCTCTACGGGGTTCAAGACCCCTGTAATTTTGGTTTCTTTTGTTACCATCCCTCACCCCCCCCGGCATTGTGCTCACGATGGCGCTGCACGCCTTCCTCGACCCTGTCAGGGGTCAGCCAACCCGTGGAGGAATGAGGTAGAGCGCTGAAGCGAAAATCAGGTATACCGCCAGCAACGTGACTCCCACAAACCAGGCGGAGCGACCGCTGCTCGTCACCATGGTCGCGGTAATGGTTGCAATCATCACCATCATTACGGCGCCTGGCCAGAACACCAGGTCCGTCGGGGCCGGAGCGATCACATAGCTGAGCAGCACGATGACCGGCGCCACGAACAACGCGATTTGCGACGCGCTCCCTATCGCAATGCTTACGCTCAGGTCCAGCCGGTCTTTCCTGGCGGCCGAGAACGACGTCGTCATCTCCGCGGCGGCGCCGACCAGCGCAACAATCACAAAACCTACGAACGCCGCACTCATGCCCAGTTGCAGCGAGGCCTCCTGCACCGATTCGACGAAAATCTCGCTCACCAGCGCGATGAACACCGTTACAATCGCGAGAACCGGAAGCGCAACCGAAAGCGGCCAGGCCGGCTCATCGACGTGTTCTTTCCCCTCATCCCTGGAAGTGAATATCGACTTGTGGGTTTTGAGCGAAAACAGGAGTCCGAGCCCATAGGTCAGTAACAGAATCACGGCAATCGCAACGCTCAAATCCGCAACCATCGCGTCCGAACCTGCCACGCCGCTGCCGGCGACTACCGACGGAACCACCAGCGCAACACTCGCGATGAACATCAACACTGTCTGGAACCGTGCGCTGGCCTTGTTGAATTCCTGAACATGATTCTTGAGCCCGCCGAGGAGGAAGGAAGCGCCGAGCATGAAGAGGGTATTGGTGAAGATCGCCCCGGCGATCGTGGCCTTCACCAGCACGATCTGGCCCGCCCTGAGTGCCGCCAGCGCTATCACAAGCTCCGTAAGGTTTCCCAGCGTGGCATTCAGCAGGCCGCCGATCATGTCTCCCGTTCTGGCTGCTACTGACTCTGTGGCGCGACTGAGGGTCATCGCCAGGGGCACAATCGCTGCCACCGAGAGCAGAAAGAGCACTGTGTGGGCAGCCGGATTGATGGACTGGTACACAAAGACGACCGGCACGAAGAGAAGAAACCAGAGGGCCGGGTTTTTTCGGATTTCGTGCATGGTGGAAGTGAGCACACTCATTGATATCTCATGGGATGTGGGTGTCATCCGGTTGTCAGGTCTTCGCTGACCAGCGGGGATCGAAATTCCCGGTGGGGACTCTTCGATGTTCTCGTATGCGACACCGAAATGTCGCACGAAGAAACCTCATTTGCAACCACGAAAGGGGATCACACCATCCTGGCCGGCTGACCGGTAGATGCTAGGACGCTGCTCCAGAGCTCTCCAGCCGGATCAATCTTTTTCCGTTCCGATACGGCCAGATGAATCGGTACATGAGTGAAGCGATGGTTCCAGAACCCGACCACCATGTTTGTGCATCCTGCCATCCCCGCATGAACCGCACTCTGTCCAAGGAGTAGACAAAACGCCGAATCGCGGGGGTTGGCCGGCACGCTCCGAATGATGTAGCTGGGATCAATGTATTTCAGGGTAACCCCCATTCCTGTTCGGCTGGAATGGTCGTTGATGGCATCCCTGAGAAAGATGCCAATGTCGCCGCGCCGCACATTTCCCGAGGCATCGCGATCTGCCGTCTGTTGCATGAGCTCCTGTCCTGCCCCCTCAGCCACAATAATCAGCGCATGGCCCCTCCGTTTGAGTCGATCGTCCAGTGCCGCGAGGAATTTTTCCGGCGTGAACGGGACCTCAGGAACCAGGCAGAAATTCACCTGGCTGTTGACCAGAACCGTGTACGCGGCAATGAATCCGGATTCACGCCCCATGAGTTTCACCAGTCCGACGCCGTTGTGTGCCGCCTCCGCTTCGACGTTTGCCGCGTAGGAGGCCCGCTGTGCCTCCGAAACCGCTGTGTCAAAACCAAAGGTCACCTGCACGAAGGAGATGTCGTTGTCTATGGTCTTCGGGACCCCAATCACGCCGATCTGCAGACCCTGCCGGAGAGCCTCATCAGCAATCCTGCCTGCGCCCTTCAACGTTCCGTCTCCACCCACGGCAAAGAGGATTCCAACGCCCAGGTCTCTGAGCGTCTGGACCATCTGACCGGTATCCTGTGGCCCGCGGGACGACCCAAGGATCGTCCCACCGATCTCATGGATCCGGCTCACGGAATCCGGGGTCAGCACGAGCGGTTCGTGCTTGAATGGCCGTACAAGGCCTTCGTATCCATAGCGAAAACCGAACACTCTTCGGACACCATAGTGATAATAGAGACTCATCACGATGGAGCGAATGACATCATTGAGGCCGGGGCAGATCCCACCGCAGGTGACGATCCCGCAGGCCAGGGTTTCCGGATTGTGGAAGATTTCCCCCCTCGGTCCGGCAACCTCCATCGACGGGGGTTCCTTCCCTTCTGCAAGATACTTCCTGACCTCGTCCATGTTACTGTGGTAGATCACGCGCTCCGATTCCCCCGTGAAGCGGACTTCTTGCATCGGGGAACGGAGTTGTCCCTTGCCGAGCCGCGTGATTGCGAAATCCAACGACTTCTCAATCATGTGATCCCTTGATTAGAATGTGGTTGCCCAGCGTTTGTCACTGCCACGTGCCAGGGCATCCAACGGCCACTTTATCTGTTGGTCGGTGAGGATCTTCTCTTCACGCATGATCTCGGGGATTCCTTGCCGGTCTTGAAGGCATCGCCGCCCAGCTCGGTCGATATTCCGCACCCCGTCGATGCATCTCGTGCGGAATGCAACTGCTTTCGCGCGGCAGGAAAACATCATCCATGCCGATACGTCAAATCTCCACGCGCCGCCGGATCACAGAAACTGCAGGCAGACCGGCGAGGGGACCTCAGCCGCCTGACCGTTCGGAGTAAGAGTCCCCGACTCCGGGTCTATTGCGAACACGGTGATCGTATCCGACCTCTGGTTGGCAACCAGCAGGTACTGCCCCGTCGGGTCGATCGTGAAATTGCGCGGCCACTTCCCACCTGTCGTTTCATGCTGAACCGGTGAGACCTCACCCTTCTTCGTATCGACAGCAAACACCACGATGCTGTCGTGACCACGATTGGAGGCATAGACAAATCTCCCTGACCGAGCAACGCGGATATCCGCAGGGAAATTCTCGCCAGTAAAAGCGGATGGGAGGGTCGACAAGGTTTGTCGGTGCTCCAGGCCTCCCGTTGATCTGTCCACTGCAAAAACTGTCAGTGTTGAGTCGAGTTCATTGACGACATAGACTCCCAACCCATCAGGAGAAATCGCAAGATGACGCGGGCCGGCGCCGGGCTTCAGACCAGCCCAACCGGGCGTTGAGGGGAGAAGCTTGCCCTTCTGGTCATCGAAGCGATAGATCATCACCTTGTCGAGTCCGAGATCCGCGGCGTACGCCAACTGGCCGGACGAGTCGAGTATAACGGAGTGTGCATGTGGGCCCTGTTGCCGGGGTTTCACGCTCGATCCCTTGTGCTGAACGATATCGGTTGCTTCCCCGAGGCTCCCGTCATTCTGCACCGGGAGAACGGCGAGATTGCCTCCGGTATAATTGGCCACCAGGACAAATCGGCCGTCAGGAACGATCGTAAGATAGCACGGATCGGCCCCATGTGTAGAACGGCTGTTCAGCAGCAGAAGGTCGCCGGTCTCCGGATTCAGTGCAAACGCGCTCACGGAGCCGCCGGGCTTCCCTTCGAACTCGGCAGTTTCGTTCACACAAAAGAGCCGGCCTCGATTTCTGTCAACCACAAGGAATGATGGGTTCGAGACACCTTCAGTAACGGATTCGACAATCAATTTGCCCGATGCAACGTCAAACTGGCAGCGATATATCCCCTCGCTTTTGCCCTTTGTGTATGTACCGACGAAGAGTCTTGCACTGCCGGACATAGCAGGGAGTCGTGCTCCGGCTAAGAGTCTGCCAGCTGTGCCAATGCCGGCGATTCCGATGCCGAGGGTTTTGAGAATATTCCGGCGCGTGCGTTTGTAGGCCACGAGGTCTCTCTCCTTCGTTGTCGAGATTGTGCCCTTCCGGGCCAAAGTAGAATACCGACCCACGATGGATCAGTCTGACACTGCACTGACCGATATTCTGACCGGGTCACGTGCAAGCTACCACCAGCTGAGGCGGTGGCATTGTGGAGGCCGAAAAACCGTCGACCTTCACCCTTCATTATTCCTTGTTTCTTGTTGGATATTCACGCAGTGATATGCCGAATATCCAACATCGAACAGGAAATGATGAAGTCGAAAGTTCGGTGCGGCGCCTCTCCAAAGTCCTTCTCTCCGAGAGAGGGATTCAGGGTGAGTCGAACCAGTGCTTTTCCAGTCTCTCCCTCACGACTCATCCCCCGTCCCCCCCGCCTGCCTCGGCGACGTCCGATGGGCGGGCAGGCTTCTCTCGAGGAGAGAAGGGGTGCGTGAGGGCGCCCTTTGAACCGCAAACCCGCTTGCCTATGTGACGCCTCCACGTGACGGCGCCTCCCTAAAGTCCCTCTCTCCGAGAGAGAGGGATTTAGGGTGAGTCGCGTGAGTCAAAATCGATGCACGGCAAAGCCGGCTGGACGCAACAACTGCAATAGCCAGTGGGTTTCTACATTGGACTAAATGAGGTCAGGTTTCGCGTCCGACCATCAAAGAGCCTCCGATCGCTCGGGGGCTGCCACCGTACGAAACAGCCGACGGCGATCGCTCTCGAAGTGATACACCTTTGCCACCTCAATCCGCTTGGCTAGGAAGCTAAAGACGCCAATCCCTCCAAGCACGCCGATCAGCGGACCGATCCAGTAGATCCACCATCCCTGCCATTCTCCTGACACGATTGCCGGGCCGAGGCTGCGGGCAGGATTCGTGCTGGTCCCCGATATCGGCGACTCAATATACACCATGAAGGCGTACAGAAACGGAAACAACGCAGGTGTAAACGGACGCAATGGTCGATATCCAAGGAAGATACAGAGTCCGGCGATCAGTCCGAACGTCGTGATCACTTCTCCCATCAATACAGCTTCGATGGTGTACCCTTCGCCAGGCAGTGTTGCGCCGAACGCTACACTCCGTCCCATCGCTCCCCAAAAAAGGAGCGGGAGTGAACCGAGAGTCGCACCTGCCAGCTGCGCGAGGACATAGCCAAGAGCTGTCCGTGATTTGAGCTTGCCCATCATCCAGAATCCAAATGTAACTACGGGGTTGATATGCGCCCCGCTTTCCCTTCCCACGGGGGAGAGTGCGATCAGCGCACCTGTGGTGCCAAACAGAAAACCGGTGATCAGCCGCCGCAACCCGTCATCCGGTATCGTCTGCGCGCCGGGGCTCCCCGTTCCGAACATGAGGATGACGATTGTCAGGCCAACGAGTACCAACAACGCTGTGCCCACCAGCTCTGCAACCAATGGCTGCCAGGGCATCTGTTGAATCTTCTTATCGCCGTTCATGCGTGGGTACTCATGTTATCTCCGCTCATGCCTCCGCAAACTGGACGACGACCTTGATGTCATCGGGTTTTCGATCCAACGCCTGTTTGAAATTCTCCGGTTTTTCCCGCCGAGTAATGAGGCGCTCCAGCCACTTTCGATCCGCGCGGGCCAATTCTTCGCCGGCCCTATACCAGTGCCGCTTGTTGGCATTCACACTTCCAACGATGACGTTATTTCTCAGCACCGCTCCCGCGGCGACGTCCGCAATGGCCGCCCCGGCTGCCGCCCCACCGCTACCGACACCCGTGAGACAAACGATACCGCCGGCTCCCACCTTAAGAATGGATGCGGCGACGACTTGCCCAACACCGGTGCACTCGATAATAATGTCCGGTTCAAAGCCCACGTTCGAAACAGGTGTCGAGTGATACGTCGCACCGAGGGCCTTCACCAAATCGACCTTGGGACCTGACGTGACGCGATCCAAAACATGGACATCCAATCCATGCTGTACGCCGACGAGTGCTGCGAGGAGACCGATGGGCCCTGCGCCGGTTACGAGCACTTTCCGTGGTTCCCAGAACGAGCGCTGACCTATCACCTTCACCATCTCCCACGCTTTCGTGACAACCGTGGTCGGCTCAAGCAACACGCCGAGGATTCCCAATGTGGGATCCACTTTCATCGCATACTCGGGTTCAATTCTCCATCGCTCTGACATATAACCGTCAATCTCTTTGATGCCACGCTCGGTGTATTGACCGTTGCGGCACATGTCCCACTCTCCCACCGCACAGTTCGGGCAAGGAACCGGGTCGGGACGCCGGACAATTCCCACCACGAGATCCCCTTTCTTAAACCCTGCGGTCGGTCCTGGATCGATCACGCGGCCGAGGGATTCGTGGCCGAGCACGAGGCGCTTCTTGCCCGGAGGCGCCCAACCGTATTTCCCCTCCACAATTTCAACGTCGGTCCCACACACGCCGACGGCGATGGCTTCTACAAGGACCGAACCTTGATGCACATCTGGCTCCGGGACCTCCTCCAGATTTGCGCTTCCTGGCTTCCTCGGCTCCACAGTGATTGCCTTCATCGGGACACCTCCTGCTGTTGTACGTCTCTTGTTGCCAATTTCCGTGTGAGCGTCTCGTCTTCCTACGCCTAAGGCACGTCTGACGGCGAGGCCAATGCGAAGACGTGAAAGGTCCACGCCGGCATGTCAAGATAGAGACCGCGCGACGCAAGATCGCTCCCATCGCGATCGTGACTGGCGGAACCCATCAGGTCCATGAACCGGACCGTTTGACCGTCGAGATCTGAGCCGGGAAGACGGACGTAGCATTGGCTCTGGTTCTCTGCGTAGTTGACGGCAATCAGCCACCGGAGGCCATCGGGAGCCTGCCAGAACCAGACGATGAAGCAATCCCACGTCCAGTTCCCTTCCCACGCCGGCACACATTCAATCAGACGCCACTTGCCCTCCCGGACGATGGGCTGTGAGATTAGCTCAAGGAGGCGATCGTAGAATAGTTGGAGCGAACCGTCCGACTGCTCAAGCGGTGCGCGAACCAGGTGCGGGGAGATGCGCTTTCTTCGACCAGTGAACTGACCCTGATGGAAGAACCGCAGTCCCGGGGAGAGATATGTTATAACCGCCGAGGCCTCATGTTGTCCACGGGCAAATGTCGCAGCAGCCCTTGGCTCGTCGTGGTTTTCCAAAAACCGGGCGAGCTTGTTCTGGTAATCGAGACCTGCATGCAAATGCTCCCGCACGGGTCGTGCGTGTCCTTCCCGCAGACGATCATAGAGCCTCTTGTCATACGCATAATCGAATCCCTCCTGCATCATCCTCCATTCCAGGTCCCAGTAGACCTCGGCCATGAAGCAAAACTCCGGGATCTGTTCCCGGACCTGCCCGATTGCCATCGGCCAGAACGGCTGCGCCCGGCGGCCCCACGTCCGCTCGAAAACATCCGGCAGGACAAGCATGGCCATATCACAGCGTACGCCATCACACCGCTCAGCAATCCTCAAGAGTTCTCCAGCCATTGCTTCCTGCGTGGCCGGATTGCTGTAATCCAGCTGCAGCGTGTCCGGCCAGCCCGGAAAGTACGGGTCACGCCCATGTGCCAGAACACGACGCCCGTGATTGCGCCCGGCAAGGGTGTAGTTCGCCGGCGCACGTGAAAGGTCACCCTCGGTTCCGGGGACGTAGAATTCGGGGTGGCTTTCCACCCAGGGGTGATCCAGGCCCGTGTGGTTGGGGACGAAGTCGAGCATGAGCTTCATCCCTCGTCTCCGGAGACGCTCACGGAGGCGGGCGAGCGCCGCATCACCCCCCAGGTCAGGATGGACATTGTAGCCGGTGATCGCAAAACCGGAGCCGGCGATATCCTCCTCGCGCAAGTCCGGCAGAGTTTCCTGGAACTCTTTCCGCCATTCGGCGTTGCCTCGCGACACGCGCCGACCCACTTCCCCCGTACACCAGACGCTCAGAAACCAGACCCAGTCAAACCCCATTCCGGTCAGGCGATCCAACTCGGCATCGGGGATGTCATCCAACGTGGCGTGGCGGCCCAGTGCCCGGGACAGCTCCGTCAGCCAGACGCGCGTGTTGATTTGATACAGCGATGGATACAGTGGTCTCACCATGTTATCACCTTTGGTCATGATTCGCACCTTCCGTCTTCACTTGTTTCGGGGTTTTGTTAAGAGAGGGCAGGACCTCTGGCTTGCGGAGGAGCTGCAGTTGGCAGTCTTGTGATTCCAGGTTTTTCCGCTTGCCGTACTTCAGAGTCTTGCCGTTCTTCCCGCCTTGTGCTCACCTCTGGAGGAGCTCACTTCGTAATCTTCTTCCGCACTGACTCCCCTGTGGCCGGGTAGCGCCCCATGACTTCCACCCACTGCACCGTCGGCTTTGCGCCCGATTCATCAGCCATAACGTAGACAGAGTCGATTGATATTTCCCGTGAATCCAACGTTGTAAGGGCGACCCAGCGGGCATCGCGCATAGTGACCCGGAGTGTTCTCTTTCCTGCACTGAGCCGGATGTCTACACTATCCTGTCCGTAAGCCTTCACTACATCGACACCATATGCTTTCTTGCGTTCGAGGAAGTTGAGATTCTCCAGCTTGTTCTTTGCGGATGGGATCACCCAGTACACGCTCACCGGATTGTCCTTGTCCAATCTCCCGCCAG
>Ga0209253_10004118_pt1 | contig 12697 bp, 10 predicted proteins | sample FrelakmetBRP12BR_FD_187145 | JGI IMG/M metagenome (GOLD analysis project Ga0209253, IMG submission 187145) | Freshwater lake sediment microbial communities from the University of Notre Dame, USA, for methane emissions studies - BRP12 BR (SPAdes)... | ecosystem: Environmental > Aquatic >...
TCAAAATGATCGAGCCCGGCCGTTTCGAGAAGGAAGCCGAAGCGGCGGGCTTTGAGGTGATGAAAGTTTATCCGCTCATCCGCGGCGTCCATGCCTACCACATCGCCCTGCTCAAAAAACCATCATCGGGTTGAACTGGAACCCGTCCCCGGAGCGTCCGCCGCAATTAAAATTTGATGCGGAAGCCGGCCCTCAGGGTGATTCCCGTAAAATCGACCTCCGCTTCCCGGGCATTTTCCACACCGCCTTCAGAGGGCAGCTTGTTGCGGATGAAAAGCAGGGGGTAGGAATTCACGCTGGAGATCTTGCCGTCGTAAGCGTAGAGCTTGCCGTCCTCGGTTGCGGGCTCGGTCATGGTCGAATCCTGGACCGTCCCGGTTCCTTTGAAGCCTTTGATGGGGGCAAACTGGCTCTCGGCTTCGATGAGGAGGGCCAGGTGGGAGCCCATATTCCACTCGAAGCCCAACCCTCCCCAGAACCCGACATTCTGTGCCTTGGCCTCGCCTTGCCTTTCCTCCCAGGTATCTTCATGTTCGAACCTGTAATAATACCGGCATTTGACGAAGTAATACGACGCGCCGATCTTAAAGTAGAGGAAGGAGGCGGGATAGAAGCTGATGGACAGCTTGACGGGAAGAGCCGTGATTTCGGAAACGGCCTTGTAGGTATCGGAGGCCGTATCTTTCTCGAAGGCGATGGTGCTTTCTTTTTTACTGGAAAAATAATCCACGCCGGCGCTTAAGGTAAACTGCGGGGAGAGCGGAAAAACAAGCTCTCCGCCGAAGAGATACGTCAAGTGGATGGGCGTAACTTCCTTGTCCGCCGGAATTCCGAGTTGTTCACTGGTTAAATCCGCCAGCCCCTGCGCCGCTTTGTTGAGGTCGCCGATCGTCGCATAGATCGCCCCGGCCGTCAGGGCCAAGGAATAACGTGCCGCATGAGGTTCCTCCTCTACGGCTTCTCGCCGAGGAGGCTTAAGGACGACTGCCTCCGGCGGCTTGACCTTTTCCGGCTCCTTCTTTTCAACTTTTTCCACGACCTTCGGCTTTTCCTCGACAGGAGGCGGGACCTGCTGCCGGGCCTTGGCCGGGGGCGTTTCTTCCAGGGAGATGACCAGGCTTTCATGGACATACCCGGACGTCGTTCCGCTTTCATCGGGTTCGAGCTTGACCAGATACCATTCCCCTTCCTTGCTGACGGCTTCGAGGAAAGCGCCCTGGGGGATTTGGCGGACGATGGGACTTCCGATGGAAGGTTTCTGACGGATGTTGGCGAACTCGGCCGTGACTTTGAGCTTGATGGAGGAGCCCGGGAACGCGAAGCCTCCATAAAAGAAAATTGTAACTATAAAAAATCCGATGGATTTTTTCATGCTCATAGTCCTGTCGATCCCGTTATTTCAAAAAAATTATAGCATGACTGAATATAAGACAAAAGCAAAATCAGCCTCGGCCGCGGGAATGGCCGGGACTTTTTCGTTCATAAAAAGACTTTGATCCCGAGACCCAACTGGAGGAAGGAGGGATTGACTTTGAGCGGCGACGTCGTCTTCGACGCCGCGTATTTGGCATTGTCGCTCGTGAATTCCCAGTCGGTGATGACGGCGTCGATCCCGTCATAGAATCCGGGTTTCCATTTCCATTCGAATTCTCTCTTGGGGCAAAGAAAATAGCGGAATCCGGCCGTCAGACCGATCTTCTTCGACAGCTTGTAATCGATCCCCCCTCCGACGTTCATGCCGGGGGACACCCAGGAACTCTTTTGGATCTCCAGGCCCACAGGGAGGGCGTCCGCGGACTGGATGACCGTTTTCTCCCAGTTCGGCGGGACATAGGTTAAGATGAAGGCGACGTCGGACACGCTGAACCCCGCCGTCGCCGCGGCTTGGAAGGCATTCCAGAACAGCGTCAGGCCGGCCGAGCCGTAAACTTCGAATTTTCCTTTTCGTGACCTTCCGAAGGCATTGAGGCTAATGGGAATGATCCGGAGGTCGCCCGTTCCCGCCCATTCCGCGCTTTTTTTAGTCCTTGCGCCGGAGGACCAGGTGAATTCGGAATGAAACGCCGTCGTGTTCGGCACATCGGCCTTAAAAAAGCCCAGGCCTGCCTCCAGGCCGTAATCCGGCCGGAGGAAATACGCTAAGAAGGCCCCCATGAAAAAGGCTTTGCCGGATTTCGCGGAAATGCGGTTTTGTTCGGTGATCTTCGATAAGAGTTCCAATTGCCATTCGTCCCCGTAGCCCGTATCTCCCCGGATTTGCGTCATCGATAGGCCGGTGAACAGGCGGAGCTCGAAGGGACGAGAAAAATCCATCTGGGCCGAGGATCGCGAAGCCAAGCAGAGCAGGACGGCCGGGATGATGAATCTCTTGCTCAAGGTGTTCCGCATGAGAAAAATCTCCTTTGGAAACGACTCTTTTATATACCATAAAGTTATGGTCTTGCCAATTTTGTCCAAAAGGTGTAGATTTTTTATGACAAGGGAGGCAGGCATGAGCAAAGGCATTCTCAAAAAACTGACGGCCAATTTTTACATCCTGCTCGTCGGACTTCTGGCCTTCGGCTGGGCTCCGGCGCTTGCCGGGAAACAGCCCAAGATCGTTTTCAAGGAAGACACCCATGATTTCGGGAAAGTCAAACAGGGGAATAACCTCACCCATGAATTCGTCTTCAAGAACGACGGGGATGACATGCTGACGATTAAAAACGTCGAGACGTCCTGCGGATGCACGGCCGCGCTTGTCTCCAATAAAAAGGTCGAGCCGGGAAAAACGGGAAAGATCAAGGTCTCCCTCGATACGAGAGGCTATGCAGGCGAGGTGGTGAAATTTGTCTATGTGGAATCCGATGACCCGGTCCAGCCCAAGATCCAGCTCAAGATCACGGCCGCGATCAATTTGCCCCCGCAGCCGCGGATCGACTTCGACCGCAACAATATCGACGCCGGGCTGCTCGTGGAAGGCGACAGCCTGGAGGCGACCGTCGTCGTCCGAAACAAGGGTGAGCTCGAGTTGAAGTTTGAATGCGCCCTTGAGAACGCCGGCTTCTTCATCAACGGCAAGGAGGCCAAATTCCCGGTCAAGGTCGCGGCGGGCAAGGACGTCGAAGTCACGGTGAAAGTCCCGCTGCTCGACCGCATCGGGACGGTCAGGGAGTTCGTCATCTTCAAGACCAATGACCAGATCCGGTCGACACTTTCCGTAACCCTCAACGCCTACATCGTGACCAAAGATCAGCTGAAGCAGGTCTTCCAGAAATACAAGAATATCCTGAAGTGACCATGACGGGCGGCTGGCCGGGCGCGGCCATCTCCTTAAAAAATTCGGTGACACACGCCGAGTTCAGGACATGAGGGAAATCGGTGTGTGTCACCGAATTTTAATCAGGCACGGTTCGGGATGAAATCATACTTGACCGTAAAAGTCCAGACGCGCGCGGCGGAGCCGGGGGTTGAAAAGACGGGCGAGCGGGAATACAAGGTCAGCGTGAAGGCGGCGCCAACCAAGGGAAAGGCGAATGCCGAGGTCATCGGGCTCTTGTCGTCTTATTTGGATGTCCCTCGCTCATGCTTAACAATTGTCAGGGGAGAGACTTCCCACCATAAGCTCATTGCCTTCGATCCGTGATGACCGCCTGCGTGGCCGGCACGTTTTTTACCGGGGGAACGATCTTGTGGGGACGATAGACAGCCGCCGTTTTTAAAGGTTCTCCTCCATTTCATGTGGGGAAAGATCGTTTCCCTTTCGTTCCCGTATGAAATGGAAGAGATCCCGTAACGTTATCTCCTAATGGGAAATTTGACCCTATTTTTTCGTCTACCAAAAAAGGGGGCATTTTAATGAGGCTTCCTTATGTTAGGCGGAAAGACATGGCTCGGATGAAAAGGGTCCCGGGCGACCTCCCCCGGGAAATCTATCATGTGGCGCTCAACCTCGTCCTGGCCGAACAGCCCAGCCGGATAAAAAAGGTCTTTGAAAGGTTTACGAACCTCCCCGATGCGTTCCGGTCTCCCCAAGAAGAGCTTTTGTCGATCGGCCTTGATGAGGACGAGGCCGGGGAGTTATCGTCCCCGGAAATTTTCGACCGGGCCCAAAAAGAAATTGACAGAGGCCGCAAGAAAGGCTATTCTCTTTTAACTCTCGAGGATGTCGAGTATCCGGCTTACCTAAGAGAAATATTCGATCCTCCGGGCGTCCTCTATTGTGCGGGCGACTTGGAGGCATTGCAGGGCCCGGCGGTCGCCATTGTCGGTACCCGGACGCCATCGCCCTACGGGCGCGCTGTCGCCGAGAAGCTGGCCGAGGACCTTGCCTCTCGGGGGGTAGTGATTGTAAGCGGGCTAGCCCTGGGGATTGATTCAATCGCCCACTGGGGAGCCCTTAAAGGAGGAAGGACGGTTGCCGTGTTAGGCTCGGGACTGGACAATATCTATCCGAGGCAGAACCGCAAGCTGTTTCAAAAAATTGCGGAAAACGGCGCCGTCGTCTCTGAATTCCCGCTGGATGCCCCGCCTTTTGCCGCTCATTTTCCGCGCCGCAACCGCATCATCAGCGGCCTGGTCCAGGCCGTGATTGTCGTCGAGGCCGCAGCCAAGAGCGGCTCTCTCATCACCGCCCGCATGGCCCTGGAGCAGAACCGGGAAGTTATGGCCGTTCCCGGCAACGTGACTTCCGACATGAGCAAGGGGACAAACGGGCTGATCAAAACCGGAGCGAAACTCGTTGAAGGCTGGGAGGATGTCGCCGAAGAGCTGCCGAGCCCGCTGCGGGAAAAGCTCCTCGGCCAAAGAACGGGAGAAACCCAGCCGCTGCCGCTGATGACCGAGCAGGAAGCCGAAATCTACCGGCTCTTGAAAACGGATGAGCTCACCCATATCGATGAGCTTCTCGATACGATCACATGTTCCGTATCCGAACTTCTGGCCCTTCTCCTGAACCTCGAGATCAAGGGATTGATCCTGCAGAGCCCGGGCAAGTACTTTCAGAGGAGAATGTAAATGGACAAGTCCTTGGTCATCGTCGAATCTCCGGCGAAAGCGAAAACGATCAACCGCTATCTCGGCTCCAACTATATTGTCAAGGCGTCCATGGGCCATATCCGCGACCTGCCCAAGAACAAGCTCGGCGTCGACGTCGCCAAGAACTTCGAGCCTCACTACGTCGTCATCCCCGAGCGGCGGAAGCTCGTCAACGAGCTCAAGAAGGCCGCCGAAAGCGCCGGGGCCATCATCCTGGCCGCCGACCCGGACCGCGAAGGCGAGGCGATCTGCTGGCATCTGAGCGCACTGCTCGAAGATGCCAACAAGGATATCTATCGCGTCCTCCTTCATGAAATCACGAAGCACGGCGTCGAGGAAGCCATTCAACATATGGGCAAGCTCGACCGGAACTTGTTCAACGCCCAGCAGACCCGGCGGATCCTGGACCGGCTGGTGGGATACCTTATCAGCCCGCTCCTGTGGAAGAAAATCGGCAGAGGCTTGAGCGCCGGCCGCGTCCAGTCGATCGCCCTGCTGCTGATCGTCGAGCGAGAAAAGGAGATCCGGGCCTTTGTCCAGGAAGAATATTGGACGATCCTGGCCCATTTGGAAGCGTCCAACCCGCCGCCCTTCAAGGCCTCCTTGGCCAAGATCGAAGGGAAAAAGACCAAGGTCCCGGACGGAAAAACGGCCGCGGGCATCGTCGAGCAATTGAAGGGCGTAGATTTTATCTTGGACAAGATCAAGGTCCGGGAGAAAAAGAAAGAGCCGCCGCCGCCGTATATCACGAGCACGCTCCAGCAGGATGCCTTCCGCTTGCTCCATTTTCCGGTCAGGCGGACCATGTCCATCGCCCAGAAGCTCTACGAAGGCTTGCCGCTGGGCGAGCGCGGCCCCGTCGGCCTCATCACCTACATGAGGACGGATTCCGTGCGCGTTTCGAACGAGGCCCAGGCCTGGGCTCGAACGTACATCGAGCAGAGGTTTTCTGTCCATCATGTCCCGGCCAAGCCGCGGATCTATAAGAACAAAAGCCAGGCGCAGGATGCCCACGAAGCCGTCCGGCCGACGTCTCCGGAGCTTCCGCCCGAGGTTGTCAAACCGTTTCTCAAGAGGGAGGAATTCAGCCTGTACCAGCTCATCTGGAACCGGTTTTTGGCTTCTCACATGAGCGCGGCGAACCTAGAGGAAACGGAGTTCCAGATTACGGCAGGGCTCAAATATCTTTTTAGCGCTAAGGGCGAAGTGCTCAAGTTCGACGGCTATCTGGCCCTCTATCCACACAGAGAAAATGGGGAGAAAGAGACTCTGCCGGCAGCCCAACAGGGCGAGAAGCTCAAACTGCTGAACCTCGAGTCCAAACAGAGCTTCACCCAGCCGCCCTCGCGTTATACGGAAGGAAGCTTGGTCAAAGAGCTTGAAGCCAAGGGCATCGGGCGGCCCTCCACCTACGCCCCGATCATCACCACGCTCCAGGACCGCGTCTATGTTGTCAAGGATAAAGGTAAGTTCGCTCCGACCGACCTAGGTATGTTCGTCACCGAGTTTCTTGTCAAGAACTTTTCCGATTTGATGGAAGTCAAATTCACCGCCCAGATGGAAGAGGAGCTGGACCGCATCGAAGAAGGGCAGCAGGATTGGCACGACTCCTTAAAGAGGTATTATGAGCGTCTGGACCGAGACCTTAAGCAGGGCATGACGATCGAGAGTGTGAAGGGAAATATCCCGCTGGACGAGAAGTGCCCGAAGTGCGGGCGGCCGCTGGTGCTCAAGAGCGGCAAGTTCGGCCGGTTCAAGGCCTGCTCGGGATATCCGGAGTGTAAATTCAAGGAGAGTATGGTCAAAAAGGAAGTCACGCCGCTCGAGGAAAAGTGCCCGGTCTGCGGCGCGCAGCTTGTCCAGAGGCATGGACCGTACGGTGCTTTCGTCGCCTGCTCCGACTATCCCAAATGCAAATACATCAAGAAGGAACAGACAGATACCGGGATCGCCTGCCCGACGGGATGCGGCGGCACGATCCTCAAGCGCAAGACCCGGCGCGGGAGATTTTTCTACGGCTGCAGTCATTTCCCAAAGTGTCGGTTCGCGACCTGGGATGAACCGAAGGTGACGCCTTGTCCGAAATGCGGGAAGCCGTTCCTGCTCGAGAAACGGTCCAAGAAAGAAGGAACATATCTCCATTGCTGGGACGAAAAGTGCGGTTACACGGAGAAACCGCAAGCCAAGGCAGATACCAAGGAGCCGGAAGAGGCCGCGGCCAAGGAACCTGCAAAAGATACGGCCAAAGACGAGCCTGCCGGGAAGCCTGGCGAAGGGAACCCTCAGGCTGGGCCCACGACGTCATCCTAGGGCGCGGAAGACTCCTCCTCCATTTTTTGCCGTAACGAAAAAATCGCCTCAAGCTTCTCAAGCCTGAAATTGCCGCCGACGGGGAGAAAATCGAGCGATTCAGCAATAAACCGAAGTTCGCCCGGAAAATCAGGCATTAAAATGTCTATCAGATGTTCGACCTGGGCAAAGCTGATCTTCGTCGAAATCGTTGCGGCGACAGCTTTTAAAGATGACCAATGTGCAGGATCGCCGCGGTCTCTTGGAGTCTTTTATCCTTTGTCCAGAAGAGGCACCCCGATAAAAGGGCGGAGGCCAAGAGATGGACATCGATGTAGCCCAGTCCCCTTCGCATCAACAGGTGCTGTTCGATGAACTTCATGACTTCGTCATGTTCGGCAACCTCCGCTGAGGGAAGAGCTTGGAGCAGCGCCAAAATCTCTTTTCTGTTCTGAAGATTGCCGCAGGCCAATTCTCCGACGATAAAGGGATGGCAGATGACGTCTCCATTCTTAAGCAAAGCCCGGAGCCTAGGTGCCGTATCGCGAAAATGGCTCACCCAAACAGACGTATCCACCAGGACCATGATTATGCCTTTGGCGACCTTCGCCTGGGAATAGGACGCAGGGCTTTCTCAGTGCCTCCCAATCGGGCTAGTCTCCGGCTGCTCTCAAGAGCGATCAAGGCTTCTAACCCTAAGCGGACCAGCGATGTCTTCTCCTCGATCTTGGTCAGGGCCGAGGCTTTATCTAAAAGTTCCTGATCAATATTGATTGTCGTCCTCATATGCATATATATGCATAAATAATGCATCTCTGTCAAGTGGTTCTGCTCTTACTAAAGACGAGTTCGGTTACCTCAATTTCTCAAGTTCGAGCCACAATTTTTGACAGGTTGGGAAAGTGGTATACAATATCCTTCGATGAAGAAGGAGATGGAGGAATTCCTGGCCTACTTAAGGCACGAGAGGAATGCCTCGCCCCATACCATTTCCAGCTATCGGATTGACCTCACCCAACTCGCGTGTTATTTGGAAGGCCGGAAAGTCAAGCTGCGGGCAGTGGACAACGTCTGCCTGCGCGGTTTCCTAGCCGAGCTTCATCAGAAGAATCTGTCGAAATCATCCGCGGCCCGAAAGCTGGCCGCCATCCGATCGTTTTTTCAATTCCTCCTGAAAAAGGGCTGGCTCGAGGATAACCCGGCCAAGGCCGTGGCCACGCCGAAGACCGACCAGCATGTTCCGGGATTCCTGTCCGAGGACGAGATGGAGAAATTCCTGGAGCTGCCCAAGGAGGGCGATGTCCTCGCCGTCCGTGACAAGGCCATCTTGGAGCTCTTTTATGCGTCGGGAATCCGGCTCGGCGAGCTGGTCGGGATCAATTTGGAAGACCTCAGCCTGGAGGAAAAAATGCTCCGGGTCAGGGGAAAAGGGAAGAAAGAGCGGATTGTTCCGTTCGGACGCAAGGCAGCGGAAAGCGTAGCGGCGTATTTGCGCTTGAGAATGATGATCCCCAAAAAGAGCCTGGAAGAAAAAGCGCTGTTTTTAAACTACCAGGGCACGAGAATTGCGGCCCGGTCGGTGGAACGGATGATGGCGAAATATATCCGGCGGACGTCCATCCGGAGAAAAGTCAGCCCGCATTCCCTGCGCCATTCCTTCGCCTCCCATCTTCTCAGCCGCGGTGCCGACCTTCGCGTCATCCAGGAGCTCCTCGGCCACGAGAGCCTGGCCACAACCCAAAAATACACCCACCTGGATCTCAAGCAACTCCTCGATGTGTACCGCAAGAGCCACCCCCGCTCGTAAATAGCAACCAAGGTTGTCGGCGAAATCGGCGAAATGTCAACAAGGGTTGACTCTTCCGGCCGTAAGGCGCCTTCTAAGATACTGAAAATGAATATAATGCAATTCGCGACGACTTGGCACCCGACTTGCAATAAAGAAAGGCGGAAGGAGGTTGTTCATGAAAAAATTCATTCTCAAAAGCCTGGTTCTGAGTGTTGTCCTCAGCCTATTCTTGTCTCCGCTTCTTGCCCTGCAGGGGCAGACCAAGGCCGTCAATGATAAGATCAACATCAACACGGCCTCGCTCGAAGACCTGCAGAAGCTCCCGAGTATCGGACCTAAGATCGCCCAGCGGATCCTCGACTACCGGAAGCAAAACGGGAATTTCAAAAAGATCGAAGAGGTCATGAAAGTCAAGGGCATCGGAGAAAAAGTGTATGCCCGGCTGAAGGACATGATCACGGTCTAGGCACCGACTCCCTGATTTCAAAAAAGGGATGCCCTCCACCCTTTGCCCCGCCCCCTCTCCCAGGGGGCAGGGCTTTCTCTTTGTCTGGATTCGCCTGGCCTTGGTTCTCTAGAAAATAAAAGAAAGGGCCTTGCCTGTCATTCAAGCCGGATGATTCTTGAGGTAAGCCGAGAGAAATCGCTTCATTTCGGCCAAGGCCCGGCCGCGATGGCTGACGCGGTTTTTTTCCAGCGGCGTGAGCTCCCCAAAAGTTTTTCGGAAAGGATGATAATAAAAAATCGGGTCATACCCGAAGCCCCGTCCGCCTTTTTTAGCAAAGGCGATTTTGCCGTGGACCCGGCCCGTGACTTTTTTTATCACACGGCCGCGCTGAGACAGGACCAAGCAGCAGATAAATTGGGCGCGGCGCTCGTGTTGCGGGACATCTTTCATCAAGCGCAAAACCTTTTGGATGTTCTTTTCATCAGTTGCCCGAGGGCCTGAAAACCGTGCCGAGTAGATCCCCGGCGCCCCGGCCAGGCGTTCGACGGCCAGCCCCGAGTCTTCGGCCAGAGTTAAAAATTCAGATTTCTTGCTGTAGAAAAGGCTTTTTCCGCGGGCATTTTGCTCGAACGTGGTTCCCTTTTCAGGATAGGACGTCCGGATGCCGAGGTCGGCAAGCGTCAGGATTTTTAGAGGCCGGCTTCCGAACGAGGCCCGAATTTCTCTGGCCTTGCCGGGATTCGTAGTGGCCAGGACAATAATATTTTTTTTAGCCTGCACGGCAGTCCTCCTGCCCCGTTTTTTCATTCCATTTTGAGCTAATCAGTCCGAGCCCCGTTGGATGGCGAGCTTTCCCAATTCCATCCGGACGAAAAATTCCGTGCCCCAGATGCGGAGCGAAGGACGCCCCGGCGCTTCGGAACCGCAGCTGACGATTTTGGGCCCCATGGTCAGGCAGTCCTTTGTCTCGAGGGCATGGCCGCCCAAAATTTTATAAACAGGCGCTGCCGTCGGCGCGGCGCAGGATGCGTCTTCGTAGATGTCGGAGATGATGACGAGGTTCTCACCCGGCTTTTCTTCGGCAGCCTCCGGCGACGAAAGCCCGGCGATGATGCGGCCGTCGAAATAGACGTTGAGGGCGGTCACTTCTCCTTTGAACCCTGTCGAAATGCAATCCAGCTCTCGTTTATCGAAATCGACAATATTGAGCGATGGCGACCCGGCGACCTGCCGCTGCGATGTGCCCACGCAGAGGATTTTGCCGAAGGGATAGAGCTTGATGTGGGATACGTTTCCCATAGGGTGGGCGTCGGCGACCTTGACCGACTTCGTTTCGAGGCTCCACCGCCTCAGGCCTCCGTTCTTATCCGAGGAATAAACGCGGCCGTCATAATCCACGGCCAATGCGCGGACCGGCATTCCGTCCCCTTCGATCGTCAGGACTTCCTGTGAGGACACATCCCAGACGCGGATGCTTCCATCGGCATGGCCGGTGACAATCGTCTGCCTGGGGAGTGAGGCGATCCTGAGGATCGGCGAACCTGATTGGGCGATCTGCGTGATCTCGTTCCTTTCAAAAGAGACCTGGACGAGCTCCCGCCCGGCGTTCACGACATATATGTCCCTGCCCAGCAAGGCGATGCCGGAGAGGTGACTCAAGGCGGTCTCGAAAATCCGGTTGTCTAGGAAGGTGAGGATAAACGCCTCTCCTTTCTCCCCGATCCCCGCGATCTGGTCCTGGGCATAGAATCGGATCTGCTCTGCCCGCAAATCCCCCAGGTCGATCTGGAGAAGGAGGTTGGGCGCGGCCTTGGGATTTTCATTGGCAACGGCTTTGAAATTCCGCTCATCGGGGACAAATGGACGCGGCGGCCCGGGCTTCCAAGCCCTGCGCTTGAAGGCAAAATCTTTGTCGCGGCAGGCGACCGCCGTCCGGCCGGCCTTGAGCGCCCGCGGCTCCTGCTTGAAGTCGCCAAGACGGATCAGGTCCCCCCAGGAATCGATTCTCCGCGTTTCGAACAGCTCCTTGGTTTCCTGGGCGGTGAGCCGCGAGCCGACGGAGTTGTCGAGGTCGTAGAGGACGACGACGCCTTCCTGGTAGAACAGCGTGTCCTCAAGCGTCGGCTCTTCGAGAAAGGCCAGGTGCGTCTTGACGCTTTCCAGGGCCATTTCCCGCTCTTCCAGGTTGAGTCTTCGGGTCGAGAAATTGGCCCGGAAATTTACCTCCACATCGAGCTCGCCCTTGAGATAGAAGTAATCAATGACTTTTTGGAAATAGAGCGAGTCGCGAGCCCCGTCGAGGATGATCAATTTTTTGTCCTCGTTTTCGGCGAGGAAATGCCGGAAGTACTCATCGGGATTGTCTTGTTCCTCGGCGAGCGGATAGTCGTAGTAATAGGCCGGGTCGATGTATTTCTTCAGCCAACGGATTCCCAGGAGGCGGTTGAAGACCTTCTGCCCCTGTTTTCTGTCGCGCATCAGGTAAAGGACCTCATCCGGCTTCACGTCGCCGAACCCGCCTATGATAGCCTGGCAAAAATAGGTCTTGCCCGTGCCGGAGTCCCCGTTGACGGCCATGATCGTCCGTTTCTTCGATTGAATGAGGTAATGGAGAGTTTCCGAAAGCTCATACAGGCCGCGTTGGGCCGGTTTCAGCCCCAGGATGCTGATGGCGCCGGCGTGGTAAAGGTAGAGAGAGTGAATAAATTCCGGCATGCCGATCTTTTTCAGGGCGCTCACGCTCTCTTCGAAAACCTGCTTGTTTTTCGTTTTTAAAAGCTTGAGCAGGGCGATGACGACATCGGCGCTCACGCCGCCCAGCTTCTCTTTCTGGGCTTTCCCAATCTCTCCCAGGGTCCAGGCGAGATACGTCCTCAGCTTCGAAGACGAGTGGTCGGCATACCGGGCGAGCGGCGGCAGCTTTTTGACCGAAGCGAAGCCGATCCTGCCCAAGGCCCAGATAGCCTCTTCTTTCTGCTCCATCAGCGGATGATAGGATTTTTCCCCGCCCCCCGACGATTCGAGGATCTCGTCGGGTTTTTCCAGGACGGAGGCGATTTCGTCCACAGCCCGATCCTCCCGCAGGTGACCCAGCGCATAAATGATATTTTCCCGGATCTTCGTGCTCTTTACAGGATAGGCGCCGAGGGCTTCGA
>Ga0209253_10004119_pt1 | contig 12696 bp, 10 predicted proteins | sample FrelakmetBRP12BR_FD_187145 | JGI IMG/M metagenome (GOLD analysis project Ga0209253, IMG submission 187145) | Freshwater lake sediment microbial communities from the University of Notre Dame, USA, for methane emissions studies - BRP12 BR (SPAdes)... | ecosystem: Environmental > Aquatic >...
CTTCTCGGCTTCGGCGTAGCGGCCCTTTCGGAAAAGCTGATCGGGATCTTCCGCGGCCCGGGCCCGATCCGCAAAGGCACAGCTCCCCACCAGCAACAGCGCCATGAGAACCCTCGGGCGGAATGCCTTGCGGATATTCCTTAAGCCAGATCTTTTCCATCGTCCCCCTCCGAATCGATGTTTCAATCGGATCGCCCGGGCGAGAGCGGCAGCTGCGCCCCGCACCCGTTTCTTTTTTTTGCACAATAGGCGTCGGCCCGACCCGCCGCCTTGAGCGCCATCAAGCGAGGTGCGGCCGGACCGCACGGCCACCTCGACCGAACCGGCCACCCCTTCGCGAGCGCGCGCCCGAAAGTCCTACGGAAAATCATGAGGCGCCTTTAAGGATTTTCTCGATTCCGCAACCCCGAGGCCATCCAGGATTATTGGGGCAGAAGACAGCCATCATCTGTCAACGATGCTTGCGCCGTCGGACGGTGGAAAGAGCCGCCGATAATCAATAGCTTCGCGCACCGCGCTCGAGAACGCCGCGCGATCATGGAGGGAGCGAAGTGAAGAAGACCCACGTCTCGCGGCGGCCTGTGCCCGCGGCCTCGCGTCGCGCCGGCGCAATGGCTGCATCGATCGCCGTTTCCCTTGCAGCCGCCGCGGCGCAGGCGCAGCAGACCGCCCCGGTCTCGCCGGTGGTAGTGACGGGAACGCGCACCGAGAGCCGCGCGTTCGACCTGCCGATGTCGATCGACTCGATCCCGAAGGAGGCGATCCAGGACGGCAAGGCGAAGATCAACATCTCGGAGGATTTGAACCGGGTTCCCGGCACCTATGTCCAGAACCGGGAGAACTTTGCGCAGGAACTGCAGATCACCATCCGCGGCTTCGGCGCCCGGTCGCAGTTCGGCACTCGCGGCGTCAAGCTGCTCGCCGACGGGATTCCCGCGACCACGCCCGACGGCCAGGGCAGCCCGGGCATCTTCGACCTCGGCACGGCCGATCGCATCGAGGTGCTGCGCGGCCCCTTCTCCGCGCTCTATGGCAACCACTCCGGCGGCGTCGTGCAGGTGTTCACCGAAAACGGCCCGGCGCGGCCGACGCTCGGGGCGAACCTCCAGTTCGGCAGCTATGACAGTCAGCGATACGGCCTTACGTTCGGCGGGACCGGCGGGCTGTGGAACTACATCGTGAACGGCTCTTACCTCACTACCGAAGGCTATCGCGACCACAGCGCGGCCACCAAGTCGCAGTTCAACACCAAGGTCACCTACGCGCTGAACGAGCGCAACACGCTCACGCTCGTCGGGACCGGATTCGACCAGCCCAATGCCCAGGACCCGCTCGGCCTCACGGCCGCACAGGTGCAACAGAACCCCCGGCAAGCGCAGCCCGTGGCGGTGCAGTTCGACGCGCGCCGGACGCTCAACAACTACCAGGGCGGGTTCGTCTTCGACAGCCGCGTGACCGACCGGGACAGCCTCCGCGCGATGGCCTACATCGGCACCCGCAGCAACGAGCAGTACCTCGCCATTCCGCTCGCGGCGCAAACCGCGGCCACGAGCTCCGGCGGCGTGTCGACGTTCGACCGCGGCTTCGGCGGCGGAAGCTTGCGCTGGACACGTCAACAGCAACTGCTCGGCGGGCCGCTGACGTTCACCGTGGGCGCCGACTACGAGACCTCTTCGGAGGACAGGCAGGGCTTCATCAACAACTTCGGCAAGCGCGGCGCGTTGAAGCGCGACGAAAAGAACATCGTCGACAACTGGGGCGCGTACGGCCAGGCCGAGTGGCAGTTCCTCCCGCGGTGGAACGCGAGCCTCGGACTGCGCTACACCAAGGTGAGCTTCAAGTCGGAGGATCGTTACATCACCACCGGCAACCCCGACGACAGCGGCTCGGTGAGCTACGACGAGTGGACGCCGGTCGTCGGCGTGCTCTTCGAAGCGACGCCGACGTTCAACCTCTATGCCAACTACGGGCGCAGCTTCGAGACGCCGACCGTCGCCGAGCTCGCGTATCGTCCGGACGGAAGCTCCGGTCTCAACTTCAGCATGCAGCCCTCGGTCAGCGATCAATTCGAGATCGGTGCGAAGACCTTCGTCGGCGAGGGGACGCGGGTCAATCTCGCGCTGTTCAACATCAATACCGACGCCGAGATCGTCATCGCCCGCAACACCGGCGGGCGTTCGTCGTTCCAGAATGCGGCCGGATCGCGGCGGCGCGGCGTCGAGCTTCTGGTGGAGAGCGAGTTCGGCAGCGGCTTCGTCACCCACATCGCCGCCACCTACCTGGATGCCAAGTTCGACAGCGATTTCCGCTCGTGCGCGCCGCTGGCCGCCTTCTGCAACCCGGTCACCGGTGTCAACACTGCGGTCGTGCCCGCAGGCAACCGCATCCCGGGCGTGCCGCCCTACTACCTGTTCGGCGATCTCCAGTGGAAACACGCACCATGGGGCCTGACCGCCGCCATCGAAGGCATCGCGAGCGGCAAGGTGGCCGTCAACGACTTCAACTCGGAGTATGCATCGGCGTACGCGATCGCCAACGTCTGGGCCGGCTTGCAGCAGCGCGTGCGCGGGTGGCAGTTCAAGGAGTTCGTCCGCATCAACAACATCTTCGACCGCGAATACATCGGGGCGGTCATCGTCGGGGATGCGAACGGCCGCTACTTCGCTCCGGCGCCGACGCGCAACTTCCTCGTCGGCGTGAGCGCGAGCTACACGTTCTGACGCCGCGGTCTGGCCGCTCAGGGACGATCGCAGCTTGCGGCAAGCGGGTGCAGGTCAGCTCTTCTTCAGAGCCTTCTCCCAGGTGAGGCGCAATCCGATCCATGCGCCGAACGGAGCACCCGGTCCCTGAAACTGCGTGGGCACCGGTGAGGCCCCCGGGGTGCTGTCGTAGTACGAGAATCCGCTGCCGGTGAAATAGTCGCGGCCCAGCGTGCCGAAGTTCGAGTACTTGTTGTTGAACAGATTGCTGATCTGCCCATAGATCTCGAGTTGCGGCAGGACGAGATAACTCGCGTCGAGGTTGACCACGGCGTAACCTGGGATCGGACCATTCACGTCTTTGTTGTTCTCGTCGCCTCGCGCATACTGGTTGGAGAACGCGATCAAATTCAGACCCGCGCGAAACTGCGGCGTGAAGGCGTAATCGGCGCGCAGCTTGAACTGATTCAGCGGGATCCCGGGAATGCGGTCACCGGGCTGCACGTAGATGAGGTCGGGCGCGCCATCCCCATCGGTGTCGACAGCGGTCGAGTTGTTCGGGCTCGACACCGTGAACGGGGATTGGAACGTCGCGTCGATCAGGCTGTAGCGCATCTGGATCGAGAACCGGCCGAAGGTTTGGGCGAGACCGAGTTCCAGGCCTTGTCGGCGCGTGTCGCCTACGTTCTGGAAATATCCCGCCGTGGGCACCGCAGCCGAGGAAACAAACTGCAGGTCATCCTGCAGATCGGTACGAAACAGTGCGAAGCTGTAATTCGTGCCGAAGGGAAGCACCCCGCGGATGCCGGCCTCGAACGTTTTCGAGATCACCGGCTTCAACGGCGGGTCGGCAATGAACGCATTGGGCAGCTTGCAGGGGGCGTTCGGATCAGCGCAGGTCAGTTCGACCGCCGTCGGGGCGCGCATGCCCTCGTTGTAGGCCAGATAAGTGTTCAACGCGGGGCTGAAGTTGTAGTTCAACCCACCCGCAGGGTTGAAGCGGCTGAAACTGTTGTCACCGTTCAACGCCGGCTCGAGCCCCGTCTGGTCCCGGATCTCCACCACGGCCTTGTTAAAGCGTCCCGCCAGAGTCAGGAACAGGCGATCGGTCACACCGAGCACGTCATTGAAGTAGGCCCCGTAATACGTGTTGCTCGTCTTCACTGCCGTGTCGGTCACGAACGGCGTCGTCGCGTAGGTGCCTCGACTGCTGGTAAAGCCCGCGTACTGGAAATCCTGCGAGTAGCTCGTGTTCCCTCGGTCGTAGCTCACCCCGACCGTAAACTGGTTGGCAAGGCCGAAGACCCTGCCCAGGTAGCTGTACTGCACGGACGCGCCGTAGCCGTCGGTGGTGAGCTTGCTCGTGTCATTGGTGGCGCGATAGTTCAGCTCGTCGCAGTCCGCCTCCAGGCAGTCGCCGACGGGTAGCGCTGGATCGAAGTCGTCGAACACATTGCTGCTGAAGTTCTTGTTGGTGACGCGACGGTAGTATGCGTTTGCGGAAACGAGGTTCTGCTCGTTCAGGAACCGGCTCGCACCGAGGTTGAAAAATGCAAGCTGGTTCTTGTTCTGGTCCGGATACGTGTAGGGCGCCTTGCGATCGGCGGCAAGCAGCGCAAGCGGTGAAGCCTGGGTTCCGTTCAGCACGTTGTCCGCGCCGGTGAAGGACAGGTCGATGTCCGAGTCCGCGGTCTCGTAGCCGACCTTGGCGAACACCTGCTTGATCTGGCTGCCGGAGTACCGCCGCCAGCCGCTCTCCCTGAACGCATTCCCGCCGATGTAGTAGTCGACGTTACCGGTCTGGCCACCATACTCGGCCTCGATCGAGCGCCTCCCGAAGGAGCCGCCGTACATATTCACGGTCGCGCCGGGGTAGTCCTTGCCGCTCTTCATGCGCACGCCGATCGAGCCGCCAAGCGTGTTGAGGCCGAACACCGGGTTCGACCCGGGGATCACGTTGAGACTCGAAATGGCAAAGCGGGGAATGAAGTCCCAGTTGACCGTGTCGCCGAACGCCTCGTTCACACGTACGCCGTCCTGGAACACCGAAAGGCCCTGCGGCGTGCCGATGAGCGGGGAGGCGCTGAAACCACGGAAGTTCACGTCGAGCTGGAACGGATTACCCTGCACCGAGTTGACGTTGACGCTGCCGATCTCGCGATCGAGGAAGTGTTGCAGATCGACGGCCTGGCTTCGGCGGATTTCCTTGTCCGTACCCACCTGCACGTTGGCGGGGACCTGCTCGATCGGGGTTCCGAGGCCGGGAAGCGGCAACGTGCCGACCACCTCGACGCTCGGGGCTTCGAGGATCCGCGGTTGCGCCTCCTGGCCGATCGCCTGCGGGGTGGCGCCGCCGAGCGCGGCGGCCGTGGCGGCGGCGAACACTGTGGGACGGAAGACGGTTTGCAGTCGTCGGCGCACGTGCATTCCCCTTTGCATTGAGCTGCGTCGTGCCGGCGCACGGCAGCTTCGAATAGGTATCTCGCCCGAGCCGCGCCCCACCCGTCTTCGACCGGGCTGGAAAAAGCAGCCACGGAGGTGACGAGGCTCGACGGCAAGGAGGGCAAGCGGACCGTCGGCGCCTCGTACCCCCGTGGACTGAACGGATCTACGGCGAAGGGAGCATATCCGGCGATGCGCCGGGAAATCTTCCCGACGGCGGGCGCGGCGACGACAGAACGCGATCCGGGAGCGAATCTCTTCAGGGGCGGACGAGCCCGTGCTTCAACGCGAGCCGCACCAACTCGACCGGGCTCGTCACCCCGAGCTTCTGCCTGATCTGGCTCGCGGTATTGGCGACCGTCTTGGCGCTGATGAACAGCGCGTCGGCAATCTCGTCGGCGGTGCGGCCTTCCGCGAGCAGCCGGAAGATCTCGAACTCGCGCGGGGACAGCACTCCGAGGGGGTCGCGCTCCCCCGCCACGTCGAGGGCGAGCTTCTGGGCGACGTCGGGGCTGAAATAGATGCTGCCGCGCGCGACCGCCTGGACCGCATGCACCAGCACCTCCGCGGCGCTCGCCTTCGTGACATATCCCCAGGCGCCCGCCTTCACCGCCTGTCGCGCGAAGGCGGCGGTCTCGTGCATGCTGAAGATGAGGACGCGCGCGCCGGGATCGCGGCCGACGATGCGCCGCAACGCCTCCAACCCGCCCATGCCTGGCATGGTGAGGTCGAGAACGGTAACGTCGGGGGAGCACTCGGCGGCGACGCGATAAGCCTCCTCGCCGCTTGCCGCCTCGGCGACCACTCGAATCGCCGGCATCTGCTCGAGAAGCCGCCGGAAGCCGGCGCGCACGACCGCATGGTCGTCGACGAGCAGCACGCGAATCGTCGGCTCCGTCATCTCAAGGCGCTTCTGCTTCGTCTTGGGCGCCGAGCGGAAGCGCGATATGCAGCTTCACGCCCTGCCCGGCCTGGCTTTCGATGCTCATCGATCCGCCCAGCGCCTCGACGCGCTCACGCATGCCCGCAAGCCCGAACCCGTCGGTGCGGGCCTCGCGGTCCATGCCTGCGCCGTCGTCGTCGACCTCGATGCGCAGGATCTCTGCATCGCTTGCCGTAGACCGTGCACGGCGTACGCGTACGTCGACGCGTCGCGCACGGGCGTGCCGCGCGACGTTCGTCAGTGCCTCCTGGACGATGCGGTAGGTGGTGATGTCGATCGCATCGCCGAGGCCGCCGATCCGGTCGTCGAGCGAGAGGATGCAGTCGATGTCGCGGTTGCGCTGCCGCCATGCCGCGGCAAGCTCCTGCAGCGACTCGGCGAGGCCGAGCGTCTCCAGGCTGTCGGGGCGCAAGCGCTGCAGCATTCCGCGCACGAGGCCCATGATGTCGCGCGTGACCTCGACAATCGCCTCTGCGCTCTCGCGCGGCGCCGGCTGCCCGGTTTTCGCCGCGTTCGCGAGGGCCATCGCATCGGCGTGGATCGCTGCCAGGCCCTGCCCGAGCTCGTCGTGGAGCTCGCGAGCGAGGCTGCGACGCTCCTCCTCCTGCACGCGGAGGAGCTGGCGGGAGAGCTGCCGGTTTCTCGTGACGCTCGCCTGGAGCGTGTCCATCATGCGGTTGAACTCGCGCCCGATGCGGGCGAGCTCGGGCAGCTCGAGTCGCGGCAGGCGCGTCGCGAGATTCCCGCGCTCGAGCTCGCCGATCGCGCGGAGAATGTTGTCGACCGGAGCGAGCGCACGCCCGACTAGCCAGTAGATGAGAACGTTGGTGACAACGAAGAGCAGGACCGCGAGCTGGGCGAGGCGCGCGGCGTCGTCCCAGACTTCTTCGACCTCGAACGAGGGGTCCGGTCGAACCACGAGCTCGCCGACCGTCCTGCCGCCTACCGACACCGGGCGGCGGATGTCCGCGGCGTCACCGCCGACCGCCCCCACGAGCCGCGTGAACCAGCCCGGCACCCGCGGCGGCGGATCCGTCCCGGCGTGGTTCGACTCCAGAAGCCGCCCGGCCGTATCGTAGAGTTCCACGCGCAGGTGGCGCACGGTACCGAGCGCGGCAAGGCCGAAGCGCGGGACCTCGCCGGTCCCCGGCGCGGCCGCTGCGCGGCGCAACTCGACGTCAAGAAAGTGCATGGCCAGGTTCGCGGTCGACTGGATCTCCGCATGCACGTCCATCCGGGCTGCGCGCAGCAGCAATGCGGTTCCCGCCAGGAGCATGGCCGCGAGGACGAGCGTGATGACGAGGGTGAGGCGGAGTTTGAGGCTCATCGACGCATCGCTCGCCGCGCACGAGCGGCAGATGCTCGGCCGCGCCGGAGAAGCACGAGGTGCAGCGTCGGGACGGACCGTCTGGTGGTGGTGAGAACGCCCCAATCTTCTACGGCGCGCGCTTCGCCGCCTTGCGCCCCCACACCCACACGTACTGGACTCCCGAGACCACGATGGTCGCGAACAAGACGGCGAAAGCCGACGGCAGCCAGGCACTGGCATCGAGCACGCGTGCGGCCTGAGCGAGGACGCAAGCGAGCAGGGCGAACTCGAGCCCGGTGTTGAGCTTGGAGAGCACCGTCGGCTGCATCTCGATGTGCCCGACGACGCGGCGATAGGCAATTGCGCCGCCGACGATGACGAGGTCGCGCACCACGATCGCCGCAGCGAGCCACACGGGCAGCAGCGCCTGCCAGGCGAGCATCACCGCGGCCACGATCATCGTCAGCTTGTCTGCAATGGGATCGAGGAGCGCGCCGAACTCAGACACGGCGTTGAAGCGGCGCGCGATAAATCCGTCCGCCACATCGCTCGCCGCAGCGGCGACGAACACGACGAACGCCACGCCGTAACGCCGCTCGAACAGCATGTATGCGAGCACCGGGATGAGCAGTGTCCGCAGGACGGTGATGATGTTCGGAAGAAATCTCATTGCTCTCGATGTAGAGGGCGGCCCGAACGGCAACGCGTCAACCGCTTACGGCCAGCGCGATGAGCGCAGCACCGTAGCGCTCGAGCTTCTTCGCGCCGATCCCGCCCACCGCACCGAGCTCCACGAGGCTCGCCGGCTTCCTTCGTGCGATTTCCGCGAGTGTACTGTCGTGCAGGATCACGTACGCAGGCACGCCCTGCACTCTCGCTTCTTCGCGCCGCCAGGACTTGAGACGATCCAGGCACGCGACATCCGCAGCCGCAGGCGCTCCGCGTCCGAACGCCGCGTCGTCCGCGCCCGCGGCGGCGCCGAGCGGGGCGCGATTGCGGCGACTCGGGGGCGCGCGCACGAGTGCGCGCCGCATCTCCACCTTGCACTCGCCCTTCAGGACCGGGCGACTCGCCTCGGTCAGCTTCAGCGCGCCGAACGACTCGTGGTCGACGCGCACGAGCCCGAGTGCGACGAGTTGCCGAAAGACACTGCGCCACGCGTTCTCGTCGAGATCGTCCCCGATGCCGAACACGGAGAGCTGGTCGTGGGCCCACTTCGCGGTGCGCTCGGTCGCCTTTCCTCGCAGCACGCCAATCACATGTGCGGCGCCGAACCGCTGCCCCGTGCGGTAGATCGCCGAGAGCGCCTTCCGAGCCGGTTCGGTCGCATCCCAGGTCTCGGGGGACTCGAGACAGGTGTCGCAGTTGCCGCAAGGTACGCTCGCCTCGCCGAAGTACGCGAGCAAACGCACACGGCGGCAACCCGCGGTCTCGCACAGGCCGAGCAGCGCGTCGAGCTTGGCGGTGGAGACGCGCTTGTATTCGTCGCTCGCTTCCGACTGCTCGATCAGGCGCCGCTGCTGCACGACGTCGGCGAGGCCGTAGGCCATCCACGCGTCCGCGGGCTGACCGTCGCGGCCGGCACGGCCCGTTTCCTGGTAGTAGCCCTCGATCGATTTCGGCAGATCGAGGTGCGCGACGAAACGCACGTCGGGCTTGTCTATGCCCATGCCGAACGCGATGGTCGCGACTATCACGATCCCGTCCTCCCGCTGGAACCGCCCCTGGTTCGCGGCGCGCGCGGCGTTGTCCATCCCCGCGTGGTACGGCAGTGCGTTGATGCCGTGCGCGACGAGCCACGCCGCAGTCTCCTCGACCTTCCTGCGCGTGAGGCAATAGACGATGCCGGCGTCGCCGCCGTGCTCCTCGCGAATGAAGCCGAGCAGCTGGGCGCGCGGGTCGATCTTGTCGACGATGGTGTAGCGAATGTTCGGTCGGTCGAAGCTCGAGACGAACACGCGCGCCTCGCCGAGTGCAAGCCGCGCGATGATCTCCGCGCGCGTCTGCGGGTCTGCGGTAGCGGTGAGCGCGATGCGCGGCACGCCGGGGTAGCGCTCGTGCAGCACGGAGAGCTGGAGATACTCGGGGCGGAAGTCGTGGCCCCATTGCGAGACGCAATGCGCCTCGTCGATCGCGAAGAGCGCCAGCCTCCCGCGGTCGAAAAGCTCGAGACAGCGCGGCGTGAGCAGCCGCTCGGGCGCGACGTAGAGAAGATCGAGCTCGCCGGAGAGGAAGGCGCGCTCGACCTTGCGCGCGGCGTCAAGACCCAGGGTCGAGTTGAGGAACGCGGCGCGCACGCCGAGTTGCGTGAGTGCGGCGACCTGGTCCTGCATGAGCGCGATGAGCGGCGACACCACCACGCCGGTGCCGTCGCGAAGCAGCGCCGGCACCTGGTAGCAGAGCGACTTGCCGCCACCGGTCGGCATCAGCACGAGCGCGTCGCCACCCGCAGCGACGTGCTCGACGATCTCGTGTTGCGGGCCGCGAAAGCCCGGGTGTCCGAAGACTTCGCGAAGGACGGCGACGGCATCGGCGAAACGCGGAGACACGGAGGACATCGCGAGGGAGTATGTCACAGCAGGCCCGGACCGCAGCCGGGCATCACCCGCCAAGTTCACGTTGTCTCCGCCAACCGACGGCCGCGGGGATATCGTTGGTCCGGCCCTGTCCCCCCGTCCGAGGATTGATCTAAGCCAAACACCGCGAGCGCCCGACGGCTAAGCTTCTCGATTAGTGTGCCACGAGGATAAGGGGGGTGGGAATGGGTGCGCTGAAGGAGCTTTTCACGACCGACATCGGGCTGCTCAGTCTAGGCGTCATTCTCGTTACCATCGTCATCGGCTTGTACTTCGCGCGGAAGCTCAACAAGCTCATGAACGAGAAGCCCGGCAAGGAAGGCTGGGAATAGCAGGCGCCTGGCCCGCGCGAGCATCACCGGATGAGGACGCGGTTCCGCACAAGCGGGGCCGCGTTCTTCGTTTCGACCCGCGAGTAAGCCTCACCCCGAGCGATTGCCTGCCCAATGGTGAAGCTTTCGACCGGGATTGTGAACGCTACGGGCTTGGTCTGCCTGCTCGTGGTCAGATCGCGACTACCGGTGGAGTGATCGAATCGTCGCGGCCCGCGCGCCGTGCGAGATGGGTGTCGAAAGTGGCGACATCCTCGCAACCGGCAGCCAGTGCGTGGTGCAGGGCATCAGCAAAATCCCAGCCCTGCCGCATTTTTCGGGCCGCCGCGATTACGGCCTCCTGCTCGCCAACAACCGCATTCTCGAGTATCGCGAGCTTTTCAATCGCTGCCGAAATCGCTTTGGGCGAATACCCGTACCGCGAGCGCAGCACCCACTCCAATTCAAGGATGACCGTTACCGGGACATACATCGGCTGAGCGCTGAGAAAAGCCTCGGCACGCCGCCCTTGTGCCGCGTCGTCCTGCACCAGGGCGCGTACCAGCACGTTGGTGTCCAGGGCGCGCACGCCGTCAGTCCTTGTAGTCCGTAACCCGCATGTCCTTCACCGGCACCCGCGGGCCGGAATACTTGAGGATTGCCTGGATCTCGGAAAGCTTCGCCGTGTTCTTGGCCGGGGCCGGAGTGATACGCGCGCCTTTGCCCTCGACGCGGATGTCGACGCGCATTCCAGGTTTCAGCCCGAGCGCCTTCCGCACGGCGGCAGGAAGAACGATCTGGCCCTTGGTCGATACAAGCACTGCACCCATCGCATGCTCCGTAGTTTTACCCGGTGGGTATTCTACGGCCCCGATGACTGCGGTCTTGATACGATGGCACCCCGAAGACCCGAAGCCCTCCGAGCGATCCAACGCAGAATCTCCGGCCAGAGCTGAGCATGGGCCTCCTTGCCCACCAGCATGCCGATGTGCTGCAGCGACACACCGACGTCGCCGTGGTAGTGAAGCACCGTCTTGTCCCGGCTGCCCGCGGCGGCAAAGAAGGGCAGCACCGATTCGGGCGGCACGACGCGGCAACGCGGATCGACGACGCAAAGCAGCGGCGCCGCGATCCGCGACGGCGCGGCGCGGTGAGCGGCGATGGTGAGGGTCCCGCGAACGAAGCGGTTCTCGCGAAGGACATCCGCCAGCTCGACGAACAGGCGGCGCGGGAGCGCGAACTCGTCCATCGTCCAGCGTTCGACGCGAAAGTGGTTTCGCAGCGCCTCGGGTTGCGCAGAGCTCGCGAAGAAGTCGAGCCACCGCTCCCACACGAAGGTGGCCGGCGACGCTTGCATGCTCGCCGCGCTGAGAAACGAGCCCGGGATGTGTTCTGGCAGGTCCTGGAGTGCTATCGCGCCCGCCCTCGACCGGAGGATGCCGACCCCGGCCGCGAAGTCGAGCGGCGACGCGAGCAGGACGAGCCCGCAGACGCGCTCGGGATGGAGGGCGGCGAACACGGCCGCGAACAGCCCGCCAAGCGAGTGCCCGATGAGCACTGCCGGACCTTGCCCGATGGCGTTCAGGCTGTCCGCGATCAGGCGCTCCGCATACTCGGCGAAGCCGAAGTCGGGCGGCGCCGGCTGCCAGTCGAGCAGGAACACGTGCGCGCCGGCGTGCAAGCACCGCTGAACGACGCTTATGTCCGGCGCGAGATCCCACACATAGGGGCGCTTGATCGGGGCCGTGACGAGGACGATGCGCGGTCCCTTCTCGCTGCCCGTCCCGTAGCGCCGCAGTGCGAGGCCGGGCTCCGCGAACACGGTCTCATGCGGCGTCTCGATCGGCCCGAGGCCAAGCGCGTCCATCGCCGCACCCTGGGCACGGCGCACCTGGTCCAGGATCTCGAAGAACGCCCATTCGGCGGCCGGCATGGTCGATCAGTGCATCGCGCGGTCCCGGCTCCAGGCGCACGGCCTCGGCTTCAGCCGCCGCGCGACATGCCGACGCCGTCGATGTTCGCGCCGCAGTCGGGGCACGCGCCTTTCGCGATCCGGTTGTTGCGCACGCGAAACCCGTAGCGATCGACGAGCAGGGCGCCGCAACCGTAGCAATACGTGTTCTCGCCCTTCTCGCCAGGCACGTTGCCCTCGTACACATAACGCAGCCCGGCTTCCCGTCCGATCGTTGCTGCGCGGCGCAGCGTCTCGACCGGCGTCACCGGAACGTCGTGCATCTTCCACGCGGGGAAGAACTGCGACACGTGCCACGGCACCTCGCGGCCGACCGACACCAGGAACTCGGCGATGCCGCGAAGCTCGTCGTCCGAGTCGTTGAGGCCCGGCACGACCAGTGTCGTCACCTCGACCCACACGCCGAGCTCGCGGTAGAGCCGGATGGATTGCAGTATCGGCTCC
>Ga0209253_10004120_pt1 | contig 12693 bp, 15 predicted proteins | sample FrelakmetBRP12BR_FD_187145 | JGI IMG/M metagenome (GOLD analysis project Ga0209253, IMG submission 187145) | Freshwater lake sediment microbial communities from the University of Notre Dame, USA, for methane emissions studies - BRP12 BR (SPAdes)... | ecosystem: Environmental > Aquatic >...
CTTCCAATAATTATCGGAGCTGATATTTCAACATACGAAAGATATCCGACGTATCCAACCACTGAACCATATTACAGGTATTACCATGATGTTGTGACCCAACAGGCATACGAGACACGTAATTATTACCGCTTTTTCAAAGGTAGTATTGATGAAGTCCGGATGTATGACCGCAGTTTAACTGACAGCGAGGTTAAAAATCTCTATCTATTATACACAAATCCTATAAAACCACCCGTCCCCGCCATCACTCCATCGGAGCGGGTCAGCCGGATTTATCCTATGGGATTTGAGGGCCTGAGTTTCAATGCGGACGGGAAAAAAACCCTCGACCTCGACCTTGCCAAAGCAGAGGGTGCCGGAGCGGTTGTCACCCGGTATACTGACAGGGTGGAAATATACCAGCACGGTTCACCAGGAGTCCTGATAACGTTCTGGGGTGACAGGTTTGAGGAAAGAGGGGGTAGGATCAAGGGAACGGTAAGAACCGCAGAATTCATCACGGACCCCCTTGAGGCAAAATTAAACCTCGGCGATGTGTCGGGTTCAGTCCGTGCAGTTCTGCCGGCACTCACCCGGAGGGCTGAAATCAACAACACCATCAATGGGCAGGTGACTCCCGTTCTAAAAGACCAGTTCCGTGCACTCTATGAGCAGAACAATTTCCAGATAGAATCCATTGCCTATACCTTTGATGTAAGAAGGGCAAACCTTGCGGCGACCGGGCCGGCCAATGTGACATTGTCCCTTCCTGCGACATGGGTAAACCAGCACGGCGGAAAAGAATCCGTGCGTATCTCGCGCATCAGCGATACGACCGGCACCGCAGAGTTGATGTTGACCGTTTATTCCGGCACCGATGCAAAGGGCAACATGATCTTTTACGGTGACTCCCCGAATGGATCATCGGTCTTTGGTATGATCACCGCCAAGGCGACGGCAATCAGGGAGCAGGAACACCCTGATGTGACCATCCAGCCATTACAGAAACCTGCTATTGACACCGATATCGGGATGTTCGCATGGCTCCTGGGAATGATGCGGGAGAACCCGGTGATAATCATTCTTGTGATCGCTGTCCTTGGAGTTGCCGTATACATTGGGTGGTACAGGCCTCATCTGAAACAGTAGCGGGCGCTCGAAAATAAGAGTGAGCATCGATTATTAAAAAAACAGTTTGATGGCAAAAACAGAGACCGCAATAACCTTTATTGCTCATCTTGTCGATTTCATATGGCACATCATCAACTGACTGATGAGTAATGAAGGAGTATGTGTGCTCCTGAATGAGGTGAGTTATGGCAAAAGGCTATGTAAAAACCCAGGCTCCGGATGAGCTCCAGAACAAGGCGCTTGAAGCCCTTGAAGTCGCACGGGATACCGGTAAGATCAAGAAGGGATCAAACGAGGCCACGAAGGCGATTGAACGCAGCATCGCCCAGCTTGTGCTGATCGGTGCTGACGTTGAGCCCGAAGAGATCGTGATGCACCTTGGGCCTCTCTGTGAGGAAAAAAAGATCCCGTATATTTTTATCAACAAACAGAACGACATCGGTGCTGCGAGCGGCCTTGATGTCGGCTCTGCTGCTGCAGCAATCGTAAAACCCGGTAAGGCAAAAGAAGTCGTCGACGATCTGGCAAAGCAACTGGTTGCCCTGAAGGCGTGAGGCTCTTATGGCAGACGATGCAACGCCCGCAGAAGTGATCGAGGTCGTCGGTTCCACCGGCATGCATGGCGAGGCCATGCAGGTGAAGTGCCGCATTCTCGATGGCAGCAACAAGGGGCGCATCATCACCCGCAATACGGTGGGCCCGATCCGTGAGGGTGATATCGTGATGCTGCTTGAGACCGAACGCGAGGCAAAGAAACTCTCGAGGCGGTAAAGAACCATGGTCGAACAGCATGCCTGCAATTTCTGTGGCGCGATGCTTGAGCCGGGGACCGGCAAGATGTTTGTCAAGAAAGACGGGACGGTCTTTTTTTTCTGCAGCACCAAGTGCCAGAACAACCATAACCTCGGCAGGGTTTCCCGCCGCGTCCAGTGGACAAAGGCAGGCAAAAAGGCTCTTGGCAAGGAGTGATTGGGGATGGACCGGACCTTCGTGATGGTCAAACCGGACGGTGTCCAGCGTGGGCTTGTGGGCGAGATTGTGTCGCGCCTCGAGTCAAAAGGTCTGAAGCTTGTCGCAGCCCGGTTCGAATTACTCCCGGAACCCCGCGTCAATGACCAGTACAGGGAGCACGAAAAAAAGCCTTTCTTCCCGTCGCTTAAAGGCTACATCATGGGGGGACCGTGCTTCCTCATGGTATGGGAAGGGAGGGATGTGGTTACAATCATACGCACGCTTGTCGGTGCGACCAACCCTCAGGAGGCAGCGCCCGGCACCATCCGCGGCGACTATGGGATCGATATCGGGAGGAACGTGATCCACGCTTCCGATTCAAAGGAGAGTGCTGCACGCGAGATCGCGATCCATTTCAAACCCCGGGAACTTGTCCCGTATACGCGGATCGATGAGTCTGTGATCTTCGAGTATTAATCCAATTTTTTTCCTTCCTGAGAATATCTCCCGCGCACCGTTACCTGACGCTCTCAGGAGACACTTTCGTTCCCGAAGGTGTGGGCAGGCTGGAGAAACTTTTTTTTTAAAAAAAGTGCCGGTAATGACCGTACCCGGTCAACCATCACGTGCAGCATAGAGGTATTCCTGGGCATACCCGCAGTACCTGCCGAAGTGCTTTCGTGCAAACCGGCGGATGACATCGTACTCCCACCCGGTCAGTGCCGTGGTACTGCTCTGCGTTTTTATGTAATGCTCCTGCATGATGCGGCGTATCCAGACATCAACGGGGAATGCCTCGTAGTTCTGGAAGGCAAAGAGAAGGATGCAGTCCGCTGCCTTGGGGCCGACGCCCTGCATCTTCATCAGCTCTCTCCGTGCCTGTTCAAAGGGAAGTGCCGCGATAGTGTCCTGCCAGCCTTTTTCGTCAGCAACCATGCAGGCCGTCCCGGCCACGTAGGGGGAGCGGTAACCGAGCTTGCAGTCAGAAAGTGCCGATGTGCAGGCGCCGGCAAGGGCTGACGGGTCGGGAAAGGCATAATAGGTGCTCCCTTTAAATTCGACGGGTTTGCCAAAGTCCCGTGCGATATGTGCAATCCTTCTCTTAATCATCGGGATATTTGAGTTGGTCGCGCAGATATAGGAGACCAGGCACTCCCAGGCCGGCTGGCGGATGAGCCGGAGTCCCCGGCACTTCTCGATGGCAGTATGGATGACCGGATCCCGGTCAAACGACCCCGTGATGGCATCAAGTTCGGTGTCAAGGGAAAAATAGTGCCTGATGAATGCCGCCGGGGCGCCTTCGTAATGCAGCGTCCCTCCCTCCTGTCGGATCCTGATAACACGGTCGCCCACAACACCGTACCACCACCCGTCCGGGTGGTTGTCCCAGCGGAAGACCTGGCCACAGGAGAGTGTCAGGTCGAGGGAAAACGCCTGGCCGGCATCAAGCGGGAGCGTGGGCATGGTGCTATTGTTGTACAAATCGATGCTGAACCTATATAGTGTTCATCACCTGATCATTGCTGTAATTTTTTTGCGCGCTGCCCGTCCCCCGGCCCGTTCCTGCTGGGGTAAATCCCCCCCTGCTCCCGCAGACCCGCATCATAACGAATAGCCTTTTAATATATAAATCATAAGTTCTTTTTATGGAATTGACAGAACAGCTCAGGACATTCATCGAGGAGGGCCATGACTGGGAACGCAAGGCGACCAGCGTAAAAGGCGTATCCATCATCCGGCTCCCCAAGACCAAGAACCGGCCTCCGTCGCTTGCGATCGATATCAACCCGGTGAACGAGCACGGAGTCCCTATGAAAAAGAAGGGTATCATGCTCATGAACTCAGGCGAGCTTGCAGCATTCCGGGCAACGTTTAACAACGAAAAGGTGGACAATCTCATCAAGGCCCTTGAAGATGTGCTGCCGGAACGGAAGGTGGCAGCGGTCACCATAAAAAAGGACGTCCTGCAGATCTGATCCCTGAAATTGTCGGGAGGATCAAATCTTTATAAAAGGATTGGATATGAGAAGCCTGTGCGTGGTCTGCCCGGTTGTGTTGATACTCATCTGTATTGGCTCTGCCGGGTGCCTTGGAGTAAAGACCCCGCCGGTCTCGCGCCCTCCCGCCCCTGCAGTCTTGCTTGATTACCACCGGACCGGCGGCATCGCCGGTTTTGATGACCGGCTGGTGGTCTTTGATAACGGGGCTGCTATTGTCGCAACAAAAAAGACGAGCAGGGAGATTATCCTGAATACAACGCAGATAGAAGAGATAACGGAGTCATTTGCCGTTGCGCAGTTTTCGATGCTCCAGGCCAATTATCCGGCTCCCCGTGGCGGCGCAGACCTGATCCAGTACTCCATCAGTTACCAGGGAAAGACGGTCACAACCGAGGATTCGGCGATCCCGCCCTCACTGCAGCCTTTGATCGATGAGATGAACCGGATCGTCAAAGGTGCAGGAGACTAGGCAACGGTGAGACCCAGACATCCCGGCAGCGATACTACGGATTAAAAATATTATTCCTTCCCGTACATGCAGGACTGGACATCATGGCCCAGTCTGCCGATTGCATCGGCCCGGCACCGCTGGCAGTGGCGCATCTGTTTCACGTATTGTGCACACGCGTCCTGCATCTTCCTCTTCATATCGGGGGTGGGCGGGGTGATGTCGGCAAACTTGTACTGGGCGATGAGCGGGATGACGTTGAAGGTATACACCCCCATCTCGCCGACCTTTTTTGCGATCGCTGGGATGTGGTCTTCATTGATGCCGGGTATGTAGACCGTGTTGATCTTCACGATCATGTGGCGTTCGACTGCCATCTCTATGCCCTTCAACTGCTGGGAGAGCAGCAGTTTTGCCGCTTCGATCCCGGTGTACCGTTTTCCGTGGTAGTCAACAAACTGGTAGATCTTTGCCCCGATCTCGGGGTCGATGGCGTTGAGGGTCACGGTTATGTTGCCGACATCATATTTCTGGAGCAGGTCAATTTTTTCCGGCAGCATGAGCCCGTTCGTGCTGATGCACTTGATCACGTTGGGGAACTCGTCATGCAGCCTGCGGAGTGTCTCGAGCGTCTCCTCGTTTGCGAGGGGTTCTCCCGGCCCGGCGATGCCGATCACCTTGATATAGTTAAACTTCGCCAACACCTTTTTGACCATCTCGACTGCCTCGTCGGGGTTGAGCACCCTGGTGGTCACGCCCGGCCGGCTCTCGTTCACGCAGTCAAAATCCCGGATACAGTAATTGCACTGGATGTTGCACTTTGGCGCGACAGGGATATGGCAGCGACCGAATGCATGGCATGCCTTTTCGGAGAAGCAGGGGTGCTCCTGGATCTTGCGCATCTGCTCCGGGTCCCACTGAACCTTTTTTCCGGCTACGTCAGCGACCTGGACATTTTCTGCCATATTATAACATCACACAATGGGCTGTTAATGTATAAATACCGTGCAATAGTGATAGTTCCGGTATATCCATGGACGGTTATGCAGGCTTCATCCTCAGGGTTGATCTGACCTCAGGATCAATCAAGAAAGAATCCCTTCCCGACGAATGGAAACGAACCTTTATCGGGGGACGGGGGATCGGGGTCAAAATAGTATCGGATTGTGTCGATCCCACCATCGATCCGCTCTCTGGCGAAAATATCCTGGTCTTTTCTGCCGGGCTGCTTACCGGCAGCAAAATGCCGATGGGTTCGCGGTACGACGTCGTCACCAAATCCCCCCTGACCGGCACGCTCTCCAGTGCAAACAGCGGAGGGGTTTTTGGCACCGGGCTGAAGCGTGCGGGATTCGATGCGGTCGTTATCCGGGGGCGTGCAGAATCGCCGGTGTATCTCTGGCTCCATGAAGGGGATGCGGAAATTCGTGATGCGTCAGCACTCTGGGGGAAGACCACAGGAGAGACGACGACGGCCCTCCAGGTCGCGCACGCTGACCCCGCCGTTCACGTTGCATGCATCGGCCCTGCCGGTGAACACCAGTGCCTAATCTCCGCGATCATCAACGAGCAGAGCAGGGCGGCTGCCCGCGGCGGTGCCGGAGCCGTGATGGGATCAAAACTCCTCAAGGCTGTGGGGGTGAAGGGGACCATGCCGGTCGCGGCATCAGACCCCGCCAGATTCTCCGGTGTTGTTACGTCAATGCTCGAACGGTTAAAGGCGGTCGGGCTGACAACGGGAGGTCTCCACAGGTATGGCACCGCCTCGCTTGTCCAGCTGATCAGCCACCACAATCTCCTGCCGGTCCATAACCACCAGGATAATACCTTTCTCAGGGCATCGGATGTCTCCGGGGAGGAACTGACCCGGGCATTTCTGAGGGGGAAAAAGGCGTGCTTCTCCTGCCCGGTTGCCTGCGGAAGGGTATGCGAGGTTGACGAAAAGCAGGGGGGCGGCCCCGAATACGAGACGATCTGGGCATTTGGTCCCGACTGCGGGGTCTCTGACCTGCCCTCGATCATCCGTGCCAACAACCTCTGCAACGAGCTCGGGCTTGATACAATATCGACCGGTGTGACAATCGCGTGCGCGATGGAACTGTCAGAGAAAGGGTACCTGCCGTACACGGTCCGGTGGGGTGATGGCGATGCCGTCGTCAACCTTGTCCGTGTGATCGCCTACCGTGCAGGGATCGGGGACGAGATGGCGGACGGTTCATTCCGGTTCGCCGCACGCTACGGGCACCCCGAACTCTCGATGAGCGTAAAGATGATGGAAGTTCCCGCGTATGACCCCCGGGGGCTTCAGGGGCAGGGGCTTGAGTACGCCACGTCGGTGCGGGGTGCATGCCACGTGTACGGGAACATGCTGTACCCTGAAGTCCTCGGTATCCCGGAAAAACTCGATCCCTTTGCCACACAAGGCAAGGCAGAGTGGACAAAGAAGATGCAGGACCTTGCGGCTGCGGTCGATGCTTCGGGCATGTGCCTCTTCGGGGGCAGGACGATGCAGGCACCGGAGTATGCTGAAATGATCTCGGCACTGACCGGCTGGGATATAACCGGGCAGGAATTCCTGCAGGTCGGTGAACGCATCTGGAACCTGCAGAAGCTCTTCAACCTTGCCGCCGGTCTCGGGGCGGACGACGACACCCTGCCGCTGCGCCTGCTCTCTGAACCATTGAAAGATGGCGCACCAAAGGGGCAGGTGTGGCACCGTGAAGCGCTGCTCCCGGAATACTATGCCGTGCGGGGATGGGATGCAAAAGGCCGGCCGACAAAGGAAAAACTAAAAGAACTCGGGATTATTTGAACCCGGAACAGCACTCTGGGAGATCGGGCGTGCCGGGTTCGTAATAAAAACACCACAGGTAATTTTATTAAAAAAATGGGAACCCGTTCCATGGGCCCGGCCGGATTCGAACCGGCGGCCTCCGCCGTGTAAGGGCGACGTCATACCGCTAGACCACGAGCCCGATAACCTACTACTATTCCCATTTGACAATAATAACGTTGTTGCTTTTTAAAATTCCGGGCTTTTTTTCGGCAATGGGAAAAATATTATTCTTTCTTTAACTTGATCTCGATCCCGTACTTCTCGGCGTTCTTGTCAGCTATCGACTGGATGAAAGCGATCTCGGCGTCCTGCCGTTTGGGTTTGAAGAGATGCCGGAACCTCTTCTGGGTCGTAAGGTAATCCTCAACCGGTTTTTTGACGACCTTCTTAACCTTGGTGACCTTGCCGTCCACCATCTCGAAGTTCACCCACAAGCCCGTCTCAATCGCGAGTTTTGCGATGGCGATTGTCTGTTCGCCCTCAAACCCCCAGCCCGTGCAGCACGGGGCATGCACCTGTATATAGCAGGGTCCCTTGGTGTTGATCGCTCTCTCGACCTTCTGCATCAGGTCGGTCGGGTATGCAATGGAGGCGGTTGCCACGTACGGGGCGCCATGCGCCGCAAGGATCCGGGGCATGTCCTTTTTCGGGAGCTTGTTGCCAAACGAGCACGAACCCGCCGGGCTTGTCGTCGTGCTGGCATCATAGGGTGTTGCACCGGACCGCTGGATGCCTGTGTTCATGTACGCCTCGTTGTCATAGCAGATGTAGGTAAAGTCATGCCCGCGCTCAAATGCGCCGGAGATGCAGATCATCCCGATATCAAATGTCGCGCCATCGCCTGCCATGATCACGACCTTTTCTGACCGCCCCTGTTTCTTGAGCGATGCCTCAATGCCGGATGCGACTGCTGCTGCGTTCTCGAAGAGCGAATGGATCCAGGGCACTTTCCACGCAGTCTCCGGATACGGTGTCGAGAATACTTCCATGCAGCCGGTGGATGAAACAATGATCGCGTCCCTGCCCGCAGCCTTTGTCACCAGCCGTGCCGCAAGTGATGCGCCGCACCCGCCGCAGGCGCGGTGCCCGCAGTCAAACAGTTCCAGTGTTTTATCAACCATCTCAGAGCACCTCCTTTCGCAGCCCGTAAAACTGATCGCCCACTCCTTTCTCCAGAAGTGCGACAATCTCCTTGATATCCTTCTTGCGCACATCCCGTCCGCCGAGGCCGAGGATGTAGTCTTTTACCGGGATGCCGGAACCATAGAGTGCATCCTTCACTTCAAGGGCAAGTGCCCCTTTTGCGCCAAGCGAGATGTTCTTGTCAAGGACCGCAACACGTTTCACTTTTCCAAGAGCTTGTGCAATCTCTTCTGACGGGAACGGGCGGAAGACCCGGATTTTGAGGAGCCCGGCCTTCTTTCCCCCGTCTCTCATCTCATCAATCGCGTCCTTTGCAGTCCCGCAGATGGAGCCCATTGCAACGATTGCCGTCTCCGCGTCATCGAGCCGGTAGCCCTCGACAAGGGCGCTGTAGTCCCTGCCAAACATGGTGCCGAACTCTTTTCCGGCCTTTGTAATGACGTCCTTTGCCCTTTTTACCGCGTTGTCGATCTCGTACCGGAACTCGAGGTAGTAGTCCGGCGTTGCATACATGCCAAAGCTGATGGGATCGGCCGCATCGAGGCGTTCGTACGGTGAAAACTTCGGGAGGTAGTTGTCCACGTCTTCCTGGGAGAGCATATCCACGGGTTCATAGGTATGGGAGAGGATGAAGCCGTCAAAGCAGACGAGTGCCGGGAGCAATACGGAATGGTCTTCGGCGACCCGGTACGCAATAACGTGCAGGTCGGTTGCCTCCTGGTTATCCTCGGCATAGAACTGGAGCCAGCCGGAGTCGCGCAGGGATATGGAATCCTGCTGGTCGTTCCAGATCGAGAGCGGTGCACCCATTGCCCTGTTGGCAATTGTCATGACGATGGGAAGACGCATTCCGGCGGCATTGAAGCAGACCTCAAACATGAGGGCGAGCCCCTGTGAAGTGGTCGCGGAATATGTCCGTGAGCCTGCCGCGCTCGCCCCGACACACGCGGAGAGCGCAGACAGTTCATTCTCGACCGTTATATACTCGGCGTCGATCTGGCAGTTCGCCACCATATCGGCAAGCGCCTCCACGATATGGGTCTGCGGGGTGATCGGGTAGGCAGAGATCACCTGCGGGCGGCAGAGCCGGACCGCTTCTGCGACCGCGTATGACCCCTCTGTTATCTTTAGCATCTTATTTCTCCTCCTGTCTCATCTCGATCCCTTCCCCGGGACATTCTTCGGCGCAGATCCCGCAGCCCTTGCAGTAGGTATAATCGGGAGCGACGAACTCCTCGTCTGTCTCATGGATGCAACCCTCGGGGCAGAGGGTCATGCAGAGCCCGCATTTTGTACACTTCTCACGGTCAAAGACCGGTTTGAACACCCGCCACGAACCCGTCCTGTTGTTGCGGGATTTCCCCGGTCGTGCCCTGCAGCCAATGGCAAGCGGCATTTATTTCGCCCCCCTGACAGCAGCAAATGCCTGCTTGGCCGCCTCGATGTTCTTTGTTGCCATATCGCCGGAGAACCGGTGCCTGAGCGCATTCTCCAGTGCGGAGAACTGTATCTCGCCGGTTGCAGCGGCAAATGCGCCCAGCAGCGTAGTATTTGTGATCGGGAGCCCGAGCGTTTTTAATGCAATCGAGGTGGCATCGATCGTGATCAGTCTTACCCCATCGGGCACCTTGTAATCCGGCGTTTTTTCCGTGTTCACGATCACGATCCCGCCCTTCTTTACGCCAAGAAACACGTTCACGTCCTTAATAAGCGTGCTGTCCTGCACGATGATGTAGTCCGGTTCATAGACCTGGCTCCGTTTCCGGATCTTTTTGTCATCGAATCGCACGAATGCCTGCACAGGTGCCCCGCGCCGCTCGACACCGAACGCGGGGAATGCCTGCACATAGACGCCGCTCTCGAATGCAGCGACCGCAATCAGTTCAGCAGCAGTGACAGATCCCTGCCCGCCCCTGCCGTGGATACGCAGTTCTCTCAAGAAAAATCCCCACTAATCTTACATGATAAATCAATATAAATCTACAGATCCACACCGAGCCCAAGGAACTCTTTCTTTCCAGAAAAGATGTCACAGGCGATCCTGGCAAGACCCCGTGAAGCGCACCATTCGTCATAGACTGCGACCTCTTTTTTTAAGAGCGATTTGACTATAGGTGCAATGACCGGTGCAAGGGTACCCGCAAGCGCTATCCGCGCTTTCCTGTTTAACAGGAGCAGCGCAGCGCATTCCATTGCCGCATACATTGCAATTGTTCTCATCCGCTCCCCTTCCGCCATGGTAAAGTCCACCCCGGCACGCTGGAAGGCTTCGTTAGCCGTGCACTCGCCTGCATCGATTCTCCGTATTGCATTGACATCGAGGGCGCCGTGGCGGGTGCCCGGGGCAAAGATGCAGGCGTCAAACGCACCGATGATTTTGCCGTTACTGACAAGAAGTGTTACCGTGTTGGAGCTGGTGTCCGATATAATCACATCATCACCGAGCGTATGGCAGACCTCGTAGGCAATCCCGATCTTTTCCGGGCTGGCCTGGTGCGAGTAGGCCTTGAACCGGGGATCGGTCGGCGATCCGCGGTGCAGCCCCGGAATAAGAACGGCAGGCAGGCCGCTTTTCTTCACCTCATCAAAGACCCGCGTGCCCCCCCCGATATGTTTGCCTGCCCCGTCGCGGCTGAGAAGCCCCCGGTTTTTTACCTTGTGAATCGATGTAATCTTTGAAAAATTATCCCCCATGGAATAGCCAAGAGCAATACCCTCGATCTCACTGATCGGGCAGAGCCCTGAAATATCAGAAAAGGAAAATGAGGTGGCCTCCTCCCGTGATATCTTGAACTCACCCGATCCGGAGGCAAAGCGCATCGCGGTGGTGCCATGGTCGATCCCGATGAACATAGCAGTAATCCTATAGCATGGGTGACATAATAGGTTATGATGGTTGATATCGTAACGGGCGGCGCCGGGTTCATCGGATCCCATCTCGTGGACGCGCTCGTAAAGCGCGGCAGGCGCGTCACGGTGATTGACTCGCTTTCTGCGGGTTCCCGGATTAATATCAGCAGGCATCTTGAGAATGGCAGCGTCCGTCTCGTTGTTGCCGACCTCCTTTCCGACGGCTGGCAGGATACATTTGCGGGTGCTGACCGGATTTACCACCTTGCAGCCGATCCCGATGTGCGGCAGAGTGCACTTTCGCCGGAAGGCCCGTTCAGGAACAACATGCATGCTACCTTCAGGGTCCTTGAGGCAATGCGGCTCTCCGGTGTCAGGGAAATTGTCTTCACGTCAACGTCCACGGTCTACGGCGATGCATCTGTCCTGCCGACCCCCGAGAACTACACGCCGCTTGAACCCATCTCGGTCTACGGGGCGACCAAGCTCGCATGCGAAGCGCTCATCACGGCGTACTGCCACTCCTTTTTTATGAAGTCCTGGATCTTCCGGTTTGCCAATATTATCGGGGAACGGAGCGGTCATGGCGTTATTTACGATTTTATTAAAAAATTAGAGCAGAACCCAAAAGAACTTGAGATCCTCGGTGACGGGAAGCAGACCAAGTCCTACCTCGAAGTGCAGGAGTGCGTGGACGCGATGCTCTTTGCCGCTGGCAATGCAGGCGGGCCGGTAAATACATACAACATCGGGTCAGAGGACTGGATCGATGTGAAGACCATTGCGGATATTGTCGCAGACGAGATGCAGCTCTCCCCCGTCCGGTACCGGTTCACCGGCGGAGAGCGGGGCTGGGTCGGCGATGTGCCGAAAATGCAGCTCTCGCTTGCACGGATCAAAGGGCTCGGCTGGAAACCACGGCACGGATCTGACGAGAGCGTGCGCATGGCGGTACGGGCACTGCTTGAAAAAACCGGCAGGGCGTAAGCGACCATGAAATATATCGTCATCCTCGGGGACGGCATGGCGGACGAACCGCTCCCGGAACTGGGCGGCAGGACGCCGCTGGAACATGCCAAAACCCCGAACCTTGACCGCATGACCCTCACCGGTGCGTGCGGGATGCTCCGCACCATCCCCGAGGGTTTTGAGGCGGGCAGCGACATTGCAAATATGTCGATCCTCGGGTACGACCCAAAGACCTACTATACCGGGAGGGGGCCGCTCGAAGCAGTAAGCATGGGCATTGATGTACAGGACGATGACATCGCCTACCGCTGCAACCTTGTCACGATTAATGACGGGGTGATGCAGGACTTTTCTTCCGGGCATATCTCCAGCACGGAGGGGAC
>Ga0209253_10004121_pt1 | contig 12691 bp, 9 predicted proteins | sample FrelakmetBRP12BR_FD_187145 | JGI IMG/M metagenome (GOLD analysis project Ga0209253, IMG submission 187145) | Freshwater lake sediment microbial communities from the University of Notre Dame, USA, for methane emissions studies - BRP12 BR (SPAdes)... | ecosystem: Environmental > Aquatic >...
CTCGGAGACATCCCAGCCCTTTTCGCTCGCCACGTACCACAGGCACGTCAGATGCTTCGAAAGCTCTTGGATGGACACATTATTTGTGAGCCGATCATGGAAGGGGGGAAAGCGGGGTATCGTTTCACGGCAACAGGAACGTTTGACCGTCTACTCACTGGGATGAAGGTGATCAACTATGGTGGTGGAGGGCAGGGGAATTGAACCCCCGACCCCTACGTTGCGAACGTAGTGCTCTCCCAACTGAGCTAGCCCCCCACGCGACCGACATTCAACCAGTGAGACGAACGCCTCACCGATCAGCGCATTATACACAACCATTCCCTGAGACTCTACCGGAAGTTCGTTCCGCGACGGAGTTAGAACGGGCTGATCACAGCATCGCCGACCGGCTTCCCCTGCTCGATCAACACGCGCCGCCCCTCAACCCGTACCCGCCCCTCGGCGAACAGCTGAACCGCTCTCGGGTATATCTTGTGTTCTTGCACAAGAATCCTGGCAGCTAGTGTGTCGGGACTATCATCCTCGAGGATCGGAACTGCCGCCTGAAGAATGATCGGTCCCTCGTCAACCCCTTCTGTGACGAAGTGCACCGTACATCCGGCAAGTTTACAGCCCCATTCGATCGCCTTCTTCTGCACATCCAACCCTGGGAACGACGGCAACAGGGACGGATGGATGTTCATCATGCGATTGGCGAAGGCCTCCACCAGGACCCTGGTCACGATCTTCATGTACCCGGCCAATAGCACCAACTCCACATCGTGCTCCCTGAGCACATCGAGGAGCGCGAGATCGTACGCTTCGCGGCTATCAGGCTTGCCGGTATAGGGTTTGGGATCGACGAAGAGGCTGGAGAGTCCGTGGCGACTGGCTCGTTCTAATGCCGGAGAATCTTTCTTATTGCTGATGACGACGACGATCTTCGCCTGAACAGTCCCCGCTTCGATCGCGTCGATCACCGCTTGAAGATTCGATCCACGCCCGGATGCCAACACGGCGACTCGCAGCGCAGCAGGACGCTTAGTCGACATACTCCACCAATGGCCCATCGCCGCTCGATGACACGATGGATCCGATCTGACAGGCCGGATCGCCCAACTCCGTAGCCCGCGCAATGACCGCTTGAGCAGCCGACGCCGGCACCACGAGAATCATCCCGATCCCCATGTTGAAGACACGATACATTTCTTCCCGTTCGACCTGTCCAAGCCTGGCAATCGCCTGAAAAATAGGCGGCACGGCCCAGGCGCTCCGCCGCACCTGTGCCCGCACGCCTGAGGGAAACACTCGCGGGAGATTCTCGGTAATGCCACCGCCAGTGATATGGGCAATGCCTTTGATGGGACATTCCTGAATCAAGGTGAGAACCTGTTTGGCATAAATTCTGGTCGGCGTCAGCAAGACATCCCCGAGCGGCTGATCGAGTTCAGGTAGGCGACTCGTCATGTCCAGCTTCGCCTTGTCCAGCAAGACCCGCCGTGCCAGCGAATACCCGTTGCTATGAAGACCGGTGGAAGCCAGTCCAATCAGGACATCGCCGGGCGCGATGCTGCGGCCATCGATCATTTTTGGTCGATCCACCACTCCGACGGCGAAACCTGCCAGGTCATACTCTCCCTCTGCATAGAAGGATGGCATCTCGGCGGTTTCCCCACCGATCAAGGCGCAGCCAGCCTGGCGACAGCCCTCAGCGATCCCCTTGAGCACGGACTCAGCCTTGGGGACAGCCAGTTTTCCCGTCGCGAAATAATCCAAGAAGAACAGCGGCTCCGCTCCGCTGACCACGATGTCGTTCACACACATGGCCACCAAATCGATCCCGACGGTATCGTGGCGATCCGTGAGGAAGGCAATCTTCAGCTTCGTCCCGACTCCATCGGTGCCGGAAACAAGGACTGGTTCAGCATAGCGATGGGCCTGCAGCCGAAACAATCCGCCGAACCCGCCAATGTCCGTAAGGACCTCCGGACGGAACGTGGACCGTACTAAGGGTGAAATACGGTCGACGAACTCGTCGCCCGCATCAATATCGACTCCGGCATCTCGGTAGGTTGTCATAAGAGGGCGCATCTTAACGGACGACCGTTGCAGAGGTCAACGCACAAGCACCAGGACTCTATAGGAAATGAATTTCGCCGAACTCCGCTCTTCCCTCAATACAGCAGGCGGGGCGAGGGGTAGGGTCTCCACTGCGCGCATCGAGCGACCACTAGCCATCTAATGGCCCCTTTGCTTGCTCTCTCTTCAAGGATGGGGACGGATTATCTCCCACTGCGCGCGTCCAACGAGGGACTTCCGAGGCCGCGCGTTGCGCGAGCACAGGAGATAATCCGTCCCCATCCTCTACGCTTCCGGTCGCATCTCCACTTCAAGCAGCTTGATCTTCCGGTGAAGATGGCTCCGTTCGATTTTCAAATCTTCAGCCGTACGGGAAATGTTCCAATGATGCTCACGTAACTTTCGCGCGATATAATCCTTTTCAAATGCGTTGCGGGCATCCCGAAGCGAGTCATACGCCTGCGTGAGGAGCGGATTGACTGCGGGAGTTGCAGCATGGGACGCCGACCCACCGGGACGCGCCTGCAACGAGTTGGCCGCCTGTGCCGCCTCAATGACCGGTCCCGGAACCATGATCATCAATCGCTCGATCAGATTTCGCAGCTCCCGAATATTTCCCGGCCAATCATATTGCTGAAATACCACCATCGCATCCGGTGCGATCTCTTTGCTCCGCAACCCCTGCTCCTCCGCATGGACCCTCATGAAATGACGAATAAGCAGCGGGATGTCGTCCCGGCGTTCTCTCAGCGGCGGCACGACGATCGGCACCACATTGAGCCGGTAGAAGAGGTCTTCGCGAAACGTGCCTTTCTCGATTTCTTTGAGCAAATCCTTATTGGATGCAGCTAAGACCCGAACGTCCACCTTGAGCAGCTTTGTCCCGCCAACACGAGTGAATTGCTGTTCCTGTAACGCCCGCAATACCTTCGCCTGGGTGCTCAGGCTCATATCAGCGATCTCGTCCAGGAACAGCGTGCCCCCATCCGCCTGCTCGAACTGCCCGCGTTTCATCGAGGTCGCGCCGGTGAACGAGCCCTTTTCATGCCCGAACAGTTCACTCTCGATCAAGGTCTCCGGAATGGCCGCACAGTTCACCGCCACAAACGGTCGAGCGGACCTGGCGCTATGCATATGGATCGCTCTGGCGACCAGTTCCTTCCCCGTCCCGTTCTCCCCCCCGATCAACACGCGGCTATTGGTAGGGCCGGCGGTCTCGATCAACTGCCGCAACTGTCGCATCGCGGACGATTCTCCCACCAGCTCAAACTTGCGTTGAACCGTGGTCCGAAGCGCCCGATTCTCCTGCTCCAGCCGATATTGGTCTAAGGCATGTTTGACCCGTAGAATGACGTTCTCGAGCGACAAGGGCTTTTCAATATAGTCATAGGCCCCCAGCTTAATCGCCTTGACCGCTGTTTCAATCGAACCATGCCCGGACATCATCATCACTTGTGCCGTCGGCACTAGTTCCCGGATCCGTCGCAAGGCTTCCATGCCATCCATTTCAGGCATCCAGATATCGAGAATCATAAGATCGGGTGGGTCCATAGTGAAGGCTCGCAACGCCTCCACACCATTCTTCGCCACCGCAACCTCGTAGCCTTCATCCCGCAAGATACTGCTCAAGGATGTGAGAATCGCTTCTTCGTCATCTACCACTAAAATCGATGCAGACATGCCACCCCCGTGATGCGTGATCAGTGACGCGTGATGAGTCGAATTGCGCGAGCTTCAGCCCTCGTCACTCATCACTGGTCACTTCTTCAATTACACTGGCAATTCGAACGTGAACACAGCCCCTTTCGGCTGATTCTGACTGGCCTGGATCTGTCCGTCGTGATCGGTAATGATGCGCCGCACGATGGCCAACCCCAGCCCTGTCCCCGTCTTCTTCCGCGTAAAGTATGGCACAAACAGCTTCTCCTGGTCTTCCGGCGCAATGCCCACGCCTTCATCCGCCACGCTCACCACGGCCCGCCGACGCTTCGTATCGTACTTAGTCGAGAGCCACACCCGCCCTTTTTGTTGCATCGCCTGAATGGCGTTGTCCAGCAGATTGACCATGACCCGCTTGAGCTGCTCGCGGTCGAAATTGAGCGATGGAAGACCTTCGTCCAACGCCACGACCAACTCAATATCCTTATGGGCCCCTCGATAGAGTGTCGTGACTTCATTGATCACATCGTGAAGCGACTGATGCGCCATCTGCGGAGTCGGCAGCCGGGCAAACTTCGAAAATTCATCGACCATATGCTTGAGACTCGTCACTTCGTTCACGATCACGTTCGTGGTCTCATCGAAGATCGCATCGAAGTCCGGCGACTTCTCATAATATTTTTTCCGTAACCGCTGCGCGGACAATTGGATCGGCGTCAATGGGTTTTTAATTTCATGGGCCACCCGCCGCGCCACTTCCTGCCAGGCCGCCACCTTTTGCGCCTTGATCAACTCTGTCAGATCTTCAAACACCAGCACGATACCGAGATCCTTACTCGCTTCATCCTTCATGCGCGAGCCGTGAAGTCCGATGGTCAAGAATCTGCCTTCGATCTCCATCGGTCCCTCGAGCGCCAGCGTATCTCGCTGATCGGCCAGCATTCGATCGTAGACCGTCTGAAACAACTCGAGTCCAAACTCTTTGAACACCTCATTGGCCGGCCGGTCACGAAATCGATCCGCCGCAAGCCCGAGGATCCGTTCACCGGACGGATTAAAGTTTGTGATCAGCCCATGCTTATCGATGGACAGCAAGCCAGCAGCGATCGTCTCAACCACTGTTTCGATGTAGGCACGGCGGCGGTCGAGCTCGAGATTGTTTTGACGCAACGAGATATTGGCCTCTTCGATCTTAGACTTGCTCCCCTGTAGATCTGCCGTCATACGGTTGAACGACTCGATCAAGGTGCCGATTTCATCCGTCGCTTTGGCATCGATCCGGACAGAGAGATCTCCTTGCGCAATCGCCTCCGTCGCCTCAGCCAACCGTTGAATCGGCACCGTGATGCTCCGCGCGACATAGAACCCAAACCAGGTCGCCCCGAACAAAATGAGCACCGTGATGACGGCGACGAAGAGATAGGCCCCGGCCTTGATCGGATTTTTCATGGCCTTGGTCTGCTTGTATTCGTCGTACTGATGGCCGATCCCTTCCATTTTCGCCAACAACGATTCGGGGACGAAGGCCTCCACCACCACCACGCCGCCGATCTCGCCGCTCCGCCCGGTCGCGGCGATGGGAGCCGCAGCCCGCACCAAGCGCCCGGTTTGGGCCTCCTGCACCGCATTCACTTCCTGCTTCCCATTAATCACTTGGAGCACCAGCTGACCGATCGGCAGATCGAGCACCGATGAGGGCACGTCAGGATCCAACGCCTTCGTCAGTGTTTCCATTTTGGCCGAGAAGACTTCAATACCTGCCACGCCGAATTCCGCCCGCTTGCGCGCCATGGCCGCCACCAGCAGATCGCGCTGTCCCGCCAACAGCATATCTTCACGGTAGATTTCATGACTGATGGCTCTGGCGCTGTTCACCGCCAGGGTAATGTGGCCGGCATGCTGCATCCGCGCCACGTCATAGGAGTCTCGCATCACCTGCTCGATCTGATCGCTGAACCACACATCGACCGCTTTATTGACCAATCCACTCGCGACCAACGCCAGGAGCACCGTTGGAATGAGCGAAAACCCGATGAAGGAGGCCACCAATTTGGTTCGAAATCCAGACCCGAAGAGTCGATGCCTTCGCTCGAAGTAGGCCTTGATGAGATTGCGAGAGAGCAGCAGCAGCAGCACCACAAACCCGATCAGATCGAGGTTGAGGAGCAAGAGCACAAACGCATAGCTCGTCGTGGGTAGAAAGGAATCTGTTTCCTCGCCACCGGGAATCACGATCTGGGAATAGTACAGCGTCAGCGCCAGGCAGGGGAGCAAGAAAATCAGGACAATCCAGACCGGCCGTAAATGCCCCTTCCGGCGTTCAGGCTCAGGAGCAGACCCGGAACGCTGGGAAGACCAACCAGCCCCAGCAAGAGGCGGCACCGCTCCGGTCACAGAACCAGTCTTCGTCTTTGTCACGGGGAGGGCGCCTCTGTCCTTCTTGATGTCATTCACATCTGGCATCCACGATTATCGGCGTCACGATGCGTGAACGGCTCCATCCTCACTACGAGCAAATCAGGGGATCGCTTCGCCACCATGCATGAACCGGAGTGGCGAATAGGCACATCTGGGGTCGACAGGCGGGGCAGAACTACGATTTGGCAGTCAGACTCACGTACTTCATTCGAAGGGCGTAGAGCATATCCCGCAGCACCGCTTGTTCTTCCGTCGTGAGATTGCCCGTAGTCTTGTGTTCCAAAACCGAGAGCAAATCGATAATGTCTTTGGCTTGCGGTAGATTCGGCGGCATCGGAGGTTGCTGGGGATCCAGCTGTTCCCCCATCAGCATCATCGAGGAGCTGCCCAACGAAATGACGAAGGATGAAAAGGTGACGGGAATCCCCGAACCCTGGGGCGAATCGGAGGATGGCGCGTGCTGGTGAGGCTGTGTTTCCGACGCGGCAGGCGACGTGCTGGAAGGACGGTCTGGGGCACTCCCGCCCCGCCGATCACGTACGACAAATCCTTCTTCCGGTTCTGTGCCCACAGACTTCTCCCCCGCTCCAGATGCAGCGGCGGTACCCTACCATAGGCCCTCAAACGGCGCAAGCCGAAGCCTCTTCTAATATGAAATGAGTCTGAACGGGGGTGGTCTTTCTAACATGCAATGAGTCTGAAGCGGGATTGGGCTCCGTTCATGATGGGCGGATGCACCCCATCATGAAACTCGAAGACGTCACGACCGTCGATCAACTGACGGATTTCCTATCAGGCACCCAGGCCGTCGCCTTTTCGATCCTCAGCGACACCGACGCCTGTTATCGCTGGATTCAGGGCGAACTGGTCAAATTCCGGTATCCGGGGCTCTCCCGTGGCGAGAAGGGCGTCGTGATCCGCTACTTGGTCAAGGTCAGCGGCTATTCCCGTCAGCAACTCACCAGGTTAATCCGGCAGTATCGCAAGACCGGCACCCTAAAACGCCGGCAGCGGACCCTGCAGGGATTTGTTCGTCGCTATACCGCACAGGATATCGGGCTGTTGGCGGCGATGGACGGGCGCCATGACACACCCTGCGGGCCGGCTGTCAAGAAACTGTGTGAGCGGACCTGTGCCGTCTTTGGGCAGACCGAGTACGCTGCGCTGGCGTCGATCTCCGTCAGTCATCTGTACAACCTGAGGAAATCCGCCCCCTACACCAGGCTCCGGCGGCACGTCGAGAAGACCCGCCCGACGCGATCCTTGATCGGCGAACGCCGCCAACCCCGGCCCCACGGACACCCCGGCTATATCCGCATTGACACGGTACACCAAGGTGATCTGGACGGTAAAAAAGGCGTCTATCACATCAACGCCGTTGATGAGGTCACCCAGTTTGAGGTGGTCTGTACGGTGGAGAAAATCAGCGAGCGGTACCTGCTTCCCGGACTGGAACAGCTGCTCGACACCATCCCATTCCAGTTCCTCGGGTTTCATGCGGACAACGGCTCGGAACACATCAATAAACGGGTCGCCGAACTGCTAGGAAAACTACGCGTAGAATTCACCAAATCGCGTTCGCGGCAGTCCAACGACACCGCCCTGGCCGAAAGCAAGAACGGCGCAGTGATCAGACAACTGTTCGGCTACGCCCATCTCCCGCAACGCTTCGCGCCGCGCATCAACGACTTCAATCAGCAGTACCTAAACCCCGACATCAACTTCCACCGCCCCTGCTTCTTCCCGGAAACTCGTACCGACGATCACGGCAAACAACGGAAGATCTACCGCTATACCAACATGATGACGCCCTACGACAAACTGGAATCCCTCCCGAAGGCCCACGACTCTTTGAAACCCGGCGGCAGCGTGGCCATACACGATGCACCTGCGTATCAGATCAGCGACAACCAGGCGGCGGACCGCCTCCAAAAGGCCTGCCAGACACTCTTCAAAACATTCACGAACGGATACTGAAAATCGGCTGATAGATGACCCTCTTACCCGCTCTTCAGACTCATTTAGGGATTGGGGAAATACTGCGATGAAGCAAGCACGCGTAAAGCTGCATGTCCGTCTAATAGGCAGCGGGGGAAGAAAGCGGACGCTGAGAAAACAGAGGGATGGCGTGCAAGCTGTCAAAATCTAACGCGCTTTGTCCACGAACCAGGAGCCCGACTTGACCGATCGCTAGAGACTGATCCTCAACCGTTACGGCAAGCTGCCCGTCGAAAAACGCTTCAATAAAATCCTTGCTGATGATGGTATTCCGCTGGATTCGCAGCGAGTGCCAGGGAACCGCTTTGGGCATGATCGCCGATCGTCCGAGCCTCGTCTCCTGCCCGTCTACTATCCGACTGACGTCCAGTGTTTTCGCCGCGAGATCGACCACCACCGCATAGAAATGTGTGGCATCCTTTACCCCAAACACGACTCCTCCCACTCCCGTGATAGCGTCGAGGGGGAATCGTATCCTGACCGACACATCTGGATATTCATACTGAAACCCGTTGGCAACGATCAAGCGGTAACAGGTCACAGCCTGGCAGGATGAGTTCGCGACCAGAATGTTGGATGCCGAGGGGGCATCGCTGTCCGGCCTGATCGTCCAGTCCGCAACCGGCCCCTCGCCAAACCCCAGCATCGAAAATCCGAGAGGAGTCTCGCCGGACTTCTGTTCATCGAAGGTCCAGCGATTGAACAAGCCCTCTCTGGCCTGACCTTTCAAGTTGGCTTCTTTTTCCGTCTGGCTCTCTTCCTGAATGGCATGGGACCGCTCGACAGAGACGCCCCACTCACCGGCCGTCACGGCCAATAAGAGTACCACCAAGACTCCGCCGATACGGCTAGGCTTCATGCGTATGCCACGTTCGCTCACCTCGACCCTCTTCATCTTCTTACTTCGGTGACCGCTTCTTAATATCGAGAATATCCTGCTGGAACCGGTCACGCGCCGCCGAGATGGCTTTTCTACGTTGCCACCGATCCCAGGTCCACCAGCGAAGGCGATCGCGAAACTTCACGATCGGCGGTTGAGTGCTTCCACCAGGCGCATGCTGAAACTCATAGCCCTGGTGCGACTCCCGATTTTCGAAAAATCGGCGATAGAGATGATCATATAATCCTTTGCCTGAGTCGCCTACAGCCACGGCACCCTCCCTACAATAACAGGTCCAATTGCTGGCTCTCCGTCACCGGAGGCGAACAAGTCTGGCGTTGACACACATACGCCGTCGGTTGCCCGCTCACACTCGCCTTCCCTGCAGCGAGCGGTAAGTCAGATGCTCCAACACGAGAGGCTTCGACCACTAGCACCGCACGATTTGGCAGATAACGCCGATGGACGGTGGAGAGCAACGACTCAGTCATCGCCTCACCGCGAGTTCCGACCACAACAATTTCTTGTGGCGTCGTCAGGTACCAATCCAACGAGCAGAGCATGGCTGATGAACCATAGGCGTTGTGCGCCATAACACTCCGGAACACCTGAAACTGGCGCTCGGCCAGGTCATGATACCTCTGCTCTCTTGTGAAAGAGAAGAGCCGCAACAAGACCAAGGCGACAATGGCGTTACCAGATGGAACGGCGCTATCGGTGCCGGACTTCATGCGATGGAGAAGGGCTTCGTGATCGCGGCTCGTATAGAAACACCCACCAGCCGCCTCATCCCAATATCGCTCTAAGAAACTGTCTGTCACCTCGCGGGCCTGATCCAGATACCACCGATGAGACGTCGCTTCAAACGCATCCAGCAGCGCAGCTGCGAGACAGGCGGCGTCGTCTAGATAGCCGTTCAAGCGCCCCTTCCCTGCCGTGACCGTCCTATAGACTCGCCCGTTTTCAACCGCATAGTCCAGCAGAAATGTCAGCGCCCGCTCCGCTGCTGCCAGATAGGCGGGAGCTCCGAATGCATGATAGGCATCGAGATAGGCGGACACCATCATCGCATTCCAACTCGTGAGAATGTTGTCATCCCGCTGCGGCTTCACGCGTTGCTCCCGTGCGGCAAGCAACTTCATTCTGGCAGGCCGCAACAAAGACTCCAGCTCCTCTTGGGCTTCGGGCGCGAGCTGAATATCTCCGAGCCGATGCAACACGTTTTTGCCTTCGAAATTTCCGCTCTCCGTCACGCCATAGTGTCGGCAGAACTCCTCCGCCAATTCAGCGCCCAGCACCGCGGCAATCTCTCCCGGTTCCCAGACGAAGTAGACTCCTTCATGCCCCTCGCTGTCGGCATCCTGGGCAGCAAAGAACGCGCCGTCCGGATGCGTCAGCTCACGACGCACATACTCCAACGTCTCTTCTACGACTTCACGAAACCGAGGCTCCTTGGTGAGGCGCCATCCATCGAGGTAGATCCGCACCAACTGCGCGTTGTCGTAAAGCATCTTCTCGAAATGGGGAATCAACCACTGGCCGTCCACCGAATAGCGGTGGAACCCGCCGCCAAGATGATCGTAGATCCCTCCAGCCGCCATCGCTCTTAGCTGTAGGAGCACTTGCTCTTGATGGGAAAGGTCTTTCGTTCGAGCCGTCTGACGCAACAACAGATTGAGCGGGGGAACCGTCGGAAATTTCGGCCCCTCCCCGAATCCTCCATGGACCGGATCGAAAAACTGTCCTAAATTCAGAACCGCCTCATCGAGCAACCGATCCGTCAACGGATCGGCCGACGGCTGCGGCGTGCCGACTCGCAATAAGCCGGCCTTCACCTTCTCTACATTCTTGCGGACATCGTCTCGATGATCCCGATAAGCCTCGACGACACCGCGCATAACCTCGGGGAATCCCGGCAGATTGTAGCGGGGCGCCGGCGGAAAGTAGGTGCCCCCGTAAAACGGTTCTTGGTCAGGCGTCAGAAACATCGTCAACGGCCACCCACCACCCCGTCCCGAAAACACCTGCGCGGACTTTTGGTAAATATCGTCCAGGTCCGGGCGCTCTTCCCGATCAACCTTCACGTTGATAAAGTACTGGTTCATGAGCCCAGCAATCTGGACATTGTCGAAACATTCATGGGCCATGACATGGCACCAGTGGCAGGCCGAGTAGCCGATCGACAAGAGAATCGGCTTATCCTCTGCCTTCGCCCGCGACAAGGCTTCCTCGCCCCAGGGATACCACTCCACGGGATTCTTGGCGTGTTGCCGCAAATAGGGGCTGGCTTCCGTAATGAGCCGGTTCGGAAAACGGTCTTCTGTGTTTGGATCTGACATCGACTCTTCATCCTCGCAATTTGTCATAGTACATGGGCCCGAAGCCGCTCTGCAACGGACCTATCAGGCTATGATATAGTTCTGCGGCACCTCGAAAGGCTCACCGTATGAACGGCTCAACTTGTAACGTTTCTCGCTCTTGCATTGTTGTCACACTTCTGGGAACCCTCCTCGTTCCGCTCTCTTTCGGCACTCTCTGCTTCGCGCAATCAGAGGAACATCATCGTGCATGGCTTCGCGCACTCGACAGCCTCTCCAGCCAACGCATGCTCGCCGACGTGACCATGCTCAGCAGTCCTTCATTCAACGGCCGCCAAACAGGCACAACGAACGATGCCAGCTCGGCGACATGGATCATTCAGAGATTTCATGAATCCGGGCTCTCGCCTGCGAATGCCGGCCTCGATCCATTCATGCCTAGCGGGCCGGACCTTGGAGTCCCCAGCGGATTGATGACCACAACTGTCACAGCGTCGACCATTGCACCGGACCCCTTCCTCCGTATTTCATCGGGCAGTGACTCGCTCATCCAACAACTCGGAACAGACTATCTCCCCATCCTCGATTCACCCTCCGCCGAAGTTCGCGGGCCGATTGTGTTTGTCGGCTACGGAATTGTCGACGCGACGCACGGCATTGATGACTACGCCGGAGTCGATACGACCAACGCCCTTGTCCTCTTTCTTCGCGGCACACCCACATACTACAAGGGAACCGTCAGCCACGCGGACAAGGTGCGATTCGCACGACAGAAAGGCGCGATCGGCTATCTCACGGCCACAGGACCGATGCTCAGCTCCTATGAATCGCGCCGCGGCGTCACAGGAAAGCCCGGAGCCTTTTATGGCCTCTCTCCTCGATCGGACACAATCCCGGGGGTCTGGATCAATACTGGTCTAGCCGAGCAGATCCTCGCCGTTTCCGATCAGGCACGACCAAGTCGGCTGCAGGTTTTGCAAGAACAGCTGAATCGCTCCCCTGCCGTGCAATCGATCAGCACCGGCCGCTACGGCTCACTCGATTGGCAATCGCGCTCAGAAGAAGGCGACCTCATGAACGTGCTCGCCCTCTTGCCAGGGAGCGATCCGCAGAAGACACATGAGGTCATTGTGATCGGCGCGCATCGTGACCATTTTGGGCGACAGGCCGGCTTGCTCTTTCCCGGCGCCGACGATAATGCCTCCGGCACAGCCGTGATGTTGGAAGTCGCCCGTGCCATGGCCACAGCGGACGCAAGGAGTACACGAACCGTCTTGTTCGTCTCGTTTAGCGGAGAAGAGCAGGGGCTCATCGGCTCTCGTCTCTATCTCCAACAGTCGATCGTACCCATCGGCTC
>Ga0209253_10004122_pt1 | contig 12688 bp, 12 predicted proteins | sample FrelakmetBRP12BR_FD_187145 | JGI IMG/M metagenome (GOLD analysis project Ga0209253, IMG submission 187145) | Freshwater lake sediment microbial communities from the University of Notre Dame, USA, for methane emissions studies - BRP12 BR (SPAdes)... | ecosystem: Environmental > Aquatic >...
GCTGATCCGCGCCGACCACGCTCGCCGCCGAGGCTAGGCTCCGGTCGCTACGACGGTCGGCACGACCACCATCGTGACGACCTCACGCGCATGGGCGGCGCCGGTTGCACGCGCCGCGCTCAGGCGCGGGTCGCCGGTGGAATACACACAGTACCTACGCTGTTGACAGCGCATTGCGCTTGGGCGCGACAGGAGCGGCAATAACGATGGGACCCGCCTCGTGGCAATGGCAGAGGCGAGCGCCGGTATCGCCGCAATGCGGCCAGCTGCCGCAGTCCGTGGGGATCTTCATTGCCACTCAAACGAGGGGGCCCTTCCATGCAGCGTCTTGCGCACTACGTGACCGCCAGTCTCGCCTTGCTGTTGCTGTCCGCCGTGTCCCAGGCGGCGCCGATCACCACCGCCGCCACGCTGGCGGGCGCCAATGAGAATCCCGCCAACGGCTCCACCGCCACGGGCAACACCGTCGTCGTGCTCGATACGGCAACGCATCAACTGCGCGTCGCCGTCGTGTTCAACGGCCTCTCGGCCAATGCAACCGGCGCGCACATCCATTGCTGCACGTCGCCTCCGGGGAACGTGGGCGTCGCGACGACGCTGCCGGCGTTTGCGGGATTCCCGCTCGGCGTCACGAGCGGATCGCTCGATCAGACCTACGATACGACGCAGGCATCGACCTGGAATCCCGCGTTCGTCACGAACAACGGCGGCACGACCGCCGGCGCGGAAGCAGCGCTGGCCGCCGGGCTCGCGAGCGGCCAGGCTTACCTCAATGTGCACACGTCGGCGAACCCGGGCGGGGAGATCCGCGGCTTCCTGGTGGCGCAGGCCCCGCCATTGACCCAGGCGATTCCGACGATGTCCGAATGGGGAATGGGCGCGCTCGTCCTGCTCCTTGGCATCGCCGCGTGGACGGTCATCCGTCGCCGCGCGGCCTGAGCGCCGACGGGCGCCGCATCACGCCGGCACGGTGCGCTGCAGCGCGTCGCCGTCGGCGAACACCGCCACCCGCAACGCCGGCGCGCCGTCGCCGGGCGCGACCTTGCGCCATGCGGCGCCCGCCGCGTGGAGCGCGAGCCCTTCAACGGCGCGCGCGGTCACGACGATCGCCGCCTGACGGCCAAGATCCGCCGTGCTCAGCGCGGCAATCGTGTCGAACGCCTCGCCCGCGGCCAGCAGGTGCCCGGCCTGCGGCGACGGGTCACCGCTGACGGCGCCCGGGCCTTCGTGCACGAAGATCGTGAAGTCGGCCGGCGCGCCGAACTCGGCCTCGTAGCGGCCGCGCAGGCCCGCGAGCGCGCGGTCGATTGCGATTGCCGCCGCGCGCGCGTACCCGCGCGCCGGCGCGATTTCGCCGGCGAGGCCGAACAACGCGGTGACGCCGTCGACGCGCGTCTCGCTCACGGTGCCGCCCGTGGCGACCAGCGCGCCGACCACGGTCTCGATGAACAGCCGCGACAGATAGACGACGTCCTGCGGCAGGTGGCCGCGCGCGAACACGCCGCGGTTGCGCCACGCGACGTGGACGACGACGAGGTCGCGTTCCGCGACGGCGCCTGACCGGTCGGGCGCGGGCGCCGTCCCCGTCGCGGCGAGGAGCGGCACCACGGCGACGTCGCCGGTGGGACGCAGCTGGCAGGCGAGCCGCACGCCGGGCGCCGCGCCGATCCGGTCGAGCGTCGCGCGCTCGGGGGCTTCCGGCGGCGGACAGTGTCCCTCTCCCGCCGTGACCTGCACGCGGCACGTCGAACAGCGTCCGTTGCCGCCGCACATCGACATGTGCGGAATGTGGTGGCTGCGCGACGCCTCGAGAATGGTCCAGCCCGCGGGCACGTGCGCGACACGCTGCGGGTAGGCGATCGCGATCGCCGTGTTGCGCCTGCGCTCGACGAACGCGCGGACTTCGCGCGCGACGAACACGCCGCCGATCAGCGCGAACCACAGCGCGAGCAGCGCGTCGCGCGTCCGCAGGAGTGCGATCCGCGCCGCCGCATCGACGACGGTGTTCGCATCGAGGAACGCGCGGTTCGCGACGTCGGCCGCGAGTTCCTTGCCCATCGCGAGGAAGCCGAGCGCGCCAAGCACGGGCAGCAGCAGCGCGGCGGCGAAGAACGCGGGGCGCGCGCGCCGGTACCACGCGCGCCGGCCGAACGCGAAGTTGACGCCCAGGCACCCGTGCAGCCAACCGGGCACCAGCAGCGCGAGTTGCCGGCCCTCGTTGTCCGACTGCCAGAGCGCCCACACGATGCGCGTGTACTCGGGAGAGAGCCGGTACGCTTCCCACGCAAGGCGGGTCGCGACGGCGTGGCCGATCAGCAGGATCGGAATGCCGAGCCCGAGCGCGATGCGCAGCACCTCGAGCGGCGGCATCCGCAGCGTGCGCCGGCGGTAGAGCGCGTTGAGCGCGAGCGTGACGTGCGTCGCGGCGGCGCCGTACAGCAGCAACGTGCCCGGGACGCTGTGCCAGACGCGTAGCGCGAGGTTGAGGCCATGCTCGGCCGCCGTCACCGAGACGAGGCCGAGCGCATGATTGGCGAGGTGTGCGGCGATGTAGGCGAACAGCACGAGGCCGGACCCCAGGCGCAGGCCGCGGCGGGTGGGCATGGGGATGCTCATCCCGCGCATGTTCGCAGAAACGGGAAGGGTCCGCGCGCACGCGCGCGCCGGGCCGGCGCGGCGCGAGCCGGGATGCGCGCGGCGACCGCGACACGACGCCCCGTTCTCGGCGACAATCGCGCTTTGGACGCCGTGATCGGCCACGCCATGTCAGTGCGCAACGTTCGCTCGGGAAACGCGGAACTCGCCGCCGAAGTTCACGGGACGGGCGTGCCCGTCGTGTTCCTGCATGCCGGCGTCGCCGATCGCCGGATGTGGCGTGCGCAGATCGCCGCGCTCGGCGCGGCCGGCGGCTATCGCGGCATTGCCTACGACCGGCGCGGCTTCGGCGAGTCGCTGCACGCCGACGAGCGCTATTCGCACGTCGCGGACCTCGCCGCGGTGCTCGACGCGACCGCCGCCGGCGCGCCCGCGGTGCTGGTCGGCTGCTCGCAGGGCGGGCGCATCGCGATCGATGCCGCGCTCGCGATGCCGGAGCGCGTGCGCGCGCTCGTGCTGGTCGCGCCGGCGATCTCGGGTGCGCCGGAGCAGGCGACGTTTCCGCCCGCGATCGAGGCGTGGATCGACAGGATGGAAAAGGCCGAGGCGAAGGCCGACGTCGACCGCATCAACGCGCTCGAAGCGCACGCGTGGCTCGACGGGCCCCTGGCGCCGGAGGGCCGCGTGGGCGGCGAGGTGCGCTCGCTCTTCCTGGAGATGAACGGCATCGCGCTGCGCGCCGAGCAGCGCGGGACGGAAGCCACGCCCGCGCCCGCGTACGACCGCGTGGCCGGGATCGCCGCGCCCACGCTCGTCGTGTGGGGCGACCTCGACTTCCCACATCTCGGCGACCGGTGCGAATACCTGGTGGCACGAATGACGGCGGCCACGTCGCTGCTCATCCGCGACGCCGCGCACCTGCCCAACCTCGAATACCCGGATGCGTTCAACCGCACGTTGCGCGCGTTTCTCGGACGCACGGCGAAGTAGGCGCGCGGCGTCACTGCAGCGTCGCGTCCGCCGGCCGCGGCGGCAACTCGAGATCCACGTGCAGGATGCGGTCGCCGCGCAGCGCGACCGTCCCGCGTCGCCGGTTCGCGCCGTCGTCGCTGTACTCGAAGCGATACACGCGCGCGAGCCGCATGCGCCCGTCGTCGTCGCGCACCGGGCGCAGCCGGTCGAGCGCCACCGTGTCGTCGAGGAACAGCAAGCCCTCGGCGCGGCAGGCGGGCCGGATCGCGGCATTCGCCGCTTCGCGCGCCTTCAGGCTGTCCCACAGGAACCACCCCGCGGCGGCGAGCACGAGCACGACCAGCATCTCGAACATTGGGGACTATCGAGTGCTGCGGAAGCGCACGACAAGCGCTCCATCGTTCCCGCGAACGCGGGAACCCGGCGACTCGCCTCGTGCGACACCGGGTCCCCACGTTCGCGGCGACGACGGGAGCATCGCGGATGCGGTCAATCGTGTCGGCAAGGATCAGCAGTAGTGAGCGTAGTCGCGGGCGTGCACGCGCGCCCGCCGGATCCGTAAGCCGGTCATCGACCCGCGATCTGCGCGCGCACCTCGCCGCCCGGGAATTTGGCGCTGTGCACGTTCAAGTACAGGTTGCCGGCTTTGTAGCTCGTGTACTGCGCCTCGGTGAGCCGCGCCTTGTCCGGCGCCACGAATGCGTTGTCGCTGATCTTCGTGAGCGGCACGATGACGGGTCCGTTGGCGCCGGCGGCGCCTTCGTGGATGTGCGCGGCCGTTGACGTCATGTCGACGACCGAGAGCGTCACCGTGACCGTTCGGTCGACCGCGATGTTGACGGTGCCCGTGCCGTAGGCGCTCGTGGCGACGGGCGGCACTTCCTTGCTGCCGTCCAGGCGGACCTGCTGCCCTGTCGCTTGCCATTTCGCCGAGTCCTCGAGCGTGGAACAACCCGTGACAACGCCCAAGCCGCCGGCCAGGGCGGCGAGCGATGCGATGCGAGCGAGCGTGTGCATGTGTTCTCCCTTCGGACGATGGCGTGCGCGGCGGCGGAGGGCGGCTGCGCTTCTGCCGCTACGATAACATCGCCCGCGGCGGAGTCACTGCGCCCGCGGCGTACGCACCATCGTGTCCACCAGGTGCTCGAGCAGCGCGGCCGGATCGCCGCAGCGGCCGGTGTGCGCGGGCGAACACTGGATCACGGCGCTGCGCGGGGCCGTCAGCCACCGGAAACGCTCGCGCGGCGACAGGCGGCCGATCGGACCCGCGGCTTCGCCGCCCGCGCAGATGCGCGGGATCGACGCGAGATGCGCGCGAATCGTGTCGAGGTCGAGCGCCGGATCGAGGGCCGCGACGCGCCGGGCGTCGAACTCGATCCTCGCCTCGAGAAAGTCGCGCGCCGGACACGACACGACGACGCCCACGTTCACGAACTCCTCGCGCTCGACCCGCGGCACCACGCGGATCACCGCGTAGTCATACGTGGCGGGATCGCGCACGTTGCGCCTCCTCGACGAAGGCACGCGGCGCACCCAAGCGCGCGTGCAGGTAGTCCCGGTACGCGGTTCGCCGCGCCGCGGGCGTGGCGAACGCGGGGTCGGCGGCGAGCCATGCGTCGGGCACCAGCGCGACGATCGCGTCGAGCGCCGCGCCGGACAGCCGCGAAGTCATGGTCGCGTCGGCGCCGACGAGGCCGGTTGCCCACGGCAGCAGCACGTGGTCCGCGATGCGCGGGAACGGATCGCCTGCCCGCGCCGCGTAGTCGCCGCCGGCGTGATGGAAATAGAACGCGGCGCCGTGATCGATGAGCCAGAGGCGGCGGTGCCACACCAGCATGTTGGTGTTGCGCGGCGAGCGGTCGACGTTGGACACGAATGCGTCGAACCAGACGATGCTGGATGCAAGCGCCGGATCCGGCGCGTCGGCGGCCGGCTCGAACGCGGCCGCGCCCGGCAGGTAGTCGAGTCCGAGGTTGAGGCCCGCGCTCGCGCGGATGAGCTCCTGGATCTCCGGATCCGGTTCGCTGCGCGCCAGATCCGCGTGAAGGTCGAGCAGCACGAGTTCGGGCACCGCGAGGCCCGCCGCGCGCGCGATCTCGCCGGCCAGCACTTCCGCGACCAGCGCGTTGGCGCCTTGTCCCGCGCCGCGGAACTTCATCACGTAGAGGCCCTGGTCGTCCGCTTCGACGATCGCGGGCAGCGATCCGCCCTCGCGCAGGGGCGTGACGTAGCGGGTGGCGGTGAGCGAGCGCAGCGGCATGACGGATCGAACCGGCCGGCGCCGGCATTGCGCGCGCGACCGCATCGCAAGTGTACCGCCCGCGCGATGCGCGGCGGTCCGGCGCGCCGCGACAGGCGTCAGTTGGGCAGCGGGATCGCGAACACCGTCCCGCTGCCGTTGACGGACGGATCGTCGGGGCTGGGGCCGGACGCGCCGCCGTAGACGGTCATCCCGTAGAGCGTGTTGCCGACCTTGATCACGTTGTCGATCGGCTTGATGCCATCGTTCGCGTTGGCGCCGAACTGGTAGAGCAGCGTGGGCGTGGCCGTGCCGCCCATCGCGACCGGGGCGAAGCGGAACACGATGCCGTTACCGTAGGCGCCGCCGGCGCTGGTCGTCCCGTACAGGTACGTGCCGTCGTACATCAGCGAGCCGTAGGGCAGCGCGCCGTCGGTCGCGCTTTGCGCCTGGAACGAATGCACGATGCCGAACGCGGCGGCGCTGCCCGGCGTCGCCGTCGGGTCGATCTGGAAGACGACACCGGACCCGTCGCCGTTGCCCTTGCATGCGGAATTCTTGGGACCGGCGCCGCCGCACTGCGTCATGCCGAAGAGGATCGTCTTGCCGCCGATCGTCACCGGCGTCAGGTAGCCGTGATCGGAGAACGCGCCGTCGTTCGGCGCGCCTGCGAACACGTGCAGCACGCTGACCGGACCGTTGGCGAGCGGCGCGGTCAGCGTGTACGCGTACACGGTGCCAAATCCGTAGCTGCTGCTGCTGGCGCTGCCGCCCGGGAGCTTGCCGTCGCTGCGCGCGATGCCATAGAGCACGCCGCCCAGCAGCACGATGCGCCCGTGCGGGTTGCGGCCGTCGTCCTTCGAGAAGTCGTGCAGATCGGTGAACTGCGAACCGTCGGGGTTCACCGCGTACAGCATGCCGTCGTTGGTCGCGCCCCCGGCCGCCGACTGCCCGTACAGCATGCCGGTCACCGGGTCGATCGAGAACGCGCTGTGCTGCTGCGCGCCGTCGAACGGGGCCGCGGTCGGCGACGGGCTCGCGAACGTATGGACCGCGTTGATCGGCGTCGGAATCGATGTCGCCGGCGTGAACGAGAAGATTTGCCCCCAGTTGCCGTAGGTGTTGGGGGGCGGCGGATTGGCGATGGTCTGGTTGACGCCCTGCGTGGTCCCGTAGAGCTTGCCGTCGTTCGGATTGACGATCATCGCGTCGTGGCGCGGGTCGCACCCGTCGGCGCCGCCGAAGCGGTACTGCACGTTGTAGTTCGAGCCGTCCGGATTGATCGAGAAGATCGTGCCGCAGCCGTTGCTGCCGCCGATCGCCGTGCGGCCGAAGAGCACCGTTTGCCCGTTGACCGTCGCCGCCGTCAACGTGCCCTTGGGCTCGGCGCCGTCGCTCTGCGGCGATGCCGTGCCGTTGTTGAACGCGTAGATCGTCACGCCGCTGCCGGGCGTTGCGCCGAGGAGCGGTGGTCCGCCGCCGTCGCCGCCGCCGCCATTGCAGCTGACGAGCAAGGCGGCGGCCAGTGCCGAGGCGGCGGCGAGGCCCAACTTCCTGTCGAGCGCGAACAGGAGCGGCAGCCGCGTGGGCCGGCGCGGGTTGATGTTCTCCTCGAGGCACGCGTGCCACCGGACGCGGCGCAGCCCGGCATTGCCCAGGCGGTCCGGGCCGGGCGTGATCGCCGGCGAGTGATGCGGGAAGCGGCCGAACGCCTTCCCGCAGAACGCGTGGTAGTGCCTCGTGTACAGGATGAACTCATGCCACAGGTCGTCCGCGGCCTGCGACGGCATCGACGCGAAGCGGCGGCCGCCCTTGAGATAGGCGAGGAAGAACTGCCGCAGCGCGTGCGCGACGAGCTGGCGGTCCCTGAGCGTCAGGCCTGGCCGGCGCCTTGCGAACGCGTCGAACAGGCCCGGCGGGAACATGGTCGTGCGCACGTACGCCTCGCGCTGCGCGCGCGGGAGGCGCAGGGCCATCGCGGCGAACAGCGCGAGGACGACGACGACGGCAGCGAGCGCGAAGGTCACGGCGATGACGCGGCGGGGCGGGCCGCCATCGTCGCACGATTCGCCGGCGCGCCGCCAGCCGGGGCGCGGGGTGCGTGTCCCGTGGCGCCACGTGTCCTGCCGGCGGTACGCTGAAAGGCGCGCGGTGGACCGCGGTGTTGGACGCGCGACCGGGCCGGGAGGAAGGGGCGGGAAGGGCGCGTCCACTATACTCATGGGTTTTCGGCTCTTTGCAGGGTAGCGAGGCGGCACATGAAGTGGCAGATGAACGAGAATTCGCTGTTCGCGATCCTGTTGCGCTCGCCGTGGTGGATCAGCTTCGCGATCGCTGGCGCACTCACTGCGGGCGCCCTCGCGCTGGTGCCCGAGGAATACCGGGTGTTCGCGCTCGTGACGGGCGCGCCCTTCGTCGTGATCGGCTGCATCGCCGCGTGGAAGCAGTTCCAGGCGCCGTCCGCCGCGCGCATCGACCGCACGCTCGCCGCCGTGCGCGCGATGTCGTGGCCCGATTTCGCGCGTGCGCTCGAGGCGGCGTATCGCGCCGAAGGCTACGAGGTGGCCGCGGTGTCAGGTGGGGCCGCCGATTTCACGATCCGCAAGGAATGGCGCACCGCGCTCGTCAGCTGCAAGCGCTGGAAGGTCGCACGCACGGGTGTGGAGCCGCTGCGCGACCTGCAGGCGGCGAAGGAGACGCACGCGGCGCACGACTGCATCTACGTCGCGATCGGCGACGTGAGTGACAACGCGCGCGCGTTCGCGGCCAAGCACGCGATCATGCTGGTGGGCGGCGCCGAACTCGCGCGGCTCATGCCCGCCGCGGGCCGCGGAGGCAAGGTCGGCTAGGATGGGAGGACCCCCACGCTCGCTGCGCTCGCTGCCCCCGGAGGGGGCGCAACTCGCCCTCGGGGCGGCCCTTCGGGTTCGTGGACGACCCCCACGCTCGCCTTGCTCGCTGCCCCCGGAGGGGGCGCAATTCGCCCTCGGGGCGGCCCTTCGGGCTCGTGGACGACCCCCACGCTCGCTGCGCTCGCTGCCCCCGGAGCCGCCCACGCGCGCGGGGGCGAGCGCGGGGTTTCCCGGAGCATGTTCCGGGCCGCTCGAGCGGCCTTCGCGTGCACGCGAAGGCGCGCCCTGCAAGGAAAGCCCAGGCTCGCAGAGCGCGTCCGCGCGCGTGGGCGACGGCCGACACGCTGCAATCCGCCTGTCGTGCAAGACCGAGGAGGCCGTGGAAGGCCAGTCCCTCGGGGCGGCCCTTCGGCACTGACATGGCCACCGGGGATCCACGCCGCCGGCGCGCGCGGCTCGTGCGCACGGCACGCGTGGTTCGCCATCACGCAAGCGACCGTTGACCTATTCCCGTTACTGGCCGCAGCCCCGCGACGACCTCGTCGCGATTCCCCGGATCTGGCTGACGGTCGTCCTGTCGCTCATCGTCCACGCCATCGCGCTGTGGATGTGGTTCCCGCGCACGCCGCTGCTCACACCCGGCTCCGAAGCGCAGACCGACGCGCAGGCGCCGCTCGCGGTGCGCCTGGCGCCGCCTCGCGTGACGGCCGCCGCGACCCCGCCGCGCGAGGCACCACCGCCCCCCGCGGTGACCCTGCAACCCCCACGCGTGCTGACGCGTCCGAAGCCGCCGCCGGTCGTCGTCACCGAACGGCCCGCGCCGCGCGTGCTGGTGCCTCCGCCCGCGCCGCCCGCACCTCCTGCGCCGTCCGGACCTCCGGTCGTCGCGACGCCGGCACCACCGGCGCCGCCGGTCGAAGGGGACCTCTCCGCCTACATCGCCGCGCGCAAGCGGGCCCGCGGTGAATCAGGCGAGGCGTCCGCGCCGTCGACCGACGCGGAGGCGCGCCGCGACCGCATCATCGCCGAGAACATGGGCTCGCTGCAGTCGTCGACGACATTCGGCAACGCGCCGAAGAACGGCGGCGGCACGTTCCAGATCCGCCGGATGGACTTCCAGGACGCCGAGATCACGTTCTTCGGGTGGAACCGCGACATCGCCCGCCGGACGTTCCAGAAGATCGAAGTCTCGCGCGGCACGAATGCCGACATCAACATCGCGATCGTGCGCAGGATCATCGCGATCATCCGCGAGCACGAGCTCGGTGACTTCCGCTGGGATTCGAAGCGGCTCGGCCGCGAGATGATGCTGTCGGCGCGGCCGGCCGACAACAACGCGCTGGAGGAATTCATGATGCAGGAGTTCTTCACGAGCGCGCGCCAGCCGCGCTGACGACGGGCATCGCGGCGTCGCGCACATCCTCGCGGCGAACGCGCGAATGCTCGTCAGCGGGCTGCTTCGAAATGCGCCTTCACCACTTTTCCCGCCTCACTTCGAGCCCTTCGACTGCGCTCAGGTCAGGCTCCGCGAGAAATCCGCTTCCGCAGAACGTCGAGTGGTTGCCGGAAAGCAGGTTCCTCGTCGCTTTGCTTCTCGGAATTTGGCGAGGGAAACTGGAACGCCCGGTCAGGACTTGAGGTTCGCCTTCAGGAACGCAACGGTGCGCGACCACGCGAGCTTGGCCGCCGCCTCGTCGTAGCGCGGCGTGGTGTCGTTGTGGAAGCCATGGTTCACGCCGGCGTACATGAACATCTCGTACTTGACGCCGTTCGCCTTCAGCGCGGCCTCGTATGCGGGCCACCCGGCGTTGATTCGCTCGTCCAGCCCCGCGTAATGGATGAGGAGCGGCGCCTTGATCTTCGCGACGTCCGCGGCGCTGGGCTGGCCGCCGTAGAACGGCACCGCCGCCGCAAGGTCCGGCATGCGCACGGCGAACGTGTTGGCCGTGGTGCCGCCGAAGCAGAAGCCCACGACGCCGATGCGTCCCGCTGCATCGGGCCGCGACTTCAGATAGTCGGCGGCGGCCACGAGGTCCTCGGTACGCTTGGCCGGGTCGAGCTGCGCGAAGAGCTGCGCCGCCTTTTCCTCGTTGCCCGGATAACCGCCGAGCGGCGTCAGCGCATCGGGCGCGAACGCGATGAAGCCGTCGGTCGCGAGCCTGCGCGCGACGTCCTCGATGTACGGATTGAGGCCGCGATTCTCGTGGATCACGACGACGCCGGGGAGCTTGCCCGTCGCGCCCGCCGGCCGCGCGAGATAGCCGCGCATCGTGCCCGACCCCTGCGGCGACGGATAGGTGACGTACTCGGTGACGATGCGCTTGTCGTCCTTCGCGACCTGCTGCGCGAACGCATAGTTGGGCCGCAGGCTTTCGAGCATCGCGGCGGCCGTGAAGCCGCCCACCGCGAACTTGCCCGCACCGTCCAGGAACTCGCGCCGCGAGAGCCATCCATGCACGTAACCGTCGAAGAGCTTGAGGACTTCCGGAGGGAAGTCGCTCGCATGCCTGCGTTCCATGCCGCTGTTCCTTTCGTAGACGGGTGATGCGCCGAAGTCGATTGCGAATCGCCCTGGTTCTGCCTGGGCTTGCACCGCGCGCTACGCGGATTGGAGCAGCACAACGCTGCCTTGTCCACCGCCGGCAGCAGATGCCGACGATCGCGCGCTGTCCCGGGGTGCTGCGCCGCGGCTTCCTTCACCATCTGGCTCAGGATACGCGCGCCGGTCGCGCCGAACGGGTGCCCGAGCGCCAGGCTGCGGCCGTTGGGGCTCATCCGCCCGCGCGGGATCGTGTCGCGCATGAGCTTACCCACCGGAAACGCGAAGTCGTCGAAGGACCTCGGGGCCCACGTGGCCTCCGTGTGCGGGGGGCCCGCCAGCGCGATCTCATGGGCGTTGCGCACCTGTCGGCGAAGACTGGCGGCCACTATGTGATAGAAACGCGGGTGGTGTCTGCGTTCGTGCGCCCCTTGCCGCGTCGCGCCCCCCAATCCAGGATGAAGGGCGGCGCTTGGCGCACAGCCGTCCTGTCGCGTGAGGTTCCATGTTCGAGCCCGCTTCCCATACCCCCGCCGAAAAGTTCGCCCGCACGGCGATGTGGGTATTCATCGCACTTGCGCTCCTGCTGACGGGGCCGGTGCTGACGCTCGCGTTCGGCCGCGCATCGGTGAGCGGCGACTGGCGCACGGCCAGCCACCGCGCGACGGGACTGGCGCCGGATCCGGCCCTGTACCGCGAACCCGTCGTGCAGGTCTATGCGAGCCGGGCATTCGGCTGGCGCGGCGCGTTTTCCGACCACACGTGGCTCGCGGCCAAACCCGAGGGCGCGCAACGTTACACGCGCTACGAGGTCATCGGCTGGCACGCGCGGGGTGGCGGATCCGCGGTCGCAGTGTCGGACCAGCGCGCGCCTGACGCCGAATGGTATGGGGCGCCGCCGCGCCTCATCCGCGAGCTGCGCGGGGCGGAGGCGGCCGCCGTGATCGCCCGGCTGCCGCAGGCGGTCGCCGCGTATCCGTACCCCGGCGAATACCGCGTGTGGCCGGGCCCCAACAGCAACACGTTCGTCGCGCACCTGGGCCGCGCGATCCCCGAACTCCGGCTGGCAATGCCGTCGACGGCGATCGGCAAGGACTACGTTTCGCTCCGGGATTCGATCGGCTCGTCGCCCAGCCACACCGGCTTCCAGGTCTCGCTGTATGGTCTCGTCGGCGTCATCGCGGGCTGGGAGGAGGGGCTTGAAGTCAACGTGCTGGGCCTGGTCGCGGGCATCGATTTTCGCAATCCCGCGCTCAAGCTGCCCGGGATCGGCCGCGTGCCGGGCGACGGCTGACCCGATCCGCCGTCGCGCCGGTCGCCATCCGAGGGGACATGTGTGAATCCGGATCCGTGAAACGCGGCGTCTAAGAGCCTGTTGAAGTTCGCGGCCTGACACAATTCTCAGCCTCATTTCGAGCGCAGCGAGAAACCTGCTTCTGAACGAAATCAATGGATTGCCAACAGCAGGTTCCTCGCTTCGCTTCGGAATGA
>Ga0209253_10004123_pt1 | contig 12688 bp, 8 predicted proteins | sample FrelakmetBRP12BR_FD_187145 | JGI IMG/M metagenome (GOLD analysis project Ga0209253, IMG submission 187145) | Freshwater lake sediment microbial communities from the University of Notre Dame, USA, for methane emissions studies - BRP12 BR (SPAdes)... | ecosystem: Environmental > Aquatic >...
AAACGGCGGGCCGCGACGAGCCCGCGGGCAAAGATCAGCGAATCCCGGCCCCAGTCGAGAAACCAGGGGTAGCCGGCGATCACCGTCTTGAGGCCGCCCCGGTCGACGATGTAGTGGCCTATGGACTTTTCGAGCACTTCGATCGGGCGGAAACCCGCCGCAGTCTTGGATTCCAGCGGGGAGCGCTCGGGCAGCAAAGCGCCTGCCGGCGGGTCGGTGGGCGGATGGGACACACCGGTTTCGGCCAGAAGACGAACGGTCTGGCTGCCGGTGAGCGGGGCTTCGAAATAGCCCGGGCTGAACAGATCCGAGTGCGGGTCCTGCCCGCGTTCGGCGTCCTGGTCATGGTGGATCATGTACTGCCACTGCGGTTCCGGCACGAAGCGGCCGCTCGAGATCCCCATCTGCAGGCGGTGGCGGGCGTCCGGCTGAAAACTGAAGCCGCCGGGTTCGGCGTTGACCGAATTCCGGAAGTGCTGTTCCGGGCCGGTGAAGGCCTTGGTGGTGTCGTGATAGCTGCGGCTTTCGATGTCGGGCCGCAGGATCAGCCGGACCGGGGTGGCATCCGCCAGCCGGGCCGGGTATGCCCCGGCCGGGTGGCGGTAAAAGGCCAGGCGGACGGCGTTGCGGCGGGGCAGCATCTCCAGGCCGATGGTGAGCAGCACGTGCTCGCCCTGGCCGCTCGGGATCTTGTAGCGCCAGAAGGCTCCGCCGCTGTTGCCCGCGGCAAACGCCTGCAGGCAGTCCAGGTTGATGTCCTGGGAAAATCCCTGGTAGAGCAGCCAGGCCCGGCAGCGCGTGAACATGACCCAGCGGTCTTCGGGATAATCCGGGGCGAGGTTGGCGGCGAGCAGGGCATCGTACTTGCTGGCGAGCCCACCCCAAGCAACCGCCGCGCGCAGCATCGCTCCGCGGCCGTTGGTGCCCAGCACAGTCAACGGCTCCCTGAGCAACTCGGTGCGAGTGAACACCCGCTTCACGCGGGCATCCTCGGCGCGGGGCAGCAGGAGAAGGCAGGCCTCCGCATGGCGGGAGCCTGTCTCCTCGTGTGCGGCCACCCGGAGCGAAAGGCGCTTGAGCCCCCGGGGGGTGGTCGGCGGAAGGAACAGGCAGAAGAAGGTCCCGTCGGCGCCGCGCACCCCGTTTTCCACAGCCAAGGTACGGTCTTTATCGACCAAGCGCGCGCGGAAACCGCAGGCGCATTTGACCAGCAGGAAATGGCCCGGCGGGAGCATGACCTCGCGCCTGAGGTCCTGCGGCCACTGCCAGGTGACGACACGGCTTTCCGTGCCCCCGCGGTTGAGCTGCGCACAGAAGGCGGCCGGGTCGCTCTTCAGTTCGGCGGCGGCCCGGTCGGGGTCGAAGCTGGCGATGTCCTGGGTGTTCCGGCAATAGGTGAACACCTGCAGCGCCTTGGCCCTAAGGTGTTGATGCTCGATGTGCGGGGGCGCGGTGAAAGGATCTGTCGGCGAAGCCTGCAGCAGCTCAAGGTCGGCCGGGTCCGGGCTCAGGCAGCGCACCTGCCCGGGCGCCAGCGCGCAGCTGAACCACCCGCCGGATTCCTGGACTTCCACCGGCGTTTCCGTGAGCAGGTCGGTGTACATCCGCTGCCGCAGGCCGGCCTCTTCCGGGTTCCACGCGGCCAGCGCCGGCCGGTCGTGGTCGAGGTTGACCAGCACGAGCAGCGATTTGCCGGTCGGCCGGTAGCGACGCAGGATCACCAACTGGTTTCCGCCGCCCTGTTCGATCAGTCTGACCTCCGAGCGGTCGTGAAAGGCCGGGTGAAGCTTGAGAAGCGTTGTCAGGCGGCGGATCTCCGCCACCTGGTTGACCGGCGCTCCCCAGTTCAGAGGGATGGCCTCGTGGACGTTGATCTTGTCGGCGGCGAGCCACTCCACCCCGTTGGCGAACCCGAAGGCCCCTGCAAAGGAGGACAGGGCGCAAAGGGCCGTGCGCATGCGGGCGTAGGCGTGGGACGTCGCGGCCAGCCTCTGGTTGTCGTGGGTTTCGGCGAAGTTCACCGTGAGGCCGTCGGTTGCGGAGATATCGATTGCCTCCGGCAGGTAGTGTTCGATCTGGCTGCGGTCGTAATTCTGGAAAAGCTCCGAGTAGGCCATGTTCAGGTCGGCCGTGTTGAGCAGCTGCCGGGTGACGGAAATCTTGCCGCCCAGCCCCTCCAGCAGGAAGGTCGTGTCGGGGAACTGCTCCCGCACGCGGGCGATGATGTATTTCCAGGCGGGGTGCGGGACCATGTAGCCGGCGTCGCAGCGGAAGCCGTCCACCCCGCGGCGGCACCACGTGAGGAAGGCTTCCGCCATGAACTGCCACAGCTCCCGGTGGCGGTAGTCGAGCTTGGTCAGGTCCTCCCATTGCACGCCCCAGGCCCCCGGCACCTCGATGCGGCCCTCGGCCGTGCGCGCCAGCCACTCCGGGTGGTTGGTGTGCAGGTTGGCGGCCCATCCGGTGTGGTTGATGGCGATGTCGAGAAACAGACGGGCGTTGCGGCGATGCACGGCGTCCACCAGTTCGATGAACTGCTCGGTCGGGGTCGCCTTGGGGTCGAAAACAGCCAGGGCCGGGTCGACGCTGCGGAAGCTCAGGGCCGCGTAAGGGCTTCCGAAGCGGCCCATCCGGCCGTAGGTGGTCGGCGTGGGGTGGATCGGCAGCAGCATGAGGACGCGGCAGCCCAGCTCGCCGTGGATGAAATCGAGCTCCGCGATGAGGTCGCGGAAGGTCCCCGACGGCGGGATCACCGTGTAGCGGGCGGCGTCGAGCACCCGGACGCACTCCTCGCCGGGGGCAGGCAGCGGTTTCTTCCCGGATTTGTTGGCCCCGAACTGGCGGACGAAGGCGTTGTAGATAATGTTGGCGCAGCAGGATTCCGACGGCTGGACGTTCACGCAGCTGTTGGCGCCGGGCGGCCAGACCGGTGAGCCCTCGTTTTCCTGGAGGAAGAAGCACTTGGCTTCGTAGTGGCCCACCTCGCACAGCGCGAGCCTTATTTCGAAACGGTTCTCTGAGACCCGGCGCATGGCGGTGTCGAACCAGTCCCGGCCCAGGGGCGTTTCCTGAAGATGAACGCTGCGGATGATCTCGGTGCGGGTCACGGCCGCGTGGCCGATGTTGGTGCGGATCCAGGCGGACCCCTTCATCCCGGAAGGGACCGTCAGCGTGAAAGTTAGAACGTCGCCGCAGAAGCGGACCGTGTTTGTGCCGGGCACGGGGTCTTGGATAAGGGCGTCGGAATGCTGCATCAATAACTCCTCAAAACGATATTGGCATAAGGTTCGCGAACAGCATACCTTAGAATTGTTTAAGAAAAAAGCGGCAATTAGCGTGAAATTCTCTTGAAAAATCAGAAAAGCACGCTAAGCTCAACTAATAGACCTCCGGTGTCTCCGGGACACTGGGGTGCGGGTCGTGCCGCCGGTAACCGCCGGCGAAAGGAGAAAAGAGTTGTTTCGAAAATGCTGTGTACCGTTGCTCGCAGTTGCCTGCATCGCGGTGTTTGGGGTATTTGACGCCCACCCCCAATCGCCGTCGCGCAGCGCATCCGGCACCGTTTCCACCCGGCTCTCGCTGGTCCAAGCGCTCGTCTGTGAAGACATGAAGGACGGGATTCCGTCCAATCCCGCCGTGACCTTTTCGATTTTAACGGGCAAGATCTACTGCTACACCCTCTTTGATCAGATCGCGGAGGACACCGCCGTCTACCACCACTGGTTCTTTCGCGACAAGCCCAGCGCCCGCATCCGGCTTTCGCTGAAACACCCGCGCTGGAGCACTTACAGCAGCATCCAGCTGCGGGAGGCGGACCGGGGACCCTGGCGGGTGGAAATCAGCGATGCCGGCGGCCGGGTCCTGAAAACGCTCCGCTTCAGCGTGACGGATTAGCTACCGATGGAAAACCTAGTTCATTTTTTTGAGGGGTTTCGGTGGCAGGATGTGGTCGACATCGGTTTGAACAGCTACATCCTGTTCCGGTTTTATGTGCTGTTTCGAGGCACCTACGTCTTCCGGGTCCTCATCGGCCTCACCATGCTGTGGTTTTTCCAGCAGATCGCCGGCTACACGGGTCTGATCGTCACGAGCTGGGTGGTCCAAGGCATTGTGGCGGTGGCGGCGCTGATCATCGTCGTGGTTTTTCGCAACGAGATCCGCAGCGTGCTGCAGGCCAAAAACCTCAAGACGATTCTATGGGGGTTCACCGCCAAGACCCGGGTCGCGCCCGTGGATGTCATCGCGGACAGCGCCTTTGAGCTCGCCCGGCGCAACCATGGCGCGCTCATCGTCATCCCCGGCGATGAGGACATCCACGAACTGATTCAGGGGGGCATCGACTGGAACGGGGACATCTCCAGGGAAATGATCCTGAGCATTTTCTTCCCGGACAACCCCGTTCACGACGGCGCGGCCGTCATCGAAGGCGACCGGGTTTCACGGGTGGGTGCCATTCTGCCCCTGTCGCGGCGGGACGATCTGCCGTCTCATCTGGGAACGCGGCACCGTGCCGCCCTGGGCCTTGCGGAAGGCAGCGATGCACTGGCGGTCGTCGTTTCCGAAGAGCGCGGCGAGGTGAGCCTGGCCAAGGGATCGCGGTTGCGGGAAATCGGCAGCCGGAGCAAATTGATCCAGAAGCTTGAGGAGCATTTCGGGATCAGCGAGACCGACGGTCCCCAGGTGAAGAAGGAACGGCTCGAGGTCACCACGGCCGCGTTGGTGTCCCTTCTGTTCATCGCCGGCTTCTGGTTCAGCATCTCCCGCGGGCTGGAAACCATGGTGACCTTCGACGTCCCCATCGAATACCAGAATCGCGACCCGAACATGGAAATCGTCCATGCCTCGGTCAATTCGGTCCGGCTGAACCTGAGCGGCTCGGGCACCCTGGTCAAGTCCACCCGGCCGGATCAGGTGCGAGTCCGCCTGGATTTGAGTAACTCCACCGCCGGGCAGAACACCTATGCGATCACATCCAACAACATCAGCCTTCCCCCCGGAATCGTGCTCAAGGATGTGGCGCCGCAGAACGTCGTCGTGGACCTGGATGTCACGGTGAGGAAGGAGCTGCCCATTCAGATCGACTGGGCCGGCCGGCTGCCTGAGAACCTCGTCTTGGCGGAGGTGACGGTTGAACCCCAGCGGGTCGAAATCATCGGCAGCAAGCGCGTGCTGGAGAACATCCAGACCATCTACACGGAAAAAGTGCCTCTCGACAGGCTTCGGGACGTGGGGGTCATCGAGGCGGCGCTCGCCATCCAGCCCGCTTCCCTCAAGGTCGCCCCGGGTGCTTCGGACAAGGTCCTGATCAAATACCTGACGCGCCGCCGGGAATAGCATCGCCGGGCCGGGTCCTCATCGAGAAGAAGATTTTCGCCATGCCGCTGACCCGTGTGGCGGATAAATTTTCATTGTTGATGGCCGCTGAAGGTTGTGCTAATGATCCGGCAATGACCGGGGGCAAAGTGCCGTTCCCATATTTTGGGGCAGCCGGGCGGCCGGACCGCAATCACACCCCGGGCAGCCGCTGCCCCTCAAAAGCGGGTTCTTATCCCTAAAATAAAATGGAGACCTAACCAATGCACAAATCATTCAAACCGATAGATAGAATATTGATGGGACCCGGACCCGCAAATGTTCATCCCCAGGTTTTAGTTGCATTATCGAAACCAACACTGGGGCATCTCGATCCGCAGTTCATAGAATTGATGGACGAGATAAAATCACTTCTCAAGTACACATTTAAAACAGAAAGTGAACACACATTTGTCTTATCCGGTCCGGGATCGTTGGGCATGGAAGCGTGCCTGGTCAATCTCGTAGAGCCGGGTTCCAAAGTGATTGTTTGCGTTGCCGGATATTTTGCCAACCGGATGACGCAAATTGTTTCTAAATTTGGTGGACAGGTTGTGGTCGTAAAAAATGATTGGGGAAGAGCGGTCGATCCTCAACAGCTGGAGAGTGCTCTGAAAAACAATCCCGACACCAAAGTGGTTGCATTCGTTCATGCGGAAACATCTACCGGTGCTTTATCCAATATAAAGTTGCTTTCAGAAATCGCACATAAATCGGGTGCGCTCGTTATTGCAGATGTGGTTACATCTCTCGGCGCTGTAGATGTGTATGTCGATGACTGGCAGCTTGATGCGGTGTACTCATGTTCTCAAAAGGGATTGGCCTGTGTCGCTGGAATGTCTCCCGTCAGTTTCAGCGAACGTGCGGTTCACTTTGTCAAAAATAGAAAGACGCAAATCCAAAGCTGGTTTAATGATCTCAATCTTCTTGAAGGTTATTGGAATGGTCCGGGCAAACGAGCCTATCATCATACAGCACCAAGTAATCAATATTATGGATTACATGAAGCGCTCATGATTTTAAAGGATGAGGGGATTGAAAACTCCTGGAAGCGTCACAGAGAAAACAGTGCGAGGCTGATCTCAAAATTAAAATCACAGTTGGGGCTGGAACCGATTGTTCCCAGCGATGAAAGAATTCCGCACCTGCTGGCAATCAAAGTTCCGGAAGGAATTGATGAAGCAAAAGTGAGAAGCGAGTTGTTGGCCAAACATAATTTGGAAATCGGTGCCGGTTTAGGAGAACTTGCCGGGAAAGTTTGGCGAATTGGATTGATGGGTTACAACTCAAATGAAAAATTGGTCGATTTTTGTGTGAATTCGCTGAAGGATGTATTAAAAAAATAATTAAAACGTTCAATGAACGGATTCTTATTTCTTACAGCACTAGGTCCCGGTCGATCACCGTGCCGGCCTTGACCACGGCGGGAGAGGCGCTGCTGTTGGTGATGGTGACCGCGCCGCGGACCACGACCCCCTTTTCGAAGCGCACATCGCCGTGGATGGTAAGCGCGTCGCATTCCACCAGGGAGGGCTCGCCCTCTTTGAACCGCTCTTCCAGCAGATCGAACTTCCCGTAATATTTCGAATCGAGCTTGATCTTGATCGCTTCGGTCCTTCCGGCGGACTCACGCGCCGGGTTGAGCGTCAATCCCTCCCGCTCGGAGTAGACAAAGCAGTCCGAGCGCACGGCCAGAAGGTCGCTGCAGGTCTTGACCGGCAGGAAGCGCGCGCGGGGGACGTTGACTGCGGCGGCGCCCTCAAAGAGCGAAACCCCCGATCCCATGGCGGTCTCGATCTGGTAGACAGGGGGGCTTTTTTCGTCGCGCGGATCCACTGTCTTGGGGTTGACGATCATCGGCAGGTCGACGAAGCGGTGCCTGAGGATGAGGTCCTTCAAAAACTCCAGGTTGACCCAGATGTTGTTGGTGTTGAAGAAGCGGAAGCGCCGGATGTCCTGGAAGGCCGCGATTTCCTCCTTGGGGCATTGGGCCGCCTCGCGCAAAACAAGGCGGCCGTTGCGTTGGCGGGCGAGATGGCCGCCCTTGATGTCGGAGGGGGTTTTTTCAGCGACCTCCATCATGAAGGGAAATCGCTTTTCGGCGAAATAGCCGAGCAGGCTTTCGTCGACGCCGGCCCCCAAGTTGTCCGAGTTGCAGATAAAGGCATAGCGCACACCCTCCTCCAGAAGCTTCTGAAGCATTCCGGAAGCGAACAGCGCAGCGTAAACATCGCCGTGGCCGGGGGGGTTCCACTCCAGCTCGCGGTTGGGGGGCCAGCTGACCGGCGCCAGTTTCCCCTGCAGGATCTTGGGGAACTTGTGCTGCAGGAAAAAAAGCGGCGGCCGGGAAGGTTTCAGCTTTGTGACTTCCGAAATCGTCGCCGTGTGGGTGTTGAAGCTGTTCATCATCGCCAGCCGGGTCTGGCCGAGTTCGGCCTGGCGCAGGATGATCTCCAGAAACGAACGCCCCTGCTTGACCTTGAGCAGGGATTTCGGGCCGACGAGCCCCATGGAGGTCCCCAGCCCGCCGTTCAACACGATGTGCACCGCGCGGCTTAACGCATGCCGGCCGGCCGCCGCATACCCGCCCAGCGTGGCGGCTTTTGGAATTTCATCCAGCGGGATCGGGCGGATGTCCGCGTCGTGGATCAGCCCGGTCTCGCCTCCCACCAGCCGGCGGTAGTAATGGGCAAACGTGTCGATGACCAGCGGGTTCAGTCCCGCTTTGGCCATTTTGGCGGTGAACTCCGCCAGATGGGGTATCATCCCCGGCTGCCGCATTCAACGCTCCTTCTCTATCAGACGACCGGGACCATCCAACCCTTGGGGTCTGCAGTGCGTCCGTATTGAATGTCGGTGATGGCGGTGTAGAAGCGTTTGGCGAGCGGGCCGACCTGGCCGTTGCCGACCGTGATGGACCGATCGCCATATTTGATCTGGCCCACCGGCGAGACCACCGCGGCCGTGCCGGAGCCGAAGACCTCCTGCAGCTTCCCGGTTTCGCCGGCCTTCAGCAGCTCGTCGATGCTGATGCGGCGCTCGGCCACTTTAAGGCCCCACATCCGCCCCAGCTGCAGGACCGAATCCCGCGTGATGCCGGGCAGGATGCTGCCCTGGAGGGCCGGCGTGCTCACCTCGCCGTCGATGACGAAGAAGATGTTCATGGAACCCACTTCCTCGATGTATTTGCGCTCCACGCCGTCGAGCCACAGCACCTGGGTGAAGCCGGCATCGTGGGCTTTCTGGCCCGCCAGCAGGCTTGCGGCGTAGTTGCCCAGGGTCTTGGCCTCGCCCGTGCCGCCGGGAACGGCGCGCACATGCTCCTTTTCCACCAGGATCTTCACCGGATTGAACCCCTCGGGGTAATAGGCGCCGACGGGGCAGAGGATGATGAAAAAGCGGTAGGTGTGGGAGGCCCGCACCCCCAGGAAGGGGTCGGTGGCAACAATGGTCGGCCGGATGTACAGCGACGTCTCCGGCGCCCGCGGCACCCAGTCTTTTTCGACCCTGATCAACTCTTTCAACGCCTCAAGGGCGAAGCTCTCATCAATGCGGGGGATGCACAGGATGTCATTGGAGCGATTCAGCCGCCGGAGGTTGTCCTGCGGCCGGAAGAGCTGGATATTGCCGGAGGCGGTGCGGTAGGCCTTGAGCCCCTCGAACACGCCCTGGCCATAGTGCAGAACCATGGTTGCCGGATCCATGGCGATCGGCGCGTAAGGCTCGATGCGGGGATCGTGCCAGCCCTTGTCGGGCGCATAATCCATGTTGAACATGTGATCGGTGAATTTCGTTCCGAAACCCAGCTTGGTCTCATCCGGCTTGGGCTTGGGCGTTTTGGCCAGAGTGACGGACAGCTTCATTACTTCCTCCTCCTCGGTCGATGTGCTCTTGCTTGATCGGGCGGGATGCGTCGAAATACCCGCGGCGCCATCCTTCGGCGACCAAAAGAGTAAATTTAACGATACATTAGATTTTCCGCTGAAATCAAGACCAAACTGACGGCCGGCGTTGACTTGGCCGGCCGATGTGGGGTAAGGATGCAAAAATCAGATGGGGGGCCGAGGGGCCCGGGGTCCGCGTGGGAAAAGCAAACCGAAATCTTAAGCCAGCCCCAATCAAAGATCTTCGACGACACGCCCCAACATCACGCACAAAATACGTGAGGGCTTGAAATGGAACAACTCAGCAAAGGGCCGATCCAGCCGCTGCGGCTGGGCCCGGACAGCCGATTCACCTTTCGCTGCCACAAGGACGTGAAGTGCTTCACGCAGTGCTGCCGCGGCATCAACATCATTCTCACCCCCTACGACATCATTCGCCTGAAAAACCGCCTGGGGCTTTCCTCCGAGCAGTTTTTGTCGCTTTACACCGAACTGCAGATGCTCGAGAAGACCGACGTTCCCGTGGTGACCCTCAAGCTGCTGGACGAAGAAAACGCCCAGACCGAAAAAAAAGCCTGTCCGTTCGTAAAGCCCGAGGGATGCATGGTCTACGAGGATCGGCCGACCTCCTGCCGCTATTATCCGCTGGGGGTTGCTTCCCTCGCCTACAAGGACGACCCGGACGGCGAGGAGTTTTTCTTCATGGTGCGGGAGGCCCACTGCCTCGGCTTCGATGAGGACAGATCCTGGACCGTGCTGGAGTGGCGCGAGGATCAGGGGGTCGACGTCCACGACCGGATCAACGCCCAGTGGGCGGACCTCATCGTCCGCAAGCGGTCTTTTCCGCCGAACATGCTCTGGACCGAGAAGACCAAGCAGATGTTTTTCTTGGCAAGCTACAACATCGACAAGTTCCGCACGTTCGTGTTCGAAAGCTCGTTCCTCAAACGCTACCCGGCGGATCCACAGACCCTGGACAAGATAAAAATCGATGAGGTGGCCCTGCTGGAGTTCGGGCTGACGTGGCTGAAGGGGCTGCTCTTCAAGGAAGGCGGCGCCAATTCGGCAGCGCCAAAACAAGACTGAAGACTGAGGGAAAGCATTTTTGCTCTGCCTTCACCCGAACTAGGGTTGGCATATTTGATTGCCGGTTTAATAATACTCGGCGTAGCAGAGTCCTTCCCAGTACTTTGGGTTTTCCAACCGTTCCTCGATTTTCACCCCAAAGAAGTCCGCGATGGGTTTGAGAATCTCCGGCGCCGTGCGCTGCGTGGCGCGGGCGGCCTCCAGCACCTTGCCGAGGCCGTTGCGGGTCATCTTGCCGAGCGGCGGTTTGCAGTCGCCCCCGGGCATCCCCAGGATCGCCATGAGGGTCTTGTAGGCAAGCGGGTTTCGCGCCCGGCAGGTCACCTCGCCGTAAGGTGTTTTTTCAGTGGTTTTGACGGTCACGAGATTGAAGAGCGGCTCGAGCTTGGCGGCCAGGGCCTGGGCCTCCGCCGTTCGGCCGGCGATGAGCAGGCGCACCATCTCCGTCACGGCTTTCGGCGCCACATTGGAGGCAACCGAAATCACCCCTGCCGCCTTTATTTTGGGATCGGTCATCATTTCGACGGTCATGGGGTCGTCGCCGGAGAGGATGGTGAAATCCGGGCCGCAGCATTCCCGGGTGCGCCGCATGTTTTCAATGCTGCCCGTGGCCTCCTTGACCGTGTTGATGTTCGGGTACTGCCGGCCGGCCAGCCCAATGTCTTCCGGCAGCAGCTGGGTTCCGGTGCGGCCGGGGATGACGTAGGGAATGATGTCGATCTGCGGGAAGGCCTTGGCGACGGGGGCGAGGTATTCGCGCCGGATCTCGAGCGAACTCGGCCCGTTGTAGTAAGGGTCGACCAGCAGCACCCCCTGGGCGCCGAACTTCACCGCATGCCGCGTTCCTTCCAGGGTCTCCTGGGTGTTGTTGCTGCCGGTGCCGGCGATGCAGATGCACTTGTTCTTAGCCTTTAGGGCGATTTTTTCAGTGACGTCGTTGTGCTCTTTCCAGTTGAGCACCGGGCTTTCGCCCGTGGTGCCAACGGCCAAAATACCTGTGATGCCGTTCTGGATCTGGAAGTCGATCAGCTGGTCCAGACCCTTCCAGTCGACGGCATCGGCCTTGAACGGAGTGATCAGTGCGGTGTAGCACCCGGCTTTCATGTTTTTCCCCCTCACGGCGCTGCATTAAGCCCAACTTCCCGTGCGCTTCGCCACCCGAAACTCGCGCGCCTTGAATTTGGGCTTACTGCAGCGCCGTGTGTTGTGAGATGAAAAAAAAATTGAAGCGTCTTCCTGTCTCGCTTGGTAAAGAAAAGCCCAAGTGATGTCAAGCAAAAACATGGCCCAAGATCCCTGCCGGCGGCGGGAATTTGACTTGACAACCGTTGGGGGTTACCGTATCCGCAAAGAATCCCCGGATGGGCCGGGGATTCTTTTTGGAATAGTTGAAAAATCTTTCAGGGGCCCGTTCTCCTCCCGTTTCCTAAACCACGCTTGTCCTTGGGTGAGAGGCGCCCTGAACAACAAGTCACAATTCAGAGTTAAGGATTTTCAACCAAATGGACAAACCAAAAAATGTCGAAGAATACATCTCCACGCACAAATCGGCCGTCGACCAGAACCCCGAGTGCGGCAACTCGCACTACAACCTGGCGGTCGGCTATGTGGGCCAGCGGCGGTTTGAGGAGGCGGAGCGGGAGCTGCACGCAGCCCTGGAATGCAGTCCGAACCTGGCGGAGGCCTACGTGCTGTTGGGGGGGATCTGCCTGAACCGGGGGGACTTGGACGGCTGCTTGAACTACAACCGCAAGGCGGTCCGGGTGAGGCCCGGTTTCTCCGAAGGCTACGGCAACATCGGTTTTGTGGAGTTGCAGCGCGGCAATGTCGATGAGGCCATCAAGAATTTTGAACGCGCCACCACCTTCAATTTCCGCTATGTCCAGGCCTTCGCCAACCTGGGCAACGCCTACCTCATGAAGGGCCTGGTGGAGGAAGCCATCGCAGCCAATCAGAAGGCCATCGTACTCGCCCCGGATTTCGCCCCGGCTCACAACAACCTGACCATTGCCTACTTGGAGAAGGGGGAATTCGCGCTGGCCATCGAGCACTGTGACAAGGCCGTTGCCCTGGGTTTCGACGTGGCGCCCCCGATCCGCCAGGAAATCGAAGCGCACCGCGCAAAGATGAAATGAAGGGGCCAAAGGGCCACGGGGCCGCGGGGTCGGTCGGCAAGGCGCGGTTTGCTTATTTTCTTGAAACCCTCAACCAGCCGGTCACGCCGGAACAACCGTTGTGGCGGCAGCCCCTGCCGCTGTCCCGGACGTTTTGCACGGGTTCATCTCGGCCAGCCTCAGACGCGCCCCTTTCCATCGGGGATTATTTTGAAGCGGTACGTTCGTTTCTCGAAGGAACCGGGCGCGCGG
>Ga0209253_10004124_pt1 | contig 12687 bp, 10 predicted proteins | sample FrelakmetBRP12BR_FD_187145 | JGI IMG/M metagenome (GOLD analysis project Ga0209253, IMG submission 187145) | Freshwater lake sediment microbial communities from the University of Notre Dame, USA, for methane emissions studies - BRP12 BR (SPAdes)... | ecosystem: Environmental > Aquatic >...
GCCGCGCCATCGCCCCGCGCGCAGGCCAAGGTGTGGTGCAATCAGCTCGTTCGCTACACCAGTGGCGAGGCCGCCGCCCGCGACTTCGCGGCGGGCTGGGCCGCACGCCTTCTGGGCAGCGCCAAGCTCGTGGACGAGATCAACCTCTACCTCCCCGATCGTCTCGCGGGCTCGATCGGCATCCACACCCGCGGCTTCGGCTACAGCGAAAGCCTGTTCGGCATGCACATGGGCAAGGTCGCGCTCATCACCGGTGGCTCGGCCGGCATCGGCGGGCAGATCGGGCGGCTGCTCGCGATCTCCGGTGCGCGCGTGATGCTCGCCGCACGGCGGCCCGACGAGCTCGAGCGCATGCGCGCGCAGATCGTGCGCGAGGTGCGCGACGGCGGTTACCTGGAACCCGAGAAGCGGGTCGAGGTGCTCGCAGACTGCGACGTCTCGGACGAATCATCTTGGAGCCGGATGGTCGAGCACACGCTCGCCAAGTTCGGGCACGTCGACTACCTGATCAACAACGCGGGGATCGCCGGCGCGGAAGAGATGGTGATCGACATGCCCCATGACGCGTGGCGGCACACGATCAAGGCCAACCTGCTCAGCAACTACGCGCTGATTCGCCTGCTCGCGCCGGCCATGAAGCAGACCGGCGGCTACATCGTCAACGTCTCGTCCTACTTCGGCGGCGAGAAGCACGTCGCGATCCCGTATCCGAACCGATCTGACTATGCTGTGAGCAAAGCGGGCCAGCGCGCGATGGCGGAGGCCCTATCGCGGTTCCTGGGACCGCAAGTGCAGATCAACGCGCTCGCACCCGGACCCGTCGAAGGCGACCGCCTCAAGGGCACCGGCGAGCGTCCGGGACTCTTCGCCCGACGGGCGCGACTCATTCTCGAGAACAGGCGCCTCAACGACGTGCACGCGGCACTCGTCGTCGCCCACCGGGAAAGCGGCATCCCCGTCACCGAGCTGCTTCCCGCGCTGGCCGCCAACAGCGTGGAAGTGCTTGCAGCAAGCGACGCACCCGCGCCGCTGGTGCGCCTCGCCGAGCAGATCATCGACAGCACGGAAGCCCATTCGCCCGCCCGCGCTTTTCTGGTCAATGCGACCATCGCGCGCAAGCTTGCGCGGCGCCTCGCCGTCGGCGGTCATCTACCCAGCTTGCCAAAGGGCGCGACACCGGAAGTCAGAATCGCCTGCGACGACGTTCCCTCGCCCTTCTTCGCCCAGGCGCAGATCGACCGCGAAGCGGGCAAGGTGCGCGACGGCATCCTCGGCATGCTCGACCTGCGACGGATGCCAACAGAATTCGACGTGGCGCTGGCGACCGTGTTCTACCTGGTCGATCGCAATGTCACCGGCGAGACGTTCCATCCTTCGGGCGGGCTCAACTTCGAGCGCACCGTCACCGAAGGCGAGCTCTTCGGCAGGCCCGGCAAGGAGCGGCTCGAGAAGTTCGCGGGCGCAACGGTGTTCCTGATCGGGGAGCATATGCACCTGCACCTGACCACGCTCGCCCGCGCCTTCTTGGACGAGCACGAGGTGGCGAAGGTCGTCTTCATCACGGAAACCGAAGGAAGCGCCGAAGCGCTGAGAGCTGCGCTACCCGAGCACAGCCAAGCAGGCCGCGCTGTCGCCCTCGTGGCGGGTGACGATATCGAGGGCGCCCTCGACCGCGCCTGTGCGGAGCACGGGAAACCGGGCCCGGTGGTCTCGACGCCGTTCCGTCCGCTGCCGCAGACGCGGCTCGCAGCATCGCTGCCGGATTGGAGCGATGTGTTGACGGCCCAGGAGTTCAGCGACATGGTCGAGCAGCAGATCACGCATCATTTCCGCGTGGCCCAGAAAGTATCCCTCATCGACGGCGCCAACCTGACCCTCGTCACCCCGCCGACCTCTGCGCGCTCGACGGCCGAGGAATTCGCGCTGGCCAATTTCGTGAAGCCGACGCTGCACGCGTTCACGGCGACGCTCGGTGCGGAAAGCGAACGTACCGTTCACCACGTGCCGGTGAATCAAGTCGATCTCACACGCCGCGCGCGAAACGAAGAGCCCCAGAGCGAGCGCGAGGAGGAAGAGGAACTGGCGCGCTTCGTCACCGCAGTGCTCCTCACCAGCGCACCCCTGCCGACGCCGCGTGAAAGCCGCTATCGCTCGCGCATCTACCGCGGCAAGTCGATCACCGTATGATCGTGCGCCAATCATCGCCGCCCACCTATTTGCGAGGATTCCCATGCAATCCATGATGGCAGCAGTGCTCAAGTCCGCCCCGGGGGGACTCAGCATCGAGCAGATTCCAATACCCGAACCTCGCGCCGGCGAGGTGCTGGTGAAGGTCAAGGCATGCGGCGTCTGCCATACCGATTTGCACGTCATGAAGGCCGAGGTCGCTTTCCCCACCCCGGCCGTGATGGGGCACGAGATCTCCGGAACCATCGCAGCGGTCGGCTCTGGCGTGGCAGGGCTCGCACCGGGGACGCGCGTCGCCTCGGCCTTCATCATGCCATGCGGGTTCTGTCGCTTCTGCGGCTGGGGGCGCGACGACCTCTGCGAGAACTTCTTCGCCATGAACCGGCTTAACGGCACGCTCTACGACGGAACCACGCGCCTGCGCCGGGCCGACGGCACACCCCTGGCCATGTATTCGATGGCAGGTCTGGCGGAATATGCCGTCGTGCCAGCCACCGACGTGTTTCCGCTCCCCGACGCCCTGCCCTTCGAAGAGTCAGCGATCCTCGGCTGCGCCGTATTTACGGCGTATGGCGCCGTACGTCACGGCGCCGATCTGCGTGGCGGCGAGCGCATCGCCGTCATCGCCGTCGGCGGGGTGGGACTGAATGTCGTCCAGATTGCCGCGGCGTTCGGCGCCTCGCAGATCATCGCGGTGGACGTGCGCGACGACAAGCTGGAAGTCGCCCGACAGGCCGGCGCAACCGATGTCGTCAATTCGACCACCGCGGATGCCGTCGCTCGCGTGCGCGAGCTCACCAACGGCCAGGGTGTGGATGTCGCGTTCGAGGTTCTCGGCTTGTCGCAGACGTTCACGCAGGCATTCGAATGCATCCGCGATGGCGGGCGGATGGTTGCCGTCGGCATTGCCCCGGGAAAGACCGCCGCGCCGGTCGAGATCACGCGCCTGGTGCGCCGCGAGTTGCGGATCATCGGTTCCTATGGAGCCCGCACCCGCGCCGATATGCCCGAAATCATCCGGCTCGCGGAGCGCGGTATCTTCCAGCCGGAAAAGATGGTGACCAAGCGCTATCCGCTTGCCGAAGCCGACGCGGCCTACCAGGCGCTCGCTCGCGGCGAAATCCTCGGGCGGGCGATCGTCGTCACGTAGTCGCATCGCCCTCCCCCGCTCCAACCCCCGTCCGGAACTCAGTAACGGCGCGCAGGAAGCGGGAAGAAAGGCCCATGAACGCAGACACGGATACAAAACAGTGCTGGTCCGGCCGGCCGGCGCCGCGGGACCTGTCAGGCTCCCGGGCGGGATTCCCCGGTCTGGCCCTGCTCCACCCAGGCGTCGATCAGGGTGTAACCCACCGCGAGCACCACCGGACCGATGAAGATACCCACCAGGCCGAAGGCGATCAGGCCACCGATGACGCCCCCGAGGATCAGCAGCAGCGGCAGGTCGGCACCCCTCTTGATCAGGAAGGGACGCAGGAAGTTGTCCAGGCTGCCGACGATCAGCGTCCAGACCAGGAGGAATGTCGCCCAGGCGTTGTCGCCGCTCCAGTACATCCAGGCCACCGCCGGCGCCAGCACCAGGATCGGGCCGAGCTGGGCGATGCACAGCATGAACATCAACGCCGTGAGCACCGGCGCCAGCGGCACGCCGGCCACCGCCAGGCCGATGCCGCCGAGCACCGACTGCACCAGCGCGGTCACCACCACGCCGAGAGCGACGCCGCGAATCGCCTGACTGGCCAGAACCACCGCCTGCTCGCCGCGGTCGCCGGCGAGGCGCTGGGCGAAGCGTATCATCCAGGCCGCCGCGGCCTCGCCGCCGGCGTACATGATGGCGGCGATCACGACCGTGAGCAGGAACTGCAGGAAGACCATGCCGAAGCTGCCGACCTCGGAGGCGAACCATTTCGTCACGCTGCCGGCGTAGGGCGCGAGCTTCGTGGCAAATTCCTGGACGCCGGCGGCGGCGAACTGCTGCCAGAACTGCTGCAGCCTGGTCCCCACCACGGGCAGACCGGCGACCCAGTCCGGCGGGGGCGGCATTCTGAACTCGGCCAGCCACTTGCCCCAGCCGACCAGCCGGTCGGCGTTCTCCACCAGGGTGGCGATCGCCAGCGACAAGGGCACGACCAGCACCAGCAGCAGGCCGATGGTCATCACCGTCACGGCAAGCGCCCTCTTGCGCCACAACCGCGCCTGCAGACCGAGCATCAGCGGCCAGGTGGCGACCACCACCATCGTGGCCCAGATCACCGCCGGCAGGAACGGCCGCAGGATCCAGAAGGAGGCGGCGATCAGCCCGCCGATGAACAGCACGCCCAGGGTGATCTGGGCCAGGTCACGCTGCTTCGGGTTCATGTTTTCGCGGTCCGGGTGAAATGGCGAACAGATTATACGGGCGGGGCAGTGTCTGCCAAGTTGGGCCTCGATGTCGGCCTCGATGGCATCCGGCCTCGTCGTGGGGGCGTAGCGCTGTACCACCCTGCCGTCCTTCGCGACCAAGAACTTCGTGAAGTTCCACTTGATTCCCTCGGTGCCCAGCAGTCCTGGCTCCGCCGACTTCAGGAAAGCGTATAAGGGGTGGGTCCGGGGGCCGTTCACGTCGATCTTCGCGAACAACTGAAACGTAACGCCATAACGCGATTCACAAAACTGCCTGATCTCGTCCTCGGTACCCGGCTCCTGGGAGCCGAACTGGTTGCAAGGAAAGGCGAGCACCGCAAAGCCCCGGTCCGCGTACTTGCGCTGCAGGGCTTCGAGACCGGCATACTGAGGCGTGAATCCGCACTCGCTTGCGACGTTCACGATGAGGAGCACCTTACCCCGGTATTCGGCGAGAGACTGCTCTTTGCCGCCGATGTCGCGGGCGGCGAAGTCGTAAAGAGTGTATTGGGGCATTCGTGGACGCCTCTCTTCGTTGATGGGGACACGCTGTGACAGCTCCCTATCGCGGGGATTCGCGCCGGGCGCAAACGGGGCGCGCGTGTCGGGTACGATAGAGGTGTCATGCGTGAATCCTCCTTACCTGTCCGCACGGGCGGATCGAACGCGTTTGTGAACGGCGATGCGACCGCGGCTGCTGCCGCCCCGCCGGCGGGTGACGAACGCCGCGGCCTCGCGCTGTCTGCGCTCGGTCATCTTCGTTTCCTCTTGCGGTATGCGCGCCCCTACCGGCTCCAGATGCTCGCCGCCGCCGGCGCGCTGCTGGTGGCGGCTGCATGTTTCCTCGTGGTCGGCCAGGGACTCAAGCGCGTCATCGATCAGGGATTTGTGCAGGCCAATCCCGCGGCGCTAAATCAAGCGTTACTCGTTCTGCTCGTCGTGATCATGGTCATGGCCGGATCGACGTACACGCGGTTCTACTTCGTGTCATGGCTTGGCGAACGCATGATCGCCGACCTGCGGCGCGATGTGTTCGATCACATGCTGAAGCTCTCACCGGGTTTCTTCGAGGCGACGCGAACCGGGGAGCTGATCTCCCGACTCACCGCCGATACCGCCCTGCTCGAAACGGTGATCGGCAGCAGCGTTTCGATGGCGTTACGGAACGGCGTTCTCGGGGCCGGCAGCCTCTTCATGCTCTTTCTCACGAGCTGGAAGCTCACCCTGCTGGTGCTGTTGGGCGTCCCGGTCGTGATCCTTCCCATCCTGTTCTTCGGGCGGAGGGTGCGGACGCTGTCGCGCGCGAGCCAGGACCGCGTCGCAGACCTCGGGGCGCACATCGACGAGAGCCTGCACGAGATCCGCGTGGTTCAGGCTTACGTTCACGAGAACGCGGATCGGCGCCTGTTCGCCTCACGAATCGAGGACGCTTTCGAAACCGCGGTGCGCCGGATTCGCAGTCGCGCGGGGCTGATCGCCGCCGTGATCGTCGTCGTCTTCGGTGGCGTGGGTGCGATCCTCTGGGTCGGTGGGCACGATGTTCTGGCCGGGCGCATCACGGCCGGGGAACTCTCCGCGTTTGTCTTCTACGCGACCATGGTGGCGAGCGCTTCGGGGTCGCTCAGCGAAGTGGTTGGCGACCTGCAGCGCGGTGCGGGGGCGGCCGAACGCCTCCTGGAAGTCATGCAGACCGAACCGCAGATCAGCGCGCCAGCCCACCCGGTGGTCCTTCCGAGCCTCTCTCCCGGGAGCGTGGCGTTCGAGGGGGTGACCTTCTTCTACCCCTCGCGACCGAAGCAGCCGGCGCTCGACCGTTTCTCGATCTCCGTCGACTCGGGCGAGAAGCTTGCCCTGGTCGGGCCCTCTGGCGCGGGCAAGACCACGGTCTTCCAACTCCTGCTGAGGTTTTACGATCCCGAGTCCGGCGTCGTGCGACTGGATGGCGTCGACGTCAAGCGGGCCGATCCGCTTGCGGTTCGCGGCCGGATCGCGCTCGTCCCCCAGGAGCCCGCCATCTTCGCGGCGAGCGTTGCCGAGAACGTGCGCTACGGCCGACCGGACGCGACCGACGACGAAGTGCGCGCCGCCTGCGAAGCCGCCTTCGCAGACGAGTTCGTGGCGCGCCTTCCGAACGGGTATGACACCTACCTTGGCGAGCGCGGGACGCGGCTGTCGGGTGGCCAGAAACAGCGCCTCGCTATCGCTCGCGCTGTGCTCGCCAATCGTCCGGTGCTACTGCTCGACGAAGCTACCAGCGCCCTCGACTCCGCAAGCGAGCGCATGGTTCAGACGGCCCTGGAGCGCTTGATGAGCGGCCGCACCACCCTGATCATCGCCCATCGCCTCGCCACGGTGAAGCGGGTCGACCGTATCGCCGTCATCGATCACGGCCGCCTCGCCGCCGTCGGCACCCACGACGAACTCGTGGCGACAAACCCACTCTACGCGCACCTTGCCGAGCTTCAGTTCGGCGTATGAATCACTTTCTCGCATGCCGCCACGAGTCGCGAGCTGACCATGCCCACGGGGTAGTTGATTGATCGCGCATACGTCGCGCGGGCGTTGTATCCGATTGCGTTGGTTGCGCGTCGAATGTCGTCCGAGTTACGTCTCCTGCTTCTCGACGATGAGCTCGGAAACCCGCAACCGCTTGACGGACAGGTCCTCGATCTCGAGGCGCTCGAAACGGCCATGCTTCACCACGAGCCGGCCGATCGCAAGTGCCCCCAAGGCTAACGCCCCGAATCCCGTGCCATCGGCGCCCCGACGCCTTTATTCTCGGCAATTAGAGGTTTTCGAAGCGCCGATTCCGTGAGCCCTCGTGTCGAATCGCGGGAGAACTCCCCTGCGCCACTCGGTTCTACCAGCTGCCGCTGCCGGGCCCTCCCTTGAAGGGGCCCACCACGTCGTCGGTGATCCACCCGCCATAGAATCCGCCCGGCTGCGGTCGCGCCCGCTCGCCGCCGACCAAGCATGCGTCCATGGGCGCGCAATAGAAGGCGACGTAATCCTTGATCGCGGCAAACGGAGGGGTAGGGTTCGGATAGAACCACGCTGCCCGGGCGGCGCGACGGTCACCGACCACCACATCGCAGTAGCGGGCCGTCCCTTTCCATTCGCAATACGATGAGCCTTCTGCGGGGACAAGATGGGCCGTCGCGAGGTCTTCCGGGGGGAGGTAGTAGACGGGCGGGTGGCTCGTCTCTAGCACGCGCTTCGCACGCGTCGTATCCGCGATGACGGCGCCATTGAAGACGATAGCGATGCGCTTAGTGCAGTCTTGCAGGCGGGGCGGCCGCGGATAGTCCCAGACTGATTCCTGTCCCGGGCCCGGTTCGATGCGCTGCGGTCTCATGGTGGGCGCATCACCGATCGCCGGCGAGACGAATCCCGGTGAAGGGCCAGCGGTCGTGCGGGTAGAAGAAATTGCGGTAGCTTGCGCGCATGTGAGAGCGGGGCGTCGCGCAACAACCCCCCCGCAGCACCATCTGATTCGCCATGAACTTTCCATTGTACTCGCCGAGCGACCCTGCAAGCGGCGCGAACCCGGGATAGGGCGAGTAGGACGATCGAGTCCACTCCCACACGTCGCCGTACCATTGTCCGTCGTCGACGGCGGCCGGGCGGGGGTGCAGCAGACCGGACTCTACGAAGTTGCCCTCGACCGGCTCGCAGGCAAGCATCGTCTCCAGTTCCTCTTCCCGTGGCAGTCGCCGTTCCGCCCAGCGCGCATAGGCATCTGCTTCGTAAAAGCTCACGTGACACACCGGCTCTGCCGCGTTTACGGGACGGAAGCCCGCGAGCGTCATGTGCCACCACTCACCGTCGCGCTGCTCCCAGTAAAGCGGAGCCTGCCAGCCCTTTTCGCGCAGCATCCCCCAGCCATCGGCGAGCCAGTGGCGCGCATCGCTATAGCCGCCGGACTCCATGAACGCCAGGTACTCGCCGTTGGTGATCGGCCGCGATGCGAGCACGTGATCACGTAACAGCACCGCGTGTCGCGGCGTTTCGTTGTCGAACGCGAATCCGCTTCCCTCGTGGCCGATCTCGGCGATGCCGCCCGGGCGCTCGATCCAGCGCAGCGGAGCCGCCTCCGCGGCCGGCATATCGACCGATACCTGATAGGCGGGTCGCATCGGATTCGCCCCGAAGTTGTGCTTGATGTCCATGAGCAGCAACTCCTGGTGCTGTTGCTCGTGATGCAGGCCGAGCGTCACCTTGAACGCGACGTCGGTCCAGCGCGACTGCGACACGGAGTGCATGAGCGCGAGGATCGCCTCGTCGACATGGGCGCGGTAGCAATAAACCTCCTTTACCGTGGGTCGCGAGAGCACTCCACGCCGGTCGCGCCGGTGAAACGAACCGACGGACTCGTAGTACGAATTGAAGAGGTAATCGAAGCTCGGGTGGAAGGGACGATACTCCGGCACGTGTGGCTTGAGGAGAAAGGTCTCGAAGAACCAGGAGACGTGCGCCAAGTGCCACTTCGGCGGGCTCGTCTCGAGGGCACTCTGAATCTGGTAGTCGTCGACGGCGAGAGGAAGGCAGAGCCGCTCCGTCTGGGCGCGCACCTCGCGGTAACGTGCCGTGAGCTCCATGCGGTCGAGGCGTCCCGATGCGGGCGCATTCATGTAAGGATGCTCCGGAGCGCGCGTTGCCGCGCGTGGTTTCTCTTGACGCCCCGCCCGGGGCGCCGCTTAGCGACTTGGCGTCCCTTCGCGTGTTCGCACCTGTGCGCGCAACTCGACGATCTTGTCGGCGATCGTCTGGGCGGTCGCCTTGACGTCGCGTTCGGGGGCACCTTGCTCCAGGACGAACTTGGCCGCAATGACATACGGATTGCGGCTGGCCAAACCCCCGGGAAGCCTCTCGGGGTCTGTGATCGTGCCGAAGATCACGAAGGGTGCGTCCGGCTGATCTGCAAGGTCGCTCACCCCGACCTGGACGTTCATCTTCGGTGATCCACTGCCAAAGCCGATGACCGCCCGCCGCAGCGTATTGCCTTCGCTCGCCTCCGTGAACACGCCGCGGACGAGCCAACCATCCGCTGGCAGGGGTGGGCCCGGCACAGGTCGGCTGGCCGGGAGACCGGACCGGTTCAAGTCCTCCACGATCGATTCGGCCGTCAAGTCGACGATCCGTCTTGCCTGCTGCGCCGGATCGTGCGATTCCTGTGGCAATCGCAGCAGCCGCGGGCGTTCCGAGCCACTGCCGGCCTCCTGGGCTTGCGCGTCGAGGCCGAAATCCTGCACGTAGATGCGCGCGGGCGCGGACACCTGAGGCCGCAACTGCTTTGACTCGCCCTGGACCTCGGTGCCACCCATGACGGCGTTCCGAATGGGGGCCGGGCGCCCCGCGCAGCCCGCCAGGATCATGGCGAGAGACAGCACCGCGAACAATACGATGCGACCCACTCTCACTTCCTCCTCCCGCTTCAGCGCGTCCACACAACTGTCTTCGAGATCAACCCGGATCTCCCGCTTCCGTGAGCCAGACGCCGGCAATGTCGTCTCCGGCGCGCGCCTGCGGCGCGCCACGTGCCGCAGCTGCCGACCCGAGGCAGCCCGCACACGGTGAGCAGGGATAGCTCGACGAATCCGCGCCTCGTCGTCATGATCATCCCCCATTCAAGTCCCGGCCTGCCGTAGTGTCCATTGATTCGGAAGATATCTCAAGTCAAGGCGCACTTCGAAGCGCTTCATTTCGGCGCCCGGCGGATGCACCAACCCATCGGGAATCGATCGCGCGTTCCGAGTCGGTCCCCCAGACGGCGCGTGAGCACGTAGAAGACGGGAACGAAGGGAATGGCGAGAAAAGTGGACGCAGCCATGCCGCCAAAGACGACGGTGCCGAGGGCCTGCTGGCTCGCGGCTCCCGCCCCCGTGGCTGTCAGCAGCGGCACGACGCCGAGGATGAACGCGACCGAGGCGGTGGCCGCGATGACGAGCGCGAACTGGCGGAACATCTGACCGCTGATCCCGGGCAGGAACGACGCCGGCAGAAACACCGCGGTGAGCACCAGCGTGACCCCGAGAATCGGACCTGTCAGCTCGCCCATGGCCTTGATCGTCGCCTCCTTGGGCGCGAGGCCCTGTTCGATGTAGCGCGAGGTGTTCTCGACGATTACGATGGCATCGTCGACGACAATGCCGATGGCCAGAATGAGTGCGAAGAGCGTCATCAGGTTGACGGTGAAGCCGAGCGCTGCCATCGCAGCGGAGGCGCCGATGATCGTCACCGGCACCGTGGTGGCCGGCACCAGCATCGCGCTCGCATTCTGCAGGAACAGCATGATGACGATCAGCACCAGCACGCCCGCCTCGATCAGGGTCTCGTAGACGGCGCTGATCGACTGGCGTATGAAGACGGTCGTGTCATAGAGCGACGTGTACTCAAGGCCGGGCGGAAAGACCTTGCTCATCTCGGCCATCAGAGCGCGCGCCTCGCTGGCCACCCGGAGCGCGGTGGCTCCCGGCAGCGCGAGCACCGGCCGTCTGCACCTGCATGGCGGTCAGGCCGTAGGCTTTCAGCTTCCCCGGGTCGAGCCAGACGCGCATGCTGTACGGCGCACCGCCGAAGATCTGAACCTGCCCGACGCCGGGCAGGCGTGCAAGCGGGCCCAGCAGGTTGACGATCGCGTAGTTGCTAAGGAAGGTCTCGTCGAAGCGGTCGTCCTGCGAGTAGAGGCTCTCGATCAGCAGAATGTTGGTGCTGACCTTGCGCACGGTCACCCCCTGCGCCCGCACCAGTTGCGGTAACTGGGGCACAGCGCTGTTCACCGCGTTTTGCACCAGCGTGAGGGACGTATCGACGGTGCCGATGGAGAAGGTGACCGTGAGCGTGTAGCTGCCGTCGCTCCCGCTCGTCGATTGCAGGTAGATCGAGTTTTCGACTCCGTTGATGGCCCGCTCGAGCGGAATGCCGATCGTATTCGCCACCGTCTCGGCTCGTCGCCACCTGGATCGTCGACGAGCAAAAGGGGACACCCATTTCTCTTCCGCGAATCCTAGACCCCGATGAACGCGACGGCGCCCGGTTTGGCGGTCGGGATCAACGCGAGCAGCTTAGGGACAAGCGATTGCAGGTCGGAAAGCCGATTCGATCTTGCACGCAGAACGATGACGGCGATATCGAACGCGAGCAGGGTCTGCTGAAAGGAGAGGTTGCGATCGACAGTGACGAACACGTCGAACTCTTTCTCAGCAAGCGCGAGGAGTTCCCCGTTCTTTACAGTTGACCACCCCATCTGACGCGCCGTCTTGACCTCGTGGCCGAGAATGTCGCGTGAGAGTCGCCAGTCAATGCACTCGTCGACAAAGACCTTCACGAAGTCGCAGCGACCAGTCGGTCTTTAGCCTGCTCCAAGAACTGGATGACCTGTTCTCGACTGACCGAGGGGAAACCAGCCAGGAACTCGACGATGGAGTCTCCGGCTTCCAGGTAGTCGAGGAGTGTCTGGACGGGCACCCTAGTGCCCGCAAACACCGGCGTGCCCCCCATCACGTCAGGGCTACGGGAGATTACTGGCTTGTCCATGGCGGCAGGCTACTCTCAACCCTGTGCGTCATACAAGAGGATAGAAAATTCAATGGCACCTTGGGGAGTATCGCCGGGGGTGGCAGCCGAGGTCAATCGAGGATTTCGTGCTGAGAGTTCCTGAGAAACGGCCTGAATCGCGCCGCAATCACAGCCTGTGGGCAGAAGATCGGAGGCGGTAGGCCGGGCTTCTGCCTACAGGCACGAGTCACCCCATGACGGGCGAGGCAGCTCGTCTCGTTGGTACCTACCAGGGGATGCGCTGATCGAATTCGTAATCCGGTGCTGGGTGGGCCTGGGGGTCGAAGCCGCCCTGCCCGGCATCCGGTATCTCCCACAGCGGTGGGCCGCGAGCAGGCGCCATGCGCGGCGGTGAGGTCGGTTCGCCCAAGTGCGCGAGGATCTCGCGCACCGAGGCAGAGACATACTGCTCAGTATCAGGCTCCTGAAGAAGTTCGAATTCACTACCGATATCACCCGCGTGCGGGACTGCCGCTGCAAGTGATCGGTCGCACCGAGTACCAGGGCGAGCGCTTCGTGATTGTGTGCCTACCCGATGGCACACGCATACATGTTCCGGAG